>Ga0114946_10001380_pt1 | contig 16755 bp, 16 predicted proteins | sample WalLakDeSediment_FD_88676 | JGI IMG/M metagenome (GOLD analysis project Ga0114946, IMG submission 88676) | Lake sediment microbial communities from Walker lake, Nevada to study Microbial Dark Matter (Phase II) - Walker Lake 11/02/13 Deep Sediment | ecosystem: Environmental > Aquatic >... | reverse complement strand
ATCCCGCCCATGCCTGTTTTCCGGGTGGCCCAAAAACGGTCGAGTATCGTGAGAGCATTTTCGTGGGCTACCGTTATTTCGATACCGCCGATAAAGAGGTGTTGTTCCCATTCGGACACGGTTTGAGCTACACCTGCTTCGAATACAGCGACCTGCGTCTCAGCGCCCCCTCGATTGACGCTGGTGAAGAATTAACTGTCAGCGTGACCATAACCAACTCGGGTGACAGACAGGGTCAGGAGGTTGTGCAGCTTTACGTGCGGGACCTGGAAACGGCCGTATTCCGTCCAAAGCAGGAGCTGAAAGGGTTTGCCAAGATCAGACTGGAGCCTGGGGAAGCGCAGATGGTCAGCTTCACTCTTGACCAACGGGCTTTTGCATTCTGGGACAGCGAACTGCAGGATTGGAAGGTCGAGGCAGGCCTTTTCGAGATCCAGGTGGGTGCCTCGTCAAGGGATTTTCGTCTGAGAGAGAGGGTAGAAATCAGCACGGATGACGACTATGTTCCCAGAATCCCTCAGCGAGAGCGGCTCAGCGAGTATTACGAACCGAAGCGAGTCAGAAGGTTTAGCAGGAATGGGTTTGAGGCGCTTTACGGTCGCCCGTTGCCAGACAATATTCCCGATCAACCTGGTCAGTATACGCTGAACACCCTGCTGGATGATGTGCGCGGGTCGCTGGCAGGCTGGCTGCTGCGCAAAGTCATCTGGAAGCTTGCCAAGGCTTATAGCATGGATGATCCTGATGGCCCAATGGCGCGCCAGGCAGAGTACTTCCTGAGGTATATGCCGCTGCGCATGATGGTCATGTTCGGCAGTGGTGTTAGCCTGGATATGCTGGAGGGGTTGCTGTTGTTGATCAATGGCAAGCTAATGCAGGGGATATGCAAGCTGTGGCAGGAGGCGAGGGAAAAGCGTAAGAAAGAAGGCATCCTGTTGTAAACTATACAAATAATGTGCAAATGATTGACCAATTGCTGAATAGGTTATATAATCTTTTGAGTGATTATCTGGTAATTATTAAAAAACCATTATTGAACGGAGTGTATGTGGTTGTAATTCTTTATAAGCAATATTCAACGATGTTGCGTGACAGGGAAGCAGAATGCAGAAACCATTAATACTTGTTACCGGTGCCACCGGTTATGTTGGCGGTCGATTGGTGCCGCATTTACTGGCAGAAGGATATCGCGTGCGCCTGTTGGTTAGGGATGAGAAAAGGTTGCAAGGGCGTCCATGGTTGGGGCGGGTTGAAGTCGCTGAGGGAGATGTGCTAGACCCGGATACTTTGGCGCCTGCCCTGGAAGGGGTGGAGGCAGCTTATTACCTGATCCACAGCATGTCGGGTGATGTAAATTTCCACCAACGGGATCTTACAGCGGCTCGAAACTTTGGGGAAGCCTGTAAGGCGCAGTCTGTTGAACGTATTATCTATCTGGGAGGCCTGGGAGATCCACTGGCTGACCTCTCCCAACACCTGCAGTCCCGGCATCAAACCGGTGAAGCCTTACGCCAGACTGGTGTGCCCATTACTGAGTTTCGCGCGGCGGTCATTGTTGGCTCTGGCAGCATCTCTTTCGAGATGATCCGTTATCTGACTGAACGAGTGCCATTAATGATCTGCCCGCGCTGGGTATATACTCGCATTCAACCAATTGCCATTAGAGATGTGCTCAATTATCTGGTTGCCGCGCTTGAAACTCCTGAAAGCGCCGGAAAAATCATAGAAATAGGTGGCAGCGAGGTGATCACTTATGGCGATATGATGCTGGGATATGCCGAAATCCGCGGTTTAAAAAGGATTTTGCTACCAGTACCGGTGCTCACACCGCAACTGTCTTCCTATTGGGTGCATTGGGTAACCCCAGTTTCGGCTTCGATTGCGCGCCCACTGATCGAAGGTCTGCGCAACGAGGTTATTGTTCGAGATGATCAGGCCAGGCAGCTATTTCCGCATCTGGAACCGTGGGACTATCGGACAGCGGTAGAGATGGCGCTCTCAGACCTGGATGCCAGCCAGGTAGAGACATCGTGGAGCGATGCTCTGGTCACAAGTTCGGGAGATGTTGTACCGCTGGTTTTGACAACCCAAGAAGGTATGATTCTGGAACGGCGGCAGAGGCTGGTGAATTCCACTCCAGAGCATGTTTTTGCGATCATTTCTCGGCTTGGTGGGGATTACGGCTGGTTGTATTTTGACTGGGCCTGGCGACTGCGTGGTATTCTGGATAGGATGGTGGGGGGAGTGGGATTCCGGCGCGGGCGACGAGATATGTATGAGGTGCGAGTGGGAGATGCGGTCGATTTCTGGCGGGTGGAGGCGGTCGAGACGGACAGGTTACTGCGATTGAGAGCTGAGATGAAAGTTCCAGGAAGCGCCTGGCTACAATTTGATCTGCAACCTGGTGAAGAGGGACAGACACGTTTGACCCAAACTGCCTTTTTCGCCCCCAAGGGTTTGTTTGGTTTGGTTTACTGGTATTTGTTGTATCCATTTCATAGCCTGATTTTCTCACGGCTGATCCAAAAGATATCCGAGAGGGCTGAAGCGCTAAAACTCCAATAGGAAAATTATCCAAAAAGATCGCTTCAAATTTATTAAGGCTATCTTTTTTCGATGTACCTCACACCGGGAAGGTCTTTGAAGTGTTCGTCTTGAGTCCACAAAATCGCTTTTTGGTTGTGGGTTGTGGCAAGTATAATGCTGTCAGCCATCGGTAGTTTGTACTCCAAGGATATCAATGCCGCTTGCAAAGCAATCTCATCAGTCAAGGGAATCATTTGACCCCGGTAAAGTAAACCCATCGCTTGGAGAGCCTGTTCATTACCACGTTGAATGCAGAGGGGTTTGAACACCTCAAAAATGCAAATCGTCGGCACGACAAGGTGCGCTTCAGCGGTGATAGCAGGCGCAAAAAAGTCTGCATTGCACCCATCAGCAAAATATTCCAACCAACCGCTCGAATCAACCACATTCATATGCGGTCTTCTTCATCGCGATCAACTGAGGTATCTATTCCCGGGAACATACCGCGCGCTTTTTCTACTGGTGGAGAAAAGACAACCCGTAAAGTGCCTTCGAATGGAATGAAGACCACTTTGTAACCTGGTTTTAAGTTGTATCGCTCCCGAATTTTTTTAGGGATAACCACTTGGTATTTAGATGATATCGTAGTCGCTTCCATTTCTTACATTTCCTTATCGATATAATATCGTAAGACGATTATATCATAAGATGACAGGCTAATGTTTGGTATGATAGTAGGAAGCTGGTGATAATTCATCGAGATCACATGAACCGGGATAAAGAACAAACCAGGTGCGTAGTTTATTAGCGAGACCTATCAGTCGAGCTGAGCTTTTTTCAAATCAAACCTTTGGATCTGGTCTGAATACCATGATTCTAATTAAAGAATTTATACATCACGAATGCGTTAATAATTCAAGGAGGTAAATAACATGTCTCTCGAAGGATTCAACTGGAGTTATGTATTAGTATCATTCTTCAACCTGACGATGCTGGTCGGCTGATTTATTCTGGCAATCGTAGCGTTGTTCATGCTGCGCCGTAGAGAACTGCCCGATACAGCGCTGGCAGTCTGGGCAGCGGTGATCGTCAGCATCCCCATCATTGGTACGCTGGCTTTCTGGATCGCCAGCCCAGGCAAGCAAACAAGGGGAAGCAAGATAGTTATTTAAATGTTCGCTTTTCTCAATTATTGCGTTTTAATTCATAGAGGAGATCAAATTTCCTTTTTACACGCACCTGGTTGGAGCAGCATGGATGACAGACGTCAAGATGGCACAATACTGGCAGGTAAGCCCTGTGGATAATGAACAAAGCCTGGTGCTGGCTGCCAGGCGCGATCCGGCTGCATTTGGAGAGTTATACCAACGTTACGTGAAACAAATCTACGCTTACCTGTACACCAATCTCGGCAACCAGGCAGAAACGGAAGATTTAACCACCCAGGTATTCCTGTCGGCCTGGCGAGGATTATCACGTTACAATGAGCGCGGCGCGTTCAAATCCTGGTTGTTCCGCATCGCCCGCAATAAGGTCATCGATTACCGTCGAAAAATGAAGGTAGATTTACCTTTGGAAGATGACCTGCTGAAAGCCGGGAATGATTGGGACCCACTCAAGCATCTCGAGCAGGCGGAGGATCTCAAAAGGCTGGCATTGGTGGTGAAGAAACTGCCTGCGGAGCAGATGGAATACCTGCGCCTGCGTTTTATCGGAGGTCTCAGCTATGTCCAGATTGGCAACGTGGTAGGAAAGCGTGAAGATGCAGTCCGCATGGCAATCACCCGGTTACTGGCACGCTTGCGAGAAGAATTGGAGCGGGATGATGAATAAGGGCTACAATAGTAAACCACCCGAGAAAGACCTGGAAAGGGCTCTTGAGCTCATATTTAACGCTGCCACCCCGGATAAGCGCTTTATCCACCAACTGGCAGATCGCCTTGAACGGGAGGCCAAGAGCAGCCAGAAGAGCTGGTTCTGGTCTGACGTAAGCACCTCCATCTGGCGTACGGCGTCGCTGGGGGCTGCTATCCTGGCATTGATTGTCGTGTTGGTTTGGGGGATTAATAATTTAATCCCCATAGCAGAACCTGGTCCAGCCAAAGATGAGACTCCTCTACCAGCAACATCCACTTTGATACCTGCCCCTCCATCCCATACTCCCATTCCAACCATGGATATGGTTTCGCCTTATATTACCCCACCGCCGGCTACCTCCGAGACCTTCACCGAAAGCGTTTCACCGGATGGACGGTGGATGGCGCAGTATAGTATTAAGAATTTAGACGAAGGGGGGCACCAAAAGCTATTGCAAATATTCCAATTGGATGGTGACTGGAAACTCAAATGGACTCTGTTGGACGAAGTTGAATCTGGCATCGGTGGTTCTGAACCCATTTTTCATGGTTGGGATACTGACGTTGGTTATTTCTTCTACTCATTCAGGCATCAGGTTGGTGGAAACTGTGAATTCTTCAGCGTACCAGACACTTCCTGGGGACGCCTGAACCTGATCAGCGGACAGATAGACGATTTCTCCTTACCATTCGGATACGAACACGCCCGTTCACCAGCCGGTGACCGGCTGGCTTATATCACCTATGATCCAGAGTTGGCTTTGGTGATACATGACTTGAGCAGCCAGGAGGAGAAGCGCATCAACCTTCCGGTTGACAAACTCGGACCTGGGAAAAAGGCTGCAGGTGGGCTGGCCTGGGATCCAGGTGGGAGCAGCCTGATCCTGACCTTATCAGCGGGTACGCTCTGCGATCAAGAAAGCCCCGACTTTGCTTTGGTACGCCTGAATGTCCAGACCCAAGAGGTAATCTGGCAGGAGAATATTGATTCTTTGGTAACAGCCCAATTGTGGCATCCATCCGGGAAAATCTTGATTAGGGATTGGAACGGCTATACCTGGTGGATCAACGCCGCCAGCGGCAAGATTACTTCTGCAGTGCCTGCTGCCCCAACGGCTACTCCCCTGCCACTTACTCAGCCAGAGATCCAGGCCACTGTGGTTGCCCAAACACCAAAGATACTGGAAAGCCTGGATTCTCCAGATGGAAACTGGCGGGCAGAAGTGATCCGTTATGACTGCGTGCGTATAAGCCAATACGAAGAAAACGCCTTAGAAGAAATCATTTTACGGAGTACAGATGGGCAGGAAATCAGACAGGTTGAGGAACAGTTTCTAAACTGTGGTGGGATAGGCGCCTGGGGATTAGGTAACCTGGTCTGGTCTGCTGATAGTCGCTACCTGTATTACTCCACTGCCCGTGAAAGTGTGCCGGACGGCTATGGTATCTGTTTATGGGAACGCCCTCTGACGCAGTTGGAGGTAAGCAATGGAGAGCGTCTCCAACTTACCTATGGCGAAACTTCTCCCAGTGGTGATCGTTGGGTCATGAAGCAAGGCAATGAATTGGTTATCTGGAGTTACAATGAAGGCGAATTAAACCGCATCACCTCCCCACTGCCCGAGCGGGTCTTCCTTTCCGTTGAATGGATGCCCGATGAAAGCAGCCTAGTCTATGCGCTGGGATCCGACGTCTGCATGCCATTCGGGCCGACTCAGATGGGTATGGTGGACCTGGTCAGCGGACAGCATACCCTATTGATTGAAGACATGCCTGATCTTGAATTCTCGATCGTTCAGGATGGGCAGGCTTTGCTGTACCGGACGGCTGAGACCGTAGGCGGAGAGACGCGATATTATTTACATGGTCTGAGTCTATTCTATCTGGACTTGCGCACCCGCCAGTCATACCTGCTGGTACAAGCTTCCGATCTGCTCTTTTACAGTATCGGTCGAGAAGGCAAAGAGATCGTATACCTGATTCAGAACATCCCTCTGGGGAGTCGCGGTGGGATAGTCAGACTGGTCTATTTGAACCTGGAACGCATGCAAGAGCGTTTGTTAGCCGAGTCGGATGAGGATATTTCCTTCTCATTAAGCCAGGAGGGTGACTGGTTGGTTTATGTCATGAGGCCGAGGGTTCAGCACAACAATGGACCTTATTCGCTGGTGTATGTGGACATGGCCAATCTAATACAGACCAGCTTGCTGGAAGGAGAAGGCCAGGCAAGATACAGCCTGTCTCCGGATGAGCGCCATTTAGCAGTCCTTGAGCAAAAATGGGGAGGGACGAATAACCTTGAATGGTCATCGCTGAGCTTGATCGAACTCGCTACCCAGCAGATAAACCATATCTTCGAAAGCAGCGAGCGGGTCTTTGATTTCCTTTATTGGGAGGATAATGATACCCTGATATTGGATTGGGGACCCTGGTATTATCATGTCCCGAGTGGTGAGTTGATGCGGAGGGAATAGAATTTGAATTGACGTGTTGCCTCAAAATAAAAGGTTGCTATAGGGGCGTAAACCGAAATATTACTCATATGATATAATAAATATGAATATAAATGGGATTTGTGGAATCGCCGCCAGTCCTTTGGTAGGACCAGCGGCCTTTTTTTAGAGATTTCTAACCACTGTCAAACTGGTTGACGGTAAAATCCTTTTGGGTAAGTAGTCTCTGTGGAACAGGGTGGCTCAACTTGAGACTATCAGACGAATAATTTTGGCATAAGAATCATTGAAAGCGAGTTCGGATCATGAGTGAGCGCGATATGTCATTCCAAGTCGGAGACCAGGTAATTCATTGGATGTACGGTCTCGGTGAAATAATCCAATTGGATGAGAAAGAATTGTCCGGAAAAACCGACAAGTACTATGTTGTGCAGACTAACGATCTAATGCTTTGGGTTCCTCTCAATGAAACTGGCGAGAACTGCCTGCGTTTCCTCACGCCAGAGAGAGATTTCCAAAAACTCTTTCGTATTCTAGCCAGCCCCGCGGAACCGCTCTCGCCTGACCGTTTTGTGCGAAAAACACAGTTGATCGAGCGTTTACAAGACAGGACACTTGCATCAGTCTGCCGGGTAGTTCGTGATCTGGTGTATTATAAACGCACAAAAAAGATCAATGAGAATGATCAATCAACTCTTGCTCGTACCAGGGCTTTCCTGCTGAATGAGTGGAGCGTGGCTTTATCCGTGCCAGTCCAACAAGCCGAGCAAGAGTTAAGAAACTTGCTGGATGCAAATGTGTTATAATACAGCTTAACTTGCTACTAGGTACAGTCTTCGCCGACCCCTTCTGTAAGGCCGGCGATTATTTTTTTAATCATCTTTAAGGAGAATTATTGATCATGAAAACCAAGATTTTCGTTGGAAACCTATCCTATGCATGTCAGGTTTCGAATGAGACATCATTAATTATTAGGACTTGCTGTGAACTTTGATACATTCTTATTTCATACCAGCATAAGGGCTGGTATCTCAGCCGCTGGCTATACAACTCCCACCCCAATACAGGTGCGCGCTATTCAACCCATATTAGATGGGCGTGATTTGTTAGGTCTGGCTCAAACCGGAACTGGAAAGACAGCTGCTTTTGTCTTACCAATCCTTCAACGTTTATTGAACAGGCCGCGTGGCAGACCGCGAGCTCTCATCATTTCACCCACGCGCGAATTGGCTGAACAGACCCACACTGCCATTAAAGCACTTGGCCGGAAGACGGGTTTACGCAGTCTGACCATATATGGAGGTGTCGGAGTAAAACCGCAAATAAAGGGGCTACGCGCTGGTGCTGAGATTGTTGTTGCCTGTCCAGGCCGTTTGTTGGACCTGATGAGGCAGCGAGTGATCAACCTGAGTTCGGTTGAAATCCTGGTGTTGGATGAAGCTGATCAAATGTTTGATATGGGATTTTTACCGGATATCCGGCGCATACTGGCTGCCCTTCCAAACCCCCGCCAGACATTGTTGTTCTCAGCCACTATGCCAGGCGAAATTCGTTCGCTTGCTAATGAGTTCTTGCGAGATCCAAAGTCGATCAGCCTGGGCGGATCACGACCAGTCGAAACAGTTGGCCATGCAGTATATCCGGTAGAACAAAAAGGGAAAGTCGATCTACTGCTGGGAATCTTGCACCAGTCAGGAAACGGAAAGGTGCTGGTCTTTACCCGTACGAAGCAGCGCGCAAAAAAACTCGCTATGCAATTGGAAAAAGCTGGTCTGTCGGCCACTTCTTTACAGGGCAATCTATCTCAGAGCCAACGCCAGGTGGCAATGGATAATTTCCGCAGCGGGCGGGTCAGGGTATTGGTTGCTACAGATATCGCCGCGCGAGGGATTGATGTCTCGCGCATCTCTCATGTGATCAACTACGATATGCCAGACACGGCGATTGCCTATACCCACCGGATTGGGCGCACAGGTCGCATGGCGAATCTAGGTTCTGCTCTCTCTTTAGCCACTCAGGCTGATCAACCTATGATTCGGACTATTGAGAGGCTTTTGGGGCGTTCGCTGGAGCGGCGGAGACTGGATAGGTTTGATACCAGTGTTATGTCAGGGTAAAAAGTCTAATTTCACAAAGTCTGTGTGGCAACCAGGTCATTGCCGGTCGGGTGGCATGCGGTATTAAACCAGTAGTATGAATATTGCGGATGTACTGATTGTCAGGATCTCAGGTTGATGGGGCCCGTTAACAATTCATTCGCATCGGATGATTAACTGGCGACAGAAGTATACGCCAACCTGGCAAGGAAATGATCATTGGAATCTTATATCCATAAAAAATAGCCTTCATCGCAAGATGAAAGGCTATTTTTGGTAAAGTCGGGAATGGATTTTGGCACAAAATGAGTAGTAATGAACTGCCAGGTTCACGGAGCCAGCAATATCAAGTGAGCCGGGAGGATCAGGAGCAAATAGCTGGCCAGGTTTATATTTATTGATGTTGACATCCACTGGAATTCGGAGATAATCATAGCAACGCAAAAAGGAAGTATTTGATCCTGGGTTCTACCCAATGTATACCAGGCAAATTGCAAACAGCTCGGAAGAAATTTTCAACGGGTAAGTATCATTCGCCATTGGCTTTATCCAGGCCAGACAGGAGAGAACCATGACCAACCAACCAGTTATCCTGATCACCGGTGCATCCTCTGGGATTGGAGCAGCCTGTGCGCGGTTATTTGCCAGCCATGGTTACCGCCTGTCACTGGCAGCGCGCCGATCCGACCGTCTGGAAGCCTTGGCAAAGGAAATTCAGCAGGTGGGTGGAGAAGTTTTGACGGTAACGGCGGATGTGTCCAATTTGGATGAGATTTACCGGCTGTTAGAGGTTACCCTGGAGCGTTTCGGGCAAATCGACGTCCTTATAAACAATGCTGGTTTTGGCAGGCTGAACTGGCTCGAGAAGCTGAACCCCATTGAAGACATTGAGGCGCAGTTGAAGGTAAATGTGCTGGCGGTGGTACAGATGAGCAGGGCAGTATTGCCGCACATGATCGAACGCCGGGCGGGTCATATCATCAATATGGCTTCGATCGCCAGTTACATAGCCACCCCGACATACTCGGTTTACGCCGCCAGCAAGCACGCTGTGCGTGGTTTCACGGACTCATTGCGGAGAGAGGTTAGCGTTCACGGTATCTATGTGACTGGAATCTATCCCGGAGCGGTGAGGACGGAATTCTCGCTGCATACTGGCGCCAGGCGTAAGACGGGCATCGGGACACCCAACGCAATACGCATGGAAGCTGACGACGTAGCTCGGGCAGTCTTGAGCGCGGTCCAACGACCCCGGCGAGCAATTATCCTGCCCTGGTATATGCGTTTTGCTATCTGGATGAATGCGTTATTCCCCGGCATCCTGGACAGAATGATCGAGAAACGATTTGTTAGACCAGAGAGGGGATTTTAGGTTAATTTTATTTTGGTCATGCTGTAGGAGTCGTGATCACTCTATTTGAGTGATCTTACCTGATAACACCCAGAAACAAATCTTTTTGGATATTGGTTAAAATTCGTCGTTATCCATAACCCGCCTGCGCAAGGCTTTGATCTCTGATCGGTGCTGCTTGGCTTTCAGGCGGCGATGGCTGGATTGGGCTGAGGGGGAGGTCTTCTTACGGGCTTTAGGGCGCTGAGTTGCCTGACGGATCAGGTTTACTAACCTTTCGAGGGCATCGTGGCGGTTGCGTTCCTGGGTTCGAAAGCGGCTGGCTTCAATAACCAGATGTCCTTCCTGGGTCATGCGATTTCCGGCGATCCTTGTCAGGCGCTCGCGCACATCATCCGGCAGGGAAGGGGAGTTCTCCACATCAAATCGGATTTGCACCCCGGTAGAGGTCTTGTTAACCTTCTGCCCTCCAGGACCGCCAACGCGGATAAATGTTTCCTGGATCTCATTCTCTGGGATTTCAATTTCGGGTGTTATGCGGATCGTCATTTAGTGTTCCGTCAACCAGGTTTGTATAATTTTATCGCACCTTGAACGGAACATTTTTTTCCTTTGTCCTGGCTGAAGCGGTTATTTCATTTATGGCGTGAGGATTAATGGATAAAGCACTAGTTTGTCCTGGCCTGGACGAATACTACCCCGGTAACTACAACGATCATCCCCAATATCTGGACCAGGGTCAGCGTTTCACTCAGCAGGACCCAGGCTAATAAGGCTGTACCAAAAGGACCCAGGTTGAGCAGCACATTGATTTCCAATGCGGTAAGGACTTGGAGGGAGCGATTATAGATAAAATAAGCGAAGGAAGTGTTAATGACAGCCAGCCAGATGATAATCAACCAGGCTGTTGGGGCAAATCCGGGTTGCCCTTCCACGATAATACCAACCAGCAGTAGCAGACTGCCCCCAAAAGCCAGTGGGATTGCTGTCAGGGAAAGGGTGTCCACAACCCGATCGCGAGCAAGTTCTCGTCCCAATATGCCGAAGATCAAAAAACCCAAAAGAGCGACAGCAACCAGCGTTATGCCGAGCGGCTCACCTGGTTCTAAACCGGAGGAGAAGAACAGCGCGCTGCCAGCCAGCCCCACAAATACGCCCAGGATTTGCCAGCGACTTGGGACTTCCTTTAACCATAAGCTCCCGGCTAACATGATAAGGAGCGGAAGTAAACTCATTAAAAAAGAAGCGGTCACAGCCGGAAGGTATGCCAAGCCCCAAAAAAGTGCACCGTTTCCCACCGTATACGCGCTTATTCCAACCAGAAACAATCGCGTCCATACACCAACCGATCGCGGTAGTTTAATCTTCTTATTACGGACCATGAAGGGGGCTAAAACCACGAAAGCCAGGAAAAAGCGCAGGCCAGCAGCTGTGAGAGGCGCCATCTCTTCCAGGGCGATTTTGACCAGGACGAAAGAAGAAGCCCAAATGAGATTAGCAGTCAGGGCTTCGGCGATAGCGCGAGTGCGGGTGATAGCCGGGACGTCCACAGGCACACCAACCATAGGGGTATCTTCGATGTCCATTCGGGTTTGTTTCAGTCACTTTCTTATCGTTAGAGTAATTTACTCTGAAGAACATCTGTGGTTGTAGCTGGTGTCACTATTGTATGACCGACGCGCAGTCAAACCATCGCATGATTCTACTATAATCTGGCTTTATTCGCCCATAATTGCCAGGTGCAATTCTTGAAATAATTGCACCAGATCATCCATCTGGTAGTGGGCGTTCAGCCCGCTGGGGTTAGGTAAGACCCAAATTCTTGTCCCAGCGAGGTAGCGTTCCTGGTTTCCAATGGTAGCCTTTGGCTGCCTGAAAGCCTGGCGGTAAGCCCCAATGCCTAAGATAGCCAAATAAGCGGGAGTGTGTTTAATGATTTTATCTTCCAAAGCCAAAGCGCCATTAACCAATTCTTGGGAGGATAGCTCGCTTGCACTGGCAGTTGCTCGCGCTACCAGATTGGTTATACCGTAACCAGCATCCAGCAACTGACGCTCCTGGCTGGGTGTCAAGAGGGTATCGGTGTATCCCGCGCCGCGCAGTACTGGCCAGAAACGGTTTCCAGGCCGGGCAAAATGATGGCCAACGGCTCCTGAATACAGACCAGGGTTGATCCCACAGAATAATACTCGTAGGTTGTCTGCAATCACATCCGCAACGGTCTTCCCTTTTGCTGCCAGGATCATTTCGCGGGATGGGCGGAACTGGTCTACATCATCGTTTTTCGATTTTTTTGCGCACATAATGCTCCCAAATTCTGTAAATCACAGCATGGATAGGGTTGGACCAGATACCGATAGGAAGGATCGATAATGGCAGTCATTCTAGTTCCATTCCCTTCATGTGAATTGATGAATGCACCTGTTCGTCTTCTCCCCGCCAGGCAAAGACGTAGAATACTGCACCTAGAATTACGTGGAGGAAAACGGTGGTCACCCGAAATATCGCCACAGCCGCAGCGCCGAGGTTGAGATCAATATCAGCCGTCAATGCCAGAAATCCGAGCATGCCGGCTTCGGTGATGCCAAAACCACCTGGTATAGCGGTATTACGCCCTATGAGGGCGGGTAAGATATAGGCTAAAAAGAGGATCGGGTACGATACAACCAATCCAACCCCCTTCAGGCTAAAATCGAGCATGATTACCTGCATAAGAACACAAACCAGGGTCATAATGAAGGTGATTGAGAGGATTCGCGGAGTAGCAACCATTCTCCAGGCGCGGCGGAACTGGCTTAGATGAGCTTGAAAATTAAGTTTGGTAGAAACCCACAGGACAGCCAGGGTAATCCACCTGCGGCTGGATTGGAGGCTGTATGCCAGGACGACAGCCAGGATGATTGCCCCCAGGAACATAGCCGGTGTACGCGCTGGCTCGAACCAGATCGCTGATACCAGCGCCCCCAGCACGAAGGCGATCTGGTCAAGCATACTGGAGAGGATTACTGGTCCGGTACTGTTAGCAATAGGTACACCTACCTGGCGCATTAACCCAGCACGGGCAGCGACACCACCGGGTATTATCGTTACCGCAGTACCGGCGACAAAACCACGAAAGATGACATTTGCAGGTAAATCGGTTACTGGTCGCATCAGTGGGATGAAGCGAACGGCTTTGAGGAAAACGTATAGAGTTGAAATGATCAGGATATGGGTGAGGAAGATCATATCGAATAAGCGCAAGGCTTCGATAACTTCCTGCCAATCAAGGTAACTTATCGCGGCGACAACGACACCGGCGATAATGGCTATATGGAGCAGATATTTTATATATGCTGTTTTTTTCCCCTTGCCTTGCCTGTCTGCCATTCAGGCTTTATCTCCTTGATTGATCCAATCATCATTGCTGGTGATCAGGATATTTAGTAGTTATCTTTGTGCAGCTTCAAGAAAACAGGTAATGAAAGTTAAGCATAAATGTGCATGCATGTTTAAATAATCATGCAAGCTGGTGGGTGTGAACCGCTCCGGTGCTGCTTATAAAAGTATAGCATATCAGGTTGGAAGGACTTTGCTGCTGGTTGAGAAAATGGAGGATTAGAGAATTGGGGCACCGGTTGCGTCAGTAGCTGTGATTTTCAGAGACACCGCTGGGCTGGAGGGGTAATCTGCTTCAAACAGGGACCAGATCATAAGGTCTGCCAATTTACCCTCGTGGGTGGGCAAGCGGTGTTTCAGGGTTGCTTCGTGGGTGAAACCCAATTTACGTGGCACGGCCGCGCTGGCATGATTGCGGGGATCGCAGTGAATTTCGACTCGCTTGACAGTTTCAATTTCAAAGGCAACTTTGACCAGTGCTGCGCTGGCTTCGGTCGCCAGGCCCTGATTGGTGAAATCTTTATCGATCCAGTAACCGATTTCAAGCGCCCCAGACCCTATGCGAGTATGTAAACCACAGCCACCGAGAACGCGACTTTCATCCTGGTTGAAGATACCATAGACAAAGTCTTTTCCCAGGTCAAAGTTGCCGCGGAAGATGCGCAGGCGATCGATTTTCTTCTGGAGCTGCTCAGGCTCGTTGTGCGCCCACAACATCCAGGGACGCAGGTGATCCAGATTGCGATCAATGGCGTTCTTGAGAAGTTGAGCGTCTTGTGGGTTCCAACAGCGGATGACCAGATGTGGGGTTTGGATACGGTATGCTGGACCAGGGACTCTATTATTCATAATTCAAGTGCATGTCGTATATAGTTTTCGAGAGAACCAGTGGTGACTGTGTTGATACTGGGTTTTGCCCAATCGGGGAGCTGCTGGCGGGAAGAAGCAACCACAAGGTTGTATAGAACACTGAGAGGTTCATCGATTATCTTTTCGAGCTGGTTAATCTCTCCATAAGCGTGAGCAAACGCGTCCCGGGCTCGGTTTTTAAGCGAATGGGTCACATTCCGCCAGTCGCTGTATGCCAGACCAATCCCGAAACAATCGTAATCAAAAACGATGGCCTGGACAGGAGTGCTGTTGACTGGTGATAAAGCCAGGTTTTCGGCCGCAAAGTCGTTGTAATTGAAGGTGTGAGGCAAAGAGCGATAGATGGATGTAAGCGTTTCGATAGACTCAATAGCCAGTCTCCAAACTGGCAGGTGAGTCAGATTCAGGATTTCCCCAGCAGATTGGAGAGAGAGTGGGCTGAGCTCATCAATCTCTCTGCTTAAGAAAGACAGGTCGTGGTTTTTGTCTAACAAAGCCTGTCGACCAGCCTGGTGCAGTTGGCAATACCATGCCGCTAAAGCAATGCCAGTCGATTCACTCTCCATATCGCCTGGGCTAGCCAGGCGCAAGGTTGAACTGGTATGCAGGTCTTCGAGCAGCAGGGCTCGATTGGTCTGTCCGTGCACCGGTAGGGTGGGCAGCTGGGTATCATGCAGTAAAGTGTACACCTGCAGTTCAAGGACTTTATCCTCAGTGTTAAACCATTTGAGTATATAGGAGCGATTAGAGGTGAAAATGCGATAAACGGTGTGTCCAGGTCTCTGGCGCAAGACAACCAGGTTTGTGACCTTGTCTGACACTAGTTCGTTAATAGTATTATCCATGGGTTGGTAGCAGATATTTGAGGGCAACTTGCGCCGATCGGGCCTGGAGGGGGTCTTGAAGCCAGAGCTTAAGCACAGGGATTACTTGTTCAGGAGACCTGTGTCCCAGATTGCGCATGGCGCTGGCTACTGCTCTCCAGACATAGCGGCGCTCATCTCTGGCCAGGCAAGCAAGGATGGGAATGGCTTGGTCCAGATGTTTTACCCCTTCAGCGGCGCTGAAGACCATTGCCACGTTCCAGAGCACCTGTTGGTCTTCCCAGGCAGACCACTGCTCTAATCGTTCCAGGGTGAGTTCGGGATAGTAGCGCAATAAACCATCTCCAATGGCGAAAGGACCCAGATTCTTACGGACGTAACGGCTGGGATCGCTCATTAGCGGTTCAATCAAGTCTAATAATTGCTCACCCCAGGCAGGTTTGCGCTGTTTGCTGATTTTCTTAACGGTCAGCGTTACTGCACGGCGGAGGTTTTCTGATGGGTGAGTTATCCACTGTTCTAAAAGAGAGAAGGCTTCAGCGGAGTCAACCATAACCAGTTGGAAGAAAACATAACTGGCGGTTTCTCGCACCTCCCAGTTTGGGTCGTCAGCGATGCGAGCCAGGATATCTCGCACCGGCTGACTATGTTGAGGGTAAAGGCTGGGGATCAGTCTGGCTGCCAGTAATGCCCCCAGATCACGCACAGATGGGATCTGGCTGTCCAATAGCCTGTACAGCCATTCACACGCCTGATCGAGGTTGTCCAAATGATTTTCAATTATGTGGAGTGCTTTATCTTTTTCAGGGAATGAGCAGGTGCCAGTAACCCCGGCGAGGCTCTCGAGGGTGGTGATGGCGATATCAAACTCGCCTGCCTGGAGACATTGGCGCAACCGCGGTTGCCAGGAAGTCATGGGATCAGCTACCCAGAGGCAGGTCCGCCTGCCGGGGCAACGTAAATCAGGATGAGCAGGTAGTGGCTGAGAGCGCCCAGGATGACGAAGATATGCCAGACTTCGTGGAAACCAAAGGTTCCAGGCACGAAGTTCATGATTTTGGTGATGTAGATCACGGCACCCAGTGTAAAGAAGGCGCCTCCCAGGATAAGCCAGAACATGGCTCCAGCCGGTAAAACGTTATACATCTCTCCTATTCCCAACAGTGCCATCCAACCCATAATCAGGTAGATGCCAGCAGTCAACCAGCGGGGAGCATCGATGATAAAGATTTTTATGATGATGCCGATCAATGCCATCGACCAGATGATGGCTAAAAGCCCCCACTGCCAGAATCCATCAAAAAGGTTGTAGCTAATTGGTGTGTAGGTTCCGGCGATGAGGAGATAGATGGCAGTGTGATCGAGTTTGCGCAGGAATTTTATCCAGCCGGGAGAAGCGTT
>Ga0114946_10001379_pt1 | contig 16764 bp, 15 predicted proteins | sample WalLakDeSediment_FD_88676 | JGI IMG/M metagenome (GOLD analysis project Ga0114946, IMG submission 88676) | Lake sediment microbial communities from Walker lake, Nevada to study Microbial Dark Matter (Phase II) - Walker Lake 11/02/13 Deep Sediment | ecosystem: Environmental > Aquatic >... | reverse complement strand
TCTTGCTGCGGGTGGCGAGCTGGGCGTGGATTTCCAGCCCGATGACGGTTTCCCATTCCATGCGCTCGGTCCTCAGGCGAAAGCGCCGCCCGGCGCCCTCGCGTGCCAGTCGGTTTCCTGCTGAAAGCGGTGGGCCACGTTCAGGATCCGGCCCTCTTCGAAGGCGCGGCCGACGATCTGCAGCCCGACCGGCAGCCCGTCGACGAAACCGCAAGGCACGGACAGTCCCGGCAACCCCGCCAGGTTCACGCCGATGGTGTAGATGTCGTTCAGGTACATTGTGACCGGATCGTCGACCTTGGCGCCCAGTTCGAAGGCCGGGGTGGGTGAAGTCGGCCCGACGATGACGTCGACGGCTTCGAAGGCACGGCGAAAATCGGCGGCGATGAGCTGCCGAACGCGCTGCGCCTTCAGGTAGTAGGCGTCGTAGTAGCCCGCCGACAGCACGTAGGTGCCCGTCATGATGCGCCGCTTGACTTCGGTGCCGAAGCCCTCGCCGCGACTGCGCTTGTAAAGGTCCTCGAGATCCCGCGGCTCGGCGGCGCGGTGGCCGAAGCGTACGCCGTCGAAACGTGACAGGTTGGAGGAACACTCCGCGGGCGCGACTACGTAATAGGTCGGTACGGACAGGCCGATGCTGGGCAGGCTCAGGCGCTGCACCGTGGCGCCGAGTCCCTCGAGCACCTTCAGTGCCGCTTCGATCGCAGCCGCGTTGGCCGGATCGAGCCCGTCGTCGAGGAATTCCTCCACCAGCCCGATTTTCAGGCCCTTGAGCGATTCTCCCAGTCCGGCCGCAAAGTCCGGCACCGGCGCATCGACCGAGGTGGAATCGCGCGCATCGTGGCCGGACATCGCGGTGAGCAGCAGCGCCGCGTCCTCCGCCGTCAGGGTCAACACACCCGCCTGGTCGAGACTGGAGGCGAAGGCGATCATGCCGTAGCGGGATACACGGCCGTAGGTCGGCTTGATCCCCGTGATCCCGGCGAGCGCCGCAGGCTGCCGGATCGAGCCGCCGGTGTCGGTCCCGGTGGCCGCGGGCGCAAGGCGTGCCGCGACGGCGGCCGCCGAGCCTCCGGAGGATCCCCCGGGCACCCGCGCCAGGTCCCAGGGATTGCGCACCGGGCCGTAAAAGCTGGTCTCGTTGGACGAGCCCATGGCGAACTCGTCCATGTTGGTCTTGCCAAGCATGATCATGCCGGCGTCGCGCAGCCGCTCGACGACCGTCGCATCGTAGGGCGCAGTGAAATTGTCGAGCATCCGCGAGCCGCAGCTGGTCTTGACCCCCGCGGTGCAGAAGATGTCCTTGTGGGCGATCGGCACGCCGGTCAACGGCCCGCCGCCTTTGACAAGGGCTGCGTCGGCGGCTCGCGCGGCCTCGAGCGCGGCTTCGCCGGTCACGGTAATGAACGCATTCAGCTGGCCGTCAAGGCGTCCGATCCGCTCCAGCAGGTGTTGCACCAACTCCGCGCTGCTGAACTCGCGGGCCCGCAGGGCGCGGGCGATCCCGGCCAGGGTCATGCCGTGCATGCGTGCGTGCTCCCCGGCTACTCGATGACCCGGGGGACCAGGTAGAGACCGGATTCCACCGCCTGGGCGTTCTGCTGGTAAAGTGCGCGCTGATCGGCCTCTGTCACGATGTCGTCCCGCAGGGGCTGGGTCATGTTCAGCGGGTGGGCCATCGGCGTGACACCCTCCGTATCGGCCGCTTCCAGCTGTTGTACGAAATCGATGATTCGGGAAAGATTGTCCACGTAAACAGGGATCTCGTCGGCGGAAATCTCCAGCCTCGCGAGGTGAGCGATGGATTCGACCTCGTGTCGGCTAAGTTTCATGCGGGTCTCCTGGGACTTGCTGGATCGCACTTCGGAAAGGCTTTCAATGATACTCTCGCGCTTGCCCGAAGTCGCCCCCGTTGCTAGATTTACGAGCTTGTCCGTCTTATTCGCTCGGCGCCCTTTGCGCCGCCTGTATGCCTTCCTCTGACCTCTTGCCGGCCAACGTATGTTCAAGAATTTCCGGGGCTACTTCTCCAACGACCTGTCCATTGACCTGGGCACGGCCAACACCCTGATCTATGTCCGGGGCCGCGGCATCGTGCTCAACGAGCCGTCGGTGGTGGCGATCCGCGAGGAGCCCAACCGGGGCGGGCGCACGGTCCAGGCCGTCGGCGCGGAAGCCAAGATGATGCTCGGTCGCACGCCCGGCAACATCACGGCGATCCGGCCGCTGAAGGACGGCGTCATCGCCGATTTCACGGTTACCGAGAAGATGCTGCAGCACTTCATCAAGAAGGCGCACGGCAGCCGCTATTTCCGCCCCAGCCCGCGCGTGCTGGTATGCGTGCCCTACGGCTCGACGCAGGTCGAGCGCCGCGCAATCCGCGAGTCGGCCGAAGGCGCAGGGGCGCGCAAGGTATATCTCGTCGAGGAACCGATGGCGGCGGCGATCGGCGCGGGGATGCCCGTCGGGGAAGCTCGCGGCTCGATGGTCCTCGATATCGGCGGCGGCACGTCCGAGGTTGCCGTCATCTCGCTGAACGGGATCGTCTATGCCGCCTCGGTGCGCATCGGCGGCGACCGCTTCGACGACGCGATCATGAGCTACGTGCGGCGCAACTACGGCATTCTCATAGGAGAGGCCACCGCCGAACGCATCAAGCATGAAATCGGCGCGGCGTATCCGGGGCAGGAGGTGCGCGAGATCTCCGTGCGGGGCCGCAATCTTTCCGAGGGCGTGCCGCGCGCCTTCACCCTGAACTCCAACGAGATCCTCGAGGCCCTGCAGGAACCGCTGCAGGGCATCGTCGGGGCCGTCAAGGCGGCGCTGGAGCAAACTCCGCCCGAACTCGGCGCCGACGTCGCCGATCGCGGCATAGTGCTCACCGGCGGCGGCGCGCTGTTGCGGGACCTCGACAAGCTGCTGATGGAAGAAACCGGCCTGCCGGTGATCGTCGCCGATGAGCCGCTCACCTGCGTCGCACTGGGTGGAGGCAAGGTGCTGGAGTTGCTGGATCAACACGGCCCGGGTCTCTTCGGAATCGAGTGAGGCGCTGGCATCGCCCGCCGCCTGCAGTCCACAATAGGCAGCGGTTGGCCGTGACCCTGCCGTGAGCCCAATCAGCCAGACCGACAACAAGCCGCTGTTCGAGCGCGGACCCTCGCTGGGCACCCGCATGGTGCTGCTGGCGGTGTTGTCCGTGTTGCTCATGCTGTTCGACCATCAGCAAGGCCACCTCGAGACGGTGCGCCGCGCCCTCTCGGTGGCCGTTTACCCGATTCGGGTCATTGTCGACTTGCCTTCCGCCAGCATCGGCTGGACGCGCGAATACCTTTCGGAACGCAATCGCATGGTGGCGGAGAACCGTGAGCTCAGGCAGGAAAGCCTCCGCCAACGCGCGGTGCTCCAGCAGATGGCGGCGCTGCAGGCGGAGAACGCACGGCTGAGGGGCCTGATGGATTCTCCGGCGAGGCTGGCTAACCGGGTACAGGTGGCCGAGATACTCGCCGTAGATCTCGACCCGTACCGCCACCGTGTTGCGCTGAACCGTGGCGAACAGGCCGGCGTCTACACCGGCCAGGCATTGCTCGACGCGGATGGCATCGTCGGCCAGATCATACGCGTCAACCCGCTTGGCGCGGAGGCCATCCTGATCAGCGACCCGAGCCATGCAACCCCCGTCGAACTGAACCGCAACGGACTGCGCACCGTCGCGCTCGGTGTCGGGGACGTTACGCGCATGGAACTGCCCTTCCTGCCCAACAGCGCGGATATCAGGATCGGCGACCTGCTGGTCTCGTCCGGGCTCGGCGACGCATTCCCGGCCGGCTACCCTGTCGCCCGCGTCACCCGTGTCGAGCGGCGCCCGGGCGAGCCGTTCGCGCGCGTCGAGGCGGCGCCGACCGCCGCGCTGAACCGCACACGCCAGGTCCTGCTGGTCTGGGAAGGCGGCGAGGCGGCGCCCGCGCCCGAAGATGGCGCCGAAGCTGCGGCTGAGCCCCTGCAAGAGGGCGCGCTGGCGCCGGAGGAAACTCCGTGAGCGCCGTGGCGACTCCCCGCACCTGGCCGGTCCTGTTGACGCTGCTCGCCGCGCTGTCGCTCGAGGTGACGCCGCTACCGGCCGATCTGGCGCCCTGGCGGCCCCCGTGGCTCGCCCTGACCGCTATTTACTGGGCGCTGGCCTACCCGCGTCGCTACGGTCTCGCCCTCGCATGGCTCGCGGGGCTGGTACTCGATGTGCTCAAGGGCGGCGTACTCGGCCAACATGCGCTCGCCATGACCGTGGCGACCTGGATCGCACTGAGATTTCACCTGCGCCTGAGGGTATTTCCGGTCTGGCAACAGACCGCGGCCGTAGTCGCCCTGATAGCCACACACCAGTTCCTGGTGTTCTGGGTTGACGGCGTGACCGTCGGCGCCGAGCTGGGCTGGGATCGGGCAACACCGACACTCGCCGCGTTCATCGCGTGGCCGATCCTGGTGGCGGTGCTCGACCGGCTCCGCATGCACCTCGGGATGCGCGCATGAGCATGACTCAACTCAAGGACCACTGGCAGGAACAGCGCATGTTCCTCGGTCGCCTGCTGGCCGCCGCCGTCATCATCATCTTGCTGGCCGGCCTCCTCGTCTATCGCCTGGTCGACCTGCAAGTTGTCCATTTCGAGCATTTCAGCCGCCTCTCCCAGGGCAACCGTGTCCGCCTCGAGCCGGTACCACCCGTGCGCGGCCTGCTGTTCGATCGCAACGGGCAAATGCTGGCCGACAACCTGCCCGTGTACCAGCTCGAGCTCGTGCCCGAGCAGGTGAAGGATATCGAGGGCACGCTCGCCGAACTGGTCGCCCTCGGGCTGGTACAGACGGACGACCTGCCGCGCATCAGGGCCCAGATCCGGAGCCAGCGACGCTTCGAGCCGACCGTGCTGCGACACCGCCTCGGTCACGAGGAGGCAGCGCGCTTTGCGGTACATCGTCCCCGCTTCCCCGGCATCGACATCCAGGCACGTCTCGCGCGCCAGTACCCGCTGGGCGGAAGCGCATCGCATGTCATCGGCTATGTCGGCGCCGTCAGTGAAGGCGACCTGCAGCGGCTCGACGTCGCGAACTATGCGGGCACCGCGCAGACCGGCAGGATCGGCGCCGAACGCGCCTGGGAACACCTGTTGCACGGATCCACCGGCCATCGGCAGGTGCTGGTCAACGCACAGGGGCGCAAGCTCCAGGAACTCGACCGTCATGACGCCGTGCCCGGCCGGAACGTCTACCTGACCATCGATCTCGCGCTGCAGGCGGCGGCCGAGGAGGCGCTGCAGGGCCGGCGCGGCTCCGTGGTCGCGCTCGACCCGAGGAACGGACACGTGCTGGCGCTGGTCAGCATGCCGGGATACGACCCCAACCTGTTCAGCAGGGGCATTTCCACCGCGCAGTACCGCGCGTTGCAGAACGACATCGACCAGCCGCTGTTCAATCGCGCCTTGCGCGGCCAGTACCCGCCCGGCTCGACCATCAAGCCGATCCTCGCGCTGGCCGGCCTGCATTACGGCGTCGTGCACGGCGCGGACACGATTTTCTGTCGAGGCTGGTTCAGCCTGCCGAATCATTCGCATCGCTATCGGGACTGGAAGAAGACGGGCCACGGCACAGTGAACCTCAAAGAGTCGGTCGCACAGTCCTGCGACGTCTACTATTACCGCCTGGCCGTCTCGCTCGGTATCGAGCGCATGCAACATTTCCTGGGACTCTTCGGGCTCGGGCATCCGACCGGCATCGATATCCCCGGTGAGCAACCCGGCCTGGTACCGTCGCGGGAATGGAAACGCGGCGCGTTTCGCCAGCCCCAGGACCAGGCATGGTTTCCCGGCGAGACCGTCATCACGGGAATCGGCCAGGGATACATGCTGGCAACCCCCCTGCAACTCGCCCAGGCCGCGGCCATCCTCGGCAACCGGGGCCAGGGATTCCGTCCGACACTGCTGGCGGGACTCGAGAATCCGACCACTGGCGAGCGCGAGGATTTCGTGCCGGAGCCCCTGCCGCCACTGAACTTGAGCCCGCGCCACGTCGAGGAAGCCGTGGACTCGATGGTCGCCGTCATGCATGGGCCGCGCGGCACCGCGCGCGCCTCGGCCAGGGGCTCGCAATGGACGATCGCCGGCAAGACCGGCACGGCACAGGTCATCGGCATCGCGCAGGGCGAGGAGTACGACGAAGACAAGGTCGACGAACGCCACCGGCCGCATGCACTGTTTATTTCTTTTGCCCCGGCTGAAAATCCGCGCATCGCTGTCGGCGTGCTGGTCGAGAACGGCGCCAGCGGCAGCGGCGTGGCGGCGCCGATCGCGCGTATCGTCATGGATCACTGGTTGTCGCGAGGAACCGACTGACATGGCCGTCTCGCAGTCTGTCTTCGGCGAGCGACACTCACTCAGCCTCAGCCGGCGCATCATGACCGGCCTGAAGCTGGACGCGCCGCTGCTCGCCGGCCTGGTGATGATCTGCGGATTCGGACTGGTCGTCCTGTGGAGCGCGAGCGGCCAGGACTCCGGTTTGCTGATGCGCCAGCTGGTCAGGTTGGGCCTGGCGTTCGCGGTCATGGTTGCGCTCGCCCAGGTGCCTCCGAAGGTGCTGCGCCTGTGGTCGCCCTGGCTGTTCACCGCCGGGTTGGCGCTGCTGGTGGTCGTGATGTTCGTGGGCGACTTCGGCAAGGGCGCGCAACGCTGGCTCGATCTCGGCATCGTGCGCTTCCAGCCCTCGGAGATCATGAAGCTCGCGGTGCCCATGATGGCCGCCTGGTACCTGCATGACCGACCGCTGCCGCCACGCTTCCTCGAGTTGCTGGTGCTGCTGTCGCTGGTCGCCTTGCCGGCCTTCCTGATCGTGCAACAGCCGGACCTCGGCACTGCGTTGCTGGTCGCCAGCGCGGGGCTGCTGGTGGTGCTGCTGGGCGGTCTGCGCCTGCGCCTCATCGTGCTGCTCGGGGCGGTCGGGGCCTCGCTGGCGCCGGTGCTATGGCATTTCATGCACGATTACCAGCGGCTCCGCGTGCTGACCTTCTTCAACCCGGAGTCCGATCCGCTCGGCGCCGGCTACCACATCATCCAGTCCAAGATCGCGATCGGCTCGGGCGGCCTGTTTGGCAAGGGCTGGGGCAACGGCTCGCAAGCGCAGCTGGAGTTCCTGCCGGAGCGCTCCACCGATTTCATCTTCGCGGTACTCGGCGAGGAATTCGGACTCATCGGCCTGGCGCTGCTCATGGGGAGCTACCTGTTCCTGATCGGCAGAGGGCTGTACATCGCCCTGCAGGCGCAGGACACCTACACCCGCCTGCTCGCGGGGAGCATCAGCCTGACATTTTTCGTGTACGTGTTCGTGAACACCGGCATGGTCACCGGATTGTTGCCGGTGGTCGGCGTGCCGTTGCCGCTGATCAGTTATGGCGGCACGTCGATGGTGACCCTCATGGCAGGATTCGGTATCCTCATGGCCATCAACGGTCACCGTAACCTACTCGCCAGGTGAATCGCTCCAAGCTTCTCCTCTGCTGCGCCGCCCTGGCCGTGGGAACGTTCACGGCCTATTCGCAGGCCTGCGCCCAACCGCTCGACGTGGACCGGGAGGACGTGCGCGCTTTCATCCAGCGCGTGCACCAGGAGCACGGCCTGGACCCGGAAACGTTGCGATCCATCCTGGAACTCGCGCGAATCCAGCCGCCGATCATCGAGGCCATCAGCCGACCGGCGGAGCGCGTGCGGCCGTGGCACGAATACCGCGAGATTTTCATGACCGAGGCGCGCGTTACCGCAGGCGCGCAGTTCTGGGCGGAGCATCGCGCTCTGATCGAGCGCGTATCAGCCGAAACCGGCGTGCCCCCGGAGATCCTCGTCGGCATCATCGGCGTGGAGACCTTCTACGGCCGCATCGTCGGGCGCCACAGGGTGCTCGACGCTCTCGCGACACTCGCCTTCGAGTACCCGCCGCGTAGCGCGTTCTTCGCGCGCGAGCTGGAGCAATTTCTCCTGCTCGTTCGGGAACAGGGCCTGGAAATCGAGACCCCGGTGGGCTCGTATGCCGGCGCGATGGGTATGCCGCAGTTCATACCCTCGAGTTATCGCGCCTACGCTGTGGACGGCGACGGCGACGGCCGTATCGACCTGTGGAACAGCATGGAAGACATCCTCGCGAGCGTCGCCAATTACTTCAAGGCGCACGGCTGGCGTGCCGGCAAGCCAGTGGTCGCCTCGGCGGTGGTCCCGGGCGGTTCCGCTCCGGCGGAGCTCGCACACCAGGGATTAAACGCCAATATCACGGTTGGCGAGCTCTGGTCCGCGGGCATCGGCCTCGCCGGACCGGCCCCCCGCGAAACGGGCGCCGCCGCAGGGCTGTTCGTGCTCGAGCACGAGGCGGGCCCTCGTTACTGGGCGGGATTTCACAATTTCTACGTGATCACGCGCTATAACCGCAGCCTGATGTATGCGTTGGCCGTCCACCAGCTGGGCGAAGCGATCAGCGCGCGCATGGAGGAAGGCGTGCATGCGGACTGATCGCGCAGCGCGGGTCAAGGCGGCACTGTGTTTCCTGCTGGGCGGCGCCATGCTGGCCGGTTGTGCGGGACCCCGCGAGCCCGGCATAGGTGGCGATACCGACGGGGCCCCGGTGCGGCCGCCCGACGTTTCGAGCATCCCGGATGCCGTGCCGCGCGCAGAGCCGCGCAGCGCGCGTGGCAATCCGCCCTTCTACGAGGTCATGGGCCACCGCTACTACGTCATGAACGACGCTGCCGGCTATCGCGAGCGAGGCGTCGCAAGCTGGTACGGCACGAAGTTCCATGGCCGCACGACCTCCAGCGGCGAACCCTACGACATGTACGCGATGACGGCCGCTCACAAGACGCTGCCCCTGCCCACCTACGTTCGTGTCACGCATCGCGGCAACGGCCGCAGCATCGTCGTGCGGGTGAACGATCGGGGACCGTTTGTCGGCGACCGCATCATCGACCTTTCCTATGCGGCGGCCGTGCGCCTCGGCATGCACAACGACGGCACCGCGCTGGTGGACGTCGAGTTGATCCAGCCCGGCACGGCGGGCACTGCGCCGGACGTGGCTGTGGCAAGCACGCCCGCCGCGGCGCCGGAACCCGTCTGGCTGCAGGTCGGTGCGTTCTCGGACGAGGCCAACGCCGCGCGGCTTCATTCGAGGCTCGCCGGCGAGGGCATCAACGAGGTCACTACCCAGTCCGAGCGGCGCGGCCGGCAAAACATTTATCGAGTGCGGATCGGGCCGCTGAGCGCCGTCGAGGAGGTCGAGCAGATGCTGGCGCGCGTGCGGGCGCTCGGCATCCGGGACGCCCACCTCGCCATGGAGTGAGCCGCCGTCCCGATCAGTCCACGCGACTTTGCGGTCGCGCGGCCGAAAGACAGTCGCGCCTACACGTGGCGTGAACGAGCGTGTAACATTCGCTGCTGTTTCCACCCCAGATTGCCGGCGAACCGCCGTACCAGGGAGCCATGCGCGCAATACCCTTCCTCTGCCTGTTCCTCGTTCTCCAGTCGGCCCCGCAGACAGCCTCCGCCCAGCAGCCCGCGGCCTCGTTACCGCCCGTGCCGGCCGCGCCGGCCGTGCCTGCGCGCGGCTACATCCTGGTCGACTTCAACTCCGGTGAGGTGCTGGCGGAAAAGGATGCCGACGCGCCGATGGACCCGGCCAGCATCACCAAACTGATGACCGCATACGCGGTCTTCAGCGAACTGCGTAAAGGCCAGATGTCGCTGGAAGACATCGTGACCGTCAGCGAGAGGGCGTGGCGCACCGGTGGCTCCAGGACCTTCATCGAGGTCGGCACCAGCGTAGGTGTCGAAGACCTCATCCGGGGCATGATCATCCAATCGGGCAATGACGCCTCCGTGGCGCTTGCGGAGCACACGGCCGGGACGGAAGCGGCCTTCGCGGAGTTGATGAACGAGTACGCGCAGCGGCTCGGCATGCACAATACGAAATTTCGCAATTCCACCGGGCTGCCGGCCGAGGATCACTACAGCTCTGCACGCGACATCGCGATCCTCGCCAGCGCGATCATTCGCGAGTATCCGGAGTTTTACCAGTTTTACTCGGAGCGCGAATTCACCTTCAACAACATTACGCAGCGCAATCGCAACCAGATGTTGTGGCGTGATCCGACGGTGGACGGCATGAAGACCGGCATGACCGATGCAGCCGGTTACTGCCTGGTTTCCTCGGCGCAACGCGACGGCATGCGACTGATTTCGGTGCTGCTGGGGACCAGCAGCACCAAGGCGCGGGCTGATGCAACGCAAAGCTTGTTGAACTGGGGCTTCCGCTTTTACGAAAGCCACCGGCTGTACGCAGCAGGAGAGGCGGTGACCAAGGCGCGACTGTGGAAGGGCGAGCTCGAGATGATGGACCTCGGGCTGAGCGAGGACCTTTGGGTTACCGTGCCCCGCGGTCGCTACGACCTGATGGATGCTTCTCTCGAACTGCAGTCGCCGCTGGTCGCGCCGCTCGCCGTCACCGACGCCGTAGGACGTATCCGGATCAGCCTGGACGGCCGAGTGTTGGCCGAACGCGCCCTGCACCCGCTGGCGGACTCGGCGGAAGGCGGTTTCACGCGACGCGCCCTGCACTCCGTCCTGCTGTGGTTCGAATGAGCGAAAGCCTGCTCGAGTTTCCGTGCGACTTCCCGCTCAAGGTGATGGGCCGCAACGAGGCGGGCTTCCGTGAGCTCGTCATCACCCTGGTCGAGGGTCATGCGGGATCGCAGGAGGCGCATCGCGTCAGCCAGCGCGAGAGCCGGGATGGCAATTTCCTGGCGTTGACGATCGTGGTGCGCGCCGACAGCCAGCCACAGCTCGACGCGATCTATGCGGCGCTGTCCGCGCACGACCAAGTGCTGATGGTGCTCTGATGGGCGCACCCCCCCTGGCAAGGCACCTGGGCACGGTCGAGTACGAGCCGGCCTGGCGGCGGATGCAGGCATTCACGGAAACGCGCAGCGCCGCCCAGGCTGACGAAATCTGGTTCCTCGAGCACCCTCCCGTGTTCACCCTGGGACTGAACGGCAGTCGCGAGCACCTCCTGGCGCCCGGCGACATTCCGGTGGTGCAGGTGGATCGGGGCGGCCAGGTGACCTATCACGGGCCCGGGCAGCTGGTGGTCTATCCCCTGCTCGATCTCGGCCGCTCGGGGCTGGGCGTACGCGCGCTGGTATGTGTGCTCGAGCGTGCCGTGATCCGCTGCGTGGCGGATTACGGCATCAAGGCGGTCGGCAGCCGCGAGGCGCCGGGAGTCTATGTAGAGGGACGCAAGCTTGCCAGCATCGGCCTCCGCATCAGGCGCAACTGCAGTTATCACGGCCTTGCACTGAACGTAGCCATGGACCTGGAGCCGTTCCACAGGATCAACCCCTGCGGCTTCCAGGGCCTGGAGCTGACCCAGCTCTCCACACTCGGCGTGACCCACGACCTGCGGCGCGTTGCAGTCGACCTCGAGGTCGCGCTGCTCGAAGAGCTGGCTCAGGCCTCGCCGACCCTCGAGCGCAGCGCGTAAAGTCGCTCCGGCGTCCCCACGTCAACCCAGCCGCCGCCATGGAACAAACCACTGATCCTGCCCTGGAGCGCCGCAGACCTCAGGATCGGTGCCAGGGGAAAGCGACCCGGACTGCAGCCGGCGAACAATTGGGGGTGGAGAATCGCCATGCCCCCATAGGTGAGGCGCGGCTCCGCCTCCGGATCGACACGACCGTCCACCAGGCCGAAGTCTCCGCCCTGGTTGTGCTCAGGATTCGGCACGAGCACCAGATGGCCGAGCATGCCCTGCGGCAATGCCAATGCGGCAGGAGACAGCTCCGACCAGACATCGCCATTGACCAGCAGGAACGGGTCCGGCCCGAGCAGCGGCAGTGCATTGAAGATTCCCCCGCCGGTGTCCAGCGGCGGCCATGGCTCGGGAGAATATTTGATCGCCACACCCCACGCCCGCCCGTCCCCCAGCGTCGCCTGCAGCACGTCCCCAAGCCAGGAGCAATTCATGATCACCTCCCGGATGCCCGCGGCGGCCAGCGCCTTGAGCTGGTGACCCACCAGCGGTTCGCCGGCTACCGGGAGCAGCGGCTTGGGCACGCGGTCCGTGTGCGGGCGCAGCCGCTCGCCTCGCCCCGCCGCGAGTACCATCGCTTTCAAGATTCTTCCCCCGCTGGCCCGCGCTGCGCGGCGATTGATGGCCGGCTTTGAAGTATGCCATGGTAGGCATCGGTTGCCGGGAAGCCTGATGCCTCGCTTTCTCGCCCTGTCACTGATTCTGACGATGTCGTGCGCGGTCGGTGCCGCGCACGCGTCGCCGATTTGTCCGGTCCCCGAGGAATTCGATCTCGGTCCCATCGACGACAGCGGCCGCATAACGGTTTCGGCCGGCCGGGCCGAGGTATCGGCCACGGGCGATTCAGAGTTTTCCGGCGGCGTCGTGTTGCAGCGGGGCGCACAAAGGCTGGAGACTGAGGGCGCGACCTGGGATCGCGATGCGGGTCGGGTCATCGCCGTCAAGGGCGCGCGCTTTACGCAGCCGGGCTTCCAGGTCGAAGCGGACATCCTCGAATACCTGCCGGGCGAGGGCACGGCCATCCTGACGGGCAACCGCTACCGGCTGCCGTCACAACCGGCCAGCGGCGGCGCGGAACGCATCCAGGCCAGCGATACCGGCCGCATCGATATGGGCGGGGTGACCTATACCACCTGTCCGGGCGAGGACCCGGACTGGCTGCTCAGGATCGATCGCCTGCGACTCGACACGGGCCGGGAAGTCGGCCAGGCGGAAAAAGTGACGCTGCGCTTCTTCAACACACCCATTTTCTACTGGCCCTACCTGTCGTTCCCGCTGTCTGACCGGCGCAAGTCCGGATTCCTGGTCCCGGAATTCGGCCAGTCCACGCGCAGCGGCTTCGAGGCCGCGGTTCCTTACTACGTGAACCTCGCGCCGAATTACGACTACCTCGTCACGCCGACGTTGCTGTCGAGACGCGGACTGCAGATCGATAATGAGTTTCGCTACCTCACGGAGCGCAGCAGCGGCACCGTCTGGCTCAACCACCTGAACCGCGACAGCGCGGTGCCGGACAACGATTCGCGCACCTGGTTCAACCTCGAGCACGTGACTCGCCTCGCCAACGGGTGGCGCCTGGCGGCGGCGATCGAGGATGTGTCCGACACCGATTACTTTCAGGACCTGGGCCGCAGCCCCCAGGTCACCAGCCGAACGCACCTCGAACGGCTGCTGCAGGCCGACTACTCGGGGGAGACCTGGCGCATCGCCGCGCGCGTGCAGAACTTTCGCACACTCGACCTCGAGATTCCCGAGGTCGAGCGGCCTTACGCCCGGCTGCCGCAGGTCATGGCCGACGCCCTGTGGCGTGACGGGCCGCTGGGCATGAATTGGCGCCTGCGCACCGAGGCGGCCGGGTTCAGCCGGGACGTCGGACCCGAGGGCGGGCGGGCCGTGTTCGAGCCGGGTGTCAGCCTGCCGCTCGAAACACCCGGCTTCTTCCTGACCCCGAGCGCAAGCCTGAGGATCGTGCAGTACCACCTCGACAATATCGACGCGAACCAGGAAAAGTCGCCCGGCTACGCGGCGCCGATCATGAGCGTCGACACGGGCTTGCTGTTCGACCGCGATTTCTCGCGCAGCAGGTTCGTCCAGACGCTCGAGCCGCGAGTGCTCTATGCCTATATTCCATTCCGGAACCAGGACGATCTGCCGCTGTTCGACAGCGGTCGGCCGGACTTCAACTACGTGCAGCTGTTCAGGCCCAATCGCTACCTCGGCGTGGATCGTCTCGGCGACACCAACCAGTTGAGCGTCGGTCTGACGACACGGCTGCTGGAGGCCACCTCGGGACGAGAGTTTCTTTCTGCGTCGCTCGGCAAGGCCTGGTATTTCGAAGATCCACAAGTCACCCTGCCGGGCGAGGATCCGGACATCTCTAACAGCTCGCCGATCGTGCTCGAACTCGGACTCGGCCTGTTCAAGAACTGGAACGCGGATATCGGCTACCAGTGGGACGACGGCACCAGCGATACCCGCCTCGCGCAGTTCCGGGTCCAGTACCAGCCCGCGCCAAACAAGGTCGTAAACCTGGCCTACCGGTATCGTCCGGAACTTCTGGAGGACATCGCGTTCTCAGCAGGATGGCCGCTTTCGCAGCGCTGGAGCGTCGTCAGCGCCCTCGAGTATTCGATGCGCGACAAGACCACCGTCGACCGACTGGTCGGCGTGCAGTACGAGAGTTGCTGCTGGGCGATCCGCCTGTCCTCGACCGAGCAGGTCAGCCGCCGCGACGGCAGCACCGATAGCGCGGTGCGGCTGCAGCTGGAGTTCAAGGGTCTCGGTGGCGGGGGGACGAGAGCACGCTACGAGAGTGATATCCTAGGCTACTCCGCCTACCACTGAATATAATTCGATGCGCTTGATTTACATACGTATTTGTTTGTCCTTGGCCGTGCTCGCCGGCGCCTTTCCGGCCACCTGGACCGGTCTTCAGGCGCAATCGCTGAGTGACACCGGGCAACTGTTGGACCGTATCGTCGCACTGGTCGACGACGGCGTCGTGCTCCAGTCGGAACTCGACCAGCAGGTCGCCATGATCACCCGCCAGCTGGAAGAGCAGGGCACGCGCATGCCACCCGCGCAGACGCTGCGGGAACAGATCCTGGAGACCCTCATCGTTCAACAGATCCAGGTGCAGCGGGCCAGTCGCCTCGGCATCCGTGTCGGCGACGACCAGCTCAACGTCGCACTGCAGCGGATCGCCGAGCGCAACAACATCAATTTTTCCCAGCTGCCCGAGGAGCTGAAGAGCCAGGGCATCGATTATCCGGCCTTTCGCGAACAACTGCGGCGCGAGATGACCATCGATGCGCTTCGGCAACGAGACGTGGTTGCACGCATCGCCGTCACCGAGCGCGAGATCAGCCGCTGGCTCGACCAGCACGCCGCTACGCGCGGCAGCCAGATCGAGTATGACATCTCGCAGATTCTAGTGCCGCTGCCGGAAGGCCCTTCGCCGGAGCAGATCGCCCAGGCGCAGGCGCGCGCAGCAGACGTCCATGCGCAGCTTGTGACGGGCGAGGATTTTGCAGTGCTCGCGGTGGCTGCGTCGGCCGGGCAGCAGGCGTTGAGCGGAGGCCGCCTCGGCTGGCGGCGCGGCTCGCAGTTGCCCCAGCAGTTTGCTGGGGCAATCCAGTCACTCGCCGAGGGCGAGTTCAGCGAACCGATCCGCAGCAGCAGCGGCTTCCACATATTTCGCGTCAACGCGACGCGCGGCGGAGACGAGCAGATCGTCGAGTTGCAGTCCAAAGCCCGCCACATCCTTCTCGTCCCGAACGAGGTACTGGATGACGCGACGATTCGCGGACGGCTGGCGTCCATTCGTGAACGCGTGATCAATGGCGAATCGTTTGCCGACATCGCGATGCTCGAATCGGAGGACCCGGGGTCGGCGCCGCGCGGCGGCGACCTGGGTTGGAATCCGCCGGGGTCTTTTGTTCCGGAATTCGACACCCAGCTGGACCAGCTCAGTCCCGGCGAAATCAGCGAGCCGTTTGCAACGCCGTTCGGCTGGCATCTGATCCTGCTGGAGGACCGGCAGGAGCGCGACACCACCGAAGAGGTCAGACGCATGCAGGCCATCCAGGCAATTCGGGCCAGCAAGCAGGAGCAGGAGACCGAGCTCTGGCTGCGACGCATCAGGGATGAGGCCTGGGTCGAGATTCGCGGCGGCTGACCCGCCGCCCTGCAGATGAAATCTTTGCCGGCCATTGCGTTGACCGCCGGTGAGCCCGCCGGAATAGGGCCGGAACTGTGTCTCGCGATCGCAGCACGTCCGTGGCCGGCGCGGCTCGCCGCAATCGCGCCACTGGAGCACCTGCAAGTACTTGCGGGGCGACTGGACCTTCATGTCACGCCGCGCGCCGTCACCGAACCCCGCCCCCACCGTGCCGGTGAACTGCAGGTCATCGACGTGTCGTTGCCGGCTGCCGTCTCGCCGGGCACGCCCGATGTGCGCAACGCCGATGCCGTACTCGAGTCGCTGCGACTCGCGGCGCGGGGCTGCCTCGACGGCCGCTTCGACGCCATGGTGACGGCGCCCGTGAACAAGGCCGTGATCAACGAGGCGGGGCGGCCGTTTTCCGGACACACCGAGTTTCTCGCAGAGCTGTCCGGCGGCACTCCGGTCATGATGCTCGTCGCAGGCCTGCTGCGCGTCGCGCTGGCCACGACCCACCTGCCGTTGGCCCGGGTGCCGGGGGCGATCACGCGGGACCGCCTCGAAACGGTGCTCCGCGTGTTGCACCACGACCTCCTGGCGCGGTTCCGCATCGAGGCGCCCCGCATCCTCGTGGCCGGACTGAATCCCCACGCCGGCGAGGGCGGCCACCTGGGCGACGAAGAAATTCGCGTGATCACGCCGGTGATCGAGCGCCTGCGTGGCGACGGGCTGCGGCTCGAGGGGCCGCTGCCTGCGGATACGCTGTTCACGCCGGAGCGCCTCGCGGGCGCTGACGCAGTCCTGGCCATGTACCACGACCAGGGGCTGCCGGTGCTGAAGCATGTCGGCTTTGGCCGCGCGGTCAACATCACCCTCGGCCTGCCGCTGCTGAGAACTTCGGTGGATCACGGCACGGCTTTCGACATCGCCGGGACCGGCCGTGCCGATCCGGGAAGCCTGGTGGCTGCGCTCGAGCTGGCCCTCGATCTCGCCAGCCGGGA
>Ga0114946_10001377_pt1 | contig 16768 bp, 14 predicted proteins | sample WalLakDeSediment_FD_88676 | JGI IMG/M metagenome (GOLD analysis project Ga0114946, IMG submission 88676) | Lake sediment microbial communities from Walker lake, Nevada to study Microbial Dark Matter (Phase II) - Walker Lake 11/02/13 Deep Sediment | ecosystem: Environmental > Aquatic >... | reverse complement strand
GGAGGTGCATTTAGTTGGCTAAGAAGAAGTTTGAGCGGACGAAGCCGCATGTTAATGTAGGGACGATTGGTCACGTGGACCACGGCAAGACGACGTTGACAGCGGCGATGACCTACTGTTTGGCGAGTGCCGGATATGCGGAGAAGGTTTCGTTTGACGAGATTGACAAAGCGCCTGAGGAGAAAGAAAGAGGTATAACGATAGCGACGGCGCACGTAGAATACGAGACAGACAACCGTCACTATGCGCATGTTGACTGTCCCGGTCATGCGGACTATGTCAAGAACATGATTACCGGAGCGGCGCAGATGGACGGAGCGATTTTGGTTGTATCTGCAGCCGACGGTCCGATGCCTCAGACCCGGGAGCATATTTTGCTTTCGCGGCAGGTAGGGGTTCCCTACATTATGGTATTTTTGAATAAAGCGGACATGGTAGACGACCCTGAGCTGTTGGAATTAGTAGAGATGGAAGTAAGAGACCTGTTAAGCGAATATGAATTTCCCGGAGACGACACCCCGGTAATTATCGGTTCAGCCCTTCAGGCCTTAGAGTGCGGTTGCGGTGGTAAAGACTGCGAATGCTGCAAAGTGATCTGGGATCTGGTGGATGCCTTGGATAATTACATTCCGATGCCCGAGCGTGAAAAAGACAAGCCTTTTTCGATGCCGATAGAAGATGTTTTTTCGATTACCGGCCGCGGCACAGTAGTGACCGGTCGTGTAGAAAGAGGCCAGATCAAAGTAGGCGACGAGGTAGAGATTGTAGGTTTTGACGAGCGTTCGCGCAAGACAGTAGCGACCGGTGTAGAGATGTTCCGCAAGCTGATGGATTACGCTGAAGCCGGCGACAACATTGGTGTATTGTTACGCGGGATTGACCGTGAATCGATCCAGCGCGGCCAGGTGTTGGCCAAGCCGGGCACGATTCACCCTCATACCAAGTTTAAAGCCGAAGTCTACGTATTGAAAAAAGAAGAAGGCGGCCGTCACACCCCGTTTTTCCAGGGTTACCGTCCGCAGTTTTACTTCAGGACTACCGACGTTACCGGGAACATCAGCCTGCCTGAGGGCATGGAAATGGTTATGCCCGGGGACAATGTGAATATGGATATAGAGCTGATCACTCCGATCGCTGTCGAAGAAGGCGTCCGTTTCGCAATTCGCGAAGGCGGCCGCACCGTCGGAGCAGGCGTGGTCACCGCTATTAACGAGTAAGAGTTTAAGGATTCAGAATTCAGGATCCAGAGAAAGCAAAAAAATCAATTTATTATTGTTATCGGGAGCAAAACTCCCTCTTTTCCGAGGGGGTTTCGGACAGCCAGTATGGAGACGATGTTGTATGTTTTGGGATTTGGTTTTTCCCAATCTCCAACTTTCAATTTCCAACCTCCGATAAGGGGGCGGGAATTCAATACCCCGCCTCTTCATTATGCAAGCTAATTGACATCTTGGAACTAATTGTGATAAATTGTTATTTACGAGTTCAAGAGGCAGGTGGAAGAGATAAATGAGAGTGACAGTACATTTAGCCTGTACAGAATGCCAGGAGCGGAACTATACATCCCGCAAAAATAAGAAGAATAACCCGGACCGCCTGGAGATGAAAAAATACTGCAGCCGGTGCAAAACTCATACCCTCCATAAAGAGACCAAGTAACATTAAGGCCGGTATTAGAGTAATCGGGGAAAATAATTTTATAAGGTTGACGGGAAGAGGTAATTATTAAATGCGTTTTTTTAAGCGAATTGGAAAATTTTTGCATGAAGTCAGGAATGAGCTTAAGAAAGTCAACTGGCCGACCAAGCGTGAATTCACTGTTTTTACCGGCATCGTTTTAGCTGCAGTGCTGGTAATCGGTGTATTTTTCTGGATCATGGATAGTGCTTTTTTAGCCATACTACAGCTGGTCATCCGCTAATCTGCCGGGAAAAAAGCTTTAGAAGGAGTGTGACCGGGAGTGCTTATGCATCCCCCTTGTTATGAACACTGAAACAGAAACCGGAACCGAAAGAAATATTGAGAAAGGTCTCGAAAACGATAGCGAAGAGATAAACGGAACTGAGACCGAAGAAAGTACATTAAAAAAAGACTGGTATGTTATTCATACTTATGCCGGGTATGAAAAAAGGGTAATGACCAACCTGGAGCGCAGGGTAGATTCGATGGATATGAAAGATAAAATATTCCGGATCATGGTACCTACGGAAAAAGAGATTACCAGTCGAGGCGGTCAAAAACGGACTGTGGAAAAGAAGGTATTCCCCGGTTATGTTTTAGTCGAAATGGTTATGGATGACGATTCCTGGTACGTGGTGCGTAATACGCCCGGTGTAACCGGGTTTGTAGGGCCCGGCTCGAAGCCGGTTCCTTTAAGTGAAAAAGAAATAAACCACATATTACGCCAGGTTGGTATTGTGGAAGGCAAACCCCGGATTGATTTCGATATCGGCCAGGTTGTCCGGGTGGTAAGCGGTCCTTTTAAAAATTTTGAAGGGAAAGTTGAAGAGATTAACCGGGATAAAGGTACTGTAAAGGTATCTGTATCCATGTTCGGACGTGAAACTCCAGTGGAACTTGAATTCCACCAGGTGATAAAATTTTAATCAGTGCTGTGTCGCCCTCGGGGGGAAGATTGCAGCCGGGAGGTTTATTTAATGGCTAGAAAGAAAAAAATTATCGGTTTGACAAAATTGCAGATACCGGGAGGTAAAGCTACTCCTGCCCCTCCGGTCGGCCCTGCCCTCGGTCAGCACGGGGTTAACATTATGGCTTTTTGTAAGGAGTTCAATGAGCGCACTGCCAGTGATGCAGGCCTGATTATTCCGGTTGAACTGACTGTTTACGAAGACCGCTCCTTTAGCTTTATCACTAAGACTCCGCCCGCAGCGGTATTGCTGAAAAAGGCTGTAGGCCTCGAAAAAGCTTCAGGAGAACCAAACAGGGTCAAGGTGGCGACAATCTCACGCGATAAAGTTAAAGAGATTGCCAGGCAGAAAATGGAAGATCTAAATGCTTACGATGTTGATGCCGCTGCAAAAATTATCGAAGGTACTGCTCGCAGCATGGGTATTGTTGTCGAAGGCTAATCGGATCTTGTATTAAATTATACAGCAAACCGCCATAACGCTTAATAGAATATGTGGGAGAGCCGGAGAGCTCGCAGACCACGGGAGGTTAAAAAATGCCTGAAAGAGGAAAGAAGTACGAAGACGCCCGAAAACTTTTCGACCGCGAAAAAAAGTATGAACCGGAAGAAGCTCTTCGCCTGGTTAAGGAAATGAGCAAACGCTCATTTGATGAAACTGTCGAACTGGCTGTCCGTCTCGGTGTAAACCCGAAGCACGCCGACCAGCAGGTTCGCGGTTCGGTCGTCCTTCCGCATGGCACGGGTAAAACCGTCAGGGTTGTTGTTTTTGCCAAGGGTGATAAAATCAAGGAAGCCGAGGAAGCCGGCGCCGACCATGCCGGTGCAGACGAGTTGGTAGCTAAAGTCCAGGAAGGCTGGCTCGATTTTGATGTAGCCGTAGCCACGCCTGACATGATGGGATCAGTAGGTAAACTTGGCAAAGTACTAGGCCCGCGCGGGTTGATGCCCAACCCGAAAAGCGGAACGGTAACATTTGATATCGCTAAAGCAATAAGCGATATCAAGGCCGGTAAAGTTGAATACCGGACCGAAAAAGCCGGGAATGTCCATGTCCCTATCGGCAAAGTATCCTTTCTTCACGAGCAGCTGATGGATAATTTTAATGCCGTGATGGATGCATTGATTAAAGCCCGCCCGACCGCGGCAAAGGGACAGTATATCAGAAGTGTTACAGTAAGTTCCACCATGGGCCCCGGCATCAGAACCAGTCCCGGTGTTGATACCAAAAGTTAATTCTTTAAATCTGGAATAGAAGTTATAAAATTGAATAATAGTTCCGTAGACGGCAGGCACAACGGGTTTAATGGCAATAATAAGCCGCCTGTCCAGGAAAAATCTTTTTTAGTTTCAACCTTTTTATAAAGAAGGTTAAAACGGGGTTTTCTGTCTGCGGAAAACCCCGTTTTTATATTGTAGAAACTGGTTAAGAACCAGAAGGAGGTGAAATTATTGATCACCAGAGAAGCCAAGGAAAAAATGATCGAAGAGATAACCGAAGAACTCAAAGAGGCAGAACTGGTTGTCGTCACAGACTACAGGGGTTTAAATGTTAGAATGATTAATGCCCTGCGCGGCAGGTTGAGGGTTGAAAAGGCACAGTATCGGGTTACCAAAAATACCATGAACCGCCTTGCCTGCCGTAAAGCTGGTTTTGAGATGCTTGAAAGCCTTTTCGAAGGCCCTACCGCTATTGCATACTCAAGTGCCGATCCGGTTGCCGCAGCCAAGATATTCAACGAATTTGCAAAAGAAAACGACGCTTTGGTTATCAAAGGAGGCATGCTTTCCGGGCGAATGCTCGATCCTGCCGCAATTAAAGCTTTAGGTGAGATACCGCCCAGAGAAATCCTTTTGGCCAAAGTTGTCGGCGGCTTCCAGGCTCCAATTTCCGGTTTGGTCGGAGCCCTGCATGGCAACCTGCGTAATCTTGTTTACATCCTGGATGCGGTCCGCCTTCAGAAAGAAAGCGCTTAGGGTTTATTAAGACTCAGGATACAGCATAAAAAGAAAGGCAATTTATCAGGGATTGAAAGTTAGTTCATTAAAAATAAAATTACTTTAATATGAAGGAGTTAAAAAGAAATGGCAAAAGGCGATAATAAGGTAAATGAAATTATGGAAATGGTAAAGGGAATGACAGTCCTGGAACTGTCGGAGCTGGTTAAAGCTCTCGAAGAAGAGTTTGGGGTTACAGCAGCAGCCCCAATGGCCGCAGCAGCACCCGCCGCAGCAGTAGCCGAAGAAGAAGAAAAAGACGAGTTTGATGTAGTCCTTACTTCCACCGGCGAGAAAAAAATTCAGGTAATCAAGGTTGTTCGTGAAATTACCGGTTTAGGCCTTAAAGAAGCAAAAGCTCTCGTTGATGAAGCTCCCGGTAATATCCAGGAAAAAGTAAACAAAGAGGAAGCTGAAGCAACCAAGGCGAAAATAGAAGAAGCTGGCGGTACCGTGGAGTTAAAGTAGTAAAAAACGAAAACTGTATCTCAATAAAACAACTAATTGATATAAAAAAACCGTCTGCAGGTGCAATTACCAGCGGCAGGCGGTTTATTTTTAAATGCTAAAATATTGCATTGTTTCTTAACTTAATCAATGGCATCCGGAAGAGATGGATCGTATAATAGATTACATTAAAACATACAGCAAGTAGCGATTTTAATATAAAGCAATTGTCCCTTGTTATTTTGAGTTCTCAATTCTGATTCCTGTTATAAAATTATTTTTCTTCCACCCGTTGACACTTTAGACCCATTGTGATAAAATCTTAAGATGTCTAGTACTACCACTATGCTTTTTTTGAGTGTGATTCGATTTGCCTTCTCAATATTGACATACCCATAGGAGAGACATAGGCTATTAGATAAAATAGTGATTTTTGTTCTTTTTTTCCGGTTTTAAATCATAACCAGGTACCAGGGGAGTGATTTTTTTTAATGTCCAGTAACGTTGCAACAGGCAGAAACAAGCGTCGTTCTTTTGCCAGGATTACCGAAGTTCTCGATCTACCGAATTTGATTGAAGTCCAGCGCAGCTCGTTTGATTGGTTTCTCAACCAGGGACTGAAGGAAGTTTTTGAGGATTTTTCACCAATCCAGGATTTTACAGGCAATCTGGTTCTCGAGTTTTATGACTATACACTTGGTGAGCCGAAATATTACGTTGATGATTGTAAAGAGCGGGATGCCACTTACGCTGTTCCACTAAAGGTTCGCGTGAGGCTGATTAACCGGGAAACCGGTGAAGTCAAAGAGCAGGAAGTTTTTATGGGCGACTTTCCGATGATGACCGAAAACGGAACCTTTGTTATTAACGGTGCCGAAAGGGTCATTGTCAGCCAGTTGGTCCGTTCTCCGGGTGTTTACTTTAAGAAGCAGCCGGATCCGACCGGCAGCACCGGTAAAGAACTGATCAGCGCTACTATTATCCCAAACCGCGGCACCTGGCTTGAATTTGAAACCGATGTCGCCGACGGAATCTATGTTCGTGTTGACCGAACCAGGAAAATTCCGGTTACCGTATTGCTGCGGGCTATTGGTTATGGCACCGATGAAGAAATTAACAAACTTTTAAACAATGATCGCCGCCTCGGCGACATTCTGGAAAAAGATCATACCGATTCCACCGAAACGGCGCTTTTAGAGATCTACAAGCGTCTGCGCCCCGGTGAACCTCTAAACGTGGAAAATGCCCGTTCACTTTTTGAGTCGCTTTTCTTTGACGGCAAGCGCTATGATTTTGCTCGTGTGGGAAGGTTTAAAGCGAACAAAAAACTATCGATGACCAACCGTCTGTTTGGTCAGGAACTGGCCGAGGATGTAACCGATCCGGTAAGCGGGGAAGTTATATATACCGCAGGCATGATCGTTGACGAGGATGCGGCCCGGGTTATTGACGAGCATCGTATTCAGCGGGTTATGATAAAACACCGCGATGAAAATCACCTTGTTATTGGTAACGGTGGCGTTGACCTGACAACCAGACACCTTGTTCCCGCCGATATTATTGCTTCTGTAAATTATATCCTCAACCTGTTTGACGGTATTGGCCAAGTTGACGATATAGATCATCTCGGTAACCGCCGCCTGCGCAGCGTGGGGGAACTTCTGCAAAATCAATTCCGAATTGGTCTTTCACGCATGGAAAGGGTAGTCCGCGAAAGAATGACTATCCAGGATGTTGAGGCAATTACACCCCAGGCCCTGATCAATATCCGGCCGGTTATTGCTTCGATAAAAGAATTTTTCGGCAGCAGCCAGCTGTCCCAGTTTATGGATCAAACCAACCCACTTGCTGAACTGACCCATAAGCGGCGTCTCAGCGCCCTCGGTCCCGGGGGATTAAGCCGGGAAAGAGCAGGTTTTGAAGTTCGTGATGTGCACCACTCGCACTACGGGCGGATTTGCCCTATTGAGACCCCTGAGGGTCCGAACATCGGCTTGATTGGCTCGCTGGGAACTTACGCCCGCATTAATGAATATGGGTTTATCGAGACTCCCTATCAGCGGGTTAATAAAAAAGAAGGCAGGGTGACGTCAGAAATTGTTTACCTTACTGCCGATGATGAAGATCGCTTCGTTATTGCCCAGGCCAATGCTATTCTTGACGAAAAAGGACATTTTGTAAGCAACCGTGTAACCTGCCGCTACTATTATGATACGGTCATGCGTCATCCGAACGAGGTAGATTTCATGGACGTTTCGCCGAAGCAGCTGGTCAGTGTAGCTACAGCCTTGATACCCTTCCTGGAAAATGACGATGCCAATCGCGCTTTGATGGGGGCTAACATGCAGCGGCAGGCAGTGCCTTTGCTAAAGACTGAAGCTCCGCTTGTTGGCACCGGCCTTGAATACAAAGCCGCTTTCGATTCAGGAGCGGTGGCGATCTGCCTCGCCGACGGGGAAGTCGTACGGGTTACCAGCAACGAAATTATCGTACGCCGCAATGAAGATAATGAAGGCCAGAATTACTATATAAACGGCCGCACCAGGGAGCGCTTTGAAGCTGAGCGCCGTCCCGGATTTGATGGCGGGTTGGATATTTATACTTTGCAAAAATTTAAACGTTCAAACCAAGGCACCTGTGTTAACCAGCACCCCATTGTCAGGCGCGGCCAGAAGGTCAGTGTTGATGATGTCCTTGCCGACGGTTCCTGTACCAGCGATGGCGAAATGGCCCTGGGACGCAATGTCCTGGTTGCCTTCCTGCCATGGGAAGGTTACAACTACGAAGATGCTATTTTGATCAGCGAAAAGCTGGTCAAAGAAGATGTCTATACCTCTATCCATATTGAAGAATACGAGTCAGAAGCCAGGGATACCAAGCTCGGTCCCGAAGAAATTACCCGCGATATACCGAATGTCGGGGAAGAAGCTCTTAAGGACCTCGACGGCCGTGGGATTATCCGAATTGGAGCCGAAGTTAGAGCCGGTGATATCCTGGTTGGCAAGGTTACCCCCAAGGGGGAAACTGAGTTGACTGCGGAAGAGCGCCTGTTGAGAGCTATCTTTGGGGAGAAAGCCCGCGAAGTGCGCGACACTTCATTGCGTATACCACATGGCGAATCCGGTATAGTAGTAGATGTAAAGGTTTTCAACCGTGAGGAAGGGGATGAATTATCTCCCGGCGTGAACCAGCTTGTCCGCGTCTATGTAGCTCAGAAACGCAAAATATCCGAAGGTGACAAGATGGCCGGACGGCACGGCAATAAAGGTGTAATCGCCCGTATCCTGCCCGAAGAAGATATGCCCTTCATGCCTGACGGCGCACCGCTTGATATTGTTCTTAATCCCTTGGGAGTGCCTTCGCGAATGAATATAGGGCAGGTTTTGGAGGCCCACCTCGGTTGGTCTGCCAAGGTCCTTGGCATACAGATTGCGTCGCCGGTTTTTGACGGGGCCACAGAAGATGATGTTTTTGCAGGTTTCGAAGAAGCAGGCCTGCCAGGCAATGGAAAAACGACCCTTTACGACGGCCGGACAGGAGAGCCATTTGATGAAAAGGTAACGGTGGGATATGTCTACATGCTTAAATTGGCTCACCTGGTAGATGATAAAATTCATGCTCGTTCCACCGGTCCTTACTCTCTTGTCACTCAGCAGCCGCTTGGCGGTAAAGCCCAATTTGGTGGTCAGCGGTTTGGTGAAATGGAAGTATGGGCCCTTGAAGCATACGGAGCAGCTTATTCATTGCAAGAGATTTTGACTGTAAAATCCGATGATGTAGTCGGTCGGGTAAAAACCTACGAGGCCATCGTAAAAGGAGAAAATATACCCGAGCCCGGAGTTCCCGAATCTTTCAAGGTTCTGGTTAAGGAACTACAGAGCCTTTGCCTCGATGTGCGTGTTATAAGCGAGGAATCGGGAGAAGTTGAAATTAAAGAAGGCGATGACGATTCCGATTACCGCCGTCTCGATGTTAACATTGAAGGAATGGAATCAGATGAAGACGACATCGATCGTTTCATTTATCGTAAAGAGCCCAAGGAAGAAGTTGCAACTAAAGTGGAAGCAAAAAAAGCTTCAGCAAATGACAGTAAAGAAATTAAATTAACAAAAAGCGAAGATTGGGATCTCCAAAATAATGAGACAATGGAAGAAGAAAACACTATACCGCCAGGCCTTAAAGCAGGCGAGGTTGAAGAAGTTTCTCTTGACCAACTCGAAGAGCTTGAACAGGACGATGGCGATGATGAGAACGACGAAACGAAGCCAAAACGTTCTTCTAAAAAGGATGTCGATGAAGATGATTCTCAGGAAGATGATGTGGAAGTGGAAGAAGACGATGAAAGCATTTACTAGCAGCACAGGTGAACCCTGGCGAAAGGAGAGATCTTTTTGTTGGATGTAAATAATTTTGATGCCTTAAAAATAGGCTTGGCTTCATCCGAACAGATCAGGGCCTGGTCCAGAGGTGAGGTAAAAAAACCGGAAACGATTAATTACCGCACCCTGAAACCTGAACGGGAGGGCCTTTTCTGTGAAAAAATATTTGGTCCGCAAAAAGACTGGGAATGTCACTGCGGAAAATATAAGCGTGTCCGCTACCGCGGGATTGTATGTGATCGCTGTGGAGTTGAAGTTACCAGGGCCAAAGTGCGCCGTGAAAGAATGGGCCACATTGAGCTGGCTGCTCCTGTATCACATATTTGGTACTTTAAAGGTATTCCCAGCCGCATGGGCCTGCTGCTGGATATGTCTCCACGCGCCCTTGAAAAAGTACTCTATTTTGCCGCTTATGTTGTAATCGATCCCGGCGAAACCTATCTCAGCGATAAGCAGCTGCTGACCGAAGTGGAATACCGGGAATATTTTGAGAAATATCAGGCTCTCTTTAAGACTGGCAAGGGGTTTAAGGCAGAAATGGGCGCAGAGGCAATTAAAAAGCTGCTAAACGGGCTTGATTTAGATGAAATTGCTCTCGAGCTGCGCGATGAGCTGGTCACTTCCAGCGGTCAGAAAAAGGTGCGGGCTATCCGCCGCCTCGAGGTTGTTGAAGCCTTCCGCCAGTCGGGTAATGATCCTTCGTGGATGGTACTTGATGCTATTCCCGTTATTCCGCCCGACCTGCGGCCGATGGTCCAGCTTGACGGGGGACGTTTTGCCACATCCGATCTTAACGATCTTTATCGTAGAGTCATCAACCGAAATAACCGCTTAAAGCGTCTGCTCGATTTAGGCGCTCCGGACATCATTGTCCGTAACGAAAAAAGAATGCTTCAGGAAGCTGTTGATGCTCTAATCGACAATGGCCGCCGCGGACGTCCGGTAACCGGCCCCGGAAACCGCCCTCTGAAATCCTTAAGCGATATGCTCAAAGGCAAGCAGGGGCGCTTTCGCCAGAACCTTCTCGGGAAAAGAGTTGACTATTCGGGTCGTTCCGTTATCGTTGTTGGCCCGGAGTTAAAGCTCTACCAGTGTGGCCTGCCCAAAGAGATGGCCTTGGAGCTGTTTAAGCCTTTTGTAATGAAACGCCTGGTTAGCGATGGCCTGGCCCATAATATCAAGAGTGCCAAGCGCATGGTCGAAAAAGTGCGTCCCGAAGTGTGGGATGTCCTTGAAGAAGTGATTAAAGATCACCCGGTCCTCCTGAACCGCGCACCAACCCTGCACCGACTTGGCATACAGGCTTTTGAGCCTGTCCTGGTCGAAGGCCGGGCTATCCAGATTCACCCATTGGTTTGCGCTGCTTACAATGCCGATTTCGACGGCGACCAGATGGCTGTGCATGTGCCGCTTTCAGCCGAAGCGCAGGCCGAAGCACGCCTGCTGATGCTTTCAGCGCATAATATACTAAACCCAAAAGACGGGCGTCCGGTTACCACGCCGACCCAGGACATGGTACTCGGCTGTTATTACCTGACCCTCGAAAAGGACGGGTCACAGGGAGAAGGAAAAGTGTTTCCCGATCCTGAAGAAGCAGTTACCGCCTATGAACTTGGCTATCTGGATCTGCACGCCCGGATATTTATCCGTGCTTCCGGCTTCAAGGGCCGTGATTTTGTGAGGCGCAAAAAATATCTGCTAACGACAGTCGGCAAAGTAATTTTCAATGAAGTTTTTCCCAAAGATTTTCCTTACATTAATAATGCCGATTTCAATGATTCATTGCCTGAAAATTGTTTCGTGCCGTTAAGAAGTCTGGACCCGCAAAAGGTTCTGCAGGATCTTCCGCGCAACGTGGCTGCCAAGAAAGATTTTCTGGCAGAAATGATTGCCCGCTGTTACCGCCTGTACGGCAACACCCGGACAGCAGAAGTTCTTGATAATGTCAAAAAGCTGGGTTTCCAGTATGCTACCCGTGCCGGGGTTACTGTCGCGGTAAGTGATATTGTTGTTCCGCCCCAAAAACAGGACATTCTGAAGGCGGCGGAAGAAAAGGTCGAGGCGACAGAAGATCAGTTCGCCCACGGTCTGATCACAGAAAAAGAGCGTTACAACCACGTCATCGAAGTTTGGAGTAAGGCCAAAGATGAGGTCACCGGGGCTTTGATGCTGGGTCTTGATGAACTGAACCCGATTTACATGATGGCTCATTCCGGAGCCCGCGGTAATGAATCGCAAATTACCCAGCTTGCCGGGATGCGCGGGTTGATGGCTGACCCGGCCGGGCGGATTATCGATATTCCGATTAAAGCAAACTTCCGTGAAGGCCTGACGGTGCTTGAATACTTTATTTCTACGCACGGAGCCCGCAAAGGTCTTGCCGATACTGCCCTGAAGACTGCCGATTCCGGCTACCTGACCCGCCGCCTGGTTGATGTGGTCCAGGATGTGATCGTGCGCGAAGATGATTGCGGCACGGGTCAGTCAATCGGACTAAGCGAATTCATTGAGGATGAAGAAACTTTGCAGGATGCAGTTAACCGGGTTATTGGCCGCTATACTATGGAGCCGGTTTACCACCCCGAATCCGGAGAAGTGCTGATTGAAGCAAATACCCTTATTTCTGAAGAAATGGCTCAGCAGATTGCCGATCTCGATATTTCTGAAGTCCGCTTCCGTTCCGTGCTTACCTGTAAAACCCGTCACGGCGTTTGTGTTAAGTGCTATGGGCGTGACCTGGCTAACGGAAAGATTGTTAATGTCGGCGAAGCAGTCGGCATTATTGCAGCCCAGTCAATCGGCGAACCCGGTACGCAGCTTACAATGCGCACCTTCCACACCGGCGGTGTGGCCGGTGACGACATAACCCAGGGTTTACCCAGGGTAGAAGAACTTTTTGAGGCTCGCAAACCAAAAGGCCAGTCACTAATTTCCGAAATAGCCGGAGAGATTGAAGTTCTGGAAACCCGCTACAAGAGAGAAATCAGGATTAATTCTGAACATGGCGAATCGCGTGTCTATCCGATTCCTTATGGCGCAAGGATTAAAGTCGAAACCGGTAAACAGGTTAGTGCCGGTGACGAATTGACCGAAGGTTCAATAAACCCACACGAACTGCTTAAAGTAAAAGGTGTACGCGGCGTTCAACTCTACCTTCTCAAAGAGGTCCAGTGGGTCTACAAAATGCAGGGTGTCGATATTAATGACAAACATATAGAAATTATCGTCCGCCAGATGCTTAAGAAAGTAAAGGTGGAGGATCCAGGCGATACCGAGTTGTTGCCAGGGGGCATGCTCGACAGTTATGTTTTCGAAGGGATAAATGCGGCTGTAACAGAGGAAGGCGGCCGCCCTGCCCTGGCTCGCGCGCTTCTTCTTGGGATTACAAAGACATCCCTGGCAACCGAATCCTTCCTTTCAGCGGCATCTTTCCAGGAAACGACTCGGGTCTTGACTGAAGCTTCAATAAAGGGACGCCAGGACCAACTCCTTGGCCTGAAGGAAAATGTCATTATCGGAAAGCTTATTCCGGCCGGCACGGGGATGACCCGTTACCGTAATATAGAGGTTCGTCCCATAGGGTTGGAACCGGAACCGGAAGAGGAGAAGGAGTTGGAGGTCAATCTGGGTATAGACGGAGAAGAAACTTCAATTGTTTCTACTGCGGATCAGCGGCCGGAACGGATTGAAGAGAATCCTGAAGTTTTTGAAGATTAGAAGTGATTTTCTAATTGACAAGGTTTGTATACGGTGTTAAAATCTTAAGGTACGCCTTAATGGCGAACCTTGGAGAGGTTTTTGAATAAGGATGGTGAGCCTTTCCGTTGGATGAACTGATAAATAACGCCCGGCATAAAGTTGTCGGGACCAAACAGACGATAAAAGCCCTTGAAAAAGGAGAAGTTCAACTGGTTTTTATCGCCAGGGATGCCGAAGAAAAAGTAATTCGGCCCGTGGTTTGTTTATGTGAAGCGAACAAAATCGAGCCGCAGTATGTTGAATCGATGCTTCAGCTCGGAAAAATGTGTGGAATTAAGGTCAAGGCAGCAGTTGCTGCAATAACAGAACAATAAAGGAGGTGGACTAATGCCGACAATTAATCAATTAGTTCGTAAGGGCCGCAAGCAAATGACCAAGAAGTCGTCTGCTCCGGCACTGGACCGTTCACCGCAGAAGAGGGGTGTATGTACTCGCGTTTCGACGACAACACCGAAGAAGCCGAACTCTGCCTTGCGAAAAATTGCCAGAGTCCGCCTGACAAATGGGATCGAAGCGACAGCCTATATTCCCGGTATCGGGCATAACCTGCAGGAGCACTCCGTTGTTTTGGTCAGGGGTGGCCGGGTTAAGGATTTGCCGGGTGTACGCTATCACCTGGTTAGAGGTGCACTTGATGCAGCCGGGGTTGAAAACCGGGCTCAGGGACGTTCAAAATATGGCACGAAGAAACCAAAGGCGTAGTAAAAACGTGAGGAGTGGATGATCGAATATGCCACGTAAAGGGCCTGTATCAAAAAGGGAAATCTTAGCAGACCCGGTCTATAACAGCAAGTTGGTGACCAGGTTTATCAACAAATTGATGTATGATGGTCAGAGAGGTTCCGCGCAGGAAATTATCTATGATGCGTTCAACATAATCCGGGAAAAAACCGGCAATGAACCGCACGAAGTTTTTGAAACAGCGATGCGTAATGTAGCCCCTGTGCTGGAAGTTAAGCCCCGTCGGGTCGGCGGAGCAACCTACCAGGTGCCGATTGAAGTAAGCACTCACCGTAAGAACATCCTTGCTATTCGCTGGGTAATCAGTTTTGCACGGAACCGCGGAGAGAAGACAATGGCCCAACGCCTGGCCGGTGAATTGATGGATGCTGCCAATAACACGGGCGGCTCAATCAAGAAAAAAGAGGATACGCATAAGATGGCTGAAGCTAACAAGGCGTTTGCCCACTACCGCTGGTAAATCCAGTTTGTCAATTATATTGATTTCAGCATAATAAGCGCAGGTCACTCAGTTTGTATTTGTTTCTAAGTTTTTTCCGGTTTACCGGCAAACTGATTTCTGACCTTCGCCCCTGGAGAGGAGGGATGAAATGAGCAAGGGAGCACAGTTAGACAAAATTAGAAATATTGGTATTGCCGCCCATATTGATGCCGGTAAAACCACTACAACAGAGCGAATTCTGTTTTATTCGGGACGCCTGCATAAGCTTGGGGAAGTGCATGAAGGAACTGCGACAATGGACTGGATGGCCCAGGAACAGGAACGCGGTATAACCATCACTTCTGCTGCTACAACCTGTAAATGGCGGGATTGTTTAATTAATATTATCGATACGCCCGGGCACGTGGACTTTACTGTTGAAGTAGAGCGTTCACTTCGTGTGCTGGATGGCATGATAGCGGTTTTTTGTGCCAAAGGCGGTGTCGAGCCCCAGTCAGAGACAGTATGGCGCCAGGCTGATCGTTACCATGTCCCACGGCTGGCATATATTAATAAAATGGATACTGTAGGGGCCGATTTTTTTAACGTAATCAGGCAGCTACAGGAGAGGCTTCATGCTCATGCCCTTCCGATACAGCTGCCGATTAGCGAAGAAAACGGGTTTAACGGTATTATTGATCTTATAACTTCCCGGGCTATCAGGTATGAAGACGATCTCGGAACACGCAGTACCGAGACCGATGTCCCTGCCGGTATGGAAGAACAGGTAGCCGATTACCGGGAGAAAATTTTAGAAACAGTTGCTGATTATGATGATGAACTAATGGAGAAGTATTTTAACGGAGAAGAAATCACCCCCGAGGAGTGCTACCGGGCCCTGCGTAAGGCAACCATACACCATAACCTGGTGCCGGTGCTTTGTGGTTCTTCATACCGTAATAAAGGTGTCCAGCTACTGCTTGATGCTGTAGTTAATTACCTGCCTTCCCCTGTTGAAGTCGGAGCTGTTAAAGGCTATAACCCGTCAAGTGGCGAAGAAGATTTCCGCCTGCCGGCAAATGATGCACCCTTTGCAGCCCTCGTTTTTAAAATAATGGTTGACCCCTTCGTGGGAAAACTTGCTTTTGCCCGGGTTTATTCGGGAACCCTTAAAAAAGGGTCTACACTGTTGAATGCAACCCGTCAGAAAAGACAGCGCATCGGAAGGTTAATCCGGATGCATGCGAATTTCCGGGAAGAAATTGATCAGGCCACAACCGGTGATATAGTAGCTATTATCGGACCGAAAGAAATTGGGACCGGGGAAACCCTATGTGCCCTTGATAAGCCGATTATCCTTGAAAATATTACTTTTCCCGAACCGGTTATATCGGTTGCCATCGAGCCGAAGACAAAAGCTGATCAGGATAAAATGGCAGTTTCGATGCAGCAGCTTACCGAAGAAGATCCAACTTTCCAGGTCCATACCGACCAGGATACCGGGCAGACCATTATTTCCGGCATGGGTGAGCTTCATCTTGAAATTATTGTCGACCGCCTGCTCCGTGAATTTAAAGTGCAGGCCAATGTAGGAAAGCCACAGGTAGCTTATAAGGAGACTGTGCAAAACGAAACTGCTGCCGAAGGGCGTTTTATTCGACAATCCGGGGGACGCGGCCAGTATGGCCACGTCGTTATCGAACTTTTTCCGCTTGAATCGGGCGGGGGATTTGTTTTTGAGAATAAAATCGTCGGTGGAGCTGTTCCAAGAGAATTTATTCCCGCTGTGGAAGGCGGATTAAAGGAAGCAGCGCTCAACGGAGTGCTGGCCGGCTATCCGGTTGTCGATATTAAAGTGATATTAAAGGACGGATCTTTCCATGAAGTTGATTCTTCGGAACTTGCCTTCCGTATTGCCGCTTCCAAGGCGCTAAAGACCGCTTTATCGAAGGCTAAGCCGGTGCTCTTAGAGCCGGTAATGAAAGTTGAAGTTTCAGCACCCGAGGAATACCTTGGAGATATAATTGGTGATTTTACCGGGCGCCGTGGCCGTATCTTGGGAACAGAGCAGAGAAGCAATCTGCAGATCGTAAGAGGAGTTGCACCGCTGAACGAAATTTTTGGGTATGCAACCGAGTTGAGATCTCACACCCAGGGTCGCGGTGTTTATAACATGGAGTTTTACCGTTATGAAGAAGTACCGAAGAACATTGCTGAAAAGATTATCACTCAAAGTGTTGCTTATTAATTGTTGGAGGTGCATTTAGTTGGCTAAGAAGAAGTTTGAGCGGACGAAGCCGCATGTTAATGTAGGGACGATTGGTCACGTGGACCACGGCAAGACGACGTTGACAGCGGCGATGACCTACTGTTTGG
>Ga0114946_10001375_pt1 | contig 16773 bp, 16 predicted proteins | sample WalLakDeSediment_FD_88676 | JGI IMG/M metagenome (GOLD analysis project Ga0114946, IMG submission 88676) | Lake sediment microbial communities from Walker lake, Nevada to study Microbial Dark Matter (Phase II) - Walker Lake 11/02/13 Deep Sediment | ecosystem: Environmental > Aquatic >... | reverse complement strand
CGTGTTGGGCAGCGTCTCGACAATGGTCCCTTCGAGTTCGATCTCGTCTTCCTTCGCCATGCAGTTCCTCTTAGATGTGACACAGGAGGCGACATTATGCGGATGCGTGGCGGGAACTCAAGCGCGATGCCCCTGTAGCGCGGTTTTTGCGGGGATTCGTACCCGTCGCGGCGGCGTCGCGGGCGCGCGGTATCTCCCCTGCCGGCGCATCTGCGGCCGGCCGAACGACGGGTGTTTGCCGCCCGGGAATTGATCGGCATACACTACGCCGGTCTTGGACGGATCAGGTCAGCCATGGAATCGCAATGGGCAGTCATGTTCCCGGGTCAGGGATCGCAGTCGGTGGGCATGCTGGGCGAACTGGGCTCGAAGCATTCCATCGTTCGCGATACGTTCGCGGAGGCCTCCGATGTGCTCGGCATGGATCTCTGGGGCCTGTGCCAGAACGGACCCGCGGAAACCCTCAACCGCACCGAATACACCCAGCCCGCGATGCTCGCGGCCGGAGTGGCCGCCTGGCGCGTGCTGACGGCGGCGTCGCGGGCCCGGCCCGGCATGCTGGCGGGTCACAGCCTCGGCGAGTACAGCGCTCTTGTTGCCGCGGAGGCGCTGGATTTCCCCGCTGCTGTGGACCTGGTCGCCGAGCGCGCGGCGGCGATGCAGGGAGCCGTGCCCGAGGGCCACGGCGCGATGGCGGCCATCCTCGGCATGGATGATGCCGCCGTGGTCGCCTTGTGCGCCTCGGAGTCGGAATCCGACGTCCTCGAGGCGGTGAACTTCAATTCGCCGGGACAGGTGGTCATCGCCGGTTCGGCCGCCGCGGTCGAGCGCGCCATTGCCGCTGCACCGGGCGCCGGCGCCAAGCGGGCGCTGCGGCTGCCGGTCTCGGTACCCTCGCACTGCGCGTTGATGCGGCCCGCGGCGGAGCGTCTGATGGCGAAGCTCGAAGCGACCGAACTCCGCCTGCCCCGGATTCCGGTGCTGCACAATGTCAGCGCCGGGCCGGTCGATTCCATCGCCGAACTGCGCGCGATCCTGGCCGAGCAGCTGTTTCGTCCGGTGCGTTGGGTCGAGACCATTCAGGCGATGCGCGCGGGTGCGGTGCAGGTGCTGGTGGAGGCTGGGCCGGGCCGCGTGCTGACCGGGCTGGCCAAGCGCATCGACCGGGACCTGCTGTTGTTCGAGGTCAGCGACGAAGCCAGCCTGGCGAAGACCCTCGATATGCTGAGCGCCTGATGGGAGTCGGCGCACCAAAAATCAACCGACGACGCGAAGCGAGAAGGAAGGCGACAGATGTCTGAAACGAGAGGTGCAGCCCTGGTCACCGGCGCGAGCCGTGGCATCGGTGCCGCCATTGCCCGACGCCTGGCGGAGGACGGCTGGAAGGTCGTGGGAACCGCCACGTCGGCCAAGGGCGCTGAGGGCATCTCGTCCGCGCTGGGCGATGTCGGCGGTCGGGGAATCGTTCTGAACGTGACCGATTCCGCTTCGGTACAGAGCGCCCTGGAGGACATCCAGGGGCACGAAGGCGCGATCGAGGTGCTGGTCAACAACGCGGGCATTACCCGCGACAACCTGTTGATGCGGATGAAGGACGAGGAGTGGGACAGCGTTATCGAGACCAATCTCTCCGCGGCGGCGCGGCTGACGCAGCGCCTCCTCAAGGGCATGATGAAGGCCCGGCGGGGCCGCATCATTCTGATCGGCTCGGTGGTCGGTTCCAGCGGCAATGCCGGCCAGGCCAATTATGCGGCCGCCAAGGCCGGGCTGGCGGGATTCGCGCGCGCACTGGCGCGTGAGGTGGGCAGCCGCAACATCACCGTGAACACCGTCGCACCGGGATTCATCGATACGGACATGACGAAGGAGTTGGCCGAGGCAACACGGGTCAAACTCCTGGAGGGCATTCCGCTGGGACGCCTGGGCCAGCCTGGGGAGATTGCGGCGGCCGTTTCGTTTCTTGCTTCTCCGGAAGCCGGCTACATTACGGGGGAGACCCTGCACGTCAACGGTGGCATGTTCATGCATTGATGGCCGTCCCGGGGATTTTCGGACCGGTTCGGTGCCGGAATCGACCGTCGCCCGGGTGGGTTGCGGACCGGGCCGGGGCCGCACTGGATCGAACCGGTTCTTTTCACTAGAATGGCGCTCGCAAATCGACCGCCACACACCCAAAGGGGATGTCGTACATGAGTAGCATTGAAGAACGCGTCAAGAAGATCGTCGTTGAACAGTTGGGTGCCAAGGAAGAAGACGTCACCAACACGGCGTCTTTCGTCGAGGACCTCGGCGCCGATTCACTGGACACCGTCGAACTGGTCATGGCACTCGAGGAGGAGTTCGAAACCGAAATCCCCGACGAACAGGCGGAAAAGATCACCACCGTCCAGCAGGCCATCGATTACATCCAGGCGAACATGAAGGACTGAGGAACGCCGGCCCCCGGCCGTTCCAACGGACTGAAAGGCCAGGGCCGCTCGCGTTCGACCGGGGGTGGCCCTTGCTTTGTTGCGTTTTGAGGGAGGATTCAATTGTCTAAGCGTCGTGTGGTGGTTACAGGGCTGGGTATCGTTTCCCCCGTGGGCTCCACGGTGAAGAGGGCCTGGGAGAACATTGTCGCCGGCAAGAGCGGTATTACGCCGATCGATGTCTTCGATGCCTCGGCCATGCCGGTCCGCATCTCCGGCGCGATCCGCGATTTCAATGCCGACGATTACGTCTCCACCAAAGAGCAGAAGAAGATGGACACCTTCGTGCTCTACGGCCTCGCGGCGGGTATCCAGGCACTGGACGATTCCGGGTTCGAGGTCACGGAGGCCAATGCCGACCGCATCGGGGTGGCGCTGGGTTCCGGTATCGGCGGCCTGCCGTACATCGAACGTTCCTACGCAGCCTACCTGAAGGGTGGTCCGCGCAAGATCTCTCCGTTCTTCGTGCCCAGTGCCATCATCAACATGGTGGCCGGAAATCTTTCCATCATGCGCGGGCTCAAGGGTCCGAACATCTCGATCGTGTCGGCCTGCGCCACGGGGACCCACAATATCGGGGACGCCGCGCGCATGATCGCGTACGGCGACGTGGATGCGATGCTCGCCGGCGGTGCGGAGATGGCGACGACCCCCCTGGGTATCGGCGGCTTTGCCGCGGCCCGTGCGCTGTCGACCCGCAACGACGATCCCGAACGCGCCTCGCGTCCCTGGGATCGCGATCGGGACGGATTCGTGCTCAGCGACGGTGCCGGGGTGATGATGCTCGAAGAGTACGAACACGCCAAGGCGCGCGGTGCGCGTATCTACGCAGAGCTTGCTGGTTTCGCCTGGAATTCCGATGCCTATCACATGACCTCGCCGTCGCTGGGCGGCGAGGGTGCGGCGGCCTGCATGGTGAAGGCCATGAAGGACGCCGGGGTAGATCCTTCGGAAGTGGGTTACATCAATGCCCATGGGACCTCCACGCCGGCTGGCGACCTCGCGGAGACGCTCGCAACGAAACTGGCGATGGGTGAACATGCGAAGAAGGTCTTCGTGAATTCCACCAAGTCGATGACCGGCCACCTGCTCGGGGCTGCGGGCGGGATCGAGGGGCTGTTTTCCGTGCTTGCCCTTTATCACAAGGTGTCGCCGCCAACGATCAATCTCGACAACCCGGGGGAGGGTTGTGATCTGGACTATGTCCCGCATGAAGCGCGTGACCTGGATACCAGGGTGGCGCTGTCCAACTCCTTCGGGTTCGGGGGTACCAACGGGACCCTGCTGTTCCGCACGCTGTAAGGACCACCATGTCCGTCCGGCCCCTCGCGGCGGGCGTGGATCTCCTTGCCCTGGCCCGGGCCTATCCGGAGCGCTACCCGCACTTCCTGGATACCGCCCTGATCGGCCAGGCACCGGCCCGATTCTCCATCCTGTTTGCGTTCCCCGGATCGACCATCGCGGGTAGCGGTGCGACCGTTCTGGACCACCTGCAGCAACTCGATCCCTTCGACGCAATGCAGGCAGAGGCTGAGCCCCTGGAATTACCGTTCCTGGGTGGATGGTTCATCTACCTGGGGTACGAACTGGCATGGGACATCGAGCCCGCGTTGGGGCAGTGCGCGCAAGACCCCTGGCTTCCGACCGCTCTGGCGACCTATTTTCCGGCCGCGTTGATCGAGGACCACAGGGAAGGCCGGGCTTTCTTCGTGGACGACGGGTCTGAACCGGGGCGCTGGGACCAGCTCCATCAGGATCTGGCTGCCCTGGGCGAGCCTCGGGAGCCGCAGCCGCAGCTCGGTTTGAGCGTGATGGAGGACGATCCAGAGCGTTACCGCGCTGCGGTACGGCGTGCCCTGCGTTACATCAGGGACGGTGATTGTTTCCAGGCCAATCTGTCGCGCGAGTGGCGTATTCAAGCACGTGATGGTATGGATGCGCCGGACCTTTATCAGCGGCTCCGGCGCGCCAATCCGGCGCCATTCGCAGCCTGGCTGCGCCTGCCTGGAGCAGAGGTCATGAGTTCGTCGCCCGAGCGCCTGGTCAGTGTGCGCGAGGGCATTGCCGAGACCCGACCGATCGCGGGCACGCGGCGCAGAGACGGGGAAGTGATCAAGGACCAGGAATTGGTGAACGAGCTCAGAATCAATGCGAAGGAAAAGGCCGAGCACGTGATGCTGGTCGATCTGGAGCGGAATGACCTCGGCCGGGTCTGTCAACCCGGGACGGTCAGCGTGCCCGAATTCATGACCATCGAGAGCTATCGGCGGGTCCATCACATCGTGTCCGGTGTCCGCGGGCGTCTGCGGGCCGGGACCACGCCGGCGGATCTGATCCGCGCCACCTTTCCCGGCGGCACCATCACCGGCTGTCCGAAGATCCGCAGCATGCAGATCATCCAGGAGTTGGAAGGCGGTGCGGCACGGGGTGCCTATACGGGTTCCTGCGGCTACATCAGCCGGCACGGGGCGATGGACACCAATATCCTGATCCGCACGCTGGTGGTCCGCAATGGAGAGATCCGCTTTCGCACCGGGGCAGGCATCGTCGCCGACTCGGACCCCGAGGCGGAGCTCCAGGAGACCCGACACAAGGCGCATGGACTCCTGGATGCCCTGTGGCGATGACGGTCCTGGTCAACGGCGAACGCGGCAACCGGATCGATCCGAGTGACCGTGGCCTCCAGTTCGGCGACGGGGTATTCGAGACGCTGCTCCTCGACGCAGGCTGTCCCGTGCTGTGGGAGCGTCACTGGGCCAGGCTGTGCCGGGGCCTCGAGGGCCTGGGTATCCCGCCGCCCCGCGAGCAGGATTGCCTCGATGACCTTCGGGCGGTGGCCGGCTCTTCCCGAGCGCTGGCAAAGCTCATCGTCACGCGTGGGCCCGGTCCGCGCGGCTATGCGGTACCGGAGCGGGTCCATCCCACGCGGATCGCGATGGGTGGAGCGCCGTTGGCGATTCCCGACGCGGGGCAGATACTTCGGCTTGGCATTTGCGGGACGCGGGTGGGCCGCAGTCCTCTTCCGGGTTGCAAGCATCTGAATCGCCTGGAGAACGTGCTTGCACGGCGCGAGTGGGGTGCGGACTGGGATGAAGGTCTGATGCTGGACGGCTACGGTAACGCAAGCTGTGCCACCCAGAGCAATGTCTTCATCCTGGACGGCCGTTGCCTGCTGACCCCGCCCGTGGACGAATTCGGTGTCGCGGGAACGCGGCGGGGCTGGCTGCTGGAACACGCTGCCCGGGCCGGGCTGCTGGTGGAGGAGGAAAAACTGTCCCTGGAACGGGTGCTGGCTGCGGAGGCCATCTTCCTCAGCAACAGCCGGATCGGGCTGAGGCGTGCCCTCCTGGTCGGGCAGCGTGATAGGGTGGCCGGCGGCGGGCCGGCGTCGGCGGCCCTTGCCATGGTTTCTGAGCTAGGAGCGGAATTGAATGCGTTGGCTTAGTCTTGTTTTTCTTTTTCTGCTGATCATCGCCACGCTCGCGGGCGCCCACCTGGTGAGCAACTACCAGAAAGAAGTGTTTCAGCCCCTGGGACTCGAGCGCGATGAGATCCTGGTGGTGCGCCCGGGGCAGGGCTTCCGCCAGATCAACCGGGAACTCGTGGACCGGGGTTGGGTGCATCATCCGTGGATGCTCGAAGTCCATGCCCGCTACCATGGGATCGCCGGCCGCCTGCAGGCCGGGGAATATGAAGTGCCTGCCGACATGACCCTGGCGCGTCTCCTCGACAACATGGCGCGTGGTGTGGTCGTGCGGCACAGGCTGACGGCCCCCGAGGGGTGGACGGCCCGACAATTCCTGGAGGCGGTCCAGGCGCATCCGGCCCTGCGACCCATGCCCGAACCCGCGGACCTCGCGACGGTGATGGCGGAGTTGGGCAAGCCCGACGTGCATCCGGAGGGCTGGTTCCTTCCCGATACCTACGTCTTCACTCGCGACACGCCGGCCATTCAGGTGCTGAAGATGGCTCATGAGGCCTTGAACCGCCAGCTCGAACAGGCCTGGGCAGAGCGTGTCGAGGATCACCCGCTCGAGACGCCGTACGAGCTGCTCATCCTCGCGTCGATCATCGAGAAGGAGACCGGCCAGGCGGAGGAGCGCGGCCTGGTCGCCGGTGTCTTCGTCAACCGGGTGCGCCGGGGGATGCGGCTGCAGACGGACCCGACCCTGTTGTATGCGCTGGAGCCCGGAGCGACCCGGCTGACCCGCGCGGAGCTGCGGCGTGACCACCCCTACAACACCTACACCCGGGATGGCCTGCCGCCGACCCCGATCGCGCTGCCTGGCCGGGCGTCGATCCGGGCTGCCGCCAATCCGGCAGAGACCGAGGCGCTCTTTTTCGTTTCCCGCAAGGACGGTACGCACGCGTTCTCGAAGACCTACGCGGAACATCGGGCTGCCGTGGTCAAGTACCAGCTGGGTGGCGACGCGAGCCGCTACGGGGCGCAGCGGTGAATGCGTCGGGGCGCGGCCGTTTCATCACCTTCGAGGGGATCGAGGGGGCGGGGAAGTCCACGCAGCTCGAACGCCTGCAACGGCGCCTGCGGGACGAGGACAGGCAGGTGGTGCTGACCCGCGAGCCCGGGGGGACGCCGCTTGGCGAGCGGCTTCGCGGTCTGTTGCTCGATCCCGAGGTCGGTGCGATGGCTGCCGAGACCGAACTGCTGCTGATCTTCGCGGCGCGCGCGGAACATCTTCGCGAGGTCATCGAGCCGGCGCTGGCACGGGGTGCCTGGGTCCTGTGTGACCGCTTCACCGACGCCAGTTTCGCCTACCAGGGCGCGGGACGGGGCCTGGGAGCGGAGCGGGTCGCCGTGCTCGAGACTTGGCTGCAGGGCGCATTTCGGCCCGATCTGGTCCTGCTGTTCGACGTGGCTCCGCAGGTCGGACTGGAGAGAGCCTTGTCCCGGGGCAAACGGGACCGCATCGAAAGCGAGGACATGGCCTTCTTCGAACGCGCCCGTAGCGCCTATCTGCAGCGGGCCCGGGCGGACGCGGGACGCTACCGGGTCATCGACGGTGCGGCTGATCTGGAAACGGTGGGTGCGCAGGTCGATCGGGCCTGGGACGCCTGGCTGCGCGGAATGGGTGGGTAAGGTTCAAGCGATGAACAGCCCGCCATCCGACGGCGCACCCGTAGCGTTCCCACCCTGGCTCCGCTCCCCGCTGGCTGCCCTGGCCGCGCTGGTGCAGACGCGACAGCCGCCTCCGGGGCTGCTCGTGGTGGGCCCCGAAGGCGTGGGCAAGGGCCTGCTGGTCCGGACCTTCCTGCAGCGGGTCGCCTGCAAGACGGCAACCGGCGACGTCTTCCCCTGCGGAATCTGCAATGGTTGCCGCAGTTTTCTGAGCGACAGTCACCCCGAGATCCTTGAGGTTGCGCCGGAGGAGCCCGGCAAGGAAATCCTCATCGACCGGATCCGCAGCGTGATCGATTTCCTCTCCCTCAGTCACAGCGGTCCGGCGCGGCTGGTGTTCATCGAGCCGGCCGAGTCCATGAACGTGAACGCCGCCAATGCCTTGCTGAAGACCCTGGAGGAACCGCCGGCAGGCGCGATGGTTCTTCTGGCCGCGGCGCGCCCGGCGCGGCTCGCAGCGACGATCCGCAGCCGTTGCCAGCGCCTGCGTATTCCGCCGCCGGATCCCGCACTGGTGCGCCAGTGGCTCGCGCCCATGGTGGGGCAGGGACTCGGGGTGGACGAGGCGCTGGCGGCGAGCCTGAATCGGCCGATGGCGGCGCGGGCGTTGCTCGATGATCCGGTCGCGATCGAACGCTGGCGCCAGGATCGCGAGGCACTGGGGATGTTGCTGGAGAGTGCATCGCCGTTTCCCGTGGCCGCAGTTTTCCATGCCTGTGATCTCGGCTCGCTGCTGCCCCGTTTGCAGCGGCTGCTCGTTTCCGCTCAGACCTACCTGGTCACCGACCAGGCGGATGCGTTTGCCCGCCTGTTCGAACCGGGGGCGCTGGAGAGCTTCGCGCGCAGTCGCGGGCTGAAGGAACTGTCCAGCCTGTTCCAGGACTCGCTGCAGTGGCATCGCGATCTTCCGGCCGCGTTGAATCCGCAGTTGCGTTGCGAGCACATGGTCCTGCGTCTCTGGCGGCGGGGCTTGTAATTGCACAGACGCATGGTTTGCGATGGGACTGGCACTGCGGGAAGCAAAGCGACCATAATCATCATCCGGGGCCGGTTCAGAGGCATCGCATCGAGTGGTCCCGGTGCAACATGGCGACCGTAATGGATAGTGACGTATTGGAGACGAGATGACGGCACCGACGAGAGGCCGCATTCTGACCCTGGCGATCCGGGAGAAGTCCGCGTTGTTCGCGGCCTACATGCCCTTCTTGGCCAACGGTGGCCTATTCATCCCCACCGAAAAGCCCTTCAGGCTCGGTGACGAAGTCTTCGTACTCCTGTCGCTCCTGGACGAACCCGAACGGATACCGGTTCCCTGCCAGGTCGTCTGGATCACGCCTGCAAGGGCCCAGGGCAACCGGGTACGCGGTATCGGCGTGCAATTCAATCCGAATGACAAGGGCGCTACACGGCGCCTGATCGAAAACCAGCTGGGCGGCATGCTTCAATCGACCGGGCGCACGCATACGCTTTGACGTATGACAGGCTGCTGCCGCCCCGTCGTTCTATCCGCTTTCCGCGTGATCCGAGACCAGCGCAAGCGCCTCGTCGAGGGCTTCCATGGGCAGGTAGAAATGCGGCGAGAAGCGAATGCCGCCGCCTCTCTGTGCGCAAAGGACCCCGGTTTCCTGCAGTCGCCGAAAAAGCGTTTCCGTTTCCCCGTCGGCCAGTCGGAAGGTGAGGATGCCCGCGTGCCTTGCCGGCGGGGTCAGGATCTCGCAGCCCAGTGACCGGAGCCCGTCGTGCAGGTGCCGCCAGCGGTCGTCGATCGCCGCCGCGATCTGTTCCAGACCCACCTCGAGCAGCAGTGACAGGCTCGCATGCAGGGCGTGGATGCCGAGCAGGTTGGGGCTCCCGGGTTCGAACCGGCGCGCATCTTCGGCCACGGTGAGCGCCTCGCTGCTGTAGTCGCCCGAATCGGCCAGCATGTGCCAGCCGAATTCCTGCAGGATGATGCGGTCCCGCAGCTCGGGACGGACATAGAACAGCGCGATGCCCTCGGGTGCGAGCAGCCACTTGTGCGCATCGGCCATCACGAAATCGGCCTGCACCGCCCGGGCGTCGAAGGGCAGGGCGCCCAGATGCTGAATGGCGTCCACGCAGAACAGGATGCCCCGGCTGCGCAGGGACGTGCCCAGCCGGTGGAGATCCATGCGCAGCCCGCTGGCGAACTGCACCGCGCTGCAGGAGAGCAGGGTGGTCCGGTGGTCACAGGCGGCTAGCAGCGCGTCCTCCGGAGCATCGAACGGGAGATCGACCTCGCGCACCTCCAGTCCGAAACGCTCCGCCGCCATCAGCCAGACGATGCGGTTGGAGGGAAACTCGCCGCGCGGGATGACGATGTTCTGGCCTGCTGCCCAGGGCAGTCCGAAGGCGACGATCGACAGGGCCTCGGAGGTGTTCTTCACGAAGGCAATGTCGGCTGCATCCTCGGCACCGATGAGAGCTTGCGCGAGCCCGCGTGTCGCCGCCTCGACCTTGAGCCACTGCGTATAGCGGCGCGATCCGGAGATCACGTTTTCCCGTGCAAAGGCCGTCACCGCCTCGGCGGTGCGCAATGGCCACGGACCGACAGCGGCATGGTTCAGGTGGATGATGTCCTGATGCGGAAACTCCGGATGCATGACGGCCTCCAGCGGATTTCCAGACAGCCTGTCATATCCGGCCGACAGGTCAAGCCTTAACCCGGCTGGGGGCCGATTTCGGGCGTGCCCCGGCATACCCGCACCGTGTGGGAGGCGAGCCCTCTCGGCGATCTAACGGCGGAAAACCTTCGCCCAGAGGCTGGCCTCCCGCAGGGGCGTCCCTTGAAACAGCACCGATCGGACCACCTGCGGAGCTTCAGGTCATCAGGTTCCCTGAAGGGTTGCCCGGCCGGGTTCTGCTTGCTACCGTGCCATGTCGTTTTTTCGCAAAACTATTTTGCGACCATGTTATTCCGGTCCCGGTCCGGGGCCGGCTTCAGGCATTGGGCCTGAACGCGCCCGTGCTCGCCGCACGCCTTCTTTTCCATGCAGGAGGAACTGGATGAATTCAGTTCTGAGATTCTTTCGTGATCCCGATCTGGGGACGATCGAAGCCCGCAGTTTCAAGGTCTTCAACGAACGCACCCTGGATCGCATCGGCGCGCTCGCCGGCATCTCCGAGGAGATGCGCTTCGAGATGCAGGTGGTGTCCAGCGTGCTCCCGTTTCGCGTGAACCAGTACGTGATCGACGAGCTCATCGACTGGTCCAGAGTGCCCGATGATCCGATTTTCCAGCTCACGTTCCCGCAGCGCGGCATGCTGGAACCTGGTGCCTTCGCGCGCATGGCTGCGCTGCATGAGAGCGGGGCGGAGCGTGGGGCGATCGTGGCGTTGGCCCGGCAGCTGCGGGAGGGTCTCAACCCACACCCCGCGGGCCAGCTGGAAATGAACCGGCCGCGGGATTTCGCCGGCAACATCGTCGACGGCCTGCAGCACAAGTACCGTGAAACGGTGCTGTTCTTCCCCAGCCAGGGACAGACCTGCCACAGCTATTGCACCTTCTGCTTCCGCTGGGCGCAGTTCGTGGGCGAGAAGGAACTCCGTATCGCCTCCAGCGAGACGGAAACCATGCTGGGCTACCTCAGGGCGCACCGCGACGTTTCGGATCTCCTGATCACCGGTGGGGACCCGTTGGTGATGAAGACCCGGAACCTCGCCCAATATCTGGAACCACTGCTGACCCCGGCGTACGACCACATCCAGACCGTGCGCATCGGTACCAAGGCCCTGAGCTTCTGGCCCTACCGGTTCGTGACCGACAACGACGCCGATGATCTCCTGAGGCTGCTGGAACGCATGGTCGATGCCGGCAAGAATGTCGCCGTGATGGCCCATTACAATCACTGGCGGGAGATGAATACACCCATCGCGCGGGCAGCGATCCGTCGCCTCCGGGAGACCGGCGTGACCATCCGGTCCCAGGGCCCGTTGCTGGCCAACATCAACGATCGGGCCGAGGACTGGGCCCTGCTCTGGCGCGAACAGGTGCGCGTCGGCATCCATCCCTATTACTTGTTCGTGGAACGCGACACCGGGGCGAGAAGGTATTTCGAGGTGCCGCTGGCGCGGGCCTGGGAAATCTACCGGGACGCCATGCAGTCTGTTTCCGGGTTGTCGCGCACGGCGCGTGGGCCGTCGATGAGCGCGGGGCCGGGCAAGGTCGAGGTGCAGGGCGTAACGGAGATCCAGGGCGAGAAGGTCTTCGTCCTGCGCTTCCTCCAAGGGCGCAACCCGGACTGGGTGCAGCGGCCGTTCTTTGCCCGCTTCGATCCCGAGGCGACCTGGCTGGATCAGCTGCGGCCCGCCTTCGGCGAAGGACGGTTCTTCTTCGAGGACGAATACGCGTCGATGCACCCCGCGGCCTGAGCCGGGGCGTTACAATCCCCGCATGGATGCGCTCACGCTGAAACGCCGCGATCTCGCCGCCCTCTGGCACCCCTGTACCCAGATGAAGGACTACGGGGAGGAGGGCACCCTGCCGATGCTGGCCATCCGCCGGGGTGCGGGGGTCTGGCTGGAGGACTTCGACGGGAACCGGTACCTGGACGCAATCAGCTCCTGGTGGGTGAACCTTTTCGGGCACGCGAACCCCACGATCAATGCGGCGATCCGCGACCAGCTCGACCAGCTGGAACACGTGATCCTGGCCGGCTGCACCCATGAGCCGGTGGTGCAGCTCTCCGAGCGCCTGATCGCACTGACGCCCGAGCCCCTGCGGCGCTGCTTCTTCGCCGACAACGGCAGCGCCGCCGTCGAGGTGGCGCTGAAGATGAGCTTCCACTACTGGAAGAACCGGGGGCACCCGGAGAAGCAGCGCTTCATCTGCCTGAGCAACAGCTACCACGGCGAGACCCTGGGCGCGCTCGCGGTGGGCGACGTCGAGTTGTACCGCAAGACCTACGCACCGCTGATGATGCCGGTGATCACGGTACCCGGACCGGATTGCTTCGAACGCGAGCGGGGCGAGACCTGCGCTGACGTGGCCAGGCGCCGGTTCGCGCTGATGGAGGCCACGCTGGCCGAGCGCGCGCACGAGACCTGCGCGGTGATCGTCGAACCGCTGGTGCAGTGCGCGGGCGGGATGCGCATGTACGACCCCGAGTACCTGCGCCTGCTGCGTGCCGCCTGCGACCGTTACGGGGTGCACCTGATCGCGGACGAGATCGCGGTCGGCTTCGGGCGTACAGGAACGATGTTCGCCTGCGAGCAGGGTCCGATCAGCCCGGACTTCCTGTGCCTGTCCAAGGGCCTGACCGGGGGCTACCTGCCGCTGGCCGTGGTGCTGACCACCGACGACGTCTACGACGCGTTCTACGACGATTACGAGAAGCTGAACGCCTTTCTGCATTCGCATTCCTACACCGGCAACCCGCTGGCCTGCCGCGCGGCACTGGCGACGCTGGACATCTTCGAGGACGAGCCGGTGCTCGAGCGCAACCGGGAACTCGCGCGGCACATGGGGCGAGCACTGGCGCCGCTGCAGGAGCACCCGCACGTCGCCGAGGTACGGCAGACCGGGATGATCGCTGCGGTCGAACTGGTGCAGGACAAGGCCACGCGCACACCGTTCCCCTGGCAGGAACGCCGCGGACTGGCGATCTACCGCCACGGCCTTGAACGCGGCGCATTGCTGCGGCCACTGGGAAACGTCAGCTACCTGATGCCGCCGTATGTGATCACAGAGGACCAGATCGATTTTCTAGCCGAAGTGATGCGTGAGGGGATCGAACGTGCGGTGTCCCGGTGAGCCGTCCCGTTCCAACGGAACCCGGCGGGAAAGGAGTTCCGTAGACCCATATCGAACGCACGGCGGTTGCCTGCAGCCCGCGGCGCTGTGTCATGAGTCGGCTTCCGCGTGTTCATGCCAATGAAACCTAAGGGCTCCCGCGCGCGAATGTGGTTCAAGCTTGTCGCTTCAGGCGTGTTTCTATCCGTTCTGCTCGCCGTGTCCTGGACCTGGTGGGCGGAGAGCGACCCGCAGGGAGAACGGGAACTGCGCGTACTGGTACAGGACCAGCTGCACGAATGGTTCCCCGAAGAGATGGGCCCGGCTTCCGGTGTTTACGGGCTTTTTCTGCGATCCGCGAAGGCGCCTGATGGCGTGGCTCCCCGTGCCGTCCTGGTACACGGCCTGGATGAACCGGGGAACATCTGGGACGATCTCGTTCCCGCCCTGGGAGAAGCGGGTTTCGAAGTCTGGGAATTCCGCTACCCGAATGATCAGGGCATCGACAGGAGTGCCGATCTGCTGGCCGAGCATTGGCCGCAACTGGAAACCGACCGTCCGGTGATGCTGATCGGGCACAGCATGGGAGGCCTGGTCGTGCGGGACTTCGTGTCACGCCTGCGCCACCCGGAGGGTGCAGCCTCAGCTGTCGATGGTCCGGCCGTTGCTGGAGTGATTCTCGTGGGCACACCCAACCAGGGCTCGGAATGGGCCCGGCTGCGCGTCTGGCTCGAGCTCCGGGAACAACTGGCCCCGGGTGCGGACGGGCGTTTTTCGTTGTTTGCGGGCCTGCGGGACGGAACCGGCGCAGCCAAGATCGATCTGCGGCCCGGCAGCGCTTTCCTGACAGAGTTGGCCGAGCGGGAGTGGCCGACCCGGGTGCCCGTGCGCATCATCGGGGGCGTTTTACTGGAACCTCCACCTTCCATGACCGCCGGACTGGAATCGATCGGTGACGATTTGGTCTCCCCCGAACTGGACACCGCCTTGCGCAGCTGGTGGGCGGATATCGGTGACGGGCTGGGCGATGGGGTAGTGCCAGTCGCATCGCTGACGCTTCAGGACGCACCACCACCGATCCTCGTTCCCGCGTCGCACCGTGGAATGCTCGCGCGCTTCTTTGCGAGCGATCCCGAGCCCCCGGCGATTTCGCACATCATCGACATAGCCTTACACTGGGCCGCGACGGAGGCTGCATCGCCGAGTGAGGGTATCGAGGTGAATCAGCGTTAGTGGGCAATTGTACCGCCCACAAGGACCGGGGCTGCTGCCGCAAGAATCAGGCTACGCATCTACAGTCCTCCACCGTCATACCCTGAAAAATTCAGGATCAATCTCAGTCGCCCAGAAACTCGCGCTGCCACCGCTCCCAGTCCTCGCTGACGGTGACCGTCAGCAGGGCCCGGTTGATCGGCTCGCGGAGCGCTCCCGCCTCGATCACGGCGAAGCCGTAGTCCTGTTCGTCGAGGGTGAAGGGCAACACGTGCAGGCGCCGCATCTCGAAGGCGCTGATCTGGTAACGAAGAAGCGCCTCGTCGGAGACCACTGCGTCGATCTCGCCGCGTTCGAGATCGTGCAGCGCGTCGGTCAACGTCTCGTAAGCACTGAAGTCGATCCGCCGGCCACTCAGCCACTCGGCCGCAGTGGTCCCCGGCAGGGCCGCAACGTTTGCGCGGCGAAGATCCGCGGGGGAACTCACGCGCGACTCCAACTGACCCACCGTCAGCGAGGAGGCGATCAGCGCCGTCTCCCAGAGCCGAATCGCGAGACCGTCATAACCATTAGCACCGTCGGGGATCACAAATGGAGGCGCAACCCGCACGCCGACCTGCAGGGTCTCCCGTTCGGTCGAGTCCTGGCCCTGTACGGGGACCGCGAGGAGTTCGAGCGCGTTGCGGGCTACTGATGGCGAACCCAATCGTAGGAGTCCCCGCCAGCCATTGCCAAAAACACGTATTCCAGGTCTCAAGTCGCCCCGAGGCGGGTTCCCAGGCGTTCGGTGTAAAAAACAGCACCGCCAGTACGGCATGTTCTTTCGTTTTCATGCCTTTGTCGTCGCAATCGAGGTGCCCGTGTCGGTCCGAGCCGTACCACCACCGGCGATCGGGGTCTCAAGTCGGCCCTGAGGGGATAGTCGCTGGCAACGTGTGAGGGACTGCTGCCGAACATACAGCCGACCTTCGGACCGTCGAGGAACGACTGCCGACCGACGAAGAGGCCGCTTGTCTCTCGCCGAACATGCCGCGATGGCCGCGTTTGAAGAAACGCCGGGTGGAGGTCGCCTGGGCTCCTGCGCGAACGACGGTACATTCCGCATCGGAGTACCCGGTCGGCCGCTGAGTTGATTCGACCCATCGCAACCCCAAGCGTATCGTCATTGCAGCATTGCCGTTTCTTACCCAGGGCCCACGGGTTCCCTGCGCCAGTCATGGCACCGCAGAAAATCTGCAATGCACCGAATGCACATCAAGGAGTCCACCATGATCAAAATGACAAACCGACTGTTACTGCTGCTCGGAATGGCACTGTTGCCGTTCGCCACTCTGGCCGATCAGCCGGATGACGCTGCAGCACTCGAGGGCGTCGAGCACGGCAAGGTCGTCTTTGATCTCAACAATGCCAGCGCAAGTTCCCTGAACCTTTACCTCTCGGTGATCCGGGAGACTCATGACGATCTGGTCCGGCAAGGTGTCGAACCCGACATTATCCTCGCGTTCCGTGGACCGGCAGTGACTCTGGTATCGACGGACCGGGAACGGTTCGAGCACACGGAGTTCGACGCCCTCGACCAGATCGCCGACCACGTCGCGGACCTAGAGATGCTCGGCGTGCAGATGGAAGGCTGCGGCGTTGCCACCCGGTTGTTCCAGGTCGACAACAACACCCTGCTGGACGGCATCACGCCGGTCGGCAACACCTTTGTATCGCTGATCGGCTACCAGGGCAAAGGCTATGCGATCATTCCGATCTATTAGCCCTTCATGACGGTTCGTCGCACCCGGCATAAGAGCCGACCGCCCCCACTGCCGAGTTGATTACGGAATCTCGCGGAGCACGACAAGGCAACCGATCCAGTTGATGTGGCGGACATTTACCCATCGCCTGTATCAGGAACGCTGGGCTCATCGAGAAGACAATCGATCTCTGCTCTCCGAGGTGCGGGAGAGGGACCTTCGAGCCCGGGTACCAACCCAGCGTTCACTCAGAAGCTTCTCTTCCTCGTGCACCGCGCTCGCCGCTGCCGTTGTGGCCTGGATCAATGCCTCGGCCAGGGGGCTGAGGGTCCGGTGGGATAGATGCATGAAGGCAAACCGTGCCTTGATCCAAGGCAACGAAACCGGCAGGACCTTTAATTCTCCGCGGTCGAGTTCATGGCGCACCAGGTAAAGGGAGAGCATCGTCACTGCATCCGACATGCG
>Ga0114946_10001374_pt1 | contig 16773 bp, 11 predicted proteins | sample WalLakDeSediment_FD_88676 | JGI IMG/M metagenome (GOLD analysis project Ga0114946, IMG submission 88676) | Lake sediment microbial communities from Walker lake, Nevada to study Microbial Dark Matter (Phase II) - Walker Lake 11/02/13 Deep Sediment | ecosystem: Environmental > Aquatic >... | reverse complement strand
TTCGCCCCTATGGCGCCCGGCTTCGCCGGGCTGTACCCCCACCGCGCGGGGAGGCTTCCTCCCCGCACCCCTCCGTGTCCCGTGCCGAGAGATGGATCTGTGCAGGAACGTACAGGACGGGACGCTAGGGCCCCGCGGGCTCCGCCTCCGGGCGCCGTGGGTAGCCGATGCCGCGCATTGCTTCCTCGATCTCTCCCAGGATGGCCGGGTCGTCGATGGTCGACGGCACGCGGAACGGCTCGCCGTCCGCCAGGCGACGCATCGTGCCCCGCAGGATCTTGCCCGAGCGTGTCTTGGGCAGGCGCGGAACGACGGCCGTTGCCTTGTAGCAGGCAATGGGCCCGATGCGCGAGCGCACGAGCTGCCGCAGCTCCTCTCCCAGTGCCTGCGGCTCGATGCGCGCCCCCGCCTTGAGCACCACGAAGCCGACGGGCACCTGGCCCCTCAGGTCGTCGTGCACGCCGATGACCGCGCACTCGGCCACGTGGTGGTGCGTGGCGATGACCTCCTCCATCTCGCCGGTTGACAGGCGGTGGCCGGCGACGTTGATCACGTCGTCCACGCGGCCCATGATGAAGACGTAGCCCTCGTCGTCCACGTAGCCGCCGTCGCCGGTGAAGTAGTAGCCGGGGAACGGGCTGGTGTACGCCGCCTGGAAGCGGGCGTCGGCCTGCCAGAGGGTGGTCAGGTTGCCCGGTGGCAAGGGCAGCTTGACCATGACCAGTCCCTCCTCACCCGCCGCGCGCGGCGCGCCGGCCTGGTCCAGAATCCGCACGTCGTACCCGGGCACGGGCCGAGTGGCCGATCCCGGCTTGACGGGCAGGTGCTCCACGCCCAGGCAGTTGGCTGCCATGGGCCAGCCGCTCTCCGTCTGCCACCAGTGGTCTATGACGGGCCGCTGCAGCAGACGACCGGCCCAGTGGTAGGTGTCCGGGTCCAGGCGCTCGCCGGCCAGGAACAGGTAGCGAAAGCCCTCGAGCGGGTAGCGCTTCAGGTGCTCGCCTTCGGGGTCCTCCTTCTTGATGGCACGGAACGCGGTCGGCGCGGTGAACAGCACCTTCACCGAGTGGTCGCGGATGACCCGCCAGAAGGCGCCCGGGTCGGGCGTGCCCACGGGCTTGCCCTCGTACAGCACCGTGGTGCAGCCCACCAGCAGCGGCGCGTAGACGATGTACGAGTGCCCCACCACCCAGCCCACGTCCGAAGCGGCCCAGAACACCTCGCCCGGCGCCATGTCGTAGACGTTGGCCATGGTCCACGTCAGCGCCACCGCGTGGCCCCCGTTGTCGCGCACCACGCCCTTGGGCATGCCGGTGGTGCCGGATGTATAGAGGATGTACAGGGGGTCGGTGGCCGCCACCGGCACGCAGTCGGCCGGCTCGGCGGCCGCCGTCACGGTCTCCCAGTCGTGGTCGAGCCCGGGCGTCAGCTCCGCGTGCACCTCGGGGCGCGCCAGGATGATGCACGCGGCCGGCTTGTGGGCCGCTTGTGCGATGGCTTGATCCAGCAGTGGCTTGTAGGCGATGACCTTGCGGCCCTCGATGCCGCAGGAGGCCGAGACCACCACTTTGGGCTTGGCGTCGTCGATCCGGATGGCGAGCTCGTTGGGCGCGAAGCCGCCGAAGACGACGCTGTGGACGGCGCCGATGCGAGCGCAGGCCAGCATGCCGATGACGGCCTCGGGCACCATGGGCATGTAGAGAACCACCGTGTCGCCCTTGCCGACGCCGAGCGAACGCAGTGCGCCGGCGAAGCGCGCCGTGCGGTCGCGCAACTCGCGGTAGGTGAAGCGCTGGACGCGCCCGGTGACCGGGCTGTCGTAGATCAACGCCGGCTGATCGGCCCGGCCGCCGTCCACGTGACGGTCCAGCGCGTTGGCGCATGTGTTCAGCTCGCCGCCCACGAACCAGCGGTAGAACGGCGGGTTGCTGTCATCCAGCACCTTCTCCCAGCGCCGGGTCCACTGAACGGCCTCCGCGGCCTCGGCCCAGAACGCTTCGGGTTGCTCGATGCTGCGGCGGAACACCTCGTCGTAGCGGCTCGTGTCTCGGCTCCTTTCTGGCGGGGGGCCGACGGCGGGATGGCGCCGCCGGCCGGGGCCCCGGCGCGTCCGCGTCGGGGTGGGTTCGTTCAGTCCTCGTAGTACTCGCGACCCAGATGCGTGATCTGCTCTTCGCCCATCATCCAGCGCAAGGTGTTCTTCAGCTTGGTCTGCTGGATGAACAGGTCGTGCTCGGGCACCAGACCCGGGGCCGCGACCGGGCTCTTGAAGTAGAACGACAGCCATTCCTGGATGCCGCCCAGCCCGGCGCGAGCGGCCAGGTCCAGCAGCAGGGCCAGGTCGAGGACCAGGGGCGCAGCCAGCACGGAGTCGCGGCACAGGAAGTCCACCTTGATCTGCATCGGCATCCCGAGCCAGCCGAAGATGTCGATGTTGTCCCAGCCCTCCTTGTTGTCGCCGCGCGGGGGGTAGTAGTTGATGCGCACCTTGTGGTACAGGTCGCCGTACAGCTCCGGGTAGAGCTCCGGTTGGAGGATGATGCCGAGCACTCCCAGCTTGGACTCCTCCTTGGTCCTGAACGACTCGGGGTCGTCCAGCACCTCGCCGTCGCGATTGCCCAGGATGTTGGTGGAGAACCAGCCGTGGATGCCGAGCTGGCGCGCCTTGAAGCCCGGGGCGAGGATGGTCTTGATCAGCGTCTGGCCGGTCTTGAAGTCCTTGCCGCAGACGGGGGTGCCCGTGCGCCGGGCCAGCTCCTCCAGCGCCGGAATGTCGGCGCTCAAGTTGGGGGCGCCGTTGGCGTACGGCACGCCCTCCATGATGGCGGCGTAGGCGTAGACCATGCTGGGCGCGATGTCGGGATGGTTGTCGCGCAGCCCCTGCTCGAACGCCTCCACCGTCTGGTGTACGGGGCCGCGGGAGAGGAAGATCTCGGTGGAGCCGCACCAGATCATCACCAGTCGCTCGCAGTCATTGCGCGCCTTGAAGTCACGCAGGTCCTGCCGGAGGGCCTCGGCCAGCTCCATCTTGTCTGCCGCCCGCTTCACATGTGCGCCGTCGAGACGCTTGACATAATGGTTGTCGAACACGGCGGGCATGGGCCGCACCGCCTCCAGGGCCGGGCGCAAGGCGTCCAGCAGCGACCGCTCCAGAACGCTTGCCTTGAGGCCGGCCTCGTAGACGCTGTCGGGGAAGATGTCCCAGCCGCCGAAGACCAGATCGGGCAGGCCCGCCAGGGGCACGAAGTCGCGCACGAGTGGTTGCCGGTTGTCGGTGCGCTTGCCCAGGCGGATGTGCGCCATCTGCGTCAGGCTGCCGATGGGCAGCCCCATGCCGCGGCGCACGGCCTCGACGCCGGCGATGAACGTGGACGCCACGGCGCCCATGCCCGGCGTGAGCACGCCCAGTCTGCCGACAGGCGGCTGGATCGGAATGGCCTCTGACATGCGCTGCGCCTCTCGTGTGCCGGACGCCAGGCCGCGCCGGCATGGCGATGAGGATATGGTCTGGCCGGCGCGCTGGCAAGGCGCGGCGTGCCGGTCCCAAGGCGCTGCCGGAGACGCCTGCCGAGGCGTCCTTGACCGTGGCACCTCGGCGCGCCGACAATGGCGGCTCGCGCTGCGCACGGAGGCGACCGGTGTCCGAGACGATGGACGCGCTGCAGGTGTTGCGGCCCAGGCTGCAGGCCTTCCTGGACGATCTGCGCTGGTTGACGGCGGTGGACTGCGGCTCCCACGACAAGGCGGGGGTGGACGAGGTCGGACGCCGCTTCGAGCGCCGACTGCAGCTTGCGGGGTTCGGGGTGGAACGGCTGCCGGTGGCCGACTGGGGCGACTGCCTGCGGGCTCGCGTCGCGGGCACGGGCCGCGGCAGGCTGCTGCTTCTTGGCCATCTGGACACGGTGTACGACGCCGGCACCGCCGCGGCGCGGCCCATGACGGTGGCTGGTGGCCGGGTCCTTGGTCCCGGCGCGAACGACATGAAGGCCGGTCTGCTGGCCGGCGTGTACGCCGTGGAGGCGCTGCGAGACGTGGGCTTCCGCGATTTCGAGGAGATCGTCTTCTTCTGCAACGGCGACGAGGAAGTGGGCTCGCGCTCGTCGTTCCAGCTGTACCGGCCGGACGTGAAGGTCGCCGACGCGGTGTTGGTGCTGGAGGCGGCGCGGGCCGACGGGGCAATCGTGAGCGCCCGCAAGGGCGGCGGGCACTTCTACCTGGCGGTGGACGGACGGGCGGCGCACGCGGGAGTGGAACCGGAGCGCGGCGCCAACGCCGTGCTGGAGCTGACCAGCCGCATCCAGGCCGTCTGCGCCGTGCACGGGCTACGCCCCGGCACCACGGTCAACGTGGGTCTGGTGCGCGGAGGGACCCGGGCCAACGTGGTTCCCGCCCGTGCCGAGGCGGAGTTCGATGTGCGCGTGGCCGCCGCCGCCGACATGGCGGTGGTGGAACGCGCCCTGCGCTCGGCTGCCGAGAGCACCTCGGTGCCCGGGACCACGGCGCGCTGGTGGGGCAGTTTCGGCATGGCGCCCATGAGCAAGACGGCGGCGGTGGCGGAGTTGGTGGCGCTCGCCCGCGCGGTGGCCGCGGAGCTTGGGTTCGAGCTGCGCGACGTGGCCACGGGCGGCATGTCGGACGCCAACCGGGTTGCCGAGTTGGGCGTGCCGGTGCTGGACGGCCTCGGGCCGGTGGGCGGCATGGACCACGGTCCGGACGAGTACGTGGAGCTCGACAGCATTGTCCCGCGCACGGCACTGCTGGCCGGCCTGATCGGCCGGATCCTGCGGGGAGGCCGGTGACGGGCACTGCGCGAACATGACCGGGCCGGCCGGGCGCCCCTCGGCCCGGCGGCTCAGCGGCCGGCCGCCCCGTCTGCCTGCAGCCGCCACAGCGTGCGGTACACGCCGTCCCGGGCCAGGAGCTCGTCGTGGCGTCCCTGCTCCACGATGCGCCCGGCGTGCATCACGAAGATGCGATCGGCATGGCGCACGGTGGCCAGTCGATGGGCCACCACCAACATGGTGCGCCCGGCCGCCAGCACGCCCATGGCGCGTTGCAGTGCCTCCTCCGTCTCGCTGTCCACGCTGGAGGTGGCCTCGTCCAGGATGAGCACCGCCGGGTCGTGCGCCAGCGCCCGGGCAAACGAGATCAGTTGCCGCTCGCCGCCGCTCAGGTTCAGGCCGCGCTCCACGACGGGCGTGTCGTAGCCCTGCGGCAGCCGGGCCGCGAAGCCGTCAACGCCCACCGTGCGGCCGGCGCGCTCCACGGCGGCACGGTCGACTGCCGGGCTGCCCAACGAGATGTTGGCCGCGATGTCGGTGGCGAACAGGAAGACGTCCTGCATGACCACGCCCACGACCCGGCGCAACTCGGCCTGCGGCACTCGGCGCACGTCGGTGCCGTGCACCCGAACCGCGCCCCGCTGCACGTCGTAGAAGCGCGGCACCAGGTTCATGATGGTCGACTTGCCGGCGCCGGTGCGGCCGACGAACGCCACCGTCTCGCCGGCCTCGACCTGGAACGAGACGTCGCGCAGCACCCAATCGCCTTCGTTGTACGCAAACCACACCCGGTCGAACGCCACCGCCGGCCCGGCCCGTCGCTCGGCCCGAACGGACGCCGCCGACAGCGAGGCCGTGGCTGCCGCAGGCTCCGGGTCGGCCACGTCGGGTCTGGTGCCGTGAAGCTCGGTGATGCGCTCCGCTGCCGCCAACGCCGCCTGGAGCAGGTTGACCTTCTCGGCCAACGCGCTGATCGGCTCGTACATCTGGCGCAGGTACGCCGTGAACGCGTACAGCGTACCGAAGGTGAGCGTGGCCGCGAGGACGCGCAGCCCGCCCAGCCACAGGACGGCAGCCAGAGCCAGCGTGGTCAGGAAGCTGAGCGCCGGTCCGAAGGTGCCAAAGACGCGGATCTGGCGCATGGAGGCGGCGTAGTAGGCCCGGTTGATGGCACCGAACTCGGCAGCGTTGCGCTCCTGGCGCACGAAGAGCTGGATCACGCGCATGCCCGACAGCGACTCCGACAACATGGCGTTGATGCGCGCCAGCTGGGTGCGCATGGCGCGAAATGCATGGCGCGTCATGCTCCGGAACGCGAGCGCGGTCACGGCCACGAGCGGCAGCACCGCCATGCCGGCCAGGGCCAGGCGAGCATCCAGCCAGACGAGGGCGATCATGGCGCCCGTTACGAAGAACACGTCCCGGAACAGGTTGACGAGGACGCTGGTGTACAGCTCTCCCAGGGCCTCGATGTCGTTGGTCACCCGCGTCACCACGCGGCCCGTGGGTCGGCTGTCGAAGTAGGACAGGCTGAGCGTCTGCAGGTGGGCGAACGTGGAGGCGCGAATAGCGGCCAGGATGCGCTGACCGGTGACGCGCAGCCACAGCGCCTGCGCGTACTGCAGCACGGCGGCCGCAGTGACCAGCGCCAGGTACACCGCCACCAGCGGCCAGAGCTGCTCGCCAAGTGCCTGGCGGGCGGCGGCGCTCTCGGCCAAGGTCGCCGGCCGCATCACCCGATCGATGGCCAGCTTGATCACGTACGGCTGGCCCAGCTGCAGGACGGTCAGCAGCAGGAGGAGCAGCACGCAGCCGATCAGGGGCCCCGCGTGCGGCCGGGCGTAGCCCAGGAGCCAGGCGACGAGCGCTCGGTCGTAGGTTGCCTCGAGCGGGTCCTCGTCGTGGAATGCGTCACCGGCGGTCACGGGGCCGTGTCCTCCAGGCTCAGCTCCAGTTGCGCCCGGCTGTGCAGGCGGGCGTACTCGCCGCCGGCGGCCAGCAGCGTGGCGTGGTCGCCGCGTTCCACCACGCGCCCCTCGGCCAGCACCACGATCTCGTCGGCATGGCGAACGGCCGACACGCGGTGGCCGATGATGATGGTGGTCCGGCGCCGCGTGTAGCGCCGCAGCGCGCTCAGGATGCGGGCTTCGGTGGCGGAGTCCACGGCCGACAGGCAGTCGTCCAACACCAGTACCGGGGCGTCACGCAGCAGAGCCCGCGCCAGCGACACGCGCTGGCGCTGACCTCCGGACAGGGTTACGCCCCGCTCGCCGACCACGGTGTCATAGCCGGCCGGCAACGCGTGCACGTCGCGTTCCAGGTCGGCCAGGCGAGCGGCGGCGGCGACCTGCTCGCGTGTGTAGGGCCGCGGGTCGAGGGCGATGTTCTCGGCCAGTGTGCGCGAGAAGAGGAAGGCGTCCTGCGGCACGTACGCCACGGCCCGCCGCAGGTCGTCCAGGCGCAGCGTGGTGACGTCGTGCCCGTCCAAGAACACGGTGCCGCGCGGCGGATCAAAGATCCGGACCAGCAACTGGCCCAGGGTCGACTTCCCGGAGCCGGTGCGGCCGAGCACGCCCAGGGTGGTTCCGGGAGCCAGCGTGGCGTCGACGTCCGCGAGCGCCGGCGGCATGTCGGGCGCGAAGCGGAACGTGAGGCCCCGCAAAAGGACTTCGCCGCGCGGATGCTCGAGCGGCCGGGCATCCGGCGCGTCGCTCACCGACGGCACCGTGTCCAGCAGGGCGTCGAGCCGCGCCATGGAGGCGGCCGCCCGTTGCAGGAGGTTGGTCACCCAGCCAAGGGCCAGCATGGGCCAGACAAGCATGGCGAGGTACGTGTTGAAGGCCACGTAGCGGCCCAGCGTGATGGTGCCGTCGGTCACCAGGAGCCCCCCGTAGCCGAGTCCAACGGCAAAGGCCAGTCCGGCCAGCAGGTTGATCATGGGGTCGAACGCCACGTCGTAGCGGAGCATGCGGCCGAACGTGCGGCGGTACTCCTGGTTGGCGGTCTCGAAGCGCGCCTGCTCGCCGCCCTCGCGCGCGAAGCCCTTGATCACGCGGACGCCCTCCACGCTCTCCTGCACCGTGTCGCTGAGTCTGGCGAACGCGGCTTGCACGTGGCCGTACGCAGCGTGGAGACGCCTGCCCAGCCAGTACGTGCCCGGCGTCAGGGCCACCAACGGCAGCAGCGTGAGAACGGCAAGCCGCGTGTCAACCGTGCCCACCATCATGGCTGACGCTCCGCCGAACTGGATGACGGCATCGAGCCCGGCCAGCACGCCCAGCGAGGCCGCCAGCTCGACGGCGGCGATGTCGTTGGTGCCGTGAGCCATCAGCTCACCGACCTTGCGCCGCATGAAGAAGCCGGCGGGCAGGGTCTGGAGGTGCTCGAAGAGGCGCTGCCGCAACTCGCGTTCGACCACACGCGCACTGCCGAAGATCAACACGCGCCAGAAGTAGCGGCTCACGGCCACCACGGTCGCGCAGGCCATCACCCCGACCGCATAGGTGGCTACGATGCTCGGTGTGGCGGTGCCCGCGGCCAGCGCGTCGATGGCCTCGCCGATCAGATAGGCGATGACGAGCTGGCCGCCGTCGGCGAGCACGAGCGCCACCGCCCCGGCGGCATAGGCGGCGCGATGGGGACGCAGCAACTGGAAGAAGCGCCGCAGGTCGCGGTTCACGGCGTGCCATTGTAGTCGCCCGCCGCGTCACGAGGCAGCGCCGGCGTGTGTCCCGGGGCTTCGTAGGCGCGCCGCGGCGACATGTGATATCCTCACGCGCCGGCGCGCGGGCCCGCGCGCGCCTTCTGCGTGCGTCGCCGACGCGCGCCACGAGAAGGAGTGAGCCGGTGGCCGAGAAGGCTGGCGTGCCGGGTCCGGCGGAGGTCGAGCGCTTGCTGGCCAAGGCCACCAAGCCGTCCCAAGACGCCATGACCCTGCACCCGTTCTACCGCGGCAAGATCGAGATCGTCCCCAAGTGCACGATCCGCGACTTCGACGACTTCGCCATCTGGTACACGCCAGGGGTGGCGGCGTCGTGCCGCGCCATCCAAGCGGACCCGGAGCTCTCGTACGACCACACCAGCCGCTGGAACACCATCGCCGTGATCTCCGACGGCACTCGCGTCTTGGGCCTGGGGGACATTGGGCCCGAGGCGGCCATGCCCGTCATGGAGGGCAAGTCGCTCCTGTTCAAGTACCTGGGCGCGGTGGACGCGGTGCCCATCTGCCTCGACACCCGGGACCCGGACCGGTTCATAGAGACGGTGCTGCTGCTGCAGCCCAGCTTCGGCGGCGTCAACCTGGAGGACATCAGCCAGCCCAAGTGCTTTCGGATCCTGGACACGCTCCGCGAGAGCGCGCACATTCCGGTGTGGCACGACGACCAGCAGGGCACGGCCACGGTGACGCTGGCCGGCGTTCTCAACGCTCTGAAGATCGTGGGCAAGCGCTTGGAGGAGGCGCGCCTGGTGTTCGTGGGGTCGGGCGCCAGCAACGTGGCGTGCATGCGGCTGCTGCACGCGGCCGGAGCCTCGCCGGCGCGGACCATAGCCGTCGACAGCCGTGGCATCCTCCACCGGGGCCGCGGCGACATCGCGCGGCGCAAGGGCGAGTTCGTGGACAAGTGGCGCCTGTGCAATGTCACCAACGCCGAGGACCGGCAGGGCGGCATAGCCGAGGCGCTTGTGGGCGCGGATGTGTGCGTGGCGCTCAGCCGGCCGGGACCGGGCACGCTGCTGCCCGAGTGGCTCGAGCGGATGGCCGAGGACGCCATCGTGTTCGCCTGTGCCAACCCGGTGCCCGAGATCTGGCCGTGGGAGGCGCGCGCGGCCGGTGTCCGCGTGTTCGCCACCGGCAGGAGCGACTTCCCCAACCAGGTCAACAACTCGCTGGGCTTCCCCGGCATCTTCCGCGGCACCCTGGACGTGCGCGCCTCCACCATCACCGACGAGATGTGCATCGCGGCCGCGCAGGCGCTCGCTTCCGCCGCCGGCGAGATCCACGCCGACCACATCCTGCCCAGCATGGACGATTGGGAGGTCTTCCCACGCGAGGCGGTGGCGGTTGCCATGAAGGCGCAGGAGCAGGGGATAGCGCGTCTGCGGCGCGACGCAGACGAGCTGTTCCGTGATGCCACGGACCGCATTGCGCGAGCGCGGGACATCACGCGCTGGATGATGGACCGCGGCTACATCGCGGAACCGCCGCCGGGCTGAGCCTGTCTTCCCGCGGCTCGGCCTTTTCCAAATGGGAGACACAAGGAGCGCGTCGTGTACGACCTGATCATCGTGGGGGGCGGACCGGCTGGTCTCACGGCCACCGTCTACGCCATCAACAAGCGTCTCGAGACGGTGCTGGTGGGCGACGAGCTTGGCGGCAAGGCCAACTACAAGATGCGTCTGCGCGGCATGGAGGGCTTCGAGCACATCACCGGCGAGGAGATCGTGCGCAAGTTCAAGGGCCAGGTGGAGTACCTGGACTACGCGTGCCGCCGCGATCGCGCCGCCAGGTTGGAGGTGGTGCGCGGTCCCTCTGGCGGGCAGCGGTTCGAGGTGACCACGGGCGGAGGGGACGTGCTGGAGTCACGGGCGGTCATCGTGGCCACCGGCGCACAGCCACGACTGTTGGGCTTCCCTGGCGAGAATGAGTTCCTGGGGCGCGGTGTCTCCTACTCGGCGGTCAGTCACGCCCCGCTCTTCTGGGGCCGCGACGCCGTCGTGGTCGGAAGCGGCCGGCTGGCATTGCGGGCGGTGGCCGAGCTGGCCGCGCTCGCCCACCAGGTGTACCTGGCGGCACCGGAGCCCCCGGACACGACGTCGCCGCTCTACGAGAAGATCGCGCGCATGGAGAACGTGCAGATTCTGCCTGGCTACGGGGTGGAGAGCGTTGCCGGCGGGGACTTCCTGGCCGAGGCCACCGTCCGCGGTCCGGATGGGGATGCCAAGGTGCTGCCGGTGCAGGGGGTGTTCGTGGAGATGGGCCTGGAGCCCAGTTCGGAGCTGGTGCGAGGCGTGTGCCGGCTGGACGACGAGGGCTACATCGTGGTGGACAGCCGTGGCGCCACTTCCGTGCCCGGGCTGTTCGCCGCCGGCGACGTCACCAGCACCTACGCCGAGCAGGTGCTGATCGCGGTTGGCGACGGGGCCAAGGCCGCGCTGGCGGCATTCGAGTTCCTGCTGGAGCACCCCAAGCACCTGGCCGATCCACCGCCGCTTGTCTAGAGCGAGCGGCATCCAGAAAGGCGAGCCCATGAGCACGACTCTCTCTCCGACCGATCGCGACGCGTTGGTCCGGCAGTTCGAGATGCTCGAGGCTGCCGCGCCGTTTCGGCTGCTTACGCCGAGCGAGCTCATCGAGTTGGGGCGCACGGAATCCACCGAGGCGCCCATCGTCAGCGCCTACCTGGACCTGGGGCCCGCGGCACGGCGCGATCGCGCCTGGGCCACGGTGTTGAAGAGCATGGCGCGCCAACGGCTGGAGCGCATCGAGGATCGTCGCCAGGCGCGGCATGCCGAGAGCTCCCTGGCACGGATCGAGCGCGAGTTGAGTCATCGGTTGCCCGACTTGGGGCGCTCGGTGGCGCTGTTTGCCTGCGAGGCGATCGGGCTGTGGCACGAGGTGGTGCTGCCGTTGCCCATGGCCAATCGCCTGGAGATCGGGCCGCGACCGTACCTGCGCCCGCTCTTTCGCGTGCTCGACCAGCACGATCGGTTCCTGTTGGTGGTGTTGGACGACCAGCGCGCGCGGCTGTTGATCAGCCAGCTCGGGTCCATCGTGGAGGTGGCCGACCTGATCGAGGCCGGGCCCTCGCTGACAAGAGGCGGGGGCTGGGCCCAGATGCGCTTCCAGCGACAGCACGACGCACACGTGCTGTGGCACGCCGGAGCCGTGGCACACGCCGCGCAACTGGCCATGGACCGCTTTGGCGCTCGCTGGCTCCTGGTCGCGGGCACGCCCGACGTGCTCGTGGACTTCCGGGCGCAACTGGCCAGCCCGGCCGCGCAGCGACTGGCCGGTGAGTTCCGGGTTGCCACCACCGCGGCGTCCCACGAGATCGCGGCCGCCGCCGCGCCGCTGCAGAAGGACGTGGAGGCTCGCGAGGAGGAGGCCATGGTGGACTGGCTGCTGAACGAGCCTCCGGAGGGCAAGGCGGCATGGGGCCTGGCAGCCGTTCTGGCCGCGCTGAACGAGAGCCGGGTGATGACGCTGGTGGTGGCCGACGACTTCCGCTCCGCGGGTGGCGCGTGCACGGACAGCGGCAACCTGTTTGCGATCGCCGAGGGCCTGTGCCCGGATTGCGGCGAGGCGCTGCTGCCGGTGGAGGACGTGGTGGACCTGGCCTTGGAGCGAGCGCACCGGCAGGGCGCCGAGCTGGAGCTGGTGCGTAGCGGCGAGGCTCGCACGCGCCTCGTGCAGCGTGTGCCCATCGCGGCGCGTCTGCGATACTGACGCAACGGGCGAGACAGGCAGTTCCCTGACCGCTCCCGGCGGGCCGTTGCGTGCGGACGCGCCTGCAGGCGACGGAAGATGCTACACTCCGTTCATGTCGGGAGCGCAGCCAGGGCCGCAACCCACGCCGGGACCTTTCGTCCGTTCCAGCGATCCGGATGGTACCAGCACCATGTGGTCCGCGGTGGACGGCTTCGTGACGTACCTGCAGGCATCGGGCGCCAGTCCCTATACGGTTCGCAACTACGCGCGCGAAGTGGGCGAGGCGGTGGATGTGTGGATGCGCATGGGCGTCACCAGCCTCGACGCACTGGATAGAGATGCCCTGCGGCGGTACATGACCTGGCTCCATGCCCGCGGCCTGGCGCGCTCCAGCGTGGCGCGGCGGGTGAGCCAGGTCCGGTCATTTGGTCGCTTCCTCCATGCGTTCGACGTCACGAGTCGCAATCCGTTTGTGGAGTTGCGCATCCCGCGCCAGGAGGTGCGCCTGCCGGCACCGTTGACGCAGGACGAGGCGGTGGCCCTGGTGGAGGCTCCCAATGCGGACGAGCCACTCGGCTTGCGCGATCGAGCCATGCTCGAGGTGCTCTACGGTGCAGGGCTGCGTGTCAGCGAGCTTGTTGGTCTGGAGCCGGCGAACTACTTCCCGGCGCGGCGGGTGCTGCACGTGTTGGGAAAGGGGGACAAGGAGCGCCTGGCGCTGTTGGGCCGGCCGGCGCGCCACTGGCTGGACAGGTACGTGGCCGAGAGCCGTCCGCAGCTTCTGGCGCGGCGGAGGCACGGGCGACCGCCGGCTCGCGAGGCCCTGTTCCTGAACTTTCGGGGCCACCGACTCACCGAACGCTCGGTGCAGCGGCTGGTGGAGGGGTACGCCGCGGAACTGGGATTGAAGGTGACGCCCCACACGCTGCGGCACAGCTTTGCCACCCACATGCTGGACGGCGGCGCCGACCTGCGGGTCATCCAGGAGCTGCTCGGGCACGAGTCGCTGAACACCACGCAGGTGTACACGCACGTGAGCCAGCGTCGTATACGTGACGTATACCTGAAAGCGCACCCGCGGGCGCTCACCACTTCGAAGGCCTAGCGGATGCTACGTGGGCGCTGCGCGTGGCCGGCACGCTCTGCGTGACCAGACAGCGCGGCGGCTTGCGATACGGGTGCAGGTGGCCATAGCGCTTCCTGCATCCGACCTCTAGCACCGGGCTTCATGGCGCGAACAACGGTCGATTTGCGTGGTGGGTTTGTCGTATGGTACAATGCGCTCGCAGCGGAATCGTGCTGCCAAGCACGGCAGAGAGAATGGAGAGACACATGTTCAAGAAGCTTACGCGTGGGGAGTTGGACCGGTATCGGGGGACGGCGGCGTTTCCCGAGTACGTGGACTTCCTCGGCAGCCTCAGGGAGGGCGAGGGTGGCGAGGTGGACCTGGCGAGTGCCAAGGTCGGCAAGCAGACGGTGAAGAACCGGCTCAAGACCAGCGCCGATGCCCTTGGCAAGGGCATCAAGTTCATGCGCTCCAAGCAGGAAAAGGTCGTCTTTGAGGTGACCGCTCGCTAGCGACGGTTGACGCGCCGTTTCCGGCGCGCCTTGCGAGGCGCCGCCGGCAGCGCTCCATCCATCAACCCACGTGACAGGCGCGGTGCCCACACCGCGCCTGTCTGCCGTGGACGCCGCGAACATGCCCGAAGCTGCGGGCGCTGGCGGCCACGTTCTTGCTGGCGGGTCGGACGATGGTCGTGGTATCCTGCGCCTGGGCGCGCGCCACCGGGGAACCGGTGTCGGCCGCTGGCGCGCGCCGCGGGTGGGAGCGACCAGCCGACCGGCTATCCGCCGGCGACGTCCTTGGAGGAGTCCACCATGACCGTCTCTCCGTCTCTGGCCGCGAGGCGCGTCACGGCCGTCTGTCTGGTCATGGCCGCCGGCCTGGCGGCAGCGCAGGGCCGGCGGGCTGACGTGGGCGGTGGTGCGGCAGTGTCGATGGCCGCCCCACCGCTGGCGGTGGCCGCCTTCGCGGTCGTTCCCGCGGCGATGGACGACGCGGTGTACCTGCCGCTGAGCGCGAAGCGACAGGACGTGTTGGACCGACCGTCGCCGCCCACCGCCACGCCGGTGCCTGCCACCGCGACGGCGGAGCCCACGTTGACGCCGGCGCCGTTCGAGTGCCCGCCGTTGGCCGAGCGGGTCAGGGTCACGGACGTGGACGTGCACCCGCTTGCGGTCAACCTGGGCAGCGGACGGGTGCCCGCGCCGCGGTTCGCGGCCCCGCTGCCGGATGGCGTAAGCGCTGTGGTGGCGTGGAGTGATACGGCCGGCGGCGTGCACATCACGCGCCTGGACGAGTGGGACCTGCCGACCGGGCCCGCCTGGGACGTGACGGGTGACGAAGTGCGGGGCCTGGTGGTCCACCCGGGCGACGGCGTGGCCGTGTTGGTGGTGCGTGGCGAGCGCCTGTACCTGGTGCGGCTGGACGCGTCCGGCCGGACGGTGTACGAGCGGCACCTGATCGGCGGGGGATCGCACGAGGTCGCCGGCAACAAGTGGGTGGACAACTGGGGGCACGAGGCGCGCCTGGTGTGGGCTGACGAGCGCTACGGCGTGTACTCGGGCCACACGCAGCAGTTCGGGGCCCAGGGCAAGCACCAGGGCGACCTGCTCTGGTTCCTGGATGCCGACGGCGAGCGGATACCGGGCCGCGAGGGCTGGGACTGGGGCTGCAGCCACAGCCTGGACTTGCGGCTAGCGCACAACGGCACGCGCTTCGGACCGGTGTGTTTGTCCGACGCGTATCCCACCACGGGCTTCCACTTCAATCACCGCACGGCGGAGATCCGCAGGGAACCGTCCGGTGATGGACGCGGCTTCAGCGCGGCCAACCTGGGCGGTTGGGTGAGCATGCCGGACGGGTTCCTGATGAGCTTCAGCTCGCCGGAGGGCCGGGCGTCATCCGACGTAGGCCTGATCCACGTGGCCAACGACGGCCGCGCCGGGTCGCCCCTGTGGCTGACGGACACCCCGGGCGTACAGGAACGCGCGCCGCACCTGGCGCGCTACGGCGATGCCTTCCTGGCCGGATGGACGGCCGACAACCAGCACTTGGTCGCGGTGGTGGACGCTATGGGCACGGTGTTGGAGGGCCCGCAGGCCATCGAGGCGACCATCGCCGCCAAGGACGACATGGTGGGCTTGCCCAGCGGCGACGTCCTATGGGCACACGCGTGGCGCGACACGAGCCTGCTGCGGGTGGTGCGGGTGGCGTTCTGCTCCGACACCACGCCGCCCGCCACCCCCATCCCGAGCCTCGAGCCGCCCACGGCAACGCCGGAGGGCCCGTCGGAGCCGGCCACGCCGCGCCCCACCCGCACGCCGCGCGACGCTACCCCCGGAGCGCCGGAGCCGACGCCGACCGATGGACCGCCGGCGCCCACCGCGGCGGGGCCGTCGACGTGTCGCGACGTGTTGGCAAACGGCACGTTCGAGAACGGCTTGAGCGAGTGGCAGTTCGAGGGCGAGGTCGCCCTGCGCGACGGCCGCCGCGCTCCCGGCCGGCGGGCGGCCATGCTTCTGGGGCGCAACGCCGTGACCGGGCGACTGGCCCAGACGGTGCGGGTGCCGGCCGATACCACGGCGCTCTACCTTACGTACTGGTGGCGCGTGACCAGCGACGAGCCGGTGCAGCTCACGCGCGCGTACGACACGGTGCAGAGCCGGGTGACGGTGGGCGGTGCCGAGCCGCTGGCGCTGGAGGTGTTGAGCAACCTGGCGGCTCGCGACGCCTGGTTGCCTTCGGCGTACGGCGTGCCGGCGACCGGCGGGGCGCTGGAGGTGTCGTTCCAGGCCGACAGCAACGGCCGCGACCCGTCTCGGGTGTATCTGGACGACGTGGCGCTCATTGCCTGCACCGGCGCGCCGCCGGTGTGGCCCACGTTGAGCGTGGAGCCCCCTGGCGGGACGGTCCAGACCCGGTTCTCGGGTCGGGCAGCGGGTCTGCGACCCGGCGAGCGGGCCTCCCTCTGGCTGCTTCAGCCGGCGTCGCTGGTGCGCTTCGACCTGCCGCCCGCCGCGGCTTTGTCCGACGGGGTGCTGGAAGCGACGTTCACCGCGCCCGACACGGCCGGCCGCTGGACGTGGGCCGTCGCCGGCCACGAGGATCCGCGGCCGGGCCGCGCGTCGTTCGTGGTGGAGGGTGCGCCGTAGGGCGGTTAGCCCAACTTCCACAACGCCGAGAGCCGGAGGGCGCAATGACGGGCTTCTCGGGTCATTGGAGGCCGTTTTCAGTGACTACGGTTGGTCGCCACGGCTTCACGGGCCGCATTGCCTCAGCCGGGATGCCGAGGATCTCGTGGACCTCTTGGTGGGCGTTATCGGGAGTGGTGCCCTTGCGGGTCCTCAGCGTCATGCCATTGGTCGCCGGAAGCACGCCGGTCACCACCGGATGTGTGGTGAGTTGCTCTCTTGGCGTGCCCCAAGATGGTTGCACGCCGTGGTCCAGGACGGTCTTCTCGATCACCACGAGCAAGTGGCAGGCGATCACGCACAGGACGA
>Ga0114946_10001373_pt1 | contig 16775 bp, 16 predicted proteins | sample WalLakDeSediment_FD_88676 | JGI IMG/M metagenome (GOLD analysis project Ga0114946, IMG submission 88676) | Lake sediment microbial communities from Walker lake, Nevada to study Microbial Dark Matter (Phase II) - Walker Lake 11/02/13 Deep Sediment | ecosystem: Environmental > Aquatic >... | reverse complement strand
GCGTCGTTGGTGATGACGACCAGCGCCTCGGCGCCGTCGCGCGCCATGGCGGCGGAGATCGTCGGGAACACCGACTCGTAGCAGACCCCTACCCCCAGCGGCGCGACCGGGCTCGGCAGGGCGGTGGGACCCGGCCCCGGCACCGTGTTCGCGAGCAGCGGCAGCCCGAGCAGGCCGAAGACCGTGCGGTAGACGCCCGGCAGCGTGTCGATCAGCGGCCAGCGCTCGCCGAAGGGCACCAGCACGTGCTTGTCGTAGCGCCCCAGCAGCTGCCCGTCGGCGAGGGAGTAGGCGGCGTTGGCGCCCTCTCCCGCGGGCAGACGCGCGCGGCCGCCGATCAGGAAGGCGCTGTCCGGGGCGGCCGCCTGGACGCGCGCGCGGCCCTCGGCGCCGCGCGCGCCCTCGAGTTCGACGCCGAGGGCGGCGCCCTCGGGCCAGACGACCAGGTCAGGCGCGGCGGCCATGCGTGCGACCCCCAGCCGGGTCAGCTCCACGTGCACCTCGAGCTCCTGGGCCTGGTTGGCGGCGCGGCCGAAGGGGTCGACGTTGCCCTGCACCAGCAGCGCCGTGGCGCCGGCGGGCACCTCGTGGCGCCCGGCGGACGCGGCGCCTGCGATCCAGCCGCCGGCGAGCAGCGCCAGCGCCGCGAGCGGCGCGAGGTAGGTGCGCCGCCGCTGCCGCAGGCCCCGGACGCGGCCGGGCGCCGGCGCCCACGGGGCGGCCAACAGCGCGGCCGCCACGGTGGTCAGCAGGCTGAGGCCGGTCACGCCCAGGGCGTCGGCCAGCTGGCCCGGCGGGACGTCCACCCAGACGTAACCCAACGTGCCCCAGGGGAACGCGAAGTAGCCCGTGGAGCGCAGGTGCTCGACGAGCACCCACAGCGGCGCCAGCACCCACAGGGTGCCGGTGCCGCGACCGCCGAGCCACCGAGCGGTGGCGGCGGTGAGGCCCCACATGGCGGCGAGCACCACCAGCAGCAGCGGGTACAGCGCCCAGAACCAGGGGCCGAGGAGGCCGGGTTCGGAGAAGCTGAGCGGCAGCCAGGCGATGTAGAGGGCGAAGAACCCGAGCGCGAAGGCGGCCCCCGCGGCGAACGCGGCGCGCGCGTCGGCCGCCCTCGCGACCAGCGCGAAGGGCACGGCCAGCACCGCGGTCAGCGGCCAGGCGCCGCCCGGCGGCAGGGCGCTGCCGAGGACCAGCCCGGCCGTCGCCGCCAGCAGGGCCGCGATCACGCCGGCGACAGGCCGCCCAGCAGCGCCGCCAACAGCGCCACACGCGCCAGCGTGTCGCCGATGCGGACGTGCTCGTCGCGGGCGTGGGCGCCGGCGCCGCAGGCGCCGATGCCGTCGAGGGTCGGCACGCCGAGGGCCGAGGTGAAGTTGCCGTCCGAGCCGCCGCCGACGACCGCCGAGTCGAGCGTCAGGCCCCAGGCGCCGGCCACGCGGCGCGCCGCCTCGAACAGCGCCCGGTTGGCGGGCGTGGGCTCCATCGGGGGTCGGTTGAGCCCGCCCCGGACCGTGACCGTCACGCGCGGGTCCCGCGGCTGCCAGGCGCGCAACGCGCCATCGATGCGCGTCGCCTCGGACGCGCGCAGCACCCGGACGTCGACGTCGAGGCGGGCGTGCTCGGCGATCACGTTGACCGCGCTGCCGGCGCGCGCCACGGTGGGGTGCGCCGTGGTGCCGGCCTCGCGGTCGTCGAGCGTGCGCACGAACAGTGCGAGGTGCGCCAGCTCGACGAGCGCGCTCGCGCCGTCGTCGGGGTAGTTGCCCGCGTGCGCCGCGATCCCCTGGAGCGTGACGTGGTAGTCGCCGACGCCCTTCCGGCCCACCTTGAGCGCGCCGTCGTGGCGCGCGCCCTCGACCACCAGCACGCGCGCGTGCCGGCGCGCCTCGGCCTCGATCCGCTCGCGCGAGGCGGCCGAACCCGTCTCCTCGTCCGAGGTGAGCAGCAGGGTCACGGGCCCGGGTGGCGCGACGCCCACCGTGCGCAGCAGCCGCGCGGCGAGCAGCGTCCCGACGATGCCGGCCTTCATGTCCAGGCTGCCAGGACCGTACGCGCGGTCGTTCGCGGCGTCGACCCGCCAGGGCATCTCGGCCAGTGTCCCCAGCGGCCACACGGTGTCGTAGTGCGCCAGCACCAGCGTCCCCGGCCCGTCACCGGCGCCGGGCAGGGTCGCGGCCAACACGTCGCCGACGCGTGGGCGGTGATCGCGCGCGACGCGCCAGCCGTCGGCGGCGAGGGTGGCGGCGAGCAGGTCGGCCATGCGGTCGGCGGCCGTCTCGTCGTGGGTCGGCGACTCGACGGCGACGAATCGCTCGAGCAGGGCAAGGAATTCGGCGCGGTGTCCGTGCGCCAGGGCGAGCAGGCGGGTCAGGGGCATGCGCTCAGTCTAGGCCGGGCTCGCCCGCGTCGGCCTGTGGCGCGCGGCCGCCCGCGCCACCGCGCCGGCCGCCCGCGCGCCCGCGGCCCCCGCCGCGGCCGTCGCCGCGGCCGTCGCCGCGCTGCTGGCCGGGTCGGTCTCGCCGGGCGGCGTCCTTCGGGCGGGCCGGGGCGAGGTGCCGGCCCTCGGCGACCGCCGCGCGCCACAACCGCTCGGCGAGCGCGCGCACGTTGGGCTCCCCGGTCGTACGGGCGTAGGCGTAGCCCATCCGCAGGTCGGCGGCGGCGTCGGCGTCGTCCGGGGCGAGCTGGTGGCGCGACAGGTACACCTGCGCCAGCAGCACGTCGCGCATTCGCTGGGGGCGCACCGCCTGCAGCTCGCGCAGCGCCTCCTCGAACGCGACGCCGGCGGCGCGGGCGTCGCCGCGCTCGGCCAGCGTCTTCCCGCGGCGGTAGTGCTTGGCGGCCTCGTACAGTAGTTCGCGCATGCACCCCGATGCTACCGCGCGCCGGGGGCGGGGACCGTGCCCGGGGCCGCAACCGCGTCCAGGGCGGCCCGGGCGGCCGCGTGGCGCTCGCGCGTGATGGGGTAGGTCCACACCCAGGCGGCCGCCACCAGGAAGATGCCGGCGGCCACCGGGCCGGTCATCAGCCGGATGCCGGCGACGGTCTCCGGCGCCTGCAGCGCCGAGCCCTGCACGTAGCCGAAGACCGTGGCCGCCAGCGCGTTGGCGAACACCCCGAGCGAGCCGGCGGCCTTCTGCCCGAAGGTGAACAGCGCGTACAGCAGGCCCTCGCGGCGCTCGCCGTGGGCCAGCGCGTCGAACTCGACGACGTCGGGCAGCATCGCCCAGGGGAGCATCATGACCGCCGCCAGACCGATGCCGGCGAGCGCCGTGAGCACGAGCAGGACGGGGCCGATGGCGCCCGGCGGGGCCACCGCCACCAGCGTCAGGACCGAACCGGCGAGCAGCACCAGGCCGGCGGTGAGCGCCCCGCGCTTGCCGATCCGCGCGCTGAGCCACCCCCAGAGGGGGAAGCTCAGGACCGCGATGCCGAACAGCAGGCCCAACACCACGGTCTGGCCCTCGCCCGGCAGCCGCAGCGCCGACTCGAGGAAGAAGGGCAGCATCGAGTTCAGCGTCATGATCCCCAGCGTCACCACCAGGAACAGGGTCCAGACCGAGGCGTAGCCGGGCGCCCGGAAGGCCGTCCACCAGGCCGCCCGCGGCCCCTTCGGCGGCGCCCTGGGCGGTCGCCGCGGCTCGCGCACGACCGTCGCGGTGATCAGGTAGGCCACGGCCGCCACGACCCCGAACGCCACCCCCAGCACCCGCCAGCCCGCCGGCCCGGTCGCCGCGAGGTCGCCGCCCCCCGCCACGCCCAGAACGATCAGGGGCGGGGCGGCGACGGCCAGCATCGAGGCGATGACCCCGAAGCCGATGCGCCAGCTCGTGAGCGCGGTGCGCTCGTCGTAGCCCGGCGCCAGCTCGGGCGTCAGCGCCATGGTCGGAACCTGCACCACCGTGTACGCGATCCCGAACACGATGAAGGTGAGCAGCGCGAACGCCACTGCGCCGCCCGGGCCGACGTCGGGCGCCCACCACACCGCCGCGAAGGCGGCGCCCAGCGGGACCGCGCCCCAGCGAAGGAACGGCAGCCGGCCGACGCGGTCGCGCCAGCGGTCGGCCAGCACCCCCATGACGGGGTCGGTCACCGCGTCCACCAGCCGACCGGCCACGAACACGACCCCGGCCCACAGCGGCGGCACGCCCGCGACGTTGACCAGCGCGTAGAGCAGCCAGGTGTTGATCGCCACGAAGGTCAGCGAGGCGCCCATGTCGGAGGCCCCGTAGGCGACGCGTTGCGGCAGTGGCAGCTTCATGGGGCCCTCCTGGGCGGACGGTGGTGGCCCAAGCGTACAGCGCGACGCCCACGGCCACCGCCAGGTCGTGCGCTGCGCGCGTGGGCCAGATGCCGACGGGGAGCGTCACGGCGCCGTCGCGCCCCGGGCGCGCGGCCGTTCGAAGCGCGCGCGCAGGCCCGCCTCCGCCGCCGCGCGCGCGGCGGCGGGCACCCACGTCAACGCCAGCGCCCCGCGGTACGCCTGCAGCGCGCGGTCGCGCTTGCCGGCCAGGTCGCGCAGCTGGCCGAGGCGGGCGAGCAGCAGGCCGGGCAGCAGGTAGGGCTCGCGGAAGTCGCCGCTCGCCGCGTGCTCCAGGACCGCCAGGGCCTCGGCGGCGTGGTCGTGCGCCAGCAGCAGCTGGGCCTCCAGGAAGCGCGCCTCGGCCAGGTCGAGTTCGCGCAGCTGCACCAGCAGGCCGGCGACGTCGGCCGCCTCGCCGCGCCAGGTGACGTCGAGCAGCGCACGACGGCGCGCCGCCTCGGTCACCTGCGGCGGCGCCACCGGCGCCCACGGGACCCCCTCGGCGTCGAGGGCGGCGGTCAGCGACGGCCAGAGGTCGATCTCCACCAGCAGGGCACCGCGCGCGACGCCGCGATCGCGCAGGTCCAGCGCGACGCGGGCCGCTGCCGAGCGGGCGCGCGCCACGCGCCAGCCGGTCGCTGGACCGTCGCCGAACGCCTCCAGCCGCAGCCGCAGGTCGGCCGCCAGCGGCGGGACGACCTCGGAGAGGATGCCGGGCAGGTCGAGGGCGCGCGGTAGCAGCTCCCGTAGCGGGCGCAGCTCGGCGCGGGCCGCGTCGAGCGGGGCCCGCGCCCGCGGGTAGGCGTCGAGCAGGCGCTCGAGCTCGGCGGCGTCCTCCGCCCCCGGCGCACCGACGCCCGCCAGCGGCGTCCCGCGCCGCGCGGCCCACGTCTGTACCGTCCACGGCAGCGCCAGCTCCTCGGTGCCGCGCCACGCCGGGTCGTGCGCGTAACCGGGCGCCAGCGCCGTCGTCCACAGCGCGTCGGGCGCCAGCGCCGCGAGCGCGTCGGTCACCGTCACGACGTTCCAGCGCGGATGGCGCAGGTGCCACGGACCCATCAGGGGCACCAGGGTCAGCGGTGCGGCTGGGTTCACGGAGACATCGTACGGGGCCGCCTGGGCGGTGGCGGGTACCATGGCTCCATGCGCAACCCCGGACGCTCGGCTTGGCAGGTGGACGTGGCGTGGGCGGCGGCGCTCCTCGCCTGGGTGACGGCGGCCGCGGCCACCGTCCTGGCCGCCTTGGCGTTCGCGACCGGTCCCGCCACCGGTCCGACGCTGCAGGCGGTGGTGCTCGAGACGGTGTTCGCCGGCGGCGACGCGGCCCCGCCGGCGGTGGCCAGGCCGGCCCCGACGTACGACGGCCGCGGGCCGTTCGAGCTGTGGCCGGGCACCGGCGTGTCGGTGGGCGAGGCGGAGCTCCCGGGCCTCACCGTCGGCGAGGCGCGCGCGCGGCTCGCGACGGCCTTCGCCGACCGCCGCATGGCGGATGGCGCCGGCTGGACCGCATCGCTCGCGGACGCGCCGCTGGCGACCGAGTTCGACGTGCTGGAGCGGGCCGTGCTGGCGCCGCTGGCCGAGGCAGAGCTCGGGCGCGCGCTGCTGCGCCTCGGCCTCGACGACGGCACGCGGGCGGCGGACTGGCCGACGCAGGCGGCGCGCAACCCGGGGCAGCCGGTCCAGCCGCTTGTCGGCGTCTTCGTGACGCTGCCGGTGGACCAGGTGCAGGGCGTCGGCACGCGCGCGGTGGGCGAGCGGGTGGTGGCGGGTCTGGCGGCCCGGCTGGCCGAGGGCGGGATCGAGGCGGCGCGCGCTGCGATGGGCAACGCCCAGCTCGCGGCGGCGCTGGAGGCCGCCCTGGCGGGCCCGGTGTGGCAGTCGTGGCGAGCGGCCATGGCGGCAGCGTGGGTGGCCCGCGACGAGGCGCTGGGCCGGCGGCTGACGGAGGCGCAGGCCACCCTGGAGGTCACCGGGCGCGCCGTCGACCCGCTCGCCGACGCCTGGTCGGGGGTGGACCTCGAGGGCGCGACCCCGGAGGAGGCGCGCGAGCGCACGCTGGTGGCACTCGCGGAGCGGGCCCATGCGGGCGGCAGCGCCGCCGTGCTCGCGGTGCTGGCGACGCCCGAGGCCCGCGCCCGGGTCGAGGCGGCCGGCGGCTGGATCGACGCGCTCGACGACCGCGCCCAGCGGCGCTACGCGACCTGGGCGTGGGTCGCGGGCATCGTGGCGGCGCTCCTGCTGGTGATCGTGGCCCTGGCGCAGGTGGGTCGCGCCCGCCTCCTGGTCCCCGGGTTGGTGCTGTCGCTCGCGGCGGGGCCGCTGGCGTGGGCCTGGTGGTGGTGGCAGGCGCGGGCCGAGGATGCGGCCGCGGCCGCCGCCCAGGTGCCCGCCAACGCGCTGGCCGTGGGTCTGCCCGGCGCCGCTCGCGCGTGGTCCGGTCACCTGATCGCGGCCAGCGCCGAGGCGTCCGCCGCCGCGGTCGCCTACCCGGTCCTCGCGGCCGCGGGGCTCGGCGCCGTGCTGCTGCTGACGACGCTGCTGGCCGCCTTCTGGTCCGTCGTGCGACCGCGCCGGCGCGGGAGGTTCTGAGACCGGGCCGCGGCGCTTGCCCTTGCCTTGGCCGTGGTCCGCGACACGACGGGTATCGGGCCCAGACTATGCTCCCGCCATGGGCCCCTTGCGCGACCCGCGCGTGAGTGTGATCGGCGCCGGCATGGCCGGCAGCGACGCCGCCCTGGCCGCCGCCCGTCTCGGCGTGCGGGTCGACCTCCACGAGCAGCGCCCCGTGCGCATGACGCCCGCGCACCGCACCGACCGCTTCGCCGAGCTGGTGTGCAGCAACAGCCTCGGCGGCGAGGGCCGCAGCAACGCCAAGGGCCTGCTGCAGGCCGAGATGCTGGCCGCCGGCGGGGTCGTTCTCACCAGCGCGCACGCCACCCGCGTCCCCGCTGGCGGCGCGCTGGCGGTCGACCGCGACGCGTTCGCCGAGCGCGTCACCGCCGCCGTGCGGGCGCACCCCAGCGTCACCGTCCACACCGGTGAAGTCACCGAGATTCCGGAGGGCGTGGTGGTCCTCGCCACCGGTCCGCTCACCAGCGACGCCCTGGCCGAGCACGTGCGCAGGCGGGTAGGCGAGGACTTCCTGGGCTTCTACGACGCCGCCGCGCCCGTCGTCGCGTTCGACTCGATCGACCACGACGTCGCCTACCGCAAGGGCCGCTACTCTCAGGAGGCCGACTACCTGAACCTGCCGTTCGACCGCGCCGCCTACGACCGCTGGCTCGAGGCGGTCGCCGAGGCGCGCAGCCACGTGCCGCACGACTGGGAGAAGCTGGCGTTCTTCGAGGGTTGCATGCCGATCGAGGAGCTCGCCCGGCGCGGCCGCGACACGCCCCGCTTCGGGCCGCTCAAGCCCGTGGGCCTCGAGCACCCGGTCACCGGCGAGCGCTTCCACGCCGTCGCGCAGCTGCGGCAGGAGGACGCCGCCGGCCGCATGTGGAGCCTGGTCGGCTTCCAGACGGGTCTCAAGTGGGGCGACCAGCAGGCGGTGGTGCGACTGATCCCGGGCCTGGAGCGGGCCGAGATCGTGCGCTACGGCGTCATGCACCGCAACACCTACCTGTGCGCGCCGCGGCTGCTCGACGCGCACCTGGCGCTGCGCAGCGCGCCCGACGTGTTCGTCGCCGGGGTCCTGGCCGGCACCGAGGGCTACCTCGAGTCGAGCGCCACCGGCTGGCTGGCCGGCACCAACGCCGCGCGGCGGGCGTGGGGCCAGCCGCCGATGGTGCCGCCGGAGGCCAGCATGCTCGGCGGCCTGGTGCGCTACCTGGCCACGGCCAACCCCGACGGCTTCCAGCCGATGAACGCCAACTGGGGCCTGGTGCCGGTGCCGGCGAAGGCGCGAGGCGGCCCGGGCAAGCGCGAGCGCCGCGAGCTCGCCTACCAGCGGGGCCTGGACGCCTTCGTCGTCTGGCTCGAGGAGCTGCGCCAGGCCGGGCCCGTGCCCGCCTGACGGCCGGCGGCCCGCCCCCGGCCGCGGCCGGGCCCCGGCGGCGGCCGGGCCCCGGCGGCGGCCGGGGATGGTACACCGAGCCCATGAGCGCGCCCGCCCCCGCCCGCGTCGTCGATCTCCGTTCCGACACCGTCACCCGCCCCACCCCGGCGATGCGCCGGGCCATGGCCGGGGCCGAGGTCGGCGACGACGTCTACGGAGAGGACCCCACCGTCCGGCGCCTGGAGGCCGTGGTCGCGCAGATGGCCGGCAAGGAGGCCGGCCTGTTCGTGCCCAGCGGTACCATGGGCAACCAGATCGCCCTGGCGGCGCACACCCGCCGCGGCGTCGAGGTCATCGCGCCCGCGGGCGCGCACGTGTACGAGTACGAGCTGGGCTCGATGGCGGTGCTGGCGGGGCTGATGCCGCGCCTGGTGCCGGCGCCGGGCGGGGTGCCCGACCCGGCCGACGTGCGCGCGGCAGTGCACCGCAGCCCGCACCAGGCGCCGACGGGGCTGATCGTGCTGGAGAACACCCACAACCGGGCCGGCGGCACGGTGGTCCCTCTCGACGTCGCCCGCGCGGTCGCCGACGTCGCCCGCGAGGAGGGGCTGCCGCTGCACCTCGACGGGGCCCGGGCCTGGAACGCGGCGGTCGCGCTCGGCGTGCCGCTGGCCGAGGTGTGCGCCCCCTTCGACAGCGTGTCGCTGTGCCTGTCCAAGGGCCTCTGCGCGCCGGTGGGGAGCGTGCTGGTGGGCAGCCACGCGCTGCGGGCCGAGGCGCACCGCTACCGCAAGATGGTCGGCGGCGGCATGCGCCAGGTCGGGGTGCTGGCCGCCGCCGGGCTGGTGGCGGTCACGACCATGGTCGAGCGGCTGGCCGACGACCACCGCCGCGCCCGCGCCCTCGCCGAGGCGCTGCAGGGTGTCGAGGGCATGCGGGTCGACCTGGTGTCGGTGCAGACCAACATGGTGTACCTGCGGCTGGAGGACGCGCCCGGCTTCCTGGCCCGGCTGGAGCGGGAGGGCGTGCGGGCCAACACGATGGGCCCCACCGCCGTCCGGCTCGTCACCCACGCCGACGTCGACGACGCCGACGTGTCGTTCGCCGTCGAGGCGGTGCGCCGGGCCGCCGTCGCGTGGTCCGCCACCCGGGGCTGACGGTCGTGGCGGGCGCGGACGGGAGGGACGCGGCGGCCGGCCGGGTGGTGCTGCTGGCACACCCCGCCGGCCACTCGGTCAGCCCGGCCATGCAGCGCGCCGCGTTCGCGGCGACCGGGCTCGACGCGACCTACGATGCCGTGGACGTGCCGCCGTCCCGCCTGGCGGCCGCGGTCGCGGCCCTGCGCCACGAGCCCTGGTGGGGCGCCAACGTGACCGTCCCCCACAAGACGGCCGTCGTGCCCTGGCTCGACGACCTCTCCCCGGCGGCGCGCCGGCTGGGCGCCGTCAACACGATCGTCCGCCGAGGCGATCGCCTCTTCGGCGACAACACCGACCTGCCCGGCTTCGCCCGGGCCCTCGACGCCCTGCGCTTGCCGTTGGCCGGCGCGCGGGCGGTGGTGCTGGGCGCCGGCGGCGCTGCCCGCGCCGTGGTCGTTGCCTTGGCCGACGCCGGCGCGCGCCTCGCGCTCCACAACCGCGGCGCCGCCCGCGCACGGGCGCTGGCCACCGACCTGGGCCTCTCGGGCGTCGACCTCCTCGACGACGACGCGCTGCGGGCGGCAGTGGCCGCCTGCGACCTGCTGGTGCAGACGACCACCGTGGGCATGGCCGGCGGACCGCCCGGCTCGCCGCTGCCGCCGGCGGTGCTGCCGGCGGCCGGCGCGGTCGTCGACCTCGTCTACCGGCCCCCCCGCACGCCGCTCCTGGTGGCGGCCTCTGCGGCCGGCCTGCCGGTCCAGAACGGCCTGCCGATGCTGGTGTGGCAGGGCGCCCTGTCGTTCGAGGCCTGGACCGGCGTGGCGGCGCCGGTGGACGCGATGGGCCGGGCGGCCGAGGCGGCGCTGGGCGGTCCGTGCTGCGGCTGGACCGGCCTCTTCGGCCCCGCGGACGCGCCGACCCGGCCGACACGCCGGCGGTAGACTGACCCGTGCGCATCGCCGTCCTGGCCGACATCCATGGCAACCTGCCGGCGCTCGAGGCCGTCCTGCGGGACGCCCGGGCGCACGGGGTCGAGCGCCTCGTGGTGAACGGCGACGCGGTCAACCGCGGGCCCCAGGGAGCGGAGGTGCTGCGGCGGCTGGCCGGCGTCGACGCCGACTACACGCTGGGCAACCACGACGACCTGCTGCGTCGCCTGGTGGACGACGACGCGTCGCTGCCGGCCGACTTCCGGCACGCCCCGTTCTGGCGGGCCAACCGCTGGTGCGCCGACGACCTGCAGGCCGCGGGCCTGCTCGACGCGGTGCGCGCCTGGCCGCTGACCCTACGGATCGAGGAGCCGGGCGCCCCGAGGCTCCTCATCGCCCACGGGAGCCCGCGCCACTACCGCGAGGGCTACGGTCGGCACCTCGCCGACGACGTCATCTCGGAGATCGTGGAGATGCACCCGGCCGACGTGCTGGTCGGCTCCCACACCCACTGGCCGCTGCGCCGCCGCTGGGGTCGCTACCAGGTGCTCAACACCGGCGCCGTGGGGGTGCCGTTCAACCACGACGGCCGTGCCCAGTACCTGTGGCTGACGCTCGCCGGCGGCGCCTGGACCGCCACCTTCCGGCGCGTCGCGTACGACGTCGCGGAGGCGCTGGCGGCCTACCACGCGCGCGGCTACCTGACGGACGCCGGGTTGCTGGCGCGGCTCTTCCACGACGAGGTGCGCGACGCCCGCTCCTACCTGGTGCCCTTCCAGATGTGGGCGGAGCAGCATGGCGCGGCGCTGGACGATGAGGGCTTCGCGCGCTACCGACGGGCGCGCCCCGACCGCTTCGGGCCGGTGGTGCCGTGGCCGCCCGTCACCGCCTCCGGGGAGCCGTGACGGCGGCCGACGACGCCGGTGCCCGCCGTGGGCTGACCGTCGGCCTGCTGCTGGCGGTGACGACGAACGCGCTGGCGGCGCTGGCCGTCGTCACGATCGCGCCACGCATCCCAGCCGACCTCGGGAACCTGGAGCTGTACGGCTGGCTGTTCTCGGCCTACCTGCTGGCGTCGCTGCTCGGCACCGTGTGGGGGGGCGGCGAGGCGGATCGGCGCGGGCTGCGCTTCCCCTTCGCGGTCGGCCTGGCCGCCTTCGTGGCGGGGCTGGCGGGGGCCGGCGTCGCGCCCACGATGGCCTGGGTCGTGGCCGCCAGGGCGCTGCAGGGGTTCGCCGGCGGCGCCCTGACGACCTGCGTCTACGTCGCGATCACGCGCGCGTACCCCGACGCCATGCGGCCGCGCCTGCTGGCGTACCTGTCCACGGCCTGGGTCGCCCCGGCGCTGGTGGGCCCGGCGCTGGCCGGCGTCGTGGCCGAGACGCTGGGCTGGCGCGCGGTGTTCCTCGGCCTGGTGCCGGTCCTCGGCGTCGTGGCGGTGCTGACCCTGCCGCGCCTCGGGGCGACGACCGGGCGCCCGGCGGCGCCGCGGCGCGCGCCCGCGCTGCAGCGCGGAGCCGCGGCGCCGCACGCTGCCGCGGCGCGGCCCGAGGCGGCGCCGCTCGGGCTGGTGGCCGCGTCGGTGGTGGTCGTCGGCCTCGGGGCCGCCTTGGCGGCGCTGTCGTGGGGCGCCGAACTGGGCGGCGCGCCGTCGCGCTGGGCGCCGGGGGTCGCGCTGCTCGGGCTCGCCGGCGCGGGCGCCGCGGTGGCCGGCCTGCGCACGCTGCTGCCGCCCGGCACGCTGCGGCTGGCCCCCGGCCTGGGCGCCCTGGTGGTGGCGCGCGGCGGCTTCTTCGCCGCCTTCATCGGCGTCGAGGCGTTCCTGGCCCTCATGCTGACCGACCTGCACGGCCTGTCGTCCGCCGCGACCGGCGCGGTCATCGCGACGGGCGCCATCTCGTGGGCGGTCGGCTCATGGTGGCAGGCCCGTCGGGACGCCGGCGGCGCGCGCCGCGGCGACCGCGGCCGGCGCGTGCGCGTCGGCGTGACGGTGCTCGGCGTGGGGCTCGCGCTGCAGGGGTGGGCGCTGGCGTGGGCGGGCGACGCCGGCGCGGCGGCGACGGTCATCGCGGTGGTGGGTTGGGTCGCGGCCGGGTTCGGCATCGGCTCGGCGCACGCCACCAGCTCGGTGCTGGCCTTCGCGCTCGCGGAGGACGACGGCGTCGCGGCCGGTCGCGTGTCGGCGGCGCTGCAGCTGGCCGACAACGTGGGGGCCGCGCTGGCGACGGGACTGGGCGGGGCGGCGCTGGCGCTCGTGGCGGCGACGGCGGGGCCGGCGGCGTTGCGCGGCGGGGTCGCCGCCGCCTTCGGGGTGGCGGCGGGCGCCTGGCTGCTCAGCTACCTGGCTGCGGGTCGGAACGCTCGGTCCACGCCAGCCGCAGCAGCGCGACCGTGATGATGAGGAACGCGACCGCGGCGAGGAGCGGGATCGTGACGAAGCCGAACCAGTCGATGTACTGCACGTTGCAGGGGACGCCGGCCGCGCAGCCGGCGGGCGGCGCGAGGCCGGGCACCTTCTGCAGCAGGACGTGGTAGATCGCGGTCCCCAGCCCGACCAGCGAGAGCGGCAGCGCGGTGCGCCACGCCTGCAGGTCCTGGCGGAAGGTCGCGACCCCGAGCACCACCACCAGCGGGTACATGAGGACGCGTTGCCACCAGCACAGGGCGCAGGGCACGAAGAGGCGCACCTCTGAGAAGTACAGCGAGCCGACCGTGGCGCCGATCGACACCAACCACGCCAGGTAGAGCCAGACGCCGCGGGCCGCCATCGCGCTCAGTCGCGCAGCGCGGCGTCCAGCGCGGCGCGCACCGCGCTGGCGGAGGGCGAGTCGACCTTGCGTCCGTCGACGATCACCGTGGGCGTTGCCCGCACCTCGAGGCGGACCGCGGTCGCGGCGTCGTCACGGACCGCCTGCAGGCTGGAGGGATCGGCCAGGCACGCCTCCAGCGCGCCGGGGTCGACGCCGGGCGCGTAGGTGAGCGCCAACTCGACGGTGCGGCGGGCGTCGCCCAGCTGCGCCTGCGCGCGGTAGAGCGGTGTCTTCATCTCCCAGAACGCCGCGTTGCTCTGGCGGAAGACGCACTCGCCGACGCGCGCCACGTGTTCGGAGGCGGCGACCGGGGCGACCACCGGCAGGTTCATGTACGCTACCCGCACGCGGCCCGGATCGACGTAGTCGCGGCGGATGTCGGGCATGACGTTGAGCTCGAAACTCTGGCAGCCTGGGCAGCGGAAGTCCTCGAACACGACCATCGTCACGGGCGCGGCCGGGTCGCCCAGCAACGGCTGACCGCTCACGTCGAGCGGGTTGGCCGGGGCCGTCCGAAGGCGGGGCGCGACCAGGATCCCCGCGATCACGAGGACGGCGACGACGACGGTGATCAGCGTGAGACGTTGCGGGTTCATGCGGGCGATGCTACGACACCGCGGACCGACCCCAGGTGGCCTGGGGTCGCGGTGCCCCCGGCGCGGCGCGCGCCCGTCCCGGCACGGGCGTCGCCGGTGGATCGTCAGCGGTGGTTGTCGAGCCCGTGGTACGCCTCGATGAAGGCACGCATGCCCACGGGGTCGATGCCGTCGAAGCGCTGCAGGCGCCGCCAGGCGGTGAGCGCGTAGGGGGTCGGCATGCCCTCGCGTGGCGCGATGACGACCCGTCCGTAGCGGCCGACGACCCCCTCCAGGGCCGCGACGTGGCGCGCGTTCTCGTCGGGCGTGCCGTTCGCGTACCAGAGGATCACGCCGCCGTCCTCCATGTTGTGCACCAGCCGCTGGTCGGGTTGCGGCTCGAGGTGGCTACCCCAGGGCGCGAGCTCCTGGGTGTGCCAGCCCGAGGTCGGCGGGTCGGAGTTGTACGGCGGGGTGGCGGCGCCGAGGGAGACGTGGACGTTCCCCTGGCTGGCGAACCGCTCGCCGGGGAGGCGCGCCTCCTGCACCACGTTGACGACGACCTGCAGGACCACCAGGAGGCCCAGCCCGCCCAGGCCGACGAGCCACGGGAGGGGGAGGGCCGGCCGCCGCGCACGCCGCCCGCGGCGGGGCGTGGGGGCCGCGGGTGGCTTGGCAGGTCGCCGCTGGCTGGCGGTCCGGTTCTTGCGCGTGGCCATGGGGTCGCAGCCTACGGTGGGGACCGGCCGGCGTTCGTCATGGTGGCGACGTGGAGCCATCCAGACCCAGCGCGGCCGCGGAGGCGGCCCGTCCGGCGCCGGGCGCCCCCTTGCCCCCGTGCCCCGCCACCCCGAACTGCGTCAGCACCGAGGCCGACCCGGCCGACGCCCTACACCACGTGCCCGCGCTGCCGCTCGCAGCGGGGATGCGGCCGGAGGCCGCGCTCGACGCCCTCGAGGCGCTGGTCCGTGCCGCGCCGCGAGGCGAGGTGCGGGCGCGCTCGCCGCTGCGCCTGCACGCCGTCGATCGCACCCGCTGGCTCCGCTTCGCCGACGACGTGGAGGCCCGCGTCGACGTGGAGACGCGGCTGCTGCACGTCCGCTCGGCGTCCCGCCTCGGGCGCGGGGACCTCGGCGCCAACCGGCGCCGCGTCACGGCCTGGCTGCGCGCGTTGGCGGCCGACTGGGGCGTGGCGTGGCCCCCGGCGAGGTAAGCCAGGGCGCGGACCGGGCCGGGCACGCTGCTAGACTGCGGGCGTCCTTCACGCCGCCGCTCGGCGGCCGCGACCCGACCTTCGACCATGAGAGGGGAGACCATGGCCTTCCAACTGCCCGCCCTGCCCTACCCGGTGAACGCCCTCGAGCCGCATGTCGACGCGCGCACCATGGAGATCCACCACGGCAAGCACCACGCCGCCTACACCAACAACCTCAACGCCGCCCTCGACGCGCATCCGGCGCTGCAGGAGCGCTCGATCGAGGAGCTCCTGCGCGGCTTCGACGCCCTGCCGAGCGACGTGCAGACGGCGGTGCGCAACAACGGCGGCGGGTTCGCGAACCACAACCTGTTCTGGGAGATCCTCTCGCCGCAGGGCGGCGGCCAACCGGGCGGGGAGCTCGGCGCCGCCATCGATGCCGCCTTCGGCTCCTTCGCCGCCTTCAAGACCGCCTTCACCGACGCGGCCACCAAGCGCTTCGGATCGGGCTGGGCCTGGCTGGTGGTCGACGGCGACGGCGCGCTGCAGGTCTACTCCACCGCCAACCAGGACTCGCCGTTCATGTCCGGGCACACGCCCATCCTGGGTCTCGACGTGTGGGAGCATGCGTACTACCTGCACTACCAGAACCGCCGTCCCGACTACGTGACGGCCTTCTGGAACGTCGTGAACTGGGCCGCCGTCGGCGACCGGTACGCGGCGGCCAGGGGCTGACGACGACCCATCGCGGCGTCGGCCGCGGCATCCTAGGCAGCCTTCGCGGCGGGCCCCACGCGGGCCCGCCGCTCGCCGTAGCGTCGGCACGCGGTGGACGGACGGGCCGAACGCATCACCTTCGCGCTGGCGCTGGCCGGCTGCCTGCTCCTGACCGTCGGCGCCGGGTGGGGGCGCTGGCGGCCGGCGGCGGTGGAGGTCGTCGCCGTGCGTGGCGACGTGACGGCCCACGTCGAGGGCCAGGTCGCCGCCCCTGGGAGCTACCGGCTGGCGTGGGGCAGTCGCGTCGAGGACCTCGTGGCCGCGGCCGGCGGCCTCGTGGGCGACGCCGACCCGGCCCTGGTCGCCTGGGCCGCGTCCCTCACCGACGGCGCCGCCGTCGTCGTGCCGCGCCGCGTCGACGCCGCCGGCGACGGCCGCGTCGACCTCAACAGCGCCAGCGAGCGGCTGCTCGCCACCCTCCCGGGGATCGGTCCCGTCACCGCGGCCAGGATCGTGGCGGCGCGACCGTTCCATGAACTCGACGACCTCCTCCGCGTCCCGGGCATCGGTCCCGTGCGCCTCGACGGGTTGCGCCCCTGGGTCACGCTCGGGGGCGGTTGACGGCCGTGCACGTGCCCTGGGCCTGGGGCGCCGCCACCGGCGTCGTGGGTGGGGTGGCGGCCGCGGGCCTCGGCCCGGTCGGCGTCGCGGCGGCCGCGTCCGCCGGGGTCGCGCTGGCGCTGCTGGCGGCGTGGTTCCCCGCGGCCGACGTTCGCGGGCGGCGGGCGCTCCTGCTCGCGACGGGCCTCGCGCTCGCGGTGGGCGCCTGGCGCGGCCACGCCTGGTCGGCGGCCCCGGACGCCTGGGTTGGCCGCGACGGCGAGGCGGTGGTGGTCGAGGCGTGGGTGGTCGACGGCGTCGCCTGGCCGGTCGGCCGCGATGCGCCCGGGCTGTGGCTGCGCGGCCCGGCCGTCGCGGATGGCCGGCAGCGGCTCGATGGCCGGCTGGCGGCGCTCCCCGGCAAGCGCAACCCCGGCGGCTTCGACGCCCGGGCGCACCATGCCCGGCGCGGGGTCACGGCGGCGCTGGTGGTGGCGCGGGCCGAGG
>Ga0114946_10001372_pt1 | contig 16797 bp, 15 predicted proteins | sample WalLakDeSediment_FD_88676 | JGI IMG/M metagenome (GOLD analysis project Ga0114946, IMG submission 88676) | Lake sediment microbial communities from Walker lake, Nevada to study Microbial Dark Matter (Phase II) - Walker Lake 11/02/13 Deep Sediment | ecosystem: Environmental > Aquatic >... | reverse complement strand
TGTCCGTGCAGAGTGCAATTATAAAACTTGAATTGAGTGTGAGGTTGGCTAAGGTAAAAAGATAGAACCACCTGGTTACCTAGACAGGGTAATTACTAACCAACAGTACAAGTGAGAATCTCCCCAAAAGACTGGTGCACTACAGGTTATTTATTGTGTTATCATCATATCAACCCCAGGAACCAATGGATTCGTGGCAAATGAAATGAAAAACCTACCGTTAAAAGCGTTATTGTTGCATCTGTGATGACGAATACGTACAATATTAATATGGCGTGTGACGTAAAGGGTCAGTAAGAGAAGACAAATTAAGGAGGGAATCGTGGAAGATGTTGAGAGATTGCTGAAGACTTCCATGGGTGAAATCGAGAGGCTGCTGAATACAAAGTCTGTAGTTGGGGAACCGATCACTGCTGAGGGCAACACCATTATTCCCCTTGTCAGCTTCGGATTCGGTTTCGGCGCTGGTGGCGGTTCTGGCAAAGGTGATAAGGAGGGGAAAGGCGAAGGGACTGGTGGTGGTACTGGCGGGGGCGGAGGCATCAAGCCTGTTGCCATTATCGTCGTCAACAAGGACGGCGTACAGGTAGCACCTATTGTTGGAGGCGCCGCTACTGTCTTGGAAAAGGTTGGTGAAGTGATCGGCAAGGCAATCGAAAAGCGTGGGGAGAAAAAGAAGGAAGAATAGACGGCGTGTGGATCCTTGCTGTAGTCTTAGGGCCACTTCTATTCTTTGTTGTCCTGCTCGCCGTACCTGTTGATCTTGTTTTCTACATCGAAAAGGACATGGCTTTTTCCTCAAAGGTGCGTGTGGGCTGGATGTTCAACTTGGTTGGCAAGGAGATAGGGGGTAAGAAGAAGCCAAAGAAAGAGAAGGAGAAAAGGAAACGGCGTATCAAGCCCCTTATCGCCATGCTCAGGGCCAGGGGCTTCCCGGGAAGGTTAGTGAGTTTCGTCAAGGATGTCGTCCGAATCTCACACATACGCGAGTTAAGGGCAGATATCCGGGTCGGGCTGAGTGACCCAGCAGAAACCGGCATGCTCTTTGCCATAGTCGCACCTGTGATAGCCTATCTAAGGACCTTCACATCGCTAGATGTTAGGATTCAACCTGAGTTCGATCAGACGGTATTTCAGGGTTACTTCAAGGGAGATCTGAGGATATTCCCAATTCAACTCCTAGTCGTTTCAATCCTCTTCGCCCTTTCACCAGCGACTATGCGGGGAATAAAGGCAATGGTGGTGGCTCGACGAAAATGAAGGAAGCACGGGTTGGTATACTGACTACCGTAGGCGAAATAACCATAATCCCTCTTGAGGAAGTAGGCATACATCATGACAGCAGCGCAGGCGGGCTTTTCATTTATATCTCCAAGGAACCCATTGGGATCGTGATAAGCTCACCCCAAGGGAAACGGGCGATCAATATTCATGGACAGCAGGTGCCCCTTGAACACTATGTTCAGTCCATTAAGGGGCTACAAAGGGTTCTGGATACTTTATAAGCACAAAGTGATCGCTTTCTCCTCACACAGGATACAGAACCTCACACGCGTTCTCGGGAACATATGGCCCTGACCCCCATCGGGGTGGTTGATTCAATCTAAGCTGCAACCGATGCCGCCTTTCCTAATGCCATTCTATGTGGGATTGTCAAAGTAGTTGAAGAGCTGAATACCTGTCCGTGCAGATACTACTGTGACCTCCCCCTGCAGGCTAGCCCGAAATCGCGCTGGGTTGAGTGGTGCCTCACCTGTTTGTGATGACTGGGCCAAACTCAAAGGGGATCAGCTGTTGTACATTGTGTCTACGCAGTCTTGCTACAGAAGGGGGATGCCAGGCGTTGGCTTGGGTTATGGTTGATTAGCTGCGTGCTCCAAAACCACTTTTTTCAGATCATCGACACTTTTCAACCACGATTAACTGAACCGCTCACCTTGTGTACTTGACAAACTTGGATAATACTGACATAAGACTGGTAACTTATGCTCGCCCGGAGATGTTGATGCTAGCTATATTGGGTGCGTTTGGGCAGGAGATAGTTGACCTGCGGAGACAGATGGTCATCGAGGAAGTAGTTGCCGAGCGAGATTGCAAGCTGTACCGTGGCAAATTCGAAAACAGAGACACCCTGCTGGTACAAACCGGGATGGGCAAGGAGCGAGCTGAGAACGCAACGCAGTTCATTCTGGAGCGCTATTCTGTCACTGCAATAATCTCTCTCGGCTTTGCAGGGGCACTGACTCCAGAGCTAAGGATTGGCGATGTTGTTGTATGCTCAGCACTGCATTGTGCACCTGGATTGGAACAGGAAGAACAGAGGGTAGAACCATGTGCTCCCGATGCCAATCTGCTTTCTCTGGCATCACAGGGACCTGGGGACACGGCAACCCGTTTTTGTCTTGGCAGCGGTGTCACAGTGCTGCAATTGGATCCTAGTCCCCAAAAGATGCAGGAGTTGAGCGAAACCTTCCATGCGCATATTGTAGATATGGAAAGTTACTGGATCGCCAGAATAGCCTCAGCCCAGCAGATTCCTTTCATAGCCATTCGCTCTATTTCGGACACAATGCAGGACGGCGTACAGCCTTTCGACCAGATTTTGGCTTCTGATGGCAAATTGCTCTGGAAAAAGGCGGCGCTTTGTTTCCTTTTACATCCCCAGTATCTGATGAATGTGTTCACCCTCTTCAGAAACACGCGGCCGGCAAAGAGAAACCTGGCCGCTTTTATCAGTCACCTGGTGACTAAAATTTGAAATAACCGGAGATACCTCCGGCCTACCCTCCCCCCCAATCAAGTGGTTTTGAGCATCCGCTGCCCCTACCTGCAAACTTGGCTTCCCTTCAGTTGGATGTCTGGCAATCTGACTGGAGAACAGTAGGGCGTATTGCGGCTACGCAATCCTCGTGCAATCAACTATTGCACGATATTTTGGGAGGGAAAGTGAATTAGCGATGAGAAACGTTATGTTGCTCGCACACGAAGGGGGCCATATAATCATTTGTACTAGTACGATTGGGTTTGGATCATTACAGTACGATAGTTTTATTCATGAGCATATGAAGGAGACGGCGTGGTTTCTGGCGCTCGCGTCTGTGTTTCCACGCCAAAGGCCAGCCATGATAGACGAGGTTTCGCGGCATGTACCAGCAAGACCATGGTCATCACGCTTGCGTGGGTTGGGCGATGGGGCTGAAAGACTGGTATTTTCCTTGGGCGATAGGCACTGGACGAACTCTTTCATACTATGGATATCCTTAAATGTTGTTGACGCAGCGATTACCTGGCAATGTCTGTCGATAGGCGGGTACGAAGCAAATCCGTTTCTAAGGTTAGCTGCCATGACCCATGGAGACGGTTTAATGCTTGTAGGAAAGTTGGTCCTGGCTTTACTTATTGGGGCACTGGTGTGGCGGAGAGGAACGCGTCGTTTGAAAGGCTTTCTTAACCTGGGAATGACCCTGGTACTCATTGCGAATTGCGTTCTCATATGCAAGTGGGTCTGGTCGCTGAACCTCTCGTGATATTGGTACACAGCCCGGATCCAAGCTATCCGGGCCTCCTCCGTTGAGTTCCGGTTAGCAAATTGCGCCTCATAGCTACCAGGTTCTCAATACGGCGACTCTCTTGTCTTCAACTCAATATCCGCAATGCACCCCAAATGAAACCACTGTGGATTGTTATATAATTGAAACGTTGCCTTACGATGGCTTGACATGGACTTGCAGCAGGGGTATATATATCGCAGGGGGATATCAGAAGAGGTAGCGGCTTTGCAGATTGGGACTGGGTCAGTTGTAGTAATGCGAGGATGAGATGCGTGTATTGATAACAGGTGCGGCCGGCCATTTCGGGCCCGTTGTTTGCAGAGCATTCCTCAGGGACGGGGCTGAGGTACGCGTACTGCTGCATCGGAGGAAGATCAAGGGTCTGGGTACAGCGGTGGAGACCATGTGGGGTGACATCACACAGCCGGATTCGGTCAAGCGAGCAGTGGAGGGAGTGGATGCGGTGGTCCACCTGGCAGCTATGGTAGAGCCGATGACCGAGCAGAACCCTGAATTGGCGAGCAGGATCAATGTGGGCGGCACACAGGCAATTGTAGATTTGATCAAAGACAGGAGCGAGAGTATTCCCTTCGTGTATATCTCATCGGCCGCAGTGTTTGGTCCGACCCCTGATGCCCCGGAATGCCTTCATCCGGACAGGAACCCGTGCAACCCTGCATCCGTCTACGCCAGGACCAAGGTTAAGGCTGAAGACTTGATTAAAGAGTCGGGAATCGACTACGTGATCTTGCGCTTGACGTCAGTCCCCTACCAGAAGATCAGCCTCAATGACATGAAGGCCCAGATGTTCATCGTCCCGCTCGAGAACCGGGTGGAATTCTGTCATCTGGATGATGCGACCCTTGCCATTGTCAACTCAGTGAAGTACTTCGACATGGTGAAAGGCAACACCCTGATGATCAGCGGCGGGCCCAGCCAGCGGATGCGGTACAAAGACCTGGTGGGCGTCGCTATGGGAACATTTGGCCTGCCCCTGCCACCCCGACACAAGTTCGCCGAGGAGCCTTTTGCCCTGGACTGGTACGACACGAGCGAGTCGCAGGCACTTCTCAACTACCAGAATAAGACTCTCGACGACTACTCCCGAGACCTGGCCAGGCAATTTCCCACGCCCTTCCTGGCCCTGATGCGCCGCTTCATCGGCCCTGTCTTTGGCAGGCTCATAGTCCGACTGATGTAGCGAAGCACCCAGGGCTGCCCCCCCTCTAAAAACCGGGGTGGTTTCCCATGAAACGAGCGTCTTTTATACTTCGGCTGCCTGGCCCCAATGCAGGTATAGTTGTTTTAAGCGATTCGGGCATGGCTGGCCAGGACAGGCCTCCACATGTTATTCTTTGCCTCAGAAAAAATAACCCCAAGGTCAATCAAGAGGAGTTGTCGTCGTAGAGAAATGACACCGATTGCTGGCTGGAGGCTGGAGTGAGGCTTGTTCTAATATCATTGCTGATAATAGCGACTTTCGTTTCTTGCAGCAGCGCAGACAGTTTGGCCCCGACTACGAATACGGAGTCATTTGGGGCAACCCATAACATCCCTATCGGGAATCTGGGCGATGCCTGCCAGTACTGGAATCTGGATTGGGTGGGGCGTGCCCCGCAATTGTATGGTGAAATAGTCACTGTCAATGCCTTGTATACTCGCTCTCATACCTATATACTCGGACAAACTGAATGTGATGATATGGTGGCAGATATTTGGGAAATGCTCGCCGGCAAGGGAATCATTTCTTTGATTGCAGTTGGCAACCTGGAAATGGCTGAGGAAAGCTACGCCGACTGCAATCACGCCTGGTTGATCATATATAGTGGAGAAGGCTCCGCAGCGGCTCTGGAAACAACGTGCGGGGAAGTTTATACCTGGCAGGATACAGAGGTTGACCCCAATCTAAAGCAGTACTGGGAGGGATTCATTTACGAGAAACCATCCGACTTATGGCAGGACTTCAAAGAGCAGCCGTAGAACGCAAGGGGCAGAGCTGGTACTGCCGATTGGGCAATGCAGTGAGCTGGCTTGAGATGTGAATCAGGCGGCTGTCCGGTTTATATGCATATCCGATAAAAGGGGGGTGATATATGCAGTGGTAAGCAGTTGTCATGTATCGCTGGATACACTCAAAATCGGTAGTAGTACGGAGGTATCGAAATGGCAAAACAATTATTTAGGAAATTATCCTTAAAATATATTTTTCTCCTTCTGGTAGGGGTTATCGCAGTGGCGCTCACGCTCTCTTGTACCAGCCCGGTCACGCAGGAGCCCAGAGAGGCGACGCCTACGGCTTCCGTAGCCGCGACGCTGCCCGGTACAGAGCCTTTCCCTGCGCCGGACCTGGCGCAGGACATGACGGCCGGGTACGAGATGTTCCTGTATCTCAATGGCATAACCGGAGAGTCGATAGACGAGCAGCATGATGACTGGATTGATGTCCTGTCTTACAGCCACGGCATTTCCCAACCAGGGGCCGATTCAATAACCTCAGGCATTTCAAGGTCCGCCATGCGCAGTGAACACCAGGGTTTCACCATCGCTAAATATCTAGACAAGTCCTCGCCCAAGCTGGCACTCTACTGCTGCAGTGGCACGCACATACCTGAAGTGATTCTTGAGCTGTGCTACGCAACTGGGGATAAACTGAGGTTCATGGAATACACGCTGTCCGACGTAATAGTCAGTTCGGTCAGCCCCAGTGGGTCTGTAGAGAGTGGGGAAGCGCGACCGCTTGAGGAGGTATCGTTCAGCTACAGCAGGATCGAATGGAAGTACACGGAGATGGACCCTGGCACCGGAAAAGCCAAGGGCAATGTAGAGGCCGAATGGGATTTGACCACCAACACCGGCGGATGAGGGATTAAGCAGCGCCAAGGGGTAACAGGCGAGTGGGTGTGCCAACGGTAACCGGAGGGCAATACCGTTAGCACACCCCGCGTTATTTAATAGGTCGTACGGCCTCCGCTCCTTGCAGGTTCAGGGCCGTTACCAAGCACGCCAGAAATATTCAGGGATTGAGTCCTTTTTAAATTCGCTGCTTTTCAAGCCTCGTAAGATTTAGTTGCGTGTTCTCCGTACAATTGACTGAATTATCTCCATTTCAATATCCAACAACCGAACTGGTAAAATATGGGGTGGGGTGAGGCTACGCAATCCTGATACATGCCAGCAACTCTAACTTTAAAGGTGGGACAATAACGCAGGGCAGGCCATCAAAGACTCTCCAACACAAGTTCATAGACATCTCAGACGATCAACTCTCCTATCAGCTATGTATGCCAATGGGTTCAAAACGAGCCTGAAAGAAACGCAGCTGTTTGGGCTCGTAGACCATTCTGAGTCCATGGGTCTGCTCACGGGAGTCATACACTATCTTGACTGCCTCTGAGACCACGTCCATATGCGCCTGGGTATATACCCGGCGAGGAATTGCCAGGCGTGTCAACTCCAGGGCTGGATAGCGGTGATCGCCGGTCTCGGGATCCCGCCCAGCACTGACTATGCCCCGTTCCATGCTACGAATCCCCGAATCCAGATAAAGCTGGGCTGCCAGAGTCTGGGCCGGGAATTGGTCCTGAGGGATGTGTGGATAGAAGCGCCTGGCATCCACAAAGACGGCATGGCCGCCCACTGGCTGCACGATGGGGATTTCCCAATTGAGCAGCAAGTCGCCCAGGTAATGCACCTGACTCACGCGTGAGTGGACGTGCTCATACTGTACGGATTCGCCTATGCCGATAGCCAGGGCTTCCATATCACGTCCGGCCATCCCCCCGTAGGTGTGAAGTCCTTCATAGATTACAACCTTGTTGCGGAGCGCATCAAAGAGGTCGTAGTCGTCTACAGCCAGCCATCCGCCAATATTCACCATGCTGTCTTTCTTGGCACTCATCCAGGCGCCATCGGTATAACTGCAGAACTCCTTCAGAATGGCGGCGATGGACTCATCTGCCCACCCCGGTTCCCGGTCTTGGATGAAGAAGGCGTTCTCGACCATGCGGGTAGCGTCTAGGTAGATGCGGATGTCGTGGCTGTCGCACACTTCCCGCAGCGCCCGCACATTAGCCATGCTAACCGGTTGGCCACCGGCCATATTCACCGTGCCCGCCAGACTCACATAAGCTATGTTCTCTGATCCCACTTGTTTGATCAGCGCCCGTAGCTTATCCAGGTCCACGTCCCCTTTGAAAGGATGCAGATTGCGTGTGTCGTGGGCCTCATTGATAATCACATCTACAAAAATACCGCCCGCCAGTTCCTGGTGCAGGCGGGTGGTTGTGAAGTACATGTTGCTAGGCACATATTGACCGGGCTTTATCGCTGTTTGGCTGAGTAGATGCTCAGCGCCGCGGCCCTGATGAGTGGGTACCACATGCCGGTAGCCATAGAACGTCTGCACTGCGGCTTCCAGGTTGAAAAAGTTTCTGCTGCCGGCGTAAGCCTCATCTCCCATCATCATGCCGGCCCACTGACGATCGCTCATGGCGCTAGTGCCGCTGTCAGTTAACAGGTCGATGTAGACGTCCTCAGAGCGCAGCAGGAAGGTATTGTAGCCCGCCTCCTCCAAAGCTCGTGCCCGTTCCCCTCGGTCAATCATATGGATCGGCTCTACCATCTTGATTTTCCAGGGTTCAGCCCAGGAGCGACGGCCAAATTGTTGGCCCATGGTTCTGAGTGATGGATCTGTCATGTCATTCCCCCTGAATAGTTGAACCAGTTGAGATGCAAATGACACACAGTCGCCGTTTCCGATACAGACTACTCAACACCGGAGTTCTGTGGGCCACCTACCTCTTTTTTGTATGCGCGGTGCCAGGGCCTGTGCCCGCCCGCACTTCGGACAACGCCGCGGTCGCTTGGAGCTGCCAGGCCAGAAGCCGTGTAATGAATGCTGTATTCAGTGCCGACTAATGCCCGAGCTTGGCCGCTGCCATGATTTGAGCAGTATTATACTCGATCAACATCCGGTTTCCAAATACTAACCAAGCCATGATTGGCTGATCCGGAATCAAGTGTTTCTGGGGCATCCACCGCCGTTATGTATCGACTCTTCCCATTGTTAGCTCAATATCTGGCATCCTATTGGGGATTGTGTGGGGTGTATTGCGGCTACGCAATCCAGATGCGGGCACCTTGACCTACCCGGGAATCCGTGCCACGGGCAGGGAATTGACCCGGTTTCGGCTACTTGTTTCTTCGTGGCGGCCGCTGGGAAGGCCGTCAAATCTAGGGAGCCGTATCTCGTATCATTACCGCACCAAAGATGGTGGTGGAGTATGCCATTCCATCAGGGTGGATGAAGAGCGAACCTTGCCAGTTGTTGTACCCCAGCCCTGTGCCTGCCAGCTTCTTGTACACCGTCTCGCCGGTTATGAAATCCAAGGCAGTGAAGTACCACTTCTCCTCTGTGATCAACCCTGACTCGCCCTTCCCGTACATATACACCAAACCGTTTCCCAAGGATAGTCTGAACCCGCCGATGCTCATCTCACTGCTTGCCCAGACCTCTTTACAGGTATAGGTGCCGTCATCATGCCTCGTGGCATCCACGCGGGTGAGGCCCGGTTCGGGACGGGACAGGGGGAATGTATGGTGTCCCCAGTTGTTCTCCACAATCGCAGAATATACACCGATACTATCTCCATTCTCATCTGCATGCTCAAATGCGATGGTGGTCAGGTCCGTCCCGCTCTTGCCTTCTTCAAACAGCGGTACGCTGCCCACCAGGGTACCGTCGAAACGCCTGATAAATAGCAGATTTACCCTTGGCTCAGCATTGTCTGTGATAACAACCAACCCGTCTTGTGGAGTTCCCATCAACGTCACCGATGTCCCTGAGCCCCGGGTGATATGGCCAGGTTTTCGCTGAGGACCCCGGTCATACTCCGTGCGCCAGTCTATGATGATGTCTCCACTGCTATCTTGGCTGAAACGGTACATCGCCTGGTCAGAGATAATGAAAACCCCATCCTCGCCGACGGCGAAGGAATTCTCGATCAACTCTCCCTCTAGCCGCAGAGTATGGACTTCACCTGAGTCTACATTTACCGTGCCCACAATTCCTGCAGTAGTTGCGTACCAATAGCACTCTCCACTCCATTCTGGCAGCACCCACGCAACGCTGTCCTCTTGCTCAGGCACGATGTAATCCGCAAGATCATATTCCCGCACCAGCTCGAACTCCCCATGACCCTCGGGATCGGGGACTTGGACAACTTGGAGGGTATTCTTAGTCGTTGGCACTATGGCGCGGTCCTGATTGTCGAGGTAGAAGTAGATCCCTGCACCGAGATATTCCCATGGCAGGACGCCTTGGAAGAAGAAGTCCCAGGGCCGTGGAGGTAGATCATAGGATGCCAGTTCTTCCAACGTATAGGGATCCATGAGCTCGAGTTGAAATGCTCTCGCGTTGCCGTACACCCCGACAAGCCAGCCCCTGCTGTCAAAGGTAATCGTCCCATAGCCCCCGAAGCCCTGGGTTCTCGAAACAACCTGTGGATTCAACCCGAGCGGCCCGCTCGCCTCATAGGTGTCGCTAATGTAGGCGTCACAGTGCATGTTGTTGCCGGGATTCGGCGCCATATAAGGATGTTGGGGAATCGGCACATGGGCGACTGGTTTTGAGTAGTCTACCGGGTGGTATCGAATGAACTTCTCACACTCCGGCACCAATGGATAGAGCAGTCCATTAGGAATTGTCTTTGTCGGGCCGCTGTCGTCGAATGCTACGGCTGATAGAGAAACCGCGGCAAATGGGAGCACCCAAACCAGGATTATGGATAACACGATTATTATTTTCATTCTTGTCTTCTTGTAGACCGCGGCAGTTGCTCTTGGTACCCAGCGCAACAGCGCGAAGACAATCGCGGCCAATGCCGTGATGATGTAGAGCGAGATTATGATAAGCCAGCCGATGGCGGGAAAGTCGGCCGCCAGTTCAAGCGGAACGCCCCCACGCACGAGAAACGCCACCACCGAGACGGAAATCGCAACAAATAGGAGCACCCAAAGCACGACCAAGGATGACGCCACTATGCGCCTGGTTCCTGTCTTCTTGCGGGCAGCGGGAACCGCCACCCTCGGCGCCCAGCGCAACAGTGCAAAAGCAGCCGCGCCCAATGAGGCTATGAAGGTAAGCGGGATGATGATAAACCAGCCGATGATGGGAAAGCCGACTGCCAGTTCAAGCGCAACGGTGCCACGCACGAATGCAGCGGTGGGGGATATGCTGTTGCTGGCGTGTGGCGCCAACTGTACGCTTCTCTTCGCAGCTAGGCCTGCCCTGCCTAGAAAGGTGAGGGCAACGACAATAGAAAACAGTGAGCAGCCCACAGGCCAGGCCAGCGTGAAGGGCAGGTCAAGCAAGATGACAATGGGGGGCAGCAATATGACCGTGGCTATCCCGCCCAGCCAGAAGCCAGCCGCCAGTTCAAGTGCGATGGCGCCAGGCACGGATGTGGCGGTGGGGGATATGCTGTTGCTGGCGTGTGGCACCAACCGTCCACCTATCATGGCGGCCAAGCCCGCCGCGCCCAGGCCGGCGAAGGCGAGGACGATAAAAAACAGTGAGCAGCCCACGAGCCTAGTCAGCTCCAGTGGCAGGGCAAGCAGGGTGACAACGGGGGACAGCAATATGAACGTGGTTATACAGCCCAGCCAAAAGCACCGCCAAGGCGTATGATCGAGTCGCAGTCGTGCACACTCGACAGTAGCCGGGAAGAGCTGCCGCCAAGCGATTATGATGCCGGGAAAAACAACCACCAGCGCCAGCACTGCGCCAAGAAGTGCGAGTACATCAGTCATATTACACGCTACTTTCCTGGGAAGGCCGTTGTATCTAGGGAGCCGTATCCCGTATCATTACCGCACCAAAGATGGTGGTAGAATATGCCATTCCATCAGGGTGGATGAAGAACGAGCCCTGCCAGTTATTGTACCCCAGCCCTGTGCCTGCCAGCTTCTTGTATACAGTCTCGCCGGTTACGAAATCTATGCCGACGAGGTACCATTTTGTGTTCAGCCACGACCCGGCCTTCCCGTAATGGTACACCAGACCGCTTCCGAAGGACAGCCTGAAACCGCCGATACTAAGCTCCTTGCTTGCCCAGACCTCTTTACAGCTATAGGTGCCGTCATCATGCCTCGTGGCATCCACGCGGGTGAGGCCCGGTTCGGGACGGGAGAAGGGGAATGTGTGGGGCCCCCAGTTGTTCTCTGCAATCCCCGAGTACACACCGGTACCATTCCCGTTCTCATCTGCATGCTCAAACCCGATGGCTGTGAGGTCTGTGCCGCTTTTATTCTCTGCGAACAGCGGTACGCTGCCCACCAGGGTACCGTCGGAACGCTTGATAAACAGGAGATTTATCCTCGGTTCAGCATTGTCTGTAATAATAATCAAGCCGTCGGGCCCTCCTGCCAGCGTCGTCGACGATCCCGAGCCCACGCTGATATGGCCGGCTTTTCTCTCAGGAGCCTTGCTGTACTCCGTACGCCAGTCTATAACAATATTTCCACTGCTGTCGTGATTGAAGCGGTACATCGCCTGGTCTGAGATAATGAAGACCCCGTCCTCGCCGACAGCGAAGGAATTCTCGACCAGCTCCCCCTCCAGCCGCATCGTGCGGACTTCGCCGGATTCCTTATGTATCGTGCCCACCATCCCCTCCGTGGTCGCGTACCAGTAATACTCCCCGCTCCACTCTGGCAGCACAAACGCAGGGCTGTCCTCTTTCCCGGGCACGAGGTAATCCGCAAGATCATATTCGCGCACCAGTTCGAACTCTCCGCGGCCCCCGGGGCTGGGAACCTGGACGACCTGGACGGTATTCTTAGTCGTTGGCACTACGGCGCGATCCTCGTTGTCAAGGTAGAAGTACATCCCCGCGCCGAGATACTCCCAGGGCTTGATGCCCCGGAAAAAGAACTGGATGGACCGTGGTGGGAGTTTATAGGATGCCAGTTCTTCGAACGTGTAGGGATCTATGAGCTCGATTTTAAACGACCTCCCGTTGCCGTAGACAGCGACAAGCCGTCCCCTGCTGTCAAATGTAATCGTGCCATACCCTCCAAAGCCCTGGGTTCTCGTGATGACCTCTGTATTCAACCCCAGCGGTCCGCTTGCCTCATAGGTGTCGCTGATGTAGGCATCACAGTGCATGTTGCTACCGGGATTCAGCGCCATATAAGGGTGTTGGGGAATCGGCACATGGGCGACTGGTTTTGAGTAGTCTACCGGGTGATATCGGATAAACTTCTCGCGCTCCGGCACCAATGAATAGAGCGGCCCATTGGGGATACGTTTCGTCGGACCACGGCGACGTGCTATCACCGGGAGGATAATCGCACCGATTATCAGCAAAGCAAAGGCTATGAATGACTGTATTCTCCTTTTCATTTTGCCCCCCTTCTCGCGGTTTTTTTGCGCTCTACTATATCACGATAGTGTATTTACGGCAATGCGCCACAGGCAACCCCAAAACACATTCAAGATTGCTTCGTCGCCCCTTCGACTGGCTCAGGGCTCCCCGCAATGACACAGGAATATGGCGACACCAACCCGGTTTTCAATCGCTATTTTTGGGTGGCAATACACCCCTGGCACCGTCTGGCCACTATCATATTGTGGATGCCAGAAATGCGTCTATCACGTCTAAGGTGTTCTTTTCGACCACTAAGTCAAATATCCTGTCCTTTGCATCCCGGGGCAGCAGCTCGATGGATTTGGTGGTTGCCGAATCGTACTTTGCCACGGGGAACTTCTGTAATACTGCGTCCCTCTGTTGCTCGTTTGTGGGCACCGGCAGCTTCTTCAGTCCGGCAAATGCCTCCTGGGCCATGTCCGCAAGCCCGGCTTGCTGGAGTTTCCCCAATCGCTCTTCGTTTATCCATATGTTTATGGGATAGGTTTCTGCCATCTTATACCTCCATCGGCGGAACGCTGATAACAGGGTTCCTCTTGGCTAGATATTCCTCAGTCACGAATGGTGACCCGAAGCCGTACTTGTCACCGGCTTCCATGACCAGGTCGAAGACCTCCGGCCTGAATATCAGTCGCGGCGGTTTGACTCCATCCTGAATGATGCTTCTGATAACGGTACCACTGAATCCCTGCTGCTCCTTGTCGTGCCCGCAGAGCCCCGAATAGGTTACCTCACCGCAGACCGGGCAATACCACCACTCAAGGGTCAGCACCGAGCCTATGCCCAAGTCGGGTACCTGCTCAAATATCTCGTGGGCAGCGTAAGGTGAGTAGTACGACCCTACCCCGGCGTGGTCCCTGCCAAACATGTGATGGGTGCAACCCAGATTCTTCCTCACAATAGCATGGAAGATGGCCTCTCGTGGTCCCGCATACCGCATATCCCATAGCAGAATGGATGTGAGGTGAGTGCCTTCCTTGAAATAACGGGCTTTCCCCAATTCATCGTGGGTCAGTACGATCGCTTCGTCGATATAGTCTCCAGCTCTCTTTTCTCCAACCACGCAACTTACCAGGACCGCATCGGCATTGGAAGCAAACCACGCACCTTTCATCAACCACTCGTGCCCCGTATGGGGAACATTCCTGGTTTGATGAGCAACGACTCTCTCCCACCCTGTCTCAGCCATCTTCTGCCTGAGCACCTTGGGAGGATACCAGTATTTGTCGAACGGCGGGTTTATTTTGGGCTGATTTATGATGGTAACATCACCGCCAAGAAACTTGTCCTTGTAGGCATATGTCCTCTTTACACCGGGATGTTTGTCCTCTGTAGTACCGTAGACCTTTTCTGCCATCAAGGTTCTGTCATAGGAGAAAATCTCTTCCAGATCCAGCGTGGCAAAAGGTTGATCCTGATATGTAAAAAGGAGTGTGTCTCCTTCCTTTATCCCCTTCTCCTTAATCTCGCCCTCCGAGATATCGAAGACGATGGGGATACCCCAGATGTATCCACTGGCAAGACGCATGTCCTTACAAACTGAGTCCACATCCTTGTGACCCATAAAGCCTTTGACAGGAGAGAAGAAACCATGGGCGATGCTCATAATCTCGGTTGCTTTTGAGCCTTCAATAGGAAGTTTGATCTTTGCCTGTTTGGCCTTTTCCCTGCCCTCAGCCGGCCCCAGCACCCTGTCGACAAGAGTGCCTCCATGGGGTGACAAAGCATTGTTCACCTCTGTCATATTACCTCCTTGTTCAAATCAAAGGTTGAGATTACACGCGCAACCCTTATAAGGGGGGAATAACACCGTGCTCTTCCAGGTGGCGCATGATCTGTTCAGCGCATTCCTCCAGGCCGCATTTATCGGTCTGAACGATTATCTCGGGGGTCAGGGGCTCTTCATAGGGCGCACTCACACCGGTGAACTCCTCGATCTCGCCTTTCCGGGCCCGCTGCCAGAGCCCTTTGGGATCCCGTATTTCGCACTCGCCAACTGAGCATTCACAATAGATTTCAAAGAACCTCCCCGGCTCGTTCAACGCCCTTGCCTGATCCCGATCCTCCCGGTATGGGGAAATGAAGGCGGTGAACGCAATCACCCCTGCCTCAGCAAACAGCTTGGCGACCTCTCCGATCCGGCGAATATTCTCCTTGCGGTCCTCGGGAGAAAATCCAACGTTCTTGTTGAGCCCGTACCTGATATTGTCCCCGTCCAGCACATAGGAATTGCAGCCCCTTTCAAACAGGAGCCGTTCCACTTCGTGGCCCAGGGTGGATTTACCGGAACTGGGCAGGCCTGTCAGCCATAGAACCGCCCCTTTGTACCGGTTTCTTTCTTCCCGATCTGCCCGCGTGATCAGGGGTTTGTGCCAGGTAATGTTCTTGCTTTTTGGCTCTGTCATTCTTCTCCTTTCCTTACAATATGAATGTTTTCACCAAGGTGAAAGCGCCAAGTAATATAGTAGCTAAACCTATGATAAATTTTAACTTATTAGAGCCCACCTTTCTAACGGTTAATGCAGCCAACGGCGCTGCGGCCACTGAACCTATGCTCGTGGCCGCGGCGAGTTTCCAGAATATGCCCCCCTTAGCCAGCACGTAACCTAAGAAACCCACTATGCACACAAAAACCTCTGCGACCGTAGTGCTCCCTACTGAACTTTTTGTCTCTCTACCGCTTATTATTTGCCCGCCCGTCACCAGGGGGCCATACCCTCCCCCACTTATCCCCTTGTTAAAAGAGCTCAAGAGGCCCACGCCGACAAGCCCTTTCCAGGAAAGGGAGCCCTTGTGATTCCGCCGCACAAGTATTATAACCCCTATTCCCAGGACCATTGCTCCTATGTAAGTTTGAAGAGCAATCTTTGAAATATTTATCGCGGTGAATACGCCGACCAATGCCCCTATAACTCCACAGGCAGCAAGAATAAAAATAACCTTTGAATCAGTGGATCTTGGCAGATAAACCAACCAGCGCAGTCTTTCCTTTAGCAATTGATCATCTCGCCTGAAGTCCAAATTTATATTGCCCAACCGGTGATGGGCAAGCCCACCGACTGTTCCGCCTACAAGCTGGCCCAACAGCACAGCAGGGACCACTTCCAATGGTGAAAATCCCACAATGAGTAAGATCGGGGTCAAGGTGGTACCGTAGCCCATGCCGATTGAAGCATCCATGTACTCACACAAAAGGCCTAAAACGGCAATGGCTGCAAATAAAGCTGGCGTTATCTCCATAGCATACCCAAGAAACCATAATTCTTAGTCCGGATAGCCTAAAGCCTCCGGCCTTTTCTTCATTTCTCCCCTGTGTTCTTTCCCTCACTCGCTGGCTCAAGGCGTTCATAGCCCCATTCATCAAACGCGAATTGCCAGTGTTCGTTCACCTTCGTGATGACGTCATCAACCATCTTTTGTGGATTTTTTTGGTAACCCGCAATAGAATCGAGGTAAGCGTGCATGGCTGGCTCTGCCTCGGCGAATCCCGGCAGACTCAAGGTCTCATACACTTTGCGCAATTGCGCTAAGGGTTCCTTTTCCAAATCCTCGTATTTCACCTCTACGAAGTTGCCCGCCGGGATGGCTGCCTTATCGGCGAGGAACTTCTGCATGAGCTGGGTATAGAATTGCAGAACCCAAGCCTCAATTTCGTCCGGGCTGATTCCATGTAACTGAGCCCTGGGCACTACAGTACGATAAAGAAACAGAGTTGAACGAAACACATGATAAGGATTGCGGTAGATGTGGATGAATTTGGCATCGGGGAAGAGATTGAGCAGCGTCTTGATGCGCGCGCTATCGGCACAGTTCTTAAT
>Ga0114946_10001370_pt1 | contig 16803 bp, 31 predicted proteins | sample WalLakDeSediment_FD_88676 | JGI IMG/M metagenome (GOLD analysis project Ga0114946, IMG submission 88676) | Lake sediment microbial communities from Walker lake, Nevada to study Microbial Dark Matter (Phase II) - Walker Lake 11/02/13 Deep Sediment | ecosystem: Environmental > Aquatic >... | reverse complement strand
GCCCTTCTCTTTGGTAAAGGGCCGCGGCGGTGTGATACTTAACCCCATCCTCAACTGCCGTACGCGGCGCCGATCCGCACGACGAGGAGGAGCCATGCCCAGGTTATTGGATCAACTCCAGCAGGATCACCGACACCTCAGTCGGCTGCTCGACCTGCTCGACACCCTGCTCGACCAGTTCCACGCCGGCAATGAGCCAGACTACGAGCTGATGGCCGAGATGCTCGAGTACCTGGAGAGCTACGCCGATCAGGTGCACCACCCGACGGAGGAGGTCATCTTCGCGCGGCTGCTCGAGTTCGGCGAGGAGATGCGCCGGCCGATCGATGTCCTGGTCCATCAGCATGTCCTGCTCAGCCAGCTCAACAAGCGCTTCCGCCAGGCCCTGGAAGGGATCGTGCACGGCGAGGTCCTGCTGCGGGAGGATGTGGAGCGCCTGGGCCGCGAGCTGGTGAGTACCCTGCGTAAACACGCCGACCTGGAGGAGGCGGAGGTCTTTCCCTTCGCCCGCGAGCGCCTGAGTGAGGCGGACTGGCGCGCCATCGAGGACGCGGCGCCCAAGATCAACGATCCGATCTTCGCCGATCCGGACCCCGCCCGCTTCCGCGCCCTGTTTCAGCACCTGATGGCGCAAGCCGGAATGGGGTGAGCCCGGCGGGGTCGGACATCGCGCGTTACGGGCTGCGCCGCGCCAACCCCTTTCTCGGCGTGGTCGCGGTCGTGCGCACCACCCAGGGGCGGGCGCTGAGCTTCGACGGCGTCGATTGGCAACTCCAGGTCCTTGCCCATCCGCCCCGCGGGCTATGGAGTCGCGATGGGCACCGGGAGGAGACCCAGTTCTTCCGTTTCGGGGTCTGGTCCCAGGCCAGGGGGATGAGCCGGGTCCCGCTCAATCCGATCCTGGATGTCGGCCAGATGCTGGCGGTCGCCCAGGAGCTGATCGCGGCCGTGCAGAACGGGCTGGGCGAGCTGCCCTTCCCGCTCGCCCCGGAGCTCGAGCTCTGGCTGCTGGACCAGGATCAGGCCCCGCTGGCGCTGCTCGCCACGGCACTCCCGGACAGCGATCTCGCCTCGCTCGGCAGCCCCGACTGGAGCGCCGGCGGGCGCGGTGAGCGGCCCTTCGTCTCCAAGCTGCTGTCGGAGAGAGGCATCCCCGAACGCGACGCCGGTGGTCGCTTCCATCACGCCGAGGCGTTGGAGCGCCAGGTGCAGGGCGCCGCGGGGCGCCGGTCAAACCGCCAGTGGTTTCGGCGCTCCGCCGATTCCGCCGAGGGGCTCGCCGCAGGGGCATCGCCCGAGCTCGCCGGGCGTCACCTGCCTGCGACGGACTTCCCGGCGCTGCCACTGCGCCCGGACTGGCCGCGGGCCGATGAGCGCCGCCTGGTGGCCGACTACCTGGACTGGCTCGCCCCTTACCTCCTGGCGCTGCCCGACCTCGATGAGGCGTCGCGCGCCCACCTAGAGCGCGCCGCCCTGCGCCAGGCCCTGCTGGTGGACGCCCTGTGGCGACTCTACCCCCGGATCGTCGACCCCGAGCTCATCAACCGCGCCCGGGTCGAGGCAAAGCTACGTCGCGCCCGTGCGTGAGGCGGCACCGCACTGAGTCAGATCGGCGCCGCGGTCCATTCGCGGCCGTCTGGTCCCGAAGAATAACGGTTAAAACACAAGTGGTTGGTCGAACAACGGCGCTCATACTCGGTGTGAGCGCCTTCCCCTGGCGAGCTCATGCTTCGGCCCAGAAAGGGCAGCTCGGGCGGCTGGTCCTAACGATCCTGGCGATCCACTCCTGATCATGTTGCGAGTTGGTGTGCGTCGCCACGATCGTTTAACGTGACAGTCGCGCGCAGCGTGCTCCATCTCCCCCTCGCCCTCTGGGAGAGGGCCGGGGTGAGGGAACGATCATGGCGATCCACTCCCGATCATGTTGCGAGTTGGTGTGCGTCGCCATGATCGTTTGCGCCTATTCGCTGCGAGTTACGGCCAGTTGCGACGCGACGGGGAACCCGTCGCGTGCCCTCATCGCCAGGGCGCCAGCGCACCGGTCGCCTATGAGGCACCGACGGCCACCGAGCGGCATCCCGCCGCGGGCAACCGCGCCGGACCGCACCTAGGCCCCAGGACCCGGACCGGCAACGGCCACCGGGTCTCCCGCCCCTAGCCCCAGCCGGCGGTCAGCACGGCCCTGGTTGACCGCGAGCTCGACCAGGCCGAAGGCGTTCGCGTACCAAAAGGCGGTGCCCGCGGGGACGGCGCAGAAGGTCGGCGCGAACTGCAACACCTGGCCGCCGGCGTGCAGGGCGCTGGCCGGGTCGATCTGATCGCTGCGCAACCCGGTGATGAGGTTGCCGTAACGGTCGACATAGATCACCCGAGCCTGCTCATCGGGCCAATCCGCCCCGATCATCTCCGCCAAGGGCAAAGGGGCCGAATCGGGGACCTGACCCTGACACAGCACGGCCGCGAGCGGGGCAAAGAGATCGCGGCCGTGAAAGCTCATCGAGAGCCGCTGCGGGCGCCACGCCACCCGCAGCAGGCACGGGCCTTGCGCCCGCCGCGCGACGAGCGCGAGGAGACCGTTATCGGGTCCGACGTACCAGTCTTTCCCGACCCCCAAGGCCAAGGCCGCGCGCTCCCCGCCGACCCCGGGGTCCACCACGCAGAGATAGACCAGCCCGTCCGGTAGGTCGCGCGCCAATGCCGGTACCAGGTAGGCCGCGAGGTCCGGGCGAAAGGGCGGCAAGTCAGAGACCAGGTCCACGACCGGGACCCCAGGGACAAGCCCGCCCAGGCACAAGCGGACCTGGCCGATGTAGGGTCCAGCCCCAAAGTCCGTGATCAGCGCGATCTGCCGCCGCATGACCGCCCGAGCCAACAAAAAACCGGGCCAGGGCCCGGTCTTTCACGGCGACCAAGACGCGCGGTCACTCCTCGCTCTCGACCGGGATCGCCTCCGCCGGCCGGTCGACCAGCTCGACGTAGGCCATGGGCGCAGCATCACCCGCGCGGAACCCGCACTTGAGGATCCGGAGATAGCCCCCCGGCCGAGTCTGATACCGTGGACCGAGCTCGACGAAGAGCTTGCCGACCGTCTCCTTGTCGCGCAGCCGCGCGAAGGCCAGCCGCCGCTTGTGGACGGAGTCCGTTTTGGCCATGGTGATGAGCGGCTCGGCAACCCGCCGCAGCTCCTTGGCCTTGGGCAGGGTGGTCTTGATCAGCTCGTGGCGAAAGAGCGAGTTGGCCATGTTGCGGAACATGGCCTCCCGGTGCGAGCTGGTTCGGCTGAATTGCCTTCCGGCTTTACGATGACGCATGACTTGAATTCCGACTGTTGTCTCTTTGCGCGTGCCGGACGCGCTGCGCCCGACTCAACCTCAGCGTGCGACGCCCGGCGCCTGGCCCGTCGATGGGACCTACTTGACGGCCAATTCGTCGATATTATCCGGCGGCCAATTCTCCAGCCGCAGCCCGAGGGACAGGCCGCGGGTGGCGAGGACGTCTTTGATCTCGGTGAGCGACTTCTTACCCAGGTTGGGCGTCTTCAGCAGCTCCACCTCGGTGCGCTGAATCAGGTCTCCGATCAGGTAGATGTTCTCGGCCTTGAGGCAGTTGGCGGAGCGCACCGTAAGCTCGAGATCATCGACCGGCCGGAGCAGGATGGGGTCCATTCCCGGCGCCGGCTCGAAGGCGTACTCTTCCTCGCCCTCCTCGGGCGCGGTACCTTCCAAGGCGACGAAGCTGGTGAGCTGATCGCGCAGGATGGCGGCGGACCTCTGGATCGCCGCCTTCGGGTCGATGGTCCCGTTGGTCTCCAGGTCGATGACCAGCCGGTCGAGGTCGGTGCGCTGCTCGACGCGGGCAGACTGCACATCGATCGCGACCCGCCGCACCGGGCTGTAAGACGCATCGAGCTGCAGCTTGCCGATCGGGCGGTCTTCACCACTTTCCTGCTCGCGCTGACTGGCCGGCTCGTAGCCGCGCCCGCGGCGCACCGTCAGGGCCATGCTCAACGAGCCGTCTCCGGTGATGTTGGCGATGACCAACGTGGGGTTTGCAATCTCGGCGGAGTGGTCGAGCGAGATATCCGCGGCCGTGACGGGTCCCGGCCCGGTCTTGGACAGGGTGAAGGTCGCCTCGTCCTTGCCTTGGATCGAGATCGCCAACTCCTTGAGGTTGAGCAGGATCTCCAAGACGTCTTCCTGCACCCCTTCGAGGGTGGTGTACTCATGCAGCACGCCATGAATCTCGACCTCAGTGACTGCGCACCCCGAGATCGAGGACAGCAGCACGCGCCGCAGCGCGTTACCGAGCGTATGACCGAAACCGCGCTCCAGCGGCTCTAGGGAGATCCGGGCGTGATTGCGCCTACCGTCGACCGATTCGACCTTGACGATCCGCGGTTTGAGGAAGTCGCTGACAGCGTCAACCATGCAAGAACCCTCTGCCTGGCCTTATTTCGAGTACAACTCGACGATCAGGTTTTCATTGATGTCGGCGGGGAGGTCGGACCGATCGGGCATGCGCTTGAAGACGCCCTTCAGGGCCCCGGTGTCGACCTCGATCCAGTCCGCGAAGCCGTATTGCTCGGCGAGCGCCAGGGCGTTTTGTACCCGAACTTGTTTCTTGGCCTTGTCGCGAACCTCGATCTGATCTTCCTCGCTGATCTGATAGGAGGGGATGTTGACGACCTTCCCATTGACCAAGATGCCCTTGTGGCTCACCAACTGCCGCGCCTCGGCACGGGTCGCGCCGAACCCCATCCGATACACGACGTTGTCCAGACGGCGCTCGAGGATCCGCAAGAGGTTCTCGCCCGTGGCGCCCTTGGTCGCCGCGGCCTTCTTGTAATAATTGCGGAACTGCCGCTCCATGATGCCGTAGATGCGGCGGACCTTCTGCTTCTCGCGCAACTGGACGCCGTAGTCCGACACGCGACGGCGACGGTCGCCCGCCTGACCCGGCACCTTCTCCAGGTTGCACTTGGTGTCGAGTGAGCGGGCACGGCTCTTGAGCGAGAGGTCGGTCCCCTCGCGACGGGCCAGTTTGCAGGTTGGGCCTGTATACCTTGCCATGTGCGGTTCCTAGCTCAGCGCCTAGACCCGGCGCTTTTTGGGAGGGCGGCAGCCGTTGTGGGGAATGGGCGTGACGTCGGTGATGCTGGTGATCTTGAAGCCGGCGTTGTTGAGCGCCCTCACTGCCGATTCACGACCAGGCCCGGGGCCCTTGACATTGACGTCAAGATTGCGCAATCCGTACTCCTTCACCGCCTGCCCGACACGGTCAGCAGCGACCTGTGCGGCGAAGGGCGTGCTCTTGCGCGAGCCGCGGAACCCGGAGCCACCGGAGGTCGCCCACGCCAGGGCGTTGCCCTGCCGGTCTGTGATCGTAATGATGGTGTTGTTGAACGAGGCGTGGATGTGGGCAACCCCATCCGCCACCTGTTTCTTCACCTTCTTCTTGACGCGAGTCGTCGGTCTAGCCATCTGCTCTCAATCCACGCATCGGGGACGCAAACCTGCGTCGAGAATTGCCTGCCGGCCTCGCTGGCTCAGCGCTTGATCGGGCGCCGCGGTCCCTTGCGGGTGCGGGCATTGGTCCGCGTCCGCTGGCCACGAACCGGAAGGCCGCGGCGATGCCGGATCCCCCGATTGCAGCCCAGGTCCATGAGGCGCTTGATGTTCATCGAGACCTCGCGGCGCAGGTCGCCCTCCACCGTGAGCTTACTGACCTCCGCGCGGAGGCGATCAATCTCCTCTTCGGAGAGGGTATTGATGCGGACATCGGTCGCCACTCCGGCGCCATCGCAGATCTGCGCAGCGCGGGTGCGGCCAATACCGTAGATGGCAGTGAGGGCAATCACCGCGTGCTTGCGGTCCGGGATGTTGACACCGGCGATACGGGCCATGCTGGTCTATCTCCAAGGGCGCAGAGGGCGCGAAGCGAAAACCGCGCAGAATAACAGCATTACGCAAGAAGTCAACCGATCAGCCTTGGCGCTGCTTGTGCTTGGGGTCCTTACAGATCACGCGGACGACCCCATTGCGGCGGATGATCTTGCAGTTGCGGCAAACCTTCTTTACGGAAGCCCTGACTTTCATGTTTTCTCTCCCAACGAAACTCGCCTCTCCCGGCGCATCTGGCTAGCGCAGGAACCCCGCGCCCGGCGCCTTGAGATTGGCCTTCTTCATGAGTCCCTCATACTGGTGCGACATGAGGTGGGCCTGGACCTGCGCCATGAAGTCCATGGTCACGATCACCACGATCAGGAGCGAGGTGCCTCCGAAATAGAAGGGCACGTTCCACCCCACGATCAGGAACTCGGGCAGCAGGCAAACGGCGGTGATGTAGAGCGCCCCGGCGGCGGTGAGCCGCGTCATCACACCATCGATGTAGCGCGCCGTCTGCTCACCCGGCCGAATGCCGGGGATGAAGGCACCCGAGCGCTTGAGATTGTCGGCGGTGTCCTTGGCGTTGAACACCAAGGCGGTATAGAAAAAGCAGAAGAAGATGATCGCCAGGGCATAGAGGAGGACGTAGACCGGCTCGCCCGGTGAGAGCTTGGCGGCGATGTCAGCCAGCCAGCGCATGTCCTCCGAGCTGCCGAACCACTGCCCCAGGGTACCGGGGAAGAGGATGATGCTCGAGGCGAAGATCGGCGGAATCACGCCCGCCATGTTGAGCTTGAGCGGCAGGTGGGTGCTCTGCGCCGCAAGCAGGCGCCGCCCTTGCTGGCGCCGCGCGTAGTTGACGGTAATGCGCCGCTGGCCGCGCTCGACGAAGACCACGAACGCCGTGACGGCGAGCGCGAGCACGAACAGCGCCAGCACGGCGATGGCGTTCATCTCGCCGGTGCGGACCAGCTCCAGGGTACCGCCGATGGCAGCGGGCAGGCCGGCGACGATGCCCGCGAAGATGATCAGGGAAATTCCGTTGCCGATACCCCGCTCGGTGATCTGCTCACCCAGCCACATGAGGAACATGGTGCCGGTCACCAACGAGACGGTCGCGGTGAACACGAAACCGTAACCAGACTGCACGACGATGGCCGAGCCCCCGGCGGCCTGGCCCTGGAGGGCGATCGAGATGCCGATCGCCTGGAAGGTCGCCAGCCCGAGCGTCCCGTAGCGCGTGTACTGGGTGATCTTCCGGCGCCCGGCCTCACCCTCCTTCTTCAACTGCTCGAGCTTGGGGATCACAGCGGTCATCAACTGCATGATGATGGACGCCGAGATGTACGGCATGATGCCGAGTGCCAACAGGCTGGCACGCTCCAGCGCTCCGCCGGAGAACATGTTGAAGAGGTCGAGCATCGACCCCTGATGCTGGTCGAACAGGACCGCCAGCGCCTCCGGATTGACTCCAGGCACCGGGATGAAGGTGCCGATTCGATACACCAGCAGCGCGCCGAGGACGAACAGCAGGCGGTGGCGCAACTCGGTGAGCCGGCCAAGCCCGCCGATCGAATCGACCATGGAGGAGGTGTTCCTGACCATTAGGGTCTGGCTCTCCGCGTCAAGCCTCGATGGTCCCGCCCGCCGCCTCGATGGCCGAGCGGGCACCCTTGGTCACCTCGACACCGCGAATCGTCAAGGCGCGCTCGACGGTGCCACTGGCGATGATCTTCACCCGGGTGATACTGCGATCGATCAGACTGGCGGCCCTCAGGCTCGCGAGATCGACGACCTCACCCGAGATCTTGTTCAGCTCGTGGAGCCGAATCTCGTCGGTCGTAAGCTGTTTGCGCGAGCGGAAGCCGATCTTGGGCAGGCGCCGCTGCAACGGCATCTGGCCGCCCTCGAAGCCCACCTTGTGGAATCCGCCGGCACGGGCCTTTTGACCCTTGTGACCACGACCACCGGTCTTGCCGAGCCCGCTGCCGATGCCCCGGCCGGCCCGCTTGGGGGCCTGCTTGCTACCGGCGGCCGGTCGGATGTCATTCATGCGCATATCAGGAATCCTCCAGGACCTTCACCATGTAGGACACCTTGTTGACCATGCCGCGGGTGGCCGGCGTGTCCTCCACCTCGACGACATGGTGCATCCGACGCAGCCCGAGCCCCCGCACGCACGCCTGATGGGAGGCGAGGCGCCCATGGAGGCTGCGTACCAGGGTGACTTTCATCATCTTCTTGGCTTCCATGGCTTACCCCAGGATCTCTTCCACGGTCTTACCGCGCTTCGCGGCAATGGCCTGGGCGTCGGTCATGGTCCCGAGCCCGTGGATCGTGGCGCGGACCACGTTCATCGGGTTGTTGGTGCCGATGCACTTGGCCAATACGTTTTGCACGCCGACGACCTCGAACACGGCGCGCATGGCACCGCCGGCGATGATCCCGGTACCGTCGGATGCCGGCTGCATATACACCTTCGCCGCGCCGTGACGCCCGATCATGGGGTACTGCAAGGTGGAGCCTTTGAGCTTCACGTCGATCATGTTCTTGCGCGCGCTCTCCATCGCCTTCTGGATGGCGACCGGCACCTCACGCGCCTTGCCCGTGCCGAACCCGACACGCCCCTTGCCGTCGCCGACCACGGTCAGTGCCGAGAAGCCGAACTGCCGGCCACCCTTGACCACCTTGGCGACCCGGTTGACGGCCACCAGCTTTTCGAGGAGTTCGTCGCCTTCCGGCTTCGGATTGTAACTAGCCATGCTTTAGCCCTTAGAAAACCAGTCCGCCCTCACGCGCCGCATCGGCCAACGCCTTGACACGGCCGTGGTAACGGAAGCCGGAGCGATCGAACGCCACCCGCTCCACACCCGCCGATTTCGCCCGCTCGGCGATCGCCCGCCCGACGATCGCGGCCGCGGCGGCGTTTCCAGCATACCCCGGAAGCGACCCCCGCAGCGCCTTCTCCAAGGTGGAGGCGCTCGCCACGACCTTGCCGCCATCGGGCGAGATCACCTGCGCATACATGTGACGCGGGGTCCGGAACACGCACAACCGATAGGCGCCGAGCTCGCGGATCTTGGCGCGGGCGCGCGCGGCACGGCGCAGACGAGCTTGTTTCTTGTCCATTGCGATACCCCTTACTTCTTCTTCGCTTCTTTGCGCAGGACCTGCTCGTCGGCGTACCGCACCCCTTTGCCCTTGTAGGGCTCGGGCGGGCGGTAGGCCCGAATCTCCGCGGCGACCTGCCCGACGCGCTGCTTGTCGGCACCCCGGACCAGGATCTCGGTGGGCGTCGGGGTCGTGACCTCGATCCCATCTGGAACCGCGTAGCTCACCGGGTGGGAGAAGCCCAGGCTCAAGCTCAGGTTGGTGCCCTGGGCCTGCGCGCGATAGCCGACTCCGACCAGCGTCAGCTTACGCTCGAAGCCGGCCCCGCAACCGACGACCATGTTGTTGAGCAGGGCACGCGTGGTACCCGCCAGGGCCCAAGCGTCGTGCGTCTCGCCGCGCGGCGACACCTTGACCTCGCCACCCGCCAGCTCCACCCCGACCTTGGGGTGCACGGTCCAAGCGAGGGCGCCCTTTGGCCCCTTGACGCGGACCACTTGGCCGTCGATCTCCACCATGACGTTCGCGGGGACCGGGATCGCCGCCTTTCCGATACGTGACATCTCTCGCCTCCTATCGCTTAGGCCACGAAGGCGATGATCTCGCCGCCATGCCCGGCCGATCGGGCCGCACGATCGGTCATCACCCCATTCGAGGTCGAGACGACCACGATGCCGAGCCCACCCCAGACCTTGGGTAGCTCGTCCTTGCCGCGATAGATTCGCAGACCCGGCCGGGATACCCGCTTCAGGTATTCAATGACGGGCTTACCGCGATGATACTTCAACCTGATGGCAAGCTCGGCCTTGGGGCCCTCGCCTTGCACCGAGACATCGGCGAGATAGCCTTCGTCCTTGAGCAGATTGGCGATGGCAAGCTTCTGCTTGGAGAGCGGCATGGTGATGGTCACCTTGCCGCGTACCTGTCCGTTGCGGATGCGAGTCAGCATATCCGCAATGGGATCTGACATACTCATTGACGACTCCTGGGGTCAGACCGCCCGAGGGGCGCGATACCCACGACGATAAAATACCCCGCGCCGGCTACCCGGGCGGGACGGCAACGATGACTACCAGCTCGCCTTGACGAGCCCCGGCACGTCCCCGCGCATGGTGGCCTCCCGCAGCTTGTTGCGGGAGAGCCCGAACTTCCGGTACACCGCATGGGGCCGGCCGCTGACCCGGCAACGCCGCTGCTGGCGGGTCGGACCCGCGTCCCGAGGCAGTGCCTGGAGCTTGCGCAGGGCCTCGTCAACCGCCTCGCCACTGGCCTTGCGGTCGTTGACGACCGCCTTGAGCGCCGCGCGCTTGGCGGCGAACTTCGCCGCGATCCTCGCGCGCTTGACCTCGCGCGCCACCATGCTCTTCTTCGCCATAGTCCGATCTCAGGTCCTGAAGGGGAATCGAAACGCCTCGAGGAGCGCACGCCCCTCGTCGTCGGTGCGGGCGCTGGTCGTGATCGTGATGTCGAGCCCGCGCAAGGCATCAATCTTGTCGTAATCGATCTCGGGAAACATGATCTGCTCGCGCACCCCCATGCTGTAGCTGCCGCGGCCATCGAAGGCCTTGGGGTTCAGCCCGCGAAAGTCACGAATACGCGGAATGGCGATATTGATCAGCCGATCGAGAAACTCGTACATCCGCTCGCGCCGCAGGGTGACCTTGCACCCGACCGGCCAGCCCTCGCGGATCTTGAACGCGGCGACGGATTTGCGCGCCTTGGTCACGATCGGCTGCTGGCCGGAGATGGCACGCAGGTCGGCCACCGCGTTGTCCATGATCTTCTTGTCGGCGACCGCCTCACCCACACCCATGTTCAGGGTGATCTTTTCGATCTTGGGCACCTGCATCACGGTCGGATAGGCGAAGCGCTCCATCAACTGGCCGACGATCTGCTCGCGATACTCTGTCTGCAACCTAGACATGACTGACCCACTCAAACGTCGACGACTTCGCCGTTGGATTTGAACACCCGTACCTTGCGGCCGTCCTGGAGGTACTTGAAGCCGACCCGATCGGCGCCGCCCTTGACCGGGTTATAGAGGCCGACGTTCGAGATGTGCAAGGGCATCTCTTTGCTGATGATGCCGCCGGGCTCTCCCCGCTGAGGGTTGGGCTTCTGATGCTTTTTGACCAGGTTTACGTTCTCGACGATGACGTGCTCGGAGTCGACGACGCGCAGCACGTTCCCGCGCTTACCCTTGTCTTTGCCGCAGCGGACGATCACGTCGTCCCCTTTTCTGATCTTGCGCATGGACTTAACCCTTCACAGCACTTCGGGTGCCAGTGAGATGATTTTCATGAACTTCTCACCGCGCAGCTCGCGGGTCACCGGCCCGAAGATGCGGGTACCGATCGGCTGGAGCTGGTTGTTCAGCAGCACCGCCGCATTGCCGTCGAAGCGGATCACAGACCCGTCCGGGCGGCGCACGCCCTTGCGGGTGCGCACGACCACGGCGTTGTAGACGTCGCCCTTTTTCACCTTACCGCGAGGGATGGCGTCTTTCACGGCCACCTTGATGACGTCGCCGATGTGGGCATAGCGACGATGAGAGCCGCCGAGCACCTTGATGCATTGCACCCGTTTGGCGCCGCTGTTGTCGGCAACGCTCAGATTCGTCTGCATTTGGATCATGTTATTCGTCCTCTGAGTCGCCGCGCAGCGCCGGGAAGGCGCCCGCCGTCAGTCGCGCGCCAGTCAGCGCGCCTTCTCGATGATCTCCACCAGGCGCCAGCTCTTGGTCTTGGAGAGCGGACGGCACTGCTCGACCGTGACCCAATCGCCCCGACCGCAGGCATTCTCCTCGTCGTGCGCGTGGACCTTGGTCGAGCGGCGAATAAACTTGCCGTAGAGCGGATGCTGTACCCGCCGCTCCACGAGCACGGTGATGGTCTTGTCCATGGCGTCGCTGACGACACGTCCGCTCAACCGCCGGTTGCCCTTGTCTTCTCCGCTCATCGACCGCTACCCGCCTGCATCTCATGAATGATGGTCTTGACCCGCGCGATGTCGCGGCGTACCGCACGCATCTGCGACGGACGCGAGAGCTGCCCCATCCCCTTCTGCATCCGCAGATTGAACTGCTCGCGCAGCAGCTCAAGAAGCTGCTTGCCCAGCTCCTCGACGCTGCTCTTGCGAAGATCTTTCGCTTTCATTACATCACCGTCCGCTTCGAGAAGGTCGTCAGCACCGGCAATTTCGCCGCCGCGAGCTGGAACGCCTCTCGCGCCAACTCTTCGGGAACGCCTTCGATCTCATAGAGCACCTTGCCGGGCTGAACCAGCGCGACCCAGTACTCGACGTTACCCTTCCCCTTGCCCATGCGCACCTCCAAGGGCTTCTTGGAGATGGGCTTGTCGGGGAACACCCGGATCCACAGCTTACCGCCGCGCTTCACCTTACGGCTGATGGCACGGCGCGCCGCCTCGATCTGCCGTGCCGTGAGCCGCCCGCGCGTGGTGGCCTTGAGGCCGAACTCCCCGAAGCTCACGTCGCTTCCCGCCTGCGCAAGGCCGCGGTTGCGGCCCTTGTGCTGCTTGCGGAATTTCGTGCGTTTGGGTTGCAGCATGGATCAGCCCCTCTTGCCCGCGCTCTTCGGGGCAGGCTCTTGCTCGACGCCGGCACCAAAGACCTCGCCCTTGAAGATCCACACCTTGACGCCGAGCACGCCGTAGGTCGTCTTGGCCTCGGCGAAGCCATAGTCGATGTCGGCACGCAGCGTATGGAGCGGGACCCGACCCTCGCGGTACCACTCACTGCGCGCGATCTCGGCGCCGTTCAATCGCCCGGCGACGTGCACCTTGATTCCACCGGCACCGATGCGCATGGCATTCTGCACCGCACGCTTCATCGCCCGGCGGAACATGATGCGCCGCTCGAGCTGCTGGGCGATGCTCTCGGCGACGAGTTGGGCGTCCAGCTCGGGCTTGCGGATCTCCTCGATGCTGATGTGCACCGGCACACCCATCATCGCCGAGACCTCCTTGCGCAGCGCGTCGATGTCCTCGCCCTTCTTGCCGATCACGACCCCCGGGCGGGCGGTGTGGATGGTGATGTGCGCGTTCTTCGCGGGACGGTCGATCTGGATACGGCTAACAGAGGCCTGCGCAAGGCGCTTCTTGAGGTACGCACGCACCGTCAGATCCGTATTGAGGACGTCGGCGTAATGCTTGGAGTCGGCGTACCACTTGGACGTCCAATCCTTAACGATCCCGAGGCGGAAACCCGTTGGATGTACTTTATGACCCATGCTCGTTCTCTCGCTTAACTTTCCGCGACCGTCACGCTGATATGGCTGGTGCGTTTGACGATCCGGTTCGCGCGTCCCTTGGCGCGCGGCTGGATGCGCTTCACGGACGGCCCCTCGTTGACCTGGATGACCGCCACCTTGAGTTCATCGACGTCGGCGCCCGCATTGTGCTCGGCATTGGCGACAGCCGATTCGAGGACCTTCTTGATGATCCCCGCGCCTTTCTTCGGGCTGAATGACAGGACGTTGATCGCCTGCTCGACTCGCAACCCGCGGATCTGATCGGCAACCAGACGCGCCTTCTGCGCCGAGATGCGCGCGTATTTGAGCTTTGCTTCCGCCTGCATGTGCGCCTCCTCCGGCCTACTTCTTCTTCGCCTTCTTATCGGCGGAATGCCCCCGATAGGTCCTGGTGAGGGCAAACTCGCCAAGCTTGTGCCCGATCATGTTCTCGTTGACCAGGACCGGCACGTGCTGGCGCCCGTTGTGGACCGCAATCGTCAACCCGACCATCTCCGGCAAGACCATCGAGCGACGGGACCAGGTCTTGATCGGCCGCTTGCTGTTCTGGGCGACGGCCTCTTCCACCTTCTTCAGCAGGTGGAGATCCACGAAAGGCCCCTTACGAATGGAACGTGGCACTTGCTCAACCTCACCTAATTACTTTTTACCGCGCCGGCGCACGATCATCTTATCGGTGCGCTTGTTGCTGCGGGTCTTATGGCCTTTGGTCGGCACACCCCAGGGGGTGACCGGATGACGGCCGCCGGAGGTCCGTCCCTCGCCGCCACCATGGGGGTGGTCGACCGGGTTCATCACCACGCCGCGGACCGTGGGGCGCACCCCCCGCCAGCGCGTGGCCCCTGCTTTGCCGAGCTTTCGTAGGCTGTTCTCGGCGTTGCCGACCTCGCCGATGACTGCGCGGCATTCGGCGTGGACCTTGCGCATCTCACCCGAGCGCAGGCGCAGGGTCGCGTAGCTACCCTCACGGGCGATGAGCTGCGCGGACGCCCCTGCCGAACGGGCGAGCTGAGCCCCCTTGCCGGGGCGCAGCTCGACGCAGTGCACCAGGGTCCCGAGCGGGACGTTGCGCAGCGGCAGACAGTTGCCGGGGGCAATGGGGGCGTCCTCACCCGACTGGACGCGGTCACCCGCCTTGAGCCCTTTGGGTGCAATGATGTAGGCCCAGGCGCCATCCAGATACTTGAGCAAGGCGATGCGAGCGGTCCGATTGGGGTCGTACTCCAGCCGCTCGACGATCGCCGGCACGCCGTCCTTCGCGCGCTTAAAGTCGACGATGCGATAGCGCTGCTTGTGCCCGCCCCCCTGATGGCGCACCGTGATCCTTCCGAGGTTGTTGCGGCCGCCGTTCTTGGTCTTTTTCTCGACCAAGGGCTCATAGGGCGCCCCCTTGTGCAGCTCGGGCGTCACTACCTTGACGACGAAGCGCCGCCCCGGTGAAGTCGGGTTTGTCTTTACGATTGCCATCTTGCGTCGTCCGGAACTATTCGCTCTGGGTCTCTGATCCGCGCCTGTCGGCCCCTGCGGGGAGGCCCCTCCACGATCACCGCTGGGTCAGGAATTGGGCGTCACGCGCCCCCGCCGAAGTCGATGCTATGCCCGTCTTTGAGCCGGACATAGGCCTTGCGCCAGTCCTTGCGCCTGCCCAGCCGCTGGCCGAAGCGCTTCTTCTTCCCCTTGACGTTGACCACCTGGACAGCGTCGACCTCGACCTGGAACAGGCTCTCGACCGCCCGCCCGATCTCTCGCTTGGTCGCATCGGGGACCACGCGGAAGGCGTACTGATTGCGCCGCTCGGCGGCGATCGTTGCCTTCTCGGAGACCACGGGGGCCAGCAGCACCTTGAGTAGTCGCTCCTGATTCATGCCAGCCGCTCCTCCAGCTTGCGGATCGCGCCCTCGGTCGCAAGGACACTGCCGAAGGCGATCATACTGACCGGATCGACCTCCTGGGCCGTCATCACCTCGACGTTGGGCAGGTTGCGAGAGGCTAGGTAGAGGGCGTCGTCGAAACCGTCGATGAGGATCAAGACGTCCCTCACGCCAAGCCCCTTGAGCTGGGCCGCAAGCTCCCGCGTCTTAGGCGCGGAAACACTCAGGCTCGGCAGCACCACCAGGCGCTCCTGGCGCACCAGCTCAGAGAGGATGGAGCGAACCGCCCCGCGGTACATCTTGCGGTTGACCTTCTGGGTGTAATCCCTCGGCCGCGCCGCAAAGGTCACACCGCCGCCGCGCCAGAGCGGTGACCGTGAGGTCCCCGCACGCGCGCGCCCAGTCCCCTTCTGCCGGTAGGGCTTGGCCCCACCCCCACTCACGTCGGAGCGGCTCTTCTGTGCCTTGGTGCCCGAGCGTCCGGCCGCCATGTAGGCGGTGACCACCTGATGAACCAGGCCCGGCTTGTACTCGGCGCCGAATACCTGGTCGGAGACCTGGACGGTCCCGCCGTTCTCGCTACGGATTGCCAGTTCCATCGCCGTCAGCCCTTGTTCTTCTGCTTCACGGAGGGCACCACGACCAGCCGGCCGCCCGCGGGACCGGGGACACCGCCCCGCACCAGCAGGAGATTGCGCTCGGCATCGACCCGCAGCACCTCGAGGTTCTGTTGGCAGCGATTGGCGCTGCCCAAGTGTCCCGCCATACGCTTGCCCTTGAACACACGCCCCGGGGTCTGGTTCTGGCCGATCGAGCCCGGCGCCCGGTGAGACAGCGAGTTGCCGTGGGTGGCGTCCTGGGAGCGGAAGTGGTGACGGCGGATGACGCCGGCAAAGCCGCGCCCCTTGGTGACCCCGCGCACGTCCACCTTCTGTCCGGGCTGGAAGATGCCCACACCGATCTCGGCACCCGCGGCAAGGTCCTCACCCTCTCCCTCACTCAGGCGGAACTCGCGCACGACCTGACCGGCGAGCACGCCGGCCTTGGCGAAATGCCCCGCCATCGGCTTGGTCAGGCGGTTGGCCTTGCGCGTCCCGGTGGTCACCTGCACCGCCCGGTAGCCGTCGGTCGCTGGGGTACGCACCTGGGAGACGCGGTTGGGCTCGACCTCGATGACGGTCACTGGCACCGACACCCCGTCCTCCGTGAAGAGGCGGGTCATGCCGGCCTTACGTCCGATCACTCCAATCGTCATCCTCGTCACCTCAGCTCAGCTTGATCTGGACGTCCACGCCGGCCGCCAGGTCGAGCTTCATCAGGGCGTCGACCGTCTTGTCGGTCGGGTCGACGATGTCCATCAGGCGTTTGTGGGTACGCAGCTCGTACTGGTCGCGCGCGTCCTTGTTGACGTGCGGCGAGGTCAGCACCGTGAAGCGCTCCTTCTTCGACGGCAGGGGCACGGGGCCGCGCACCTGCGCCCCGGTGCGCTTGGCCGTATCGACGATCTCCCGCGCCGACTGATCGATCAGCCGGTAGTCGAAGGCCTTGAGGCGAATGCGAATTCTCTGGCTTGCCATGGCGTTTACTCGATGACCTTCGCCACCACGCCGGCGCCGACGGTGCGCCCACCCTCGCGGATGGCGAAGCGCAGCCCCTCTTCCATGGC
>Ga0114946_10001369_pt1 | contig 16809 bp, 10 predicted proteins | sample WalLakDeSediment_FD_88676 | JGI IMG/M metagenome (GOLD analysis project Ga0114946, IMG submission 88676) | Lake sediment microbial communities from Walker lake, Nevada to study Microbial Dark Matter (Phase II) - Walker Lake 11/02/13 Deep Sediment | ecosystem: Environmental > Aquatic >... | reverse complement strand
TGAGTTTTGAGTTTTGAGTTTTGAGTTTTTAATTTTGATTTGTCAGCCGGTGGGTGCACTCTGGCTCGGGAACCTCCCGATCGCTTGCAACCTTTTCAACAGCGGCGGATGAGAATAATAGAAAAATACGTACGCCGGATGGGGCCGCAAATTACTCAGGTTATTTACAGATAAACGGATCAATGCATCTTTCAGGCTATCCGGGCGGTAGTGGACAGAGGCATAGCGATCGGCAGCATATTCATGCTTCCTTGACAGGATATTCAGGATCAGTCCAAGCGCCATGGAAAGAGGGGTGTATAAAATCCCGAAGACCAGAACGCCCATATGGAAACTGGGTTCAGGAGAGCCCAGCGCCAGGGAGAGTTCGGGATTATCGATAAACAACGACAGAATGAATAGCATGATCCCGGTCTGCACAATTGAAGTTATAATACCAACCGTGGTGTGCTTTTTTTTGTAATGTCCGATTTCGTGAGCCAGGACGGCCACCAGTTCCTCGTTGGGATGATCCTTTATCAGCGTGTCATACAAAACTATCCGTTTCTTTTTACCCAGGCCGGTAAAATACGCGTTGGCTTTGGAGGAGCGTTTGGATCCATCCATCACAAAGATGTCCCTGAGAGGAAAATTGGCTTTCGCAGCGAACGCTTCAATGGCCTCGCGTAATTCCCCGGGCTCAAGCGGGGTTTGTTTGTTGAACAGAGGCACGATCAGGTTGGAATAGAACATGGCCATGAAAATTGTGAAAGAGCTGATCACACTCCAGGCAATCAGCCAGAACCATTGACCGGTTACCATATATATCCATACGATCAGCGCCAGCAGTCCCCCGCCAATTATCAATCCTAAAAACCAGCCCTTCAGCTTATCGAGAAGAAATGTTTTTACGGTAGTCTTGTTAAACCCAAACCGTTCTTCGATCACGAACGTGGCATACGCCGAAAAGGGTGTCCCGAGCAGATCGGCGACAAATCCCAGGATCCCGAAGAAAAGCAGCGCCATCAGGATGGGGTGTCCGGTGATTTGCCTCACCAGTTGATCAAGGAATGCAAAGCCGCCAAGGAACAGCATCCCGATTAAAAGAATGAAATTAAACGTTTCGGTAATTTGTGAAAACCGGTGATTTGTCCGGAGATATTGCTGGGATTTTTTATAACGGTCCGGATCATAAATATCTCTGAGTACGGCAGGCAACTCATCGGACCAGTAAGTCCGGTTAAGGTAATCCAGAAGACGTTCCAGAAGAAAGTCGAGGATCACGATGATCAATATCGCATAAAAAATATATTGGGCCATGACGGTACCTTCCTTATCTTAATAACTGCCTGCCCATTTCCGGAGAAACCACTCCAGGGCAAGTAAGACGATCATCAATATCAATACCCATTCTTTGTTCAGCAGGTCATCGTACCTGGTCCTGGAATAAGTGACCGTCCTGATATCATCCCTGCGGATCAGATCATCCGCCAGCAAAGCCAATTCATCCGGGTAATACATTTTCCCGCCATTGTCATTTGCCAGTTGATAGAGCAATGGATGGTCAGCGATCGTGTTCAGGGCTTCCAGGTCTATGGCTGAAATTGAAAACTGCCCGAGGGAAACCATTTTTTTGCCATCCGATTCCGTTCTGGCTTCGTATACATAGTTTCCCGGGGGAAACTTACCTGCATCGAGAAGGTAAGCATTGCCTGATCTGTTAAACGTAAACGGGAACTGAACATCATCCTCATTCCGGATGATCATTTCGACCTCAGGGTCGGTGATCAGCTCATAACTGTTGTTATATACCTCCGCTTCAAAGAGCGCCGTTTTGTTTTCGGTAAAATTCGCAGTGTGGTAAACCCTGAAATTTTTCTTTTGTTCTCTCAGGCTCAGGAACTGGATCATTTTATTGACTATCTCATTAAAATTCCGGTGATCTTTCGATTTTGCATAATTAAACAGCCGCCATTTCCAGAGGCCTTCTCCCGCGATAACCCCTTTTCTTCCGTCGGGGTTATCCGCAAACATGATCAGCGGCCTGGATGTTTCGACCATCCCGATACGTTGAAACAGCATGGTCCGGACATTGTTGGCGACCTGGTATTCACCCGGCGGAGCCAGCAAAGGGGGGAGGTCTGACAGCCAGGTTCTGGTTTCATCACTTATTGAAAAAGCGCTGAAGCTTCTGTCAAAAACTGGTAACACTTCTTCCAGGCCGGTTTGCCTTGCCACCAGGTTCAGGCCCGATGTCCATTTATTGAACCGAACCAGGTCAGACCGCCCGCCAAGGATAAAAAGCACGGGGATCCCTTTTTCCTCCATCAAACGCAGCATTGATTCAGCCGGCTCATCAACAGAGGGCAACTGGTGCATTATCACAAGATTATAAGCTTCAGGGGGGCCATTAAAATCAGTCAGGATAAAATCTTCCACCTCATAATTCAAATTGGAACCAATGGCTTGCTTCAAGGCAGATATATCCGGATGCGGGGCGGCCGAAAGGATTAGCACCCGGTTCCGGGCATCCAGTACTTCGATATATATCTCTTTCCGGTTATTCACAAAGGATAACTCACCTTCGACCGGGTCTGCCACGATGACATATTTCTGCAAGCCACTTTTAGCGGCATCCAGGGTAGCAGCAAACGTCGTGGTGAAATCATTCCTGTCGATAAAAAACTCCTGCGAATACAATCTTTTCCCCTCGTGGTAAATCGATAAACGGCTTTGCATCCCCTTCATGGCATCGGCATGGATAACCATTTCTACGGGAAACTGGTTGTTGAGATACACCATCCGGTTATAATTCACACGGGTAATAATGAGGTCCATTCTCACATTTGTATCGCCCATGGCTATGGTATATATGGGATAAGGCCAGTTTTTTGCCTGGTAAACCGGGTTCGAGCCCGTATTGTAAATACCATCGCTGGCGATGATCAGCGCCCCGACATTGCGATTATAATACAATGTGTTCAATCCCGGAAAAAGGCCAGACAAATTGGTCAGTCTATCATGAAAGCCAGCGCTGGTTGAAAGTTCTTCTAATGAAGTCAATGCTGTAAGATGCTCACCGAAAAGGTACGGACGGACTTCCGCGATCTGCCCGAGCTGTTTGGCAACGCGGTTCAGGTCCTCCAGGAATTTATCCCTGTAAAAACTTGAATCGCTGTTCAATACGATTGACTGGGAATTATCCACCGCCAAAATGATGACCGGTTTTTCCCTGTCTCTGAAAATGGAACGGATAAAAGGGGCCAGCAGCATAAATGAGATAATAAAAACGGCCAGGAAACGGATGACTCCCAGCAAACCTTTCAATACAGGGTGAAATTCATTCCTGGTATCCCTGAAATACAGGGCAAAGGCATATCCTGCTGCCAGCACAAGGCAGAAAATGATAAGCCATAATGGTTGGCCGGTATATAAATCAGGGATCAAAACAGGATAAATTATTTAGTAGAAAATCAGATATTCATCCCGCCACAAACCTGGATCACCTGTCCGGTGACGTAGGCAGAGAGGTCAGAAGCCAGGAACAGTGCAATATTAGCGACATCTTCCGGGAGGCCTCCTCTTTTCAGCGGGATTTCCCTGATCCATGCTTCACGGACATCCTCTGGCAGGCGCGCTGTCATTTCAGTTTCGATAAAACCCGGCGCGATCGCGTTACAGCGAACATTTCGCGATCCGAGTTCTTTAGCTATGGATTTGGTAAAACCGATCAGGCCGGCTTTGGAGGCGGAATAATTCGACTGACCGGCATTCCCGCTCACCCCAACAACGGAACTCATGTTGATAATGGAACCGGAACGCTGTTTGATCATGAATTTTTGTACCGCTTTGGTCATATTGAATACCGACTTCAGGTTTACCCTGATCACAAGGTCCCAGTCGGCCTCGGTCATACGCAATAAAATATTATCACGGGTGATCCCTGCATTATTGACGAGAACATCAACATGATCAAAGTCCTGTATCACCTGATCCAAAAGGGCTTCTGATCCCTGGAAATCACTGGCATCCGATGCATACCCCTTACATTTCCGTCCCAGGGCATGGATTTCCTCTTCCAGGCTTTCCATATTTTCATCCTTTTTCAGATCAGTAAAGGCGATATCTGCGCCTTCTGCGGCAAACCTGAGGGCGATGGCCCGTCCGATCCCCCGCGCTGCACCGGTGATCAATACGGTTTTATCTTTTAACAACATATCACGATTTTTTTCAAAGATAACAAATGTGACTTAACCGAACAACAAACAACTGATTTCAGATCCACTTGATCAGGTTGAAATCCTGGCGATGCGCCAGGTATTTTCCTTTCGGAAACAGCCTGAAAGCATAATGATAAATCCCTACTTTTTCCATCGGTATGATGCAGGTGAATTTTGCCATGCCCGGCTCAGAATCAACCAGTTTCATCTCTTCCTTATGCATGATCTTTTTCACGGTATCTTCTTCTTTCTGACCAAAAAGAATATCTACACCGACGTTTTCAGCATCAATGCCATTGAGCTTGAGTTCCAGCTCAGCCACAAAATCTCCACCGAGCGGCAATGCGCGCCGGGACGGGTCGGGAACAGCCACCCTTTTAACCTCAATTTTTGACCAACCGGACCGGATATGTGATTTCCAACTATCAATTTCTCTGGCCAGCCGGAAATTTTTCTCCCGTATTTTCTTATACCGTGAAATAAGTTTATCGTAATAGTTTGACTGGTAATCATCCAGCATTCTTTTCATGGTATAATGCGGGGCTATATCAGCAATACAATTCTTGATATACGAAACCCATTTTACCGGTAGTCCCTTTACCCTGTGATAAAATAATGGGATGATCTCATCCTCCATTAAATCGTAGATCATCTCCGCATCGAGTTCATCCTGGAACTGCTGGTTGGTATAAGTTCTGGCTTCCCGCAATGCCCAACCAGCATTCGGACGGTAGCCTTCCGCGTACCAGCCATCCAGCACACTCAGGTTCAATACGCCATTCATGACTGCCTTTTCCCCGCTGGTCCCGGAGGCTTCCAAAGGACGCGTGGGTGTGTTCAGCCATACATCCACTCCCCTGACCAGCATTTTACCCAGTTCCATATCATAATTCTCCACAAAGAATATCTTGCCCAGAAAATCAGGAGTTCTGGAAATCTCAATGATCCGCTTGATGATGTCCTGGCCCATTTTATCGGCGGGATGCGCTTTGCCGGCAAAAATTATTTGCACAGGTCTATCGACATTATTCAATATTTTTTCGAGCCTTTCCAGGTTACTGAATAACAGATGAGCTCTTTTGTAGGTGGCAAACCGGCGGGCAAACCCGATGGTCAGGGTATTTTCCTCCAGGGCATCTACCAGTTTTAGCTTTATCTTAGGGTTCTCCTGACGATGGGTGAGTTCTTCCGATAGCCGCTCTTTCAAATAATGGATCAATTCGGCCCGGTAGTGGTTCCGAAGTTTCCATATCTCCCGGTCAGAAACATCTTTGATCTTCTTCCAGTACGACGGATCGGACTGGTGGTGAATATAATCTTCTCCGAACTTCGCCTTGTACAGGTTGATCCATTTACCACCTGTCCAGGTAGGATGATGGACGCCATTGGTAACGTGTCCGATATGTAATTCATCGGCATAATAGCCATCATACAATCTCTGGAACATTTCCCGCGAAACCCTGCCATGGATCCGGCTGACGCCATTTACCTCCTGTGACATTTTCACCGCCAGCACGCTCATGGAAAATTTTTCAGCCGGGTCGTTCTCACGGAACCTCCCAAGGTTCATAAACTCCTGCCAGCTTATATTCAGCCGTTCCGGGTAGTGCGATATATACGTTCGCATGAGGTCCTCGCCAAAGGAGTCATGGCCGGCCGGCACGGGTGTATGGGTTGTGAAAAGCGATGAAGATCTCACCACCTCCAGCGCCTGGCTGAAGGTCAGCCCATTATCCTGCACAAGCATCCTGAGCCTTTCCAGGTTAAGGAAAGCGGCATGCCCTTCATTGCAATGATATACATCGGCTTCAATGCCCAGTTCTTTCAACATCCTGACACCGCCAACACCCAGCAGGAGTTCCTGCTTAAAGCGGTTTTCCCAGTCTCCCCCGTAAAGTTGATGCGTCACGGAGCGGTCAGCCAGCGTGTTATCGGAAATATCAGTATCCAGCAGGTAAAGTGCGATCCTCCCCACCTGTGCCAGCCATACCTGGGCATACAGCGTGCGGCCCGGTAACGCCAGGCTGATCCTCATAAAATTACCCTTGGAATCAACCACCCGTTGCAATGGAAGATGCGAGAATTTCTGCCGGTTGTACTCAGCTATCTGGTCCCCGAAAAGCGAAATGATCTGCCGGAAATAACCATACCTATAAAGGAGACCCACCCCAATCAGATCCTTGTTAGAATCACTGGCCTCTTTCAGGTAATCTCCGGCCAAAATACCCAAACCACCTGAGTAAGTCATGATGTTCTCATACAATCCATACTCCATGCTGAAATAAGCAATCTTTCCGGAAGAATTTTCCGGGGCCTTGGCCATGTACTTCTCAAATTTTTCATAAACGGCCTCCACTTTCCGAATGAAAGCTTCATTCTTCTCAAGCGCTTTCAATCGCTTAACAGAGATCAATTCGGCCAATATCCTCGGATTTTTGCCCGATTGTTTCCAGAGGTCCGGATCAATTTCCCGAAACAGCGCTTCGGCTTCATAATTCCATGTCCACCATAGATTTCTGGCAATGATCTCCAGCTTTCCCAACCTGCCGGGGATAGATGGTTCAACGACAATCCTGTTCCATGCAGGCTTTTGTTCAACCGGAAGATCTTTCAGAAAATAAAAACGATTTTGCCTTTTATCACGGAAAAGGTCGAACCGCTCATCCGACTGGCGCAGCGCCAGGCTGTATGCAGTTTTATAGTTTGGGATGAGATTTTCCCATGAAGCGATTTGGGCTATTTCTTTCGCTTTTTTACCCGCCTCAGCCAGCACATCATCTGATTTTTCAGAATACATCTGGATGAAACCGGTTAAATCTTTCAAAACCTGGTCGGTGTTATGGTCATCCCTGTGTATTACCCGGATACTGTCGGAAACCGAATCAGGCAGTGACTCCACCCATGCCCCAAACCCGGCAAGGCTCGTTGTAACGGTCGCAATGCCAAATGCTGCACTTTCCAGCGGTGTGTAACCCCATGGTTCATAGTAAGATGGGAAAACCGTCAGGTCAAAACCTGCCAGGATATCATAATAATGAAGGTTGAAGATACCATCAGAGCCATTGAGAAATGCCGGCGCAAATATGACCCTTACCCTGTCTTCCGGTTCATTTTCTATCCCTTGTTCCTTTAATCTTTTCAATACCAGATCATGCTCCTCGTTAAACAATATGTGCGTGGTGTTTTTGGGCTCACTGGCCTCCCCCTTTCCCTTACCCTGCATTCTCTCGGCCAGTTCACGGTCCGGCCCGGTAATATGAGCGGGAATCATGATAAAAGCCAGCAAAGGCCTTCCGGGTATTTTGTTCAACGCTCCCAGACTGTCAATGAACAAATCGATACCCTTATTCCTAAACTCGTATCTGCCACTGGTCATCAACAGCATTGAATCCTCAGGGATTTTGTGCCCGAGCAGGCTCCCGGCCACCTGGAACAATAATCTGCGGGACTTTTTTCGCCTGGATTTTATCTCCGAAGGCTCCGGGACGATGGATTCATTAAAACCGTTCGGGGTAACAATATCCGGTGCTTTCCCCAGCAATCTTTCACATTCCTTCGCCGTAATATCCGATACGGTCGCAAAGCAATCTGCTTGCTGGGCAGAACATTTTTCCAGGGAGTATTTGGAGGTAATTCCATGCGACCGGGCCATGGATTCAGGATCTAGCTTGTCCTTTGTATCATACAAAGGCATGCCATGGCCGGCAATGGACCTTCCAAGTGTTGTGGCATGTGTTGTAAAAACTGTGCCGATCTGCGGGACATACTTTTCAAGGTACAATATACCAGCCCCCGTCATCCATTCATGAAAATGAGCAATGATACGTTCCCGCGATGAAAAATGAAAATCGTAAAAGCTCTGGATCACTTTGCCTGCCCCATATCCGAACAACGCGGGCTCAATATAATCCCAATGTCCCGACAGTGAATCCAACTGATAATATTCCCATAATTCAGCAAAAATCTCGTCTTTGTTAGGGAAAAAAGTTGTGAAATCGACCAGTATGGCAACCGGGCGACCAGGGATATTCCATCGGCCGATACGAAAATTCATGCCATCCAGCACCGCTTTTTCCCTCCAAAGCCTGAAAAGACTCATATCTTCCTGAAATTCAGGATGCTCACGTGTCTCTTTCCAGACATCGGGACCGATCGTAATAAAATTGTCGCCATATTCCCGTTGCATGAACGGGGATTTTGTAGAAATAACAGTGTGGATTCCGCCGACTTTATTGCATACTTCCCAGCTTACTTCGAATACATAGTCAGCATTGAGATTATCATGATTCTCCATAGGCAATTTTTAGAATAAGGATGCAAAAATATGCATTTATGCCAAAGGTCGCCCGCGTTTTTTCCCTTTCATTTCAGGTTTGGTTTTCGCCGCGGGCTTCTTTCTCTTTTTTGCCCTGGAATTCGTGGCAATCTTTTTGACCGTTTTTTCCGTTAAAAGCTTGGTCTCTCTTTTGATATCCCTGAAAGCGGGAGATTCACCCGGCTTCACCCCTCTTTCGAGTCTGAGGCGAAAATCCGAGAGGATATTCATATAATTGATGTAGGCCTCGTATGGAGAGCCGTAAGGATTGAAATATTGGTGCACATCACCGTCGGAAAACCATTTGGTGCACATATAATAGAAATGATCTGAAGACTGAATGAACTGCCAGTCTTTCAGGATCTCAGGATCAGTTGATTTCCGGACCATTTCCTCCATGGAATAAAGATTGTCGAATGCATCGTCTTGAAGGTCATTACCGAGCCAGGCTGTCAGGTCTCTTTCTTCATCGGCCCAGGAAATAGGATCCGGGATATGGATGGCGGAGACAGGTTGCATTTTTTCGGCCAGTTCTGAGGGAGTATGAAAGGAAAAGTCGGAATGTGAGAATACCCTGGCGGGCAGCGACCGCATAAACTCAAAAATACCCGTTTCAGCCCATTGGTGCTCGCCGAATGTTTCATAGTCCATAAACAGATTGATGACCTCTTGTTTGGGATCGGCCTGGTTCAGCCAGTCGACATATTTTTCAGCGGTCAGCGGCCATTCGGGCCATCCCCGGTTTGAAAAACGAAATGCGATATCATCCGAAAGCTGGTAATTCCTGAGAAGCACCTTTAATTTTGGATTGATCGCGTTTACATATAAGTAGTTAGGGCTTTTCCATCCGAGAACATGTTTGGCGCCTTCGGCCAGCACAGCCTTAAATCCCATCTCAGCAGCCATTTCACCAATACCGTCGGAATATATCAGCTCAGTGTTCCTGAAAGTGACCGGTTCTTGTTTAAAATATTGCCTGACCAAATCGCGATGGGCATTTACCTGGGCCATGAACTCGGTTTTGCTGATCAATGAACTGAGTGAATGAGAATAGGTCTCGGCAAGAAACTCCACGTTACCGGTCTTAGCCAGTTTCTGAAAACTTTTCAGCACTTCGGGAGCGTACATACGGAATTGTTCCAGTGCGATCCCGGAAATGGAAAAGCTTACCTTGAAAGCCGTGCCATACTCCTTAAAAAGTTCACGCAGCAGCTTATTCATCGGCAAATAGCACTTCTCAGCTATACGCCGCAGGATAAACCTGTTCTGGTAATCATCATAATAATTATGGTAAGCTCCGATTTCGAAAAACCGGTATGTTCTGAGCCGCAATGGCTGGTGAACCTGAAAATATAAACAAACTGAACGCATCTGTTGGCTGTATTGTATTGTTATTATCTGAGCATTTGCTGATACACTTCTTTGACCTTGAGTCCTGAATGTTCCCATTTCAGGTTTTCCACTTCGTCTTTTCCGTACCGGTTGAACATTTTTTGTGCACCGCCATATTGCAAAAATCCATAGATGGCATCGGCCATGCCATGAATATCCCAAAAATCGACTTTCAGGGCATGTTGCAGGATTTCCGAAACTCCCGACTGTTTGGAGATAACGACCGGCACATTGGATCGCATGGCTTCCAGAGGAACGATACCAAAAGGTTCTGAAACTGATGGCATGACAAAGACATCTGACATGGCCAGCATACGATCGACATCAGCTCCGCGCAAAAAACCGGTAAAATGGAACTTGTGGCCGATCCTGAGTTGGGCGGTGCGCCGGATCATCTTTTCCAGCAGGTCTCCCGAACCGGCCATCACGAAACGCACATTGCTATCTCTTTCAAGAATAAGCCTGGCCGCTTCTACGAAATAATCGGGCCCTTTTTGAAAGGTGATCCTTCCCAGGAAGGTTACGATCTTTTCAGGCACATGGCTCGTGCCGCTGATCTTTTTCTTTTCCGTCGGTTCGACCGCATTATGCACTGTGACAACCTTGTTTTCCGGGATGCCATATTTTTCGATAACGGTATTACGGGTAAAATTACTGACGGCAATAATCATATCAGCTTCTTCCATCCCTTTCCGCTCAATATCGTACACAGGCTTATTCACATTTTCTCCCGAGCGGTCGAATTCGGTAGCGTGCACATGGATCACCAGCGGTTTTCCACTGACATATTTGGCCGCAATGCCTGCCGGGTAAGTCAGCCAGTCGTGTGCATGGATCAGGTCAAAATCATTGGAAGTGGCCAATGCCGAAGCCACCAGGGCATATCTGGACACTTCCTCCATAAGGTTTTGGCCATAAGCCCCTGAAAAATCAAAGCGGTTGGAGAAAACACGGCTGTCTTTCGCTATCTTTGTAAGTTCCTGCTGTGATAAAATTCTTGAAAATTCTTCGGGACTCACATATGGAATGATATTGGAACCGATCTCCATGTATTCGATTCGTTTCCAGTATTCCTTGTACACAGAATCCTTCATATTGACGGTCACATCACTGGCATTCACCAGCCTTACAGACTCCTGGTTTTCATCGCCATAAGCTTTCGGTACAACAAAACGGATATTAACCTGGTGCTTGGCCAGCCCCTTCGTAAGCCCAAAACAGGCTGTTCCAAGGCCCCCTGAGATATGGGGAGGGAATTCCCAACCGAACATCAATATTTTCATTGTTTCTTGTTTCGAGTTTCTTGTTTCTTTATCTACGCCCTGTGCCCTACGCTGCCAATCATCCAATTAATTCTCATCAACTCGGCTACGCTCCATGCCTGCGACAATGCTCCTCGCGCTGCGTGCGGCGGATCGCCATCGTATATCTCGGAAATAGTCCCAATGCCATGTTCCGTCATGACCTCCTCAAAACCAGCATACAAGCTTTTTACCAGGGTTAATCCCGATTCACCATAGACCTTCAGATAACCTTCCACGAAATGCCCCAGTAACCAGGGCCAGACAGCGCCCTGGTGATAAGCTTCATCCCTGGTTTTCTGATCACCATGGCACACCCCTTTGTAAAGTGGGTTCTTGGGCGCCAACGACCGCAAACCTCTGGGGGTAAGCAGTTCCTGACGTACCACTTCCAGCACCTTTCTGCGGCTTTCCTCATCCAACGGCGAATAGGGAAGCGATGTGGCAATCACCTGGTTAGGCCTGACCGATACATCCCTGAAATCACCATCGACATAATCGGCCAGGTAAGACTTCTCCTCATACCAGAACGTTTGATGGAAAGCATTTGGTATGCCGGTGGCAACGGGTTTCCAATCCTTTACGAACTTCTCATTACCATTACGCTCTGCCAGTTCCAGTGCAAAACAAACCGCATTATACCAAAGGGCATTGATCTCAACTGCAAGGCCGTGGCGCTGCGTCACCGGCTTACCATTGACAACAGTATCCATCCAGGTAAAGGGCAATCCATGCTGGCCGGCCCAGATAAGCCCGTTGTCCAGCATACGGATGTAACCGGATACTCCAGACCGGTAACCTTCCAGGACATTCCTGATCTTGCGGCCATAAATCTTCCAAACGTCATCTGCCCTGTCCATAAGTATGGCATATTGCTGTAATGACCAGATAAACCAAAGAGAGGCATCGGCTGAGTTGTAAACTTTCTTGTTCTTAATACCAAAATTGGGAAAAAGAGGCCCCTTCATATCCTTGATCATCGTGTCGATCAAAGCCCTGAATAGCTTTTCCTCACCGGTAACCAATGTCAAACCCGGAGCAGCGATAAAAGTGTCCCTTCCCCACCGTCCAAACCATGGAAAACCGGCGATAATATCCGTCCTCTTGCCTTTTTTAACAATAAACTGTTGGGCTGCATTGATCAGGCAATTTTCAAAATTATCGCGCGGGATCCTTTTTTTAATCTCGCTGATAAACGACCGTTTGATGGAAGCTGGTTCGATTTCAGTAGTCCCTGCACAAAAAACAACCGACTCGCCCTTTTTGATATCGATCTCAAAAAATCCCGGCACAAACAGATCCTCCTGGTATTCATACCCTCTCTCCATTTCCATCTGGTATTCGATATTATAATTCCAGTCGGGCACGTGCGTGTATTCGGGCTGTTTAGAAAACTGCAAATAGAGGTAGGAATAACCGGGATACAATTTGACTCGGATCCCGTTGGAGACCTCACCATATTTATTGTTTATGTGGATATTGGCCTTGCTCAACCGGTGAATATTGCGAAACGCCAGAAATGGCCTGAATCGCAATTTCGTTGGAGAATGGGCATCTACCAGTGTATATCGGATCATGAAACGGTCGGCCACCTGTGAGAAAAGCATTTCACGTTTCAATACAACGCCCCCGACCTGATAGACGCTGTTGGGAATGGGATCAGCAGAAAAATCGTGCAGATATTTATGGCCTCTTGGGTAATATACGCCTCCGGGGTATTTGTGTATTCCCAGGTTGAATTCGGCATTATGCTGGATAACCGTCTCGTCAAAATTTGAAAGCAGGACATGGTTATCATCATCCAGTGCTGGCTGAGGTACTACTAAAAGGCCATGGTACTTTCTTGTGTGACAACCGATGATGGTTTGGCTGGAATAGGCTCCGGCACGGTTGGAACGGATCAGCTCTCTTTTTAACGAATACTCGAGGTTAACAAGTTGCTTTTTGTCAAATTTTATGTAGCTCATATTCTGTATTGCACCAATGTTTCAAGTTATCACATCACACCCACACTTCACTTGCACACCCAAACCCACACCCTCCTCACACCCAAACCCACACTCACTTCGCGGAGAGAGGGGGATTCGAACCCCCGGTCCCGAGGTATCGGGACAACGGTTTTCGAGACCGCCGCATTCGACCGCTCTGCCATCTCTCCTTTAAGAAGTTCTGAGTTTTGAGTGACGAGTTCTGAGTGAAAACGCAATCATAAAACTCAGAACTCAGAACTCAGAACTCAGAACTCAGAACTCAGAACTCAGAACTCAGAACTCAGAACTCAGAACTCAATTCGCGGAGAAAGAGGGATTCGAACCCCCGGTCCCGTTACCGGGACAACGGTTTTCAAGACCGCCGCATTCGACCGCTCTGCCATTTCTCCATTTCTGCTGCAAATTTATAAACATTTTCCCTTCATCAAGCCTTAAACTATCCCAAATTAACCTATAACTGACTTAATTTGACCAAAAACTGATTAAACTTCATTTTTGGAAAAAGATTGATTATCTTTGGGAAGATTAACCAATAAATATCATAGCCATGAAGAAAATCATTGCCTCCTTAATATCAATTATTATTTTTTGCGCTTTCATCCCGGAAACCCAAGCCAAAACGCTCAGGGCTTTGCTGAATTACACCATTTTCAATGTGCCGGATAAAGAGCCATTCATCGAAACATACCTGTCTGTGGCTGGCGAAAGTGTTATTTTTGAAAAAAATGACAGGGAGCAGTTTCAGGCATTGATTGAAGTGACATTTATCTTCAGGCAAAACAATGAAATTAAGGAATTTGACAAATACCAGCTTTTTAGTCCTGAAATCATTGATACTAACCTGATCGATTTTGATTTTATCGATCAGCAAAGATATTTTATGCCGGAAGGTGACTACGAAATGGAGATTATCATCTCTGATCTGAAAGCCGGCAAGAAACCATTTTCCTTCATCCAGCCAGTTTCTATAAGCTTTCACAAGGAGGATATCTGCTTTTCAGGTATTCAACTGGTGAAGTCGGTATCTCCGATGACTGAAACGAATATACTGACAAAAGGAGGATACGACCTGGTTCCGATGGTTTTCAATTTTTTTCCCGAATCTATAAATAAATTCACTTATTATGTGGAAATCTACAACGCTGAGAAAGCCATGGGGCAGGAAGAAAAATTCCTTGTAACATGTTTCATCAGGTCCTTTGAAACCGGCATTCCCATAAGGGAATATACTTCACATAAAAGAATGGATGCAAAACCGGTGGTCTCCCTGCTGAATGAATACGATATTACCCGCTTACCCAGCGGAAATTATACCCTGGTCATAGAGGTAAGAAATAAAAACAACGAACTGTTGTCAACGAATGAATTGTTCTTTCAGCGCAGTAACCCCAACATAGAATATAACCTGGACGAACTGGCCGGTATCGATGTTCAAATCACTTTTGCGAGCCAATACACGAGTAACAATACACTCAATGAATACCTTCGATGCCTGAGCCCAATTGCCACCGAGTTGGAAAAGAATTTCATATATAAACAATCGCCTTCTGCCGGACTGCAAACCAATCAACAATTCTTTTACAATTTCTGGTCGGCCAGGGATATGCAAAATCCTGAAAAAGCATGGAATGATTACCATATCCAGGTACAAGCTGTAAATATGGCATATAAAACACAGATTCATAAAGGCTACGAGACCGATCGTGGCAGGGTTTATCTTAAATATGGCCCTCCGAACGTCATCTCGGAAAGTTATCATGAACCCAGCAGCTACCCATACGAAATATGGCATTATTATGAGTTGAACGATAACCAGCGAAACAAACGCTTTGTTTTTTATACACACGACCTCGTCACAAATAATTTTGTCTTATTACATTCGGATGCCATCGGAGAAATATCAAATTACAGATGGCAGGTCTTTCTGAACAGCCGCTGGTATGACCCATATAACGTCGATTATAGGATGGCCCCCAGGATATATGGCAGCTGGGCCGATGATTACTACAGAAATCCAAGATAGTAATATAGATTATTGTGTATTCAATATCTGGAGTTCCAGAAGATAACATCCCGCTATCTAAATTTTGTAATTGCCTATTTTTTACGTTACTTTGAACCGCTAATCTGTTTTGGTGAATACTGCCGTAGTCATACTCAACTGGAATGGCAAAAAATTCCTCGAGAAATTTTTGCCCATGGTAATAGAACTCAGTAAAAACGATGCGTCTGTCATCATTGCTGATAACGCTTCTTCGGATGATTCCATTGATTATCTTGAAACACATCATCCTGACATCCGGATAATCCATCTGGAAAAAAATTGGGGGTTCGCCGGTGGTTACAATCAGGCACTCCGGGAAATCAATGCCGATTATTACATCCTGCTGAATTCTGATATCGAGGTGACAGAAAACTGGATCCCCCCCATTATAAAAATGATGGAAGAAGATCTGACCATTGCTGCCTGTCAGCCAAAGATCAGGTCTTACCAGGAAAAAGAAAAATTTGAGTATGCCGGGGCCGCCGGAGGGTTCATCGATAAATACGGATATCCTTTCTGCCAGGGAAGGCTTTTTCAATCCATTGAAACAGACACAGGGCAATATGACCAGCCAAAGGAAATATTCTGGGCTACCGGTGCCTGCATGTTTGTCAGGGCCAGCGTTTTTCATGAATTAGGAGGGTTCGACGATGATTTCTTTGCACATATGGAAGAGATCGATTTCTGCTGGAGGGCAAAGAACGAGGGCCATAGGATCATGTATTGCCCAGGCTCAACCATCTTTCATATCGGTGGAGGAACATTACCCCGTAAAAACTCCCGGAAAACCTACCTGAACATCAGGAATAACATTATCATGCTGATCAAAAACCTCGAATCAGAAAGATTGGTTAAGGTACTGGCAGCCAGGATCATCCTTGACTATGTTGCTGCCATCAAATTCCTCATCGACGGAGGTTTCCGGGATATGACCGCTGTGTTGAAAGCGCACTATTACATATTCAGTAACCTCGGCAGGTTGAGGAAAAAGAGGGAAAAGATAGCACACACCCGTGTTTCTCAGATTTATTGGGGTAATATCGTACTCAGGCATTATGTGGCACGAAAGGAAACATTCCAACAGCTCGATCCCGGACGCTTTACTGGTAATCCTCAAGGAAGCTTATTACAGCCAGCCGGTACCCCTCCAGTCCAAAACCGCAGATAAAACCGTCGGCAGCAGATGCTGTAACCAGTATTTCCCGGAATTTTTCCCGGCTAAAAACCTGGCTAATATGCACTTCGGTCACTTTCGCCGGAACAGCGCTCATGGCATCCGCTATCGCCACCGATGTATGGCTGTACCCCCCCGGATTGATGATGATCCCATCCTTTTTAAATCCTGAATCCTGTATCATATCAATCAACTCCCCTTCTATATTGGACTGAAAATATTCAATGGTTATCTCCGGAAATTCTGCCCTCAGCCTATCTAAATAGGATTCAAATGTCTGATGGCCATAGATCTCCTGTTCCCGCTGCCCGAGCAGGTTGAGGTTCGGACCGTTGATGATTATTAAGTTCAGAGTTCAGAGTTCAGAGTTCAGAGTTCAGAGTTCAGAGTTCA
>Ga0114946_10001367_pt1 | contig 16816 bp, 13 predicted proteins | sample WalLakDeSediment_FD_88676 | JGI IMG/M metagenome (GOLD analysis project Ga0114946, IMG submission 88676) | Lake sediment microbial communities from Walker lake, Nevada to study Microbial Dark Matter (Phase II) - Walker Lake 11/02/13 Deep Sediment | ecosystem: Environmental > Aquatic >... | reverse complement strand
TCGTCTGCTGCGGCTGGTGCGCGCCCTGCGCGTCGTCCTGTTCTTCTGGCGCGGCCTGGACAAGCTGTACGAGGTGCTCAACGTGCGGCTGATGAAGAAGTCGCTCGGCATTGCCGCGCTGTTCATGCTCCTTGGCGCCGGGGCCATCTTCCTGGCCGAGGGTCAGGGGCGCGGTGCAGCCGCGGTGGACACGCCCATCAAGGCCGCCTGGTGGAGCTTCACCACGGTGGTCACGGGCGGCTTCGCCGACATCCACAACCCGGACACGGGCGCGGGCCAGTTGACCACCATCGTCCTGGTCGTCGCCGGCATGACGGTGGTCGGCGTCTTCACGGCCACGCTGACCGCCCTGCTGGTGGGTGACGAGTCGGAGCAGATCCAACGCCTGCAGCGGGAGTTCGAGGCGCAGATGGGCGCGCTGCGCGCGCAGGTGGACGCGCTGAGCAGCCACCCGGACACGGACTCCTGACCAGGTCGCGAGCCGGAGGTGGCCCATGCCGTCCCCACCAAGTCTCCAAGACGCCCATGCGCCGCGCAGCGTGTGTTTTGGGTGCGGGCCAGCCAACGCCGAGGGGCTGCGCATCAAGAGCTACCCGATGGACGGCGACGTGGTCGCCACCTTCATGCCCGCGCCCTACATGGAGGCCTTCCCGGGCGTCTTGAGCGGCGGCATCATCGGCACGCTGCTGGACTGCCACTGCAACTGGACGGCCGTCCACCACTTCATGACGCGCTCCGGTGACGCGGAGCCCCCGGCCACCGTCACGGCCGAGTACACGGTGCGCATGCGCCGGCCCACGCCCACGGACGGGCCGCTCACGCTGCGGGCGCGCGCCGTGGAGGTGCGCGACGAGCGAGCGGTGGTGGAAGGCGAACTGGTGGCCCACGGCGAGGTAACGGCCACCTGCCGCGGCGTCTTCGTGCGCGTGGGGCCCGACCATCCCGCCTTCCACCGCTGGTAGGCAGGGGCCTGGCGGTCCGGCTCAGACGCCGCCCGCGCCTGTGTCCTGGCCCGCCGCCCCCGCCGGCATACCGCCTTCCTCGTCGGCCGCTCCGGCGTCCGCCTCGCGACCTCCGGCTTCCTTCTCCCCGGCCCCCGCGTGCCCGGGCGCGGTCTCACCGCGCAGGGCGGCATAGGCGCTGCGCCACCGAGCCTGGTCGTCGGGCCCGCCCCGCTCGCGCCCACGCCCGAAGCGCACACCAAAGAGGGCGACCAGCACCGCGGCCGCGAACAACCGCAGGTCCAACGCCGGTCCCCGACGCCGGATGTAGAGCAGGTCGAAGCGCAACTTCTGGCTGGGAGTGCTGTAGTAGTCGCCAAAGACCTGCGCCAGTCCGGCCAGGCCCGGCCGCACGGCGTGGCGGCGGGCGTAGCCGGGCACCGTTCGCAGGTGCCGGTGCACGAACACCGTGCGCTCCGGGCGCGGCCCCACGAAGCTCATCTCGCCGCGGGCGATGTTGATCATCTGCGGCAGCTCGTCGATGTGGGTCCGCCGCAGCAGGCCGCCCAGCAGGGTCACGCGCCGGTCGCCCGGCGCGGCGGGCACCGGTCCCGTCAGCGATTCGGCGTTCTTGACCATGGTCCGCAGCTTCAGCTGCAGGAAGCTGCGCCCGCCGCGCATGACGGCCACCTTGGCCACCAACAGCGGCCCGGGGTCCTGCAACCAGACCAGGACCGCCAACGCCACGGAGATGGGCAGGGAGATCACGATCACCGCCAGCGACAGCGCCAGTTCCAGCACGCGTCGGAGCAGGTCCCAGCGGGTGGCGTCCGGCACCACGCCCGCGTGGGCGCGGACCACCTCGTCCACCAGCCAGGCCGGTGGCCGGGCTATCACCTCCACCAGGCGGTACTCGCGGGCCGTGATCAGGATGACGGCAAGGAACGCCCCCAGCGTGCCCACCACGAAGAAGTTGACCAGCTTCTCGGGGCCGAACCGCGACTGGTAGAGCGCCACCACCAGGCTCAGGGTCACGGCTGCCAGGAACGCCAGCCGCAGCCGGCTCTCGCGCGAGAGCCTCAAGGGCATCCGGGCCGTCGCGGCCGCCGCCGCCGCCGTGGCGGCGGCGAACAGGGCGAAATAGAGCCCAAACTGCAGCCCGACGTTCTCGATGTCGTAGCCGTAGAGGCGTGTCAGCAGCACGGTGTAGCGCTGGACCAGGTGGAACACCACCACGGACAGAACAAGGTACAGGAGCAGGCCCAGCGCGAACCGCCGGGATGGGCGCGTCGCGCCCCGGTCCCGGCCGCGGCTCGGGGCGGGCCGACGGGACGGGCCCGGGTTCGGCTGTGCGTCGTCAGAGGTCATTGGGCGTTCCGCGGATTGCGGCCCGGACCGGCGCGGGCCGGCGCGCGTGGTATCATCGTCGAGGCGCGCGCATGCGGACCGACCCGCGACGCCACGCGCGGTGCCCCATGATAGCCCAACCGGACGAGCCGACAACGAGCGCATCGGCGCCGGCGCGGCGCCGCATCCTCGGCATTCGGGTGGACGACGTCACCTGGCCGGAGGCGCTGGACCGCCTGGAGCGTCTCTCGGCGGCCGGCGGCGGCAGCATCGTCGTGACGCCCAACCCGGAGATCGTCATGCAGGCCAGGCGCAATCCGGCCTTGGCGGCAGTCATCGACGCAGCCTCCCTGGCCCCGGCCGACGGCGTGGGCCTGCGCTGGGCGGGTCGCCTGCTGGGCGAGCCGGTGCGCGAGGTGGTGCCGGGCAGCGACCTGGTGGTGCGTCTGGCGGGTCGGGCCGGTCCCGTGCGGCAGCGCTGGTTCCTCCTGGGCGGCGCTCCCGGCGTGGCGGAGGCCGCGGGCCGCGCCCTGGCGTCGATCGGGCCCGGCCTGGTGATCGCGGGCACATACGGCGGCTCGCCGGACGCCGCCGACGACGAGGCGGCCTGCCGCGCCATCGAGCGCGCCGCGCCCGTGGACGTGCTCCTGGTGGCGTACGGCGCACCCGGACAGGAGCTGTGGCTGGCCCGCAACCAGCCGCGGCTGCGCGTGCCGCTGGCCATTGGTGTGGGCGGAACCTTCAACTTCCTGGCGGGACGCAGCCGCACGCCGCCCACCTGGGCGCGGCGGACCAACCTCATCTGGCTGTTCCGCCTGTGCACCGAGCCATGGCGCTGGCGGCGGCAACTGGCGCTGGCGCGCTTCGCCGGCGCCGTGCTGGCGGCGGCGGCCCGGCGGGCCGCGGCCCGTTAGTGTCCCGTTCCGAGAGATGGATCTGTGCAGGAACGTACAGGACGGGACACTAGCCCAGTGGCGCGAACTTGGCGCTGAAGTGGCGCAGGTAGCGCGGCTGCTCCACGATCCGGTAGCCCCGCAGCCGCTCGCGGCCCTGCCACACGCGCTCGGCCACTTCCAGCACGTAGTCCACGTGGCTCTGCGTGTACACGCGGCGCGGCATGGCCAGCCGCACCAGCTCCATGGCCGCCGGCCGCTCCTCGCCGCTGTCGGCGTCCACCGCGCCGAACATGACCGAGCCAATCTCCACGGCGCGAACGCCGCCGGCCAGGTACAGCTCGTTGGCCAGGGACTGGCCCGGGAACTGGAGCGGCGGGATGTGGGGCAGCGTGGCCTTGGCGTCGATGTACACCGCGTGCCCGCCGGGCGGCTGGACGATGGGGAAGCCGATCGCCGACAGCCTGTCCCCCAGGTAGCGTGTGGTCGCCAGCCGGTAGAGCAGGTAGTCCTCCTGGAGCGCTTCGCGCAGGCCCACCGCCACCGCGTCCAGGTCGCGGCCGGCCAGCCCGCCATACGTGGGGAAGCCTTCGGTCAAGATGAGCACGTTGCGCAGCCGCACCGCCAGGTCGTCGTCGTTGGTGCAGATGAAGCCGCCGATGTTGGCCATGCCGTCCTTCTTGGCGCTCATCGTGCAACCGTCTCCCAGCTGGAACATCTCGCGCGCGATGTCGGCCACCGCCCGGTCGGCGTAGCCGGGCTCGCGCAGCTTGACGAAGTACGCGTTCTCGGCGAACCGGCAGGCGTCGAAGTAAAGCGGGATGCCGTGCCGTGCGCACACTTCCTTCACCGCCCGCGCGTTGGCCATGGACACGGGCTGGCCGCCGCCCGAGTTGTTGGTGACGGTCAGGATGCACATGGGAACGCGCTCCGGGCCCACGCTCCGGATCAAGGCCTCCAGCCGGTCCACGTCCATGTTGCCCTTGAAGGGGTGGTCCGCCTGCGGTTCGCGTCCCTCCGGGATCACCAGGTCCTCCGCCGCGGCGCCGCGGAACTCGATGTTGGCGCGGGTGGTGTCGAAGTGGGTGTTGTTGGGCACCACGTCGCCGGCGGCCACCGCCACCGAGAACAGGATGCGCTCCGCCGCCCGACCCTGGTGCGTGGGCACGACGTGGCGGTAGGTGCACACCTCGCGCACCGTCGCCTCGAAGCGGTACCAGCTGTCCGCGCCGGCGTACGACTCGTCGCCGCGCATCATGGCCCCCCATTGGTCCGCGCTCATGGCCCCGGTGCCGCTGTCCGTGAGCAGGTCGATCATCACATCGCGCGCCGGAACCAGGAACAGGTTGTGGTGCGCCGCCGCCAACAGCACCTCGCGCTCCGGGCGCGTGGTCTTGCGGATGGGCTCCACCATCTTGATGCGAAACGGCTCGATGACCGTGCGGAAGCCGGTCTGCGCCTCGTTGAGGGCGTGGATCTCGTCGCTCATGTCTCCGTCCGATGCTCCCTGAGTCGTGCGGCCGGGCGCCGTGGCCGACGGGTGGCGAGGGGCCGATGGTATCAGACCGGAGCGCCGCCGGTAAGCCGCGGGCCGTTCGGAGGCCCGCCCGCGGCACCACCGTCCTCGCGCCGACCGTCGCCCGCGCCGGGCAGGGTGAGCGTGACGGTGCGCACGGCCAGGCCGTCCATGGACTCCACCTGGATGCCCACGCCCATGACCTCCACGGCGTCGCCCGGCGCTGCGATCCGGCCCAGCTCCGCCATGACCAGCCCGCCCAACGTCTCCGCCTCGTCGTGCGCGAGCGACAGGCCCAGCAACTGCTCCAGCTCCGCCAGCAGCAGGTCGCCGCGCGCCCGCACCACCCCCGGCCGCACCGCCTCGAGCGGCGGCAAGTCGCGGTCGAACTCGTCGCGGATCTCGCCCACCACTTCTTCGATGACGTCCTCCATGGTCACCAGGCCGGCCGTGCCGCCGAACTCGTCGAACACGATGGCGATGAAGCTGTGCGCCCGGCGCAGCCGGACCAGGGTCTCCTCGAGCGGCAGCGACTCGGGCACGAACAGCGCCGGGCGGGCGAGCCGCGACAGGTCGAAGGAGTCCGCTCCGGCCACCCTGTGGCGCGCCAGGTCCTTGACGTGGAGGACGCCCACCACCCGGTCCAGACTGCCCTCGTAGACGGGATAGCGGGACAGGCGCGAGCGGCACAGCTCCGCGTACACCACGGCCTCGCCGGCTTGGGAGGGCAGGCCACGCACGCGGTTGCGCGGCGTCATGATCTGGCCCACCGTGCGCTCGCCGAAGTCGAAGATGTTCCCGATGAGCAACTCCGCCGCCGCCGGGATGGCGCCCCGTCTGAGGCTGTCGCCCACCACCAGCTCCAGCTCCGTCGGCGACAGCAGCCGCGAGGCCGGGTCGGGCGGCGGCACGCCCATGGCCCGGGTGATCAGGTTGCCGAGGCTGTTGAGCAGTCCCACCAGCGGCTGCATCAGCCGCTCCAGCCCATGCATGGCCAGCGCCACGCGCAGCACGGTGCCCTCCGCCCGTTGGATGGCCAGCGACTTGGGGATCATCTCGCCGGCCACCACGTGCAGGTAGGTCAGGGCAGCGACGGCCAGGATCGCGGCGAGGGTGTGGGCTGCCGGCGCGGCCAGCCTGCCCAGGTCGTGCAACGGGCCCGCCAGCCAGCCGGCCACGGTGTGCTCGCCGTACATGCCCAGCGCCAGGCTCACGACCGTGATCCCCACCTGGGCCGTAGCCAGGTAGCGGTTCTGCAGGTTGGCATCGCGCTGCACGGCCAGCGCCCGCCGCGCGGCGCGCGATCCCGCCGCGGCGCGCGGCGCCAGGCGCGTCGGGGGCGCGACCAGGATGGCGAACTCGGCGGCCACAAACAGCGCGTTCAGGAACACCAGGCCCGCGATCACCAGGACGGGCAGGCCGTACTCGGTCAACGCACCTCCTCGCGGAGGCGCTCCAGCTGCGCCGCGGTGACGGCCAGGCTGGCGGATGCCACGCCGCGACGGCCCATGCGCTCCACGCGGAAGGTCACGTCCCCTACCGCAAGCGACTCGCCTGTGCGCGGGATGCGGCCGGCGCACGAGAGCAGCAGTCCGCCCAGGGTCTCGGCCTCGCCCTCGGCCAGGTACAGACCCAGCCACGCGTTCAGCTGTCGCACGGGCACGTCGCCGCGCACGACCACCCGCCGGCCGCCGCGCTGCACCGTCAGTGGCGGTTCCTGGACGTCGAACTCGTCGTGCAGGTCACCGAACAACGCCTCCACCAGGTCGTCCAGCGACGTGATGCCCGCGGTTCCTCCGTGCTCGTCCAGGACGACGGCCACCGGCGACCGCTCGCGCTGCAGGAGCGCGAAGACCTCGCTCGCTCGCGCCGTGATCGGCACATACACCGGCTCGCGCAGCACGGGCCGGACGGAACCGTAGGCCGCCATGCACAGCAGGTCCTTCAGGTGCACCAGGCCGACGACGTGGTCCAGACCGCCCTCGTGCACCACCAGCCGCGCGTGGGGCGAGCCGGCCAGCAACGCGAGCAAGTCCTCTGCAGGCGTGTCCACGGGCGCAGCCAGCACGTGCGTGCGCGGCACCATGGCCTGGCGCACCGTCAGATTGCGCCAACGCAGCGCGTTCTCCAGCAGTCGGCGCTCCTCCGGCTCCAGCAGGCCCCCTGCCGCCGACTCCCGGGCGAGCAGGATGATCTCCTCCGGCCGGTGCACGTGCAGGCCCTCCGCCGTGGGCTGCGCGCCGAACACGCGCAGGACTGCCGCGCCGCTGCCGTTGAACAGCGCGACCAGCGGGTGCAGCAGCCACTGGGACCAGCGCATGGGCCACCACGTGAGGATCGCCAGCCGCTCCGGAAAGCGCACCCCCACGTTCTTGGGCACCAGCTCGCCAAGGACCACCTGCAATCCGGTCAGCAGCAGCAGGACGGCCACTGCCGCGATGGACGCGGCGGCAACCTGGGACAGGCCGGTGTGCCCCAGCCAGGGCGCGAGAGCCGTGGCCACGCGGCCCTGTCCGTAGAACCCCAGAACCAGGCTGGAGACGGTGATGCCCACCTGGCACGTGGCCACGTAGGCGTCCAATCGGCGCGGGTCGCCGGCGATGGCGCTCAGCCGCGCCGCCGCGCGATCTCCGCCCGCCGCCATCTCCGCCAGTCGAGAGCGGCGCGAGCTGATGGTGGCGAACTCCGCCGCCACGTACAGGGCGTTGAAGCCGATGAGAACGGCGACGACCGCGGCTATGGTCATCCAGGTCATGGTTGGGCGCCCCAGCGCGCCGGGCAGCGGGCGGCCGAAGCATATGCCTGCCGGCGCGGCGGCGCAACGCCGGCCCGGGACGCCGGCGCGCCGCAGTGGCCGGGCCGTCGCCGCGTGGCCGGCGTCACCGGCCGCCGTCCAGGTGGCGCTCGTGCCACAGCCCAAACACGAGCAGTCCCCACAGGTTGCGGCTGTGGTCGCGCCGGCCGCCCAGGTGCTCGGCCAGGAGCTGCTGCACGTAGCGCGGGTCGAACACCCCCTGGCGGCGGACGCGCTGGGGCGCCAACTGTCGCGTCAGGAGCGGTCGCAGCTCGCCCTTGAGCCACACCGGCAGCGGCACGTGGAAGCCGGCCTTGGGCCGCGCGGCCGCGCCGGGAGGCAGCAACTCCGCCGCCACGCTGCGCAGTGCGGCCTTGAGCCGCAACCGGCGCACCTTGTGCGCGCTCGGCAGCGTGGTCATCCACTCCACCAGGTGGTGATCCAGCAGCGGCACCCGCACCTCCAGGCCGTGCGCCATGCTGGTCCGATCCACCTTGACCAGCATGTCGTCGACCATGCTGACCTTGGCGTCCACCACCAGCAGTCGGTTGAGCAGGTCGGCGCCCGGGTAGGCGAGGAACGGGCGGCGCAAGGCGTCCACCGGGTCGTGCGCCGCGGCCTCGAAGCCGGGCGCGTAGAGACTGCGCTTCATCTCCTCGGTGAAGATCAGCCGCCAGCCGGCGTGGGCGGCGAGCGGGTCGGAGCGGGCGTGGGCCACGAAGCGCTTGGCGCGCAGGTCCCAGCTCATCTTGCGGTCGGAGGCCGGCAGACGATCGACCAGCCACGGCAGCGCGCGACCGGTCAGCCACTCGGGCAGCCGCCGGTAGTGGTGGCGCAGCCTGTCGGCCTGGTAGATCACATAGCCGCCGAAGACCTCGTCCCCGCCGTCACCGCTCAGCACCACCTTGACGTGACGGGCGGCCGCCTGCGCCACGAACCACGACGCCATTGCCGACGAGTCCGCGAACGGCTCGTCAAACGCCTCCACCAGCGCGTGCACGACGTCCTCTGCGCGCGGCTCCACCACGATCTCGGTGTGCTCGGTTCCGAAGTGACGCGCGATCCGGCGTGCCTGCGGCATCTCGTCGTAGGACCGCTCGCGAAAGCCCACGGTGAAGGTCCGCACCGGCCGCCCCGATGCGCGCGCCATGAGCGCCACCACCACGCCGGAGTCCAGCCCCCCGCTCAGGAACGCGCCCACCGGCACGTCGCTGATCATGCTGGCGCGCACCGCCTCATCCAGCCGTCGGGTCAACTCCGTCCGGACCTGGGCTCCGCTCGCCGGCTCCACGCCGGCGTTCGGCTCCGGCTGGGGCGGGAACTCCCAGTAGGCACGCTCGCGCGCCTGGTCCGGAGCGCGCGCCTCCAGCACCGTGCCCGCGCCCAGCTTGCGGATGCCCTGGAACATGGTCCGCGGTCCCGGCACGTAGTCGAACGACAGGTAGTCGTGAAGCGCCGCGGTCTCCAATCGCCGCGGGAAGCCGGTGGCCAGCAGCGCCTTGATCTCGGAGCCAAAGTGCAGGGCGCCGTCGTGGACGCCGTAGAACAGCGGCTTGATCCCCAACCGGTCGCGCGCCAGCAGCAGCCGGCCGGCGCGCCCGTCCCACAGGGCGATGGCGAACATGCCCCGCAGCCGCTCCAGAAACGCCGGGCCGTGCTCCTCGTACAGGTGGACCAACACCTCGGTGTCGCCGCGGCTGGTGAAGCGGTGGCCGGCGGCCGCGAGTTCCGCCCGCAGCTGCAGGTAGTTGTAGATCTCGCCGTTCTGCACCGCCCACACGGTGCCGTCCTCGTTGCCGACGGGCTGATGCCCGCCCTCCACGTCGATGATGGCCAGCCGCGTCGCGCCCAGCGCCACGCCGGGCGCGGCGAACACGCCGCTGTCGTCCGGGCCGCGGTGGCGCAGCGTGCCGCACATCCGCTCCACACGGGCGCGCAGCGGCTCCGCTCCGCTGCCCGGCGCCAGGCTACCGCAGATGCCGCACACGGTCATGCTCCAAGGCGGACGTGCCCGGCGCGCGCCGGTGGGGTATCATCGAGCTCGGCCACGTGCCCCAATGCGTGCAAGGAGCCAGCCGATGACCACGGACCCCACCAAGAGCGTCCTCCTCGTGCCCCTCGACGGCTCGCGCATGGCCGAGCGCGCCGCCGGCATGGCGGCGGCAGTGGGCCGCCACGTCGGCTGCCGGATCGTGCTGCTGGCGGTGCCCGAGGTGTACGGCCTCGACGCGGCGTGGTACGCGCGCGCCGCCCACGACGCCGAGGGACCGCTGGTTCCGGTCGAAGCCCTCCTGGACGAGGCGCGGCAGAGCGCGCGGAAGACCCTGGACGAGAACGCCGCCGCCCTGGCCGGCCAGGGGCTGACCGTGGATAGCGTCCTGGTGGACGACGCCCCCGCGCGGGCCATCGTGGCCACCGCGACCGACCGAGGCGCGTGGCTGATCGTGATGGCCACGCACGGTCGCGGCGGGCTGTCGCGCTGGGCGTTCGGCAGCGTGGCCGACAAGGTGCTGCACACTTCCCACACGCCCGTCCTGCTGGTGCGGGTCGGGGCCGAGCACCTCGACCCCAAGCTGGACCAGATCATGGTGGCGCTGGACGGGTCGCACCACGCCGAGGCGGTCCTTGACGACGCCCGCCGCATCGCGGCGGCTGCGGGCGGACGCATGCTGCTGGTCCACGTGGTGGAGGAGCCGACGGTGGCCCCGCACGGCGCGGCCCTCCTCAACGCGCAGGTGCGCTACCGGCGCCGCGTGGAGGAGCGCCTGAGCGCGCTCGTCGACGATCTGCGCGCGCAAGGCGTCAACGCCGCACTGGAACTGCTGTCCGGCGATGATGTGGCGGAGACACTGCTGCAGCGCCAGGAAGCCAGTGAGATCGACCTGGTCTGCCTGACCACGCACGGCAGCGGCGGCATGGAGCGGTGGGCCTTCGGCAGCGTGGCCGACCGCGTGCTGCGCAGCGCGCGCTCGCCGGTGCTCATCCGCCGCAGCATCGCGTAGACGGAGGCAGCCCCGGTTGGGGCCCTGCCGCCCGGCCCGGCGCCGCAACGGCCGGACGGCCGTGCTACGGCCGTCCGTGGCCCGCGCCCGCTGCCGCGCTCCACGTGGCCAGGGCCTTGACCGCCGGCAGCGCCTTCCCTTCCAGCAACTCCAACGTGGCGCCGCCGCCCGTGGACACCCAGGTCATGGCGTCCGCGAGCCCCGCGGCGCGGACCGCCGCCGCGGAATCGCCGCCGCCCACGATGGTGGCGGCGTCGTCCAGGTCCGCCAGCGCCCGCGCCACGCCAAAGGTGCCGTGTGCGAACGGCTCCAGCTCGAACACCCCCATCGGGCCGTTCCAGATGACGGTGCGCGCGCCGCGCAGCCGCGCGGCGAACGCCTGCACCGTGACCGGGCCCACGTCCACGGCCCGCCAGCCATCCGGCACGCCGTCCATGGCACCAACGGTGCGCGTGGCGGCGTCGGGGGCCAAGGCGTCGGCAATGACCAGGTCCACCGGCAGACACAGCGGGGCGCCCTCCGCGGCCCACAGGCGGCGCGCGGTCTCGAGCCGGTCGCTCTCGACCATGGAGTCCCCCATGGCCACCCCCTGCGCGGCCAGGAACGTGTTGGCCATGCCGCCGCCGACGAGTATGAGGTCGGCGCGCGGCAGGAGCGCCTCGATCACCCCGATCTTGTCCCCGATCTTGGCGCCGCCCAGGATCACGGCAAACGGGCGGGCCGGGTCGTGCAGGGCGGCCGTGAGGACGGTCAGCTCTCTGGCCATCAGCCGCCCGGCGTGCGAGGGCAGGAACCTGGTGACGCCGACCACGGACGCCGCCGCCCGGTGCGCCGTGCCGAAGGCGTCGTTGACGTAGGCGTCCGCCAGACGCGCCAGCGCGGCGGAGAACCCGGGGTCGTCCGCCTTCTCGCCGGCGTCGAAGCGCAGGTTCTCCAGCAGGACCACGTCGCCCGGGGACATGGCCGCCGCGGCGGCCTCCGCCTCGCGACCGACCACCGCCGGCAGCGCGTGGACGGGCCGCCCCAAGAGCGCCGCCAGCGCCTGCCCCACGGGCGCCATCCGCAAGGCGGGATCGGGCCCCTTGGGGCGCCCGAGATGGCTCATCAGGACCAACGCAGCTCCCCGATCCAGCAGCTCCCGCAGCGTGGGCAGGGCGGCGCGCAGGCGCGTGTCGTCGGCGACGGCCCCGTCCCGCAGGGGCACGTTGAAGTCCACGCGCACCAGCACGCGTCGGACATCGGCGCCCAGATCGTCCAACGTGAGCATCCTCAGCCACTCCTCGCCGAGGCGGATGTCCACGGGCATGGCGGCTCCCTCACTCCCTGCCGAGCGCGGCGCCCACCATGGCCGCCACGTCCGCAACGCGGTTGCTGTATCCCCACTCGTTGTCGTACCAGGCGCTCAACTTGGCCAACGGCCCTATGGTCATGGTGAGCGGTGCGTCCACGACCGCCGAGAAGCGGCTGCCGCGGTAGTCGCTGGAGACCAGCGGCTTGTCGGAGACGGCCAGCACGTGCCCGGCCGGGCCCGCCGCCGCAGCGCGGAGGGCCTCGTTGATGCGGTCGGCGGCCACCGCCTCGCCCAGCCGCAGCGTCAGCTCCAGGATGGAGACCACGGGCACCGGCACGCGCATGGACGTGCCGTCCAAGCGGCCGGCCATGGCCGGCAGGAACAAGCCCACGGCCGTCGCCGCCCGGGAGGTGGTGGGCACGATGCTGACCGGCGCGGCGCGCGCCCGACGCAGATCCACGTCGGTCGTGTCCAGCAGCTTCTGGGCGTTGGTGTAGGCGCGCACGGCGGTTACCAGTGCCCGCTCCACCGGGACGGAGCCCACCAGCGCCGAGAGCACCACCGCCAGCGCGTTCGTGGTCTCGGTGTCCGTGGCCAGCACGTGATGCCGGCCGGGGTCGTAGGCGGCCTCGTTGACACCATAGAGCACGGTCAGGTCGGCGTGGTCGCTGGCCGCGGTGATGATCACCTTGCGCGCGCCCGCCTCCAGGTGGCCGCGGGCGTCAGCCGCGGCCGTGTAGGCACCGGTAGCCTCGATGACCACGTCGATGCCCAGGGCGCGCCAGGGCAGCCCGGCCGGTGTGTCCGCCGAGACCAGCGGCACCGTGGCGTCGCCGATGCGAAGCCGCCCGTCCACCACGACCACCGTCTCGTCAAAGCGCCCGTACGTGGAGTCGTGCCGCAGGAGGTGCGCGGCCGCCGGCGCCTCGTCCAGCCGCTGCAGGCCGATGGCCGCCACCTCCAGAGCCGGGCGGTGATGGCGCCAGATGACCTTGAGCGCCTGGCGCCCGGTGCGGCCGAACCCGTGGATGGCAACCCGCGTCGTCATGCCGCCACCTCCCGGCCGCGCCAACCGGCCCGCGCGCGCAGCGCGATCTCCTCGCGCACCTCCTCGTGCCGCGCCCCGCGGGCCCGCCGCGCCATGTAGAAAGCCACGTCCGCCACGCGCGTGGCGTAGCCCCACTCGTTGTCGTACCACAGCACCGTCTTGATCAGATCACCCAGGACGATGGTGGCTGGGCCGTCCACGACGGAGGAGTGCGGGTCGCCCGTGAAGTCCACGCTCACCAGCTCGTGCTCCGTGAAGCCCAGGACGCCGGCCAGGCCGTTCTCCGCCGCCTCCCGCAGCACGTCGTTCACCTGCGTGGCGTCGGAGGCCGGGCGCTCCACGAGGGCCGTGAAGTCCGCCACCGAGACGGTTGGGGTGGGCACCCGCAGGGCCGAGCCGTGGAAGCGCCCGGCGAGCTCCGGGATCACCTCGCCCACCGCCTTGGCCGCCCCCGTGGAGGTGGGGACGATGTTCAGCGCCGCGGCGCGCGATCGCCGCGGGTCCTTGCCGGCGTGGTCCAGCAGCGCCTGCGACGAGGTGTAGGCGTGGATGGTTGTCAGCAGGCCCTGCGCAATGCCGAACCGCTCGTAGAGCACCTTGGCCGCCGGCGCCAGCGCGTTGGTGGTGCAGCTGGCGTTGGAGACGATGAAGTGGCGTTCCGGGTCGTAGCGCTCCTCGTTGACGCCAAGCACCACCGTGACGTCCGGCTTCTTGCCGGGCGCCGTGATCAGCACCCGGCGCGCGCCGCCCAGGATGTGCTTGCCGGCCATCTCGCGGTCGCGGTAGTAGCCGGTGGCCTCGATGACCAGGTCCACGCCCCAGCGCCGCCACTCCGGAACCGGGCCGTACGGGTTCCGGCCGGATATCTCCATCAGCCTGTCGTCCAACTGGATGCCGTTGGTGCGGCCCTGGACCACCGCCTTGATGTCGGCCTCGAAGACGCCGTACACGGAGTCGTGCTCCAACAGCAGCGCCCGTTGCTCGGTGATGTGGGGGTCGGTGACGCCGATCACGGCGATCTCCAGCTCGTCCCAGTAGCGCTGGTGCACGGCCTTGACCACCTGCCGCCCTATGCGCCCGAACCCGTTGATGGCAACGCGTGTGGTCATGCTGCGGCTTCCCCTTGTGGTGGTGCTGCGGGCGGTGGGCGGCCGGCGCGCGGTCGACACCCGGAAGCCCCGGCGCGCCCGGGAGCGGTGGCGCGCCGCCCCGCGCCCATGCCGGAGGGGCGGGTCAGGCGCGGCGCGACAGCCCCAGGATGTCGCTGGCGCTGACGATGCCCACGATGCGCTCGCCGTCGTCCACCAACACGCGCCGGATGTGTGTGTTGCGCATCAGCAGCGCGCAGTCCTGAACCGACGTGTCCGGCGGCACGGTGACAATGGGGCGGCTCATGACGTCGCGCACCAGGACCGTCGCGGGATCCGCCTCCATGGCCACCACCTTGGTCACGACGTCGGTCTGGCTGAAGAAGCCCGCATCGTCGTGGGGCGCCTCCGCGGACACCAGCAGGCTGCCAATGCCACGACCGGCCATCACCCGCAGCGCCTCGGCCACCGTGGCGCCGGCGTGGATGCTGGCCACGGGACTGGACATGATGTCGGCGGCGGACTCCATGGCACGCTCCCGGGCACGGACGGAGCAACGATTGTATGGGCTGCCCCGCGCCCAGTCAAAGCCGCGCTCGCCCCGTGCCCTTCACGGAGCGCCAGCCGCGCGCGGGCACCGCGCCCGTCGCGGGCGGCGCCGGGATCGGCGCTCAGCGCGGCAGCGGCGACCACCGCGGCTGGCGCGCCTGTCGCCGCACGAGCGGCACCCGGGCGCCGGTGGCCGTGTCCAGCAGCGACAGGCCGTCCGCGTTGGCCACGGCCACGTTGCGCCCGTCGGGCGCCCAGGCAAAGCCGGTGCCCAACGGCAACTGGAGCAACGGCCCCACCGCGCGCGGCGTCAACATGGGCGCGGTCAGGTCCACCTCGTAGGCGCGCATGCCGTCACCGCGATCCGCCAGCGCCACCAGGCGCTGGTCGTCCGTGACGGTCGCCGCCGCCACGGCCGCGGTCTCCTCCAGCACGCGCCCCAAGGTGGGCGGGTCGGCGACGGTGAGCAGATGGAGCCCCGCGCCGGCCAGCCAGGCCACCGGCAGCCCGGGCACCCACCCACCCGACGTCACCGGCGCCAACGGCACCCGCAGCACCAGCCCGGTTGCCACGTCCACGACCAGCGGGCCGCCGTCGGCGGCGCGCACCACCAGCGTGGCGCCGTCGCCCGACCAGGCCAGCGGCGCACCACCCGCGGCAACCGCCTCGGCGACGCCGTGGGCGGTGTCGAACAGCCACACGCCGTCCGCGGCGTAGGCCAGCCGGCGGCCGTCCGCCGACCAGAGCGGGACGGAGGCACCGGCCGCCACCACCAGCCACGGCGGCCCGTCCACCGAAGCGACCGTGAGCGCCCCGTCCAGCGCGTAGGCCACGTCACCCGTGGGCGAGAGGGCGTAGGCGCTCAGCCCGGCCGCGACCTCCGCCACCGGCTCGGGAGCCGCGCCCGAGGCCGGGATCCGCCACAGGCCCCCGCCCAGAGCGTCGATGTAGTACAGATCGGCGGGCAGGATGCCGGCGGCGACCACCGCCGACGCGGGCTCGTCGGGCCGCGCCGTTTCGTCGGGTGCCGCTGCCCGCACCGTTGCCGGCGGTGTCGCCGCGGTCGCCGGCGGTGGTGCCGCGGTCCCCGATGCGATCTCCACCGGAGGCGCACCGGCGGCGGAGCCGACCATGCCGGTGGAGATGGTGGCCGGCCCCGGGCGGCCGGCCGGCGTGGCGATGACGATGGTCGGCCCCGGCCGCGCCGCCACCGCCGCGGCCGTGGGCGTGGGCCCGGACACGATCACCTGCACGGCCGCGCTCGGCGCCACGTCCGCGGCCAGCATCCGGACCGTGGCCTCGAAGCGGCCCGCCGCGCGGTACGTGTGCTCCACCCGGAACGGGCCGCCCGGCGCGCCCTGCTCGCAATCGTCGGTCCGGGCCAGCAGCACCTCGCCGTCGCCAAAGTCCCAGGCCAGGCTGGGGCAGTCCGTGAAGGCGGTGACCCGGCCCTCGAGCCGCGCCTCCAACCCCACGGTCAGGGGCGCGTCGCCCACGCGCGGCGCCGCGCTCAGTGAGAGCCACGTCCCGGCCGCGCCGGCGGCGAGCGGCGAGTCGCCCGGCTCGGCTGCCTCGCAGCCGCTCGACCCGGGCAGCATGGCCAGAGCAACCAGCACGGCCCGCGCCGCGCGGGCGCCCCGCCTACTGCGGCGCTCGCTCAATGCCGAAGGCCAGCAGGGCAAGCCACGGCAGGCCGTCTGCGTCCCGGACGGCAACGGCCAGCCACGCGTCGTCGGTCGAGAACGTGGGCGCCAGCGTGACGTCCACGCCCCGCGCCAGTCGCGTGGGCCCGGCGCTCACGTCGGTGGCCGCCAGCCACATGTCGCCGGCCTTGTCGACCAGCGCCAGCCAGCGCCCGCTCGGCGACCAGGTCACGGCCAGCGGGGCCCGCCCGTCCAGCAGCAGGTGCCGATGGGCATCGTCCGCCGGTCGCCACACCCCCACGCCGCCGTCGGGAGCGCGGTAGGCCACGCGCAGCCCGGCCGGCGCGAAGGTCGGGTCGGTCATGGGTGGCGCCGCCCGTCGCTGCCCCGAGCGCACGTCCAGCAGCCACCACCGCGCCGGCGCCTCGCCCCTTGCCGCGCGTCCCACCTCCGGGTACAGCACCCACCAGCCGTCGCTGGAGACCCAGGCCGACGCGTCGCGAGGCATGTCGGCGTTGGGCGCGATGCCCACGCGCGCGGCCAGGGAGCTGCCGCGCCCGCCGCCCGGGTCCACAAGCCGATGGTCCAGACGCCCGCCGGTCGGGTCTCCAACCACGACCGCGTCCGACAAGAGGACGCTGCCGTCCGCCAGCCAACGCGGCCGCGCGTAACGCCCGCCGCGCATTGCGCCCCTCGCCTCCGCC
>Ga0114946_10001366_pt1 | contig 16824 bp, 16 predicted proteins | sample WalLakDeSediment_FD_88676 | JGI IMG/M metagenome (GOLD analysis project Ga0114946, IMG submission 88676) | Lake sediment microbial communities from Walker lake, Nevada to study Microbial Dark Matter (Phase II) - Walker Lake 11/02/13 Deep Sediment | ecosystem: Environmental > Aquatic >... | reverse complement strand
GGAGATCTGGGACAAGGCGACCGCGGCGCTGCAGGGCGCGCTGGAGCGCAAGGGCCTCGAGTACATCCTCGATGAGGGTGGCGGCGCTTTCTACGGCCCCAAGATCGACCTGAAGATCGAGGATGCGATCGGGCGCAAGTGGCAGTGCTCCACGGTGCAGCTGGATTTCAACCTGCCGGAGCGCTTCGGAATGGAGTATGTGGCGGCGAGCGGCGAGCGGCGCCGGACCATCATGATCCATCGCGCATTGCTCGGTTCGCTGGAGCGATTCTTCGGCATCCTGATCGAGCACTACGAGGGCCGCTTCCCGGCCTGGCTCGCCCCGGTACAGGCCGTGGCGCTGAATATCACCGACAAACAGGCGGAATACGTGGATTCCGTCGCGAAAACCCTGAATCAACAGGGGTTTCGGGTCGAGGCCGACTTGAGAAATGAGAAGATCGGCTTTAAAATCCGCGAGCATACTATGCAAAGGGTGCCCTTCCTGCTGGTCGCGGGCGACCGGGAGAAGGGGGCTGGTTCGCTGGCCGTGCGATCGCGCAGCGGCGAGGACCTGGGGTCGATGAGTATCGACGACCTGGGAAAATTCCTCGCACGCCAAGTCGCGATGCGCGGCCGGTCTGTTATGGAGGATTGACGCATCACAGCGTCCAAACGTGTTCGGCGCAACGAGGATATCGGCGCGCCACAACTGCGGATCATCGGCTCGGACGGCGAGCAGCTTGGCATCATGAGCCGCGAAGAAGCCCTGCGGCTGGCGGCGGATGAAGGTCTGGACCTGGTCGAGGTAGCGCCCACGGCGGAGCCGCCGGTCTGCAAGGTGATGGACTACGGAAAGTTCGTCTTCGAGCAGAACAAGAAGAGCCAGGTCGCGAAGAAAAAGCAGCGACAGATCCAGGTCAAGGAAGTGAAGTTCCGGCCGGGAACCGAGGAAGGCGACTACCAGGTCAAGCTGAGAAACCTCGTCCGGTTCCTGACGTCGGGTGACAAGGCCAAGGTAACCCTGAGGTTCCGCGGCCGGGAGATGGCGCACAAGGAACTGGGCGCCAAGCTCCTCGAAAGGGTGCGGGACGACCTTGCCGAAATGGCTTCGGTCGAGCAGTTCCCGCAAATGGAAGGGCGCCAGATGACCATGGTGCTGACGCCCAAGAAAAAGTGAGCCGCGGACCGAGGGGCCGAAACCCCGAAGCCGTTGCTACGCCTGCAGGGCCGTTGAGCCCGACCAGGCCATAAAACGGAGAAACGACATGCCCAAGATGAAAACGAATCGCGGGGCCGCCAAGCGGTTTCGCCGAACGGGGGGCGGCGGCTTCAAGCGCGGCCAGTCCCACCTGAACCACATCCTTACCAAGAAGAGCACCAAGCGGAAGCGCCACCTCCGGTCCACCGAGCAGGTGGCCGAGAGCGATGTGAAAGCCGTCCGCAAAATGCTCCCCTACGCGTAAGGAGGTGACCCATGGCACGAGTTAAGCGTAGTGTGACCGCCCGGGCGCGGCACAAGAAGATCCTGAAGAAGGCCAAGGGCCATTACGGCCAGCGGCGCAAGAGCTTCCGTGTTGCGAAGCAGTCGGTCACCAAGGGCGGGCAGTACCAGTATCGCGATCGCAAGGCGAGGAAGCGCGATTTCCGCGCGCTGTGGATCGTGCGCATCAATGCGGGCGCGCGCATGCACGGCCTGTCCTACAGCCGGCTGATCGACGGCCTGAAGAAGGCCGGCGTGGAACTGGACCGCAAGGTGCTGGCGGACATGGCTGTGTTCGAGCCCGAGGCGTTCGGCGTTGTCGCCGAACAGGCCAAGGCCGCACTCGCCGCATAAGCCGCATCGGAATATTCCGGACAGGCCGCGACGCACCGGGCGACGCGGCGACGGCGCGAAGGGGAAAGGCCTTGCGGGGCCTTTCCCCTTTTCCTTTGCAGGGGGACAAGCGTGGAAGATGCAGCCAAGCTGCTGGAGCAGGGACGCGAAGAAATCGCGGCCTGTGAAAACCTGGCCGGCCTCGACGAGGTAAGGGTCCGCTACCTGGGAAAGAAAGGGCTCCTGACGGGACTCCTGAAGTCCCTCGGCAGCCTTCCGGCGGAGGCGAGGCCCGGCGCCGGGCAAGTGATCAACGAGGCCAAGCAGGCCTTGCAGGAGGCGCTGGCGGCCCGCAAGGAATACCTCGAGGCGCAGCGGCAACAGCACGCGATCGAGGCCCAGCGCGTCGACGTCACCCTGCCGGGCCGCGGCGAAGCCATGGGCGGGCTGCACCCCGTGACGCGCACCATGCGGCGCATGGAGACCATCTTTCGCCAGGCGGGGTTCGAGGTGCACACGGGCCCCGAAGTGGAGGACGAATTCCACAACTTCGAAGCGCTCAATATTCCGGAGCATCACCCCGCGCGGGCGATGCACGATACGTTTTATTTTGGCGACGGGCGCCTGCTGCGCACCCATACTTCGCCCGTGCAGATCCGCTCGATGCGTCGGCAGGGTGCGCCGATCCGCCTGATCGCGCCGGGCCGGGTGTATCGCTGCGATTCCGACCAGACGCATTCCCCGATGTTCCACCAGGTGGAGGGCCTCGTGGTCGATCGCGGGGTGAGCTTCGCGCACCTCAAGTCGGTGCTGCACGACTTCCTGGAATGCTTCTTCGAGCGCAAGGTCCGGTTGCGTTTCCGGCCGTCGTATTTCCCGTTCACCGAGCCCTCGGCCGAGGTCGACGTGGAGTGGGGCGACGGCTGGCTGGAGGTGCTCGGCTGCGGCATGGTGCATCCGCGCGTGCTCGAGTTCGGCGGCATCGATCCCGAGGAGTTCACCGGCTATGCCTTCGGCATGGGCGTGGAGCGGCTCGCGATGCTGCGCTATGGCGTCAATGACCTGCGCCTGTTCTTCGACAACGACCTGAGGTTCCTCAGGCAGTTCAACCAGGGAGCAGTGCGATGAAGTTCAGCGAGCGCTGGCTCCGCGAATGGGTCGATCCGCCGGTGGATACCGCGGGAATCGTCAGCCAGCTGACCATGGCAGGCCTCGAGGTGGACGGTGTCGCGCCGGCCGCGCCGGCATTTTCCTCGGTGGTCGTGGGACGGGTCGAAAAGGTCGGGCGCCATCCCGACGCGGACAAGCTGTCGGTGTGTCGCGTCGAGGTCGGCACAGGCGAGCAACTGGACATCGTGTGCGGTGCACCGAACGTGCGCGTCGGCATGAAGGCCCCGGTCGCGCTGGTCGGCGGCGAACTGCCGGGCGGGCTCAGGATCAAGCGCGCGAAGCTGCGCGGGGTCGAAAGCAAAGGCATGCTCTGCTCCGAGCGTGAACTCGGGCTCGGCGAGGGACACGAGGGCCTGTGGGACCTGCCGGCCGAAGCGCCGGTCGGCGCGGACCTGAGGGCGTGGTTGGGTCTCGACGACCAGGTGATCGATGTCGACCTGACGCCCAATCGCGGCGACTGTTTCAGCGTGCTGGGGATCGCCCGGGAGGTCGCGCTGATCAACGGCCTGCCCTTGGGCGGCCCGCAGATTCCCCCGGTTGAGCCCGCGGTTTCAGATGAATTTCCAATCGAGGTTCGCGCCCCGGAAGCATGCCCGCGTTTCGTGGGGCGCGTGATCCGTGGCATCCGGCCCGACGCCGTAGCACCGCTGTGGATGAGGGAGAAGCTGCGCCGCGCGGGGCTGCGCCCGATCCACCCGGTCGTGGATGTGACGAATATCGTCATGCTCGAACTCGGACAGCCGATGCATGGCTTCGACCTGCAGACCTTGCAGGACGGAATCATCGTCCGGCTCGCGGCGCCGGGGGAGGAGATCATGCTGCTCGACGGGCGCGAGGTCGCGCTCGGGCCGGACACGCTGGTGATCGCCGATCACGGCGGGCCGCGTGCGGTGGCCGGAATCATGGGCGGCGAAGACTCCGGCGTTTCCGCGGAAACGCGCGACGTGTTTTTCGAAGTGGCGTTCTTCGCCCCGCTGGCGATTGCCGGGCGCGCGCGCCGCCTCGGGCTGCACACGGATGCATCGCTGCGTTTCGAGCGCGGCGTAGACCCGGCGCAGCAGCGTCGTGCCGTCGAGCGCGCCACGGCGTTGCTGGTCGAAATCGCCGGCGGCCGGCCGGGACCGGTGATCGAGCGCGTCTCGCCGGAGCACCTGCCGGCACGTAGTCCCGTCCTGCTGCGCCGTGCGCGCCTGGCCGCGCTGCTCGGCCACGCGGTGCCCGACGCGGAGATCGAACGGATTCTCGAGGGCCTCGGCATGGCGCTCAAGCGCACGAGCGCCGGGTGGCAGGCCGTACCGCCCTCGCATCGCTTCGACATCGGACTCGAGGTGGACCTGATCGAGGAGGTGGCGCGAATCTACGGCTACGATCGCATTCCAGAGCAACGCGGCGCGGGCGCGGCGACGCTCGGTGACGCGACGGAGCGACGCGTGCCGGGCGCGCGCATCGCCGACATACTCGCCGCGCGTGGCTATCAGGAAGTGGTGACCTACAGCTTCGTGGATCCGCGGCTGCAGTCCACGCTGTTTCCGCAGGCGGAGTCGCTGCCGCTGGAGAACCCGATCTCGTCCGAGCTGGGCACGATGCGCGTGTCCCTCTGGCCCGGCCTCGTGCAGGCCCTGCAGCGTAACCTCAGTCGGCGCCAAAGCCGGGTCATGATCTTCGAGCACGGCCTGAGGTTTGTGCTAGAAGATAATGAATTAAAACAACTTGTCACTGTGAGCGGTCTGCTGGCGGGAGCGCGCTGGCCGGAGCAGTGGGGCATGGGCGCCGGCAGTTTCGACTTTCATGATGCGAAAGGTGACGTGGAGTCCCTGCTGGGACTGACCCTGGCCTCATTCCGTTTCGAACCGGCGGTGCATCCGGCACTGCATCCGGGCCAGTCCGCCCGGATTCTGCGCGAGGGCCAAACCGCCGGTTGGATCGGCGCGCTGCACCCGCGCCTGGTGCATGCGCTGGACCTGGAGCGCGTGCCGCTGCTTTGGGAGCTTGACGAGCACCTCAGCTTTGCGGCAGAACTCCCGGAATTCAAAGAAATTTCGCGTTTCCCGGTGATCCGGCGCGATATTGCGATCGTCGTGGATGAGGCGGTACCGGTCGTCGAATTGCTGTCAGCCATCCAGGCCGCGGGCGGCGAGTATTTAACAGAATCCAAGATTTTCGATGTATATAGCGGCGATCGTATAGATTCGGGTCGAAAAAGTGTGGCTTTCGGGTTGATTTTACAGGATTCTTCACGCACTCTTACCGACGAAGAGGCGGACCGGGTCGTTGCTGCCGTGGTGGCAGGACTTGAGTCTGGGTTCGGGGCCAGGATGAGAAACTGAGATATGGCACTCACGAAGGCAGAGATGGCTGAGGCCCTGTTCCAGGATATGGGACTCAACAAGCGCGAAGCGCGCGAGCTTGTCGAAATGTTTTTTGAAGAGCTCAGGACCGCGCTTGCGAACGGAGAGCAGGTCAAGTTGTCCGGATTCGGCAATTTCGACCTGCGTGACAAGAACCGGCGCCCGGGTCGCAACCCGAAGACCGGTGAAGAAATCCCCATCACCGCGCGCCGGGTTGTGACGTTCCGCCCTGGCCAGAAGCTCAAGACTCGAGTGGAAGCCTATGCTGGAACCGGGGAATAACGACGAGCTGCCGGCCATCCCCGGCAAACGCTACTTCACCATCGGTGAAGTCAGCGAGCTCTGCGGCGTCAAGCCGCATGTGCTGAGGTACTGGGAACAGGAGTTCCCGCAACTCAAGCCCGTCAAGCGTCGCGGCAACCGCCGCTACTACCAGCGTCGCGACGTGCTGCTGATCCGCCAGATTCGCAGCCTGCTCTACGACGAGGGCTTCACCATCGGCGGCGCGCGGCAACGCCTCACCGGCGAAGAAGCAAAAGAAGACCAGACTCAAAGCGTGCAGATCGTCCGCCAGCTCCGCATGGAACTCGAGGAAGTCCTGAAGATCCTGCGTAGCAAGTAGCGGCGGCTTTCTTTCTCGGGGCGCCGCCATCGGGTATGATGCCGCTCCTCCGAACGGGTTCCCGCTCGGTCAAGTTTCATTCGGTCGGGGCGTGGCGCAGCCTGGTAGCGCACCTGCATGGGGTGCAGGGGGTCGGAGGTTCAAATCCTCTCGCCCCGACCATTAAATAATTGAAAATGAAGAAAAAATGGACGAGCCCTGTTGGGCTCGTTTTCGTTTGGGAGTGCCTTTGTGTAAACGGCGACCGCCGCGAGATCAGTCTGGCTGTCCGCCCGGGATCATTCCTGCTCTGACCTGGCGAGATACGTTTCAACTTGTGCCGCGAACTGCTCAAGGTCGAGCAACTTCTCGTTCAGGACCCGCTCGATAATGGCCAGATCGACTTGCAGATAGCCATGCACCAGAACATTTCGGAAGCCAGCGAGCGCCCGCAAGTCCCCGGCAAAATCCGCGGGGAGTACATCGATCTCGGCGAGCTTGTCGATGGCAGTAGCATAGTCCGGGGCATCGAGGCCGCGAGACGCGACGAGGTGCGTTGCGACGTCCAGTACATTCTGCACGCAGAGTTGCAAGCCGCGCTCGACCGTCCATCGCAGGTCGGCGCTTGCGCGAAACTCATGGACCGTATGACCCTTGTGGCGCTGCAGATTCGACAGTGCGTCCCGGAGCGCTGCGAGGTGCCGGCGAATGATTGCCGCGTCGGCTTGACCCTTCCTCATGGCGAATCATGCCGAGCAGCGGATCGCGCCGCTTCCAGCTTGGCTATTTGCGGCAGATAGTCGTAGTAGCGGGACAGCGCGTAGCCTTCGCGCGTCGTGGTAGCACGAAGATCCCTGGAGACGACGCGATGACCGTCGCGCAGCACGCGGTGGTAGAGCAGTGGCGGCGCATGGTTCAAGACAACTACGTCGATCGCGTTCGTGGCGAGTTGCTGCATGAGAAATGCAGTGAGCGCCGCAGCGTAACCGTACCCGCTCGCGGCGAGCGCGGGCTCATCGACGTAGACGGCCACGTCGATGTCGCTGTGAGCTTGGGCAAGCCCGAGCGCGTGAGACCCAAACAGATAGGCCTCCCGTATCTCGGTGCGGGAAGCGAGTGCGGCAGCAAGCGCGCCCACGAGGGTGTTGGCCGAATCATGCATACGGCCAAGGATATCAGACCGGTAACAGCGTCGGTGCAAGGCTGTCATGGCGGGAGCCATGCCATCGTGGATCTCGGGACCGTTTTCTGCCAGCTACATTGATGGGCTTCTGGCCTGGCATGGGGTGCAGGGGGTCGGAGGTTCAAATCCTCTCGCCCCGACCATTTAAATCAATGAAACTAAACGCGGAGCCTTGGCCACGAGGTGGGCTCGCTGCTGCTGAGCCCCTCAGCGACGCACGACCGACTGACCGCCGGCATTTTCCATCCAGATAAGCGAGCGGGATCGCGAGGCAATCGCGTTCACCGCCCAGGCGAGCGCGGTGGATGAGTTCCCCGGCCGGCGCAAAAAGGCGGGGCAGCAGGGCGGCGTAGGCGTGGCGGTCAGAGCGCCAGCGGCTCCCAGACGCCGGCCAGCAGTATCACGGCTCGCAGCAACAGCACGCCGGTCAGCGCGGCGATCGACGAGATGAACAGCAGCGGCTTGCTGTCGCGGACCAGCGCCATGTAGACCCCGACCGCCAGCGGGACGAGGATGCCGATGCCGATGACCCCGACCCAGGTCATCATGGCCAGGTCGCCCGAGACCATCTCGGTTGCTCCCAGGCGCGCGCCCGCCGGAGCACCGACGGCCAGGCTGACATGCAGGAACGCCAGCACCGCCAGCAGCTTGGTGGCATCCAGGCCGAGGCCGATCCGCGAGCTGAAGTACGACACCCGGTGATCGACGACGTTGAAGACGTAGAACATCTCGAGGATTGCAACCACCGCCAGCGAGCCGCTTACGACCCACAGCACGGGAATCAACGCCGTGTTCCACAGCGGAATGCCGACCGCCTGCGAGATCAGGAAGCCGCTGTAGATCGTGCAGAAGAAGCCGACGAAGCCGAACAGCGCGAGGAAGGGCAGGTTGTTCCCCAGCCTCGCGGTCCAGCGCAGCCAGCCGAGGCGCGCCAGCAGGCCCGGCAGGTTACCGATCACGATGACCGCGGCCAGCACCAGGTGCACCGAGAGCAGCAGCACGCCGATCAGCATCCACGAACCGAAATTGAAGTGGCCGTTCACCACCATGGTCCAGACCACGACCGGCAGGTTCCACCAGCGTGACAGGTGGCTGACGACGAACAGCAGGCCGAGCACCAGCGAGCCGAAGATTACGAAGGACAGCGGCTTGCTGCGCACGAAGTAATACGCCACCGAGCCCATGCCGGCGATGCCGACGAACCACAGGAACCAGGCGATGGTCCAGCTCCAGTGGGCGATATCCGCCTGAAAATGCAGGTCGACGGGGGTCATCACGAACCCTCCACGATGAAGTATTTCGGCTCGGTCCCGGTGTGTTCTAGCAGGCGCCGGCTGCGTTTCCGCCGCAGCGTCTCGCTCACCGAGCTGTCCGGGTCATTGAGGTCGCCGTAGTCGCGCGCCATCGCCGGGCAGGCCTGCACGCAGGCCGGCTTGAGGCCGTGTTTCACCAGCTCCAGGCAGCCGTCGCCCATGCACTTTTTCGGCAGCCCGCTGTCCGGGTGGAACCAGCGCACGTTGTAGGGACAGCTGGTGACGCAGTAGCTGCAGCCGGCGCACATGCGCGGATCGAGCCGCACCAGCCCGTCGTTGTCGTAGTACACGGCGCCGAAGGGGCAGTTGCTCACGCAGGGGGCGTTCTCGCAGTGCTGGCACTGCACCAGCATCATCTGCGGCCGGCCCTGGCGGGTCACGCTGTCGATGCGACGGATGTTCGAGGCGACCGAGCCCCAGCCCTTCTCCTCGCGGAACATCATCTCCGGCGAATTGGTCGCGGTGCAGGCCATGACACAGGCCCCGCAGGCGATACAGCGGCTCGAGTCCCAGACATGAGCCATTCTCTTGGCAGGCTTCTGGCCTTTGCGCAGACGCATGATCGTCTCCTTGAGCTCAGTCTTCAGGCCCGGCGGATCCGCACGGACGCATTGTTGTTACCAGCGCCGGTGACGGCATTCACATAGGCCGTCGAGAACCACTGCGGATTGATGCCCTGTGCCATCCTCTTGAAGCGTGGATCCTGCTCGAAAATCTTCTGCCGGTTGCCACCGACATAGGAGTAGGTGAAGGCCACGCCCCGGTGGACGCGGGGTGTGACCCGCGCCTCTGCCCGAGCCTTCCAGCCGGTATCGAGCCCCTCCACTTCGATGCGAGCGCCATCCTTGACGCCGAGGCGCTCCGCGTCCGCCGGGTTGAGCCACACCGCATTGTCCGCCAGGTACTGGGTGGGGAACGCCAGGCTCGCGATCCCGGAGGATGCGATCGGACTCTTGCCATTGACCAGGTAGAACTCGTCCTGCGCCTTCGGCAGGGTGTAGGCCGGCGGATCGAGGTGCACCGCGAAGCCCTGCTCACGCCAGCCCCGCTGGACCGGCAGGAGCGCATAGATTTCCAGCCGGCCACTGGGCGTGGTGAACGGCACGCGGTACGGCACGCGGCCGTAGCCCTGCGGTTGCAGGATCACGAATCCCTCCCGGTGGAGTTGCGTGCGCAACTCGCCGGCGTCCCGGTTCCAGGCAGCCGCCAGGCCCTGGATGCGCGCCGTCTCGATGGGATCGAGGAAGTCGCGCTTGTAGACCCTGAGGTCCTGCATGCTCGCCTGGTAGCCCAGTGCCTCGGCACGCTCCGGCGCCATGCGCCGCAGCAGCTCGAGCATGATCCAGTCGTTGGGCCGGACGTCGGTGTCGGCGGGCGGATCGGTGACCTTGTCGGCCTTGATCACGCTGGCCGTCATCGTCCAGCCGATGCCCTTCAGCCGATCGCGCTCGAGGAACATCTCGGTGGGCAGCACGTAGTCCGACCAGTCGCAGATCTCCTGGTGGACGACATCCAGCGTCACCACGAACTCGGCCTTGCGCAGCGCGGCCTCGATGCGCTGCGTGTTGGGGTCGCGGTGGAACAGGGTCGCGCCGAACAGCACCAGCGCCTTGATTGCGTAGGGCTGCTCGTCGAGGATCCCGGACAGCACCGCGTCGAAGGTGCCGTTGGTCTCCGGATAGACCTCCTGGTCGATGCGGCGCGCGCCCTTCTGCGTCCATGCCCCGCCAGTGACGGTCTGGATGTTGCCGTCGGCATCCCGGCTCATGACGCCGGGCAGCCTGGCGCCGGGGCGGAAGCACAGTCCGCCGAGGCGGTCGAAGTTGCCCAGCAGGCCGTTGACGGTCATCAGCGCCATGACCGCTTCGAGGTCGTTGCCGTTGCGCGTGTTGTACCAGGTGTCCTCGACTACGCCCTGCATGGTGTGCAGTTCGCGCGCCACCCTGACGATCGTCCGGGCCGGCACGCTGGTGATGGCCGCGACCTTGTCCGGCGTGTAGTCCTCGAGGTGCCTGAGAAAGCGATTCCAGGCCGTGGTCACCTGCGCCTCGGTGCCGTCGGCGAGCGTCACGGTGCCCTGGTACACCAGCGCCGGCACGACGCCGGCATCCTTGTGGAAGGCAATCCCGCCGGTACTCGCATCATGGACTGCGAAGGCCGTCGCCTCGCCACCCTCCGCAAGGTCCGCGGCCGTGAGCGGCAGGCCCGAGTCCTTCAAGAGGAACGGCAGGTTGGTGTAGTCGCGCACGAAGGCCTCGTCGTAACGCTGCTCGGCGACAAGCACGTGCGCCAGCGCCAGCATGAACGCGGCATCGGTGCCTGGCGTGCAGGGCAGCCATTCGCCCGCGGCGAACGCCACGTCCGGATGGGCCGGGTTCAGGAACACCGCCTTGGCGCCATGCTCGCGGGCCTTGGCGAGGCGATGCACCGCCCCGATCGGCGCGTTCAGGCTGCGGCCCGGGAACAGCACGTAGCGAACGTTGTCGTAGTCTGGATCCACAACGGCGTGATGGTGGAATCCCGGACCCATCATCCAGCGCCGCGCCACGATGCCGTGCGTATTGCAGGTGCTGCCCTGGCCGATCACGTTGGGAAGGCCCAGCGGCCACGCCAGCCAGTTCGCCTCGTCGGCGAAGTCATGGGTGGTGATGGCCACCGAGCGCGGGCCCTCCCGCGCGATAATTTCGGTGAGCTTCGCGGCGATTTCGTCCAGCGCCTGGTCCCAGCCGATCTCCTGGAACTGGCCGGAGCCGCGTGGGCCCACCAGCTTCATGGGCTTGCGCAGGCGCAGCGGGCTGTTCCAAGTGTACGGCGCAGTGGCACCGCGACCGCACATGCCGCGCTGTGGGTGGTTTTCCGCCTGGCTCGGAAGGATGATCATGGCGTCCTCGCCGGGCGGCATGCCCTTCTTCACCAGCGCCGTCAGGCCGCAGCCGGCCCCGCACTGGTGGCAGATGGTGTGCCGCACGAGATAACCCGCGCGCTCCAGCCCGTCGATGTCCACGCCATCCGGCCCGAAGAAGCGGGCGGCATCCACCCAGCCCTTCTGTGCCAGTAACAGCCCCGCCGCTGCCGCTGCGGATCCCGCCAGGAAAGTCCGCCGGCTGATTCCGGATTTGTCGAGAGTATGCATACCGCTGCCCTGATGGAGAACTCAAGTGAAGATCGATCTCACTAATAACTATGGGTTCGGCTGCGGTGAATTTCCGTGCGTACTTCTGGTAACGGAGCAGTGACCCAGGTCAGGGCATCGGGAGCCGGAAGGCGTTACAAAGGAAGCTTGTGCCAGGCCGCGCACCCTGCGCCGGAGCTGTCGCGGGCGGTTTCCGGACCTTCGTGAAATCGCAGCGGGTTGATGATGTAGCTCAACTAGCGGCGGACACCCCAGGCACACACTAATCATATCGAGAGTCGGGCTCCTGGCCCGCTGGGAGCGCACCAGTCGCTGATCCAGCGACTTTGGCCGCCGGACTGCGGAGACCCGCAAGACTTGCCGCGCAGACAAGACGCGGCGCTGATGGCGCAAATCGAGCTCCCACCATTTGCGCCCAGGAGTAGAGGCATGTCGACACTCCCTTCGCTTCGTTTATTCTCTCTCGCGGCTGTCCTGGCATGTGTGTCCCTGGTGCTGACGTTCGGCAGCACACCAGCGGCCGCTGACACAGACATCTCGCCGAGCGTGGCGGAACTCCAGGCGCAGATCACGGCGCTGCAGAAGCAGCTCGACGAACTGGCCGCCCGCTCTTCGGCCACCTCGGAGCGCCAGGCCGCTGAGGCCAGAGAGCGTTCCAGGGCCGTCCGCCTGTTCGGTGAGGCACGCGTCAGCGTGGATCACCGCAGCGGCGACTGGCCGTCCGGCGACGGTACCGAGATCGCGAGCAATGCCTCGCGCATCGGGGTCCTCGGAGAGATGGACACGGCACTGCAGGACACGACGCTCATTTATCGCGCCGAACTGCGCTATGAGACCACCGACGAGGTCACCGGCAACTTCGGCGGCCGCGGCGTCGAATTCCGCGAGGGCTTCGCGGGGCTGAAAGGGCCCTGGGGCACGCTGCGCCTCGGCCGGCTGACCAACGAGTACAAGAAGACCGGGACGACCATCGATCCCTGGACCGACAATGCGCCGGAGGCGCGCAGTGGCGGGCGCCAGGGCATGTCGGAACTCCACGCGAGTTACTTCAACAACACGGTCGACTACGTCACACCGGAATTCGGCGACGGTTTCACCGCCAACGCCTGGTATGCAACACGCTTCGATGATTCCAGCAAGCGGCTGCACAACGCCGGCGCGGCGGCGAATTTCGTCGGCGGCCAGGCGGGCGGCGTCGGACTGAAGTACGCCAGCGGACCGCTGTTCGTCGGCCTGGACTGGATGGACATGGATGCCGAGACCATCACCGGTGGCGGCGTCAGCAACGGCGATGCCTGGCAGATCGCCGCACGCTACCTGGTGACCGACGAGCTGTCGTTCGCCGCGATGTACGAGGATGCAGAAGACCTCGGCCTTGGCAAGAACATCTACGTCAATGGCATCTACCGCATCGACAAGACGCGGCTGATCGTCGCTTACGGGCGGAATCGGGATCGCGTGGCCAATGCCGGCAAGGAATGGAGCAACTGGAGCGTCGGGGCGAAGTACGCGCTGACGCAGAGGTCGGAGCTGATCGGCGCGTGGAATACCCGTCGCGACGATACCGACAGCCTGGACTTCCATACCCTGACTGTCGGCATCAACGCCAAATTCTGAGGCGCGAAGGGGCCGCCGGAGCTGAATCCCACAGGCCCGTGGGCCTGTGGGTTCTCCTGCATCATCGGCGGAGTCGGGATAAATCTCACCACGCGCAACCCCGATTTCGAGGTCTCCCTGCCCCTGTGGCAGAGCCCCGTATCCGCAAGCCGGTCAGGGCGGTTATATTTTCGTCGCGCCGCTGGCCATTGCCCTATCCATTGGGCTGTTCGGGTCCTGCCGGACGACGCGCCCCTGTCTTGAGCCGTTCTACCAGCGCGTGTGCGCGGGCCGTCGCCTCGTCTCGCCGTGTGGGATCCCGCATCAACCGCTCGAGCTCCTCCAGCAGCACGTCGACACCCTTGGCAGCGATCTCCGGCGCATGCCGGTCAGCCGCACCAAACAAGTTGATCCATTGCTCCGTGCGGCGCCCGAAACGCACCACGCCGTAGAAGCGCTTGCCGCCGTCGTCGCCTGGAACCAACAGGTCGACCAGCGCAGCGAAAATCGAGACGGGGCTGAGCAGCAGGTCGCGCAGGCCGTCGACCAGCAGCTTGACCTGGAACACGATGACATCGCGGAATACGGGAAATCGGCGTGAGCTCATCGGTCGTCCTGCCCCCAATGAAGGAATTCCCGATAGTATCCGAGTTCAGGCAACCGAAGGAGAACGGCCATGCTCACACGACGCGAGCTGCTGCTGGCCACCGGCTCAACCCTGGTCCTGGGCGCAGTTCCCTGGGCGCTGGCCGAGGCCAAGGCGCCGATTCGCAAGCCCATTCCCTCCAGCGGCGAACAGTTGCCCGTCATTGGCATGGGCACCTGGCAGACCTTCCACGTGGGTGACGACGCCGAGGCGCGCGCGCCGCTGCGCGAGGTGCTGCGAGTGTTCTTCGATCATGGCGGCACCCTGATCGATTCCTCGCCCATGTACGCCGAGGCGGAGGAGGTGGCCGGTGACCTGGTAGCCGAGCTGGGCGAGCACGAGCGGCTGTTTGCCGCGACCAAGGTCTGGACCTATGGCCGCGAAGAGGGCATCGAGCAGATGGAGCGCTCGATGCGCCGGATGCGGGTGGAACGGATGGATCTCATGCAGATTCATAACCTGCGCGACTGGCGTGTGCATTTGCCCGTGCTGCGCGACTGGAAGGTGCAGGGGCGCATCCGCTACCTCGGCATTACGACCTCCAACCCGGCGCAGTACGAGGAGTTCGCCGCGGTCATGGCGAGCGAGACGCTGGACTTCGTGCAGCTCAACTACGACATCACGACGCGCGGGGCCGAAGAGGTATTGCTGCCGCTGGCGAAGCAGCGTGGCATGGCCGTGCTGGTCAACCGGCCGTTCGGCGGCGGCAATTTATTCCCCCGTGTCAGGGGACGGGACCTGCCGTCGTGGGCTGGGGAATTCGATTGCGCGAGCTGGGCGCAGTTCTTCCTCAAGTTCGTCGTCTCGCATCCGTCGGTGACGTGCGCGATCCCCGCCACCTCGAATCCCAGGCACGCCGTGGACAACATGGGTGCCGGATTCGGGCGTCTCCCGGACCCGGATATGCGCGAGCGCATGGCCCAACACTTTGCGGAACTCTGATCACGGAGCCTGGGGCGCGTCGGGACGAGTGGCCCTTGCTTGACTCATGGACCTGACGCGCAGTCGTAACGGCCGCGCTGGTGGCGATGATCGTCGGCGCACTCGTCGGTGGCCGGGCTTGCGGGCGTGAACCGGGCTGTGTAGCGTGGCAACATCTTCCACTGCCGTAGCGGACGTCAGCGTGTCGCGATCCTGGATTTTGCTGCCCCTGCTCCTGCTAGCCGCCTGCGCTACGGCGCCGGATGAGGGCATCGATGTCCCCGACGCGCTCGACGTGGAACGGCAACACGAGCAATATGCTGCGCCGGCAGGCGAGGCGCAGGCGGAGTACCTGGCCGCCATGCAGGCAGGCCTGGAAGGCTACGACAGCACCGTGGAGGTGCGCATGGAGGCGGCCCTCGCGCAGCTCCGTGACGCTGCCACGGAGTGCCTCGGAGCGCAGCCGCAATGCGACCCACGGCCCATCTTGGACGCGTACGAATCGCTGCTGCGATTGCAGGCGCAGCAGCTGCTCGTCCAGGCACGCGACCTGGCCGAACCCGTCAGCGACGAAAGCGACATGATCGATGGCGAACTGGGGCTGTCCACAATCATTACCGACCTGCCGGAGGCCGGGCGCACCATCAACCTGCTCAACGGTGCGGAACTGCGGGACCTGATCGAGCTGAACGGGCCGGTGAAGGCAGCACTGGAGGACTGGCTGTCCTGGATGCGGCCGAACCTGATGGAGGCCTGGGAGAACTACCAGTTCATGCGCCACCTGATGTGGCCCCATTACGAGCAGGCGGGCCTCCCCGAAGCGCTGTTGTTCGGTATCCTGGCCAAGGAGTCCGGCGGCAAGGTGCACGCGGTCTCTCGGGCGGGCGCCGGCGGGCCGCTGCAGTTCATGCCCGGCACCGGGCGCCGCTACGGCCTGGCGATCGTCGACGGGTTCGACCAGCGGTTTGATCCCGAGGCCGCCACGCGCGCCAACGTGGCCTACCTGAACGACCAGTTTCGCCTCCTGAATAACAACCTGGAACTGGTCCTCGCGGCTTACAACGGCGGCGAGAACCGGGTGCGCCGCTTGCTCCAGTCCACCGGCAAGACCCGCATCTGGGATGACGAGATCTACTGGGCGTTGCCGCGCGAGACCCGCGAGTACGTGCCGATGGTGCTGGCGGCCGCATGGCTGTTCATGCACCCGGAAGAGTACCGGCTGGAATTCCCGGAGGTCGACACTCGTCCCGCGAGCGTCGTCCTGCAACGCGAGGCGGCGCTGTCCGAGCTCGCCGTGTGCCTCGGCCAGAGCGGCAGCCGCGCGGGCTGGTTCCGGGTGTTGCGCAATCTCAACGCCAGCATGAATCCCTCGGAGCGCCAGCCGCCGGGGACTACCGTGGCGTTGCCCGCAAAGCTGGTAAGCGTCTACGAGCAGGACTGCGTGGAAGGTCCGTACCAGGCGCTGGCGGCCTCGCTGCACAGCTCCAAGCGTCCGGCGGGGCCGCAGCTGCGCCCCTATGTCGTGCAGCGCGGCGACACCTTGAGCAGCATCGCGCGCACCGTGCGTTGCGCGAACGTGCGCCAAATCGCTGACCTGAATAACGTCACCCCGCCGCGGTACATGCTGCGGGTGGGTCAGCGTCTTCAGATCCCCAACTGTTGATCGTCGCCGAACACGTCGGCGACAAATTCGCCGAGCGCCAATGACGCGGTCAGGCCCGGGGATTCGATGCGGATCGCCTCGGCGAACTGGTGGCGCCGGCTGTCGTCAAAATCGTAGTCGGCCCGCTCGGTGTAGCGCAGGTCCGGTCCGAAGCGGGCGCGCCCGGCCAGGTCGAAGCCGAGGTGCACGCCGAGCGCGCCCGGACCCGGCAGCGGATAGATCAGGCGCGAGAACGGCACGCCGCGATGCAGCTGGTAATAGTGCCCCGCGCCGTACCAGAGCCGTGGCACGTGAGCAGATGACAGGCCGTCGGTGGCTGCGGCCAGGCCGGTCGCGCCGAGTCCCGCGGCATTGATCACGCGACGGCAGCGCACGCGATCGCCGGTGGCCGTCTCGATCTCGAACAGGCCGCCGCGTCGCCCGATCCTCGTCACCAAGGCGCGGCACAGCAAGTC
>Ga0114946_10001365_pt1 | contig 16829 bp, 11 predicted proteins | sample WalLakDeSediment_FD_88676 | JGI IMG/M metagenome (GOLD analysis project Ga0114946, IMG submission 88676) | Lake sediment microbial communities from Walker lake, Nevada to study Microbial Dark Matter (Phase II) - Walker Lake 11/02/13 Deep Sediment | ecosystem: Environmental > Aquatic >... | reverse complement strand
GCTTCGCCGTCAGGACCCGAGGCAGGAGCCGGATGCGGTAGTGCCCGCACGTCCGGATCTGTACGGGGGGCCCGGGGTAACCCGGGTCCCTACCGTGCTAGGAAGCTTGAGGGCAAGCTTCCTAGCGTGCGTCGACCAGCGATCTAGCAACTGTGTCGAACCCCGTCGCTACCAGGTCGCCGCGCTGCTCGCCAGCACGAAACTCGGCTGCACGGACGGCGATCAGGTGGTCGGTGCGGGTTTCCTGTTGGCTGGCCTGGTGGTCTGAGAGAGGGCATCGCGTTTCCAGGCGGGCCACTCTTCTTGGACGATCCGCCGCGCCTGCTCGAGGTGCGTCAGCAACGAGGTGGCCGTGATCGGCGTGGCTGGCTGTGCAGCTTGGTCTTGCTCATGGGTCATGATGGAGAACCTTTGATTTTGGTTCGAGCGGCGTAGAAGAGTTCGCTTGCCCAGATCTCGAGGTCCAAATAGGACACAGGCAGCATCTCGAGGCGTAGTTGGCTGGTCTCCGGTTTCCACTCGAGCGCGTACCCGTCTGAGTCCTTACGGTGGATCCGGAAGCCAGAACCGAGGCGCATGGAGAACAGATCGAAGAAGCGGCGGGGCCCAACTCCAACGAATGGTTCGAACCTGACGTTGTCCGCCGAGACCGAGTGCTCGGACTCGTCGAAGCCGACGGAGATCGAGTCGCTATGGAACTCGGCGGCCTTGGACTTCTGATAAGGTTCGATGAAGAGCACGCGGTGTATGCCAGCTGCGACGATGTGCTTGGCGCAGTTGTGGCAGGGGAAGGTGGTGCTGAAGAGCGTTCCTCCAACAGGTGACACGCGCGCACGTCCACAGGAAAGCAGCGCTTCCATCTCAGCGTGCACCACCCGGCCAAACTCCGTCAAGTCGCCAATGCGGCTGTTCGCTACCGCGTCACGCACATCTTTGGGATCGTAGCCCCTCTCGGCGAGATGGGTGGCGATCTCTTCGATAATTTTGCGTTGCTCGATCTTGTTTGAGTCTTCGCCCCGGCGGTGGTCGCGGCCGTCGGCGCGGTCTTCGATCGCCTTTGTCTCGGTGTTGACCTCCGGCCAGTATAGACCGCCTCCGAATTTGGGGCAGTCGTTCGCACCGGTGGCGACAACTTGATCATCGACAGCGATGACGGCGCCTACCTGGCGTGACAGGTCAGCCGACCGCAGAGACGCAGAGAAGGCCATGAACATGGCGAACTCGTCGAAGGTAGGTGTGACGAAGGGGTTTCCGAACAGAAGATCGAGTATCCGCCATAGGCTTTGCTTCAGCTCATCGCCATCTGCGCCCAAGCGGAGGAAGAAGTCCGACATGTGAAAGGCATCGGTTACCCGCTGGCCATGGCGAAGCTTCTCGTCTTGGTCGCGCTCCATCAGCCGCTGCGCGTCGTCGGGTTTGATCCGCTTCTCCTCGACCAGGTGCCGATGGCGGCGTTTCTCGTCCGAGTGAACGGCGATCAGGTGAAATCCTTGGGGATACAACTGCCGGAGGCGCTCCACCTCTTCGGGGTGTTTGAGAGAGCTGATGATGTAGGCAGTTTTGGGTGACGGTTGGGGCGACGAGCCCGCCTTAGCCTTTCGACGCGACGCAATTACCGCGGCCGCACCCAGCGCCAAGATGGAGTTATCGTTGGAGTTACCCCGTGCGTCGGTTCCGGCCGTCATGAGCCGGTCGAGTCGTTCACTCTCGGGCACCCCGTCGAGACCAGGAAGATCACAGATCTCTGGGATCACGTCTGTGCTGATCTGGATTACGACCACGGTGTACCCGCACACGCGCAGGCGGCTGCTGAGGATGTCCTGGACCTTACGTAGGTCTGTACCCACGGCGCCGATCAACCCTAGTACGAGCTCCGATTGACCAGAGGGGCCGAAGGCGCCGAACACCGGATCTGGGGTGTCCGCTAGATCGGATACGCCGACGGCCGCGTCGTTCACTGCTCGCTCCGGTACTTGCGGACTCGACGCTGTTTGCGTCTGCAGCGCAACTCGCACGTCATTCTCGAGTCGCTCGCGCCCAGCCGGCTTCCCCTGAAAACTCACGGTGCCGGTGCTCGGGAACCAGTTCAACACGCCGCCAGCTTCGTTTCGAAACTGGAGGTGATTTTCATTGAGGGTGTGCCACGTGCCCTGCAGGTTGGCGAGCCGTTCAGCGAACGACTCGGGGGGATCAGTGAACCGAAGCGCCGAGTTGGCCATCTGAGTCAGACCCCGAGCAGCTCGCGGATGGTCCCGCTGACCATCGTCGTGGGCAGGCACATGCGGGCTCCGGCTTCGCGCGCGGCCGTGCGGATCTCGTCGCTCGGGTCGTCGTGGACCGCGATGATCTGCGGCCTGCTCTCGCTGTTGGCGAGCTTGGCGATCAGGTCGCTGCTCTCGAGGTCGGGGACCGCGAGCGAGATGATCACGTGGTGGAGCGGGCGCGTGGACGCGACCAAGGCCGCGTCGACGCCGGTCTGTGCGGTCAGGAATTCGACCGGCGGCCGGGCGTTGGCTAGCTCATCGCGTAGCCGGGTCCGGAAGTCGGCGTTTTGGGTCACGACCAAGACCTTGGTCGAGCCCTTTTGCTTGGCGGCGAGCTCGACCTCTTCGTCCTTGAGGTTGAACGCGTCGATCACCCGGCCGCGGACCTCGAGCACGTCGAGCGGCTTCTTGAGGCAAGCCGCGGCGCCAGCGTTGAGGATCCGCTCCATGTTGGCGTCGGTGTAGTAGCCGGTGATCGCGATGACGTCGGTGTTGGTCGTCGCCGGATCTTTTTTGAGCCGCGTGCAGACCTCGAAGCCGTCGACGCCGGGCATCATCAGGTCGAGGAAGATCAGCTGCGGGCGAAACGAGACGACCAAGCGCCCGGCGTCGAAGGCGTCCTTGGCGACCTCGACCTCGAACTTGTGGCTGAGCTCCTTGAGCACGTCGCGGACGAGCTCGAGGACCACGGGCTCGTCGTCGACCACGAGGATCCGGCCGACTTCGTTGCCGGTTGGGACATTGAACGGGATGCTGCGCTCGCGGCAGACCTTCTCGAGATCCTCGCGGCGGACCCGCCGATGGCCGCCGACGGTCTTGAACGCGGGGATCAGCCCGTCCTCGATCCAGCGGATGACCGTGGTCGGGGTGACGCAGCAGATCTTCGCGACGTCGTGGGTCGAGTAGGTGTCCTTGATGGGTGGTGTGCGTCCGCGGGTCATGAAAATCTTAGGTCTGGGTGTCTGGCCCCGGAGGGTTCGCCGGGAGGATCACGCGAAAGGTGGTGCCGCGTCCGGCCTGGGACTCGAGCAGGATATCACCACCGTGATCGCGGACGATGCCGTAGGAGATCGAAAGCCCGAGTCCGGTGCCCTTGCCGATCTCCTTGGTCGAGAAGAACGGGTCAAAGATGCTGTCACGGATCTCTTCGGGGATGCCCTGGCCCTCGTCGCTGACCGAGAAGCTGACCGTGTCGTCAGCCTGCGCGGCCAAGGAGATGCGCACGGTCCCGCCGCGGGGCATCGCGTCGACGGCGTTCGACAGCAAGTTGAGCAGAACCTGCTCCATCTGGTCTGAATCGGCCATGACCACGAGCGGCTCGGGGAGCTGCTCGGGCTCGCGTAGGATCCTCACGTTGTGCATCTTCCACTGGTATTCGCCGATGCGGACGACGCGGTCGACGATGGTGCCGAGATCGACCGCCGTGCGGACACCGCCGCTGTGTTGCGATCGGGAGAATAGCAGCACGCCCTCGACGATCTTTCGGCAGCGCTCGCCGCTTTGCGCGATACGCTCAACCTTCTCGCGGATGTTGGGCTCGAGGTCCCGCTCGAGCAGCAGCTTGGAGTAGCCGACCACGCCCGAGAGCGGGTTGTTGATCTCGTGGGCGATGCCGGCGGCGAGCAGGCCGACGGCGGCCATCTTTTGGCTCTGCAGCACCTGCTTCTCGAGCGCGCGGCGGATCCGAAGATCGAGGCCGACGAGCACCGCGCCGCGGATCTCGTTGCCGTCACGCAGCAGGCGGCCCTCGAGGTGGACGGGGACGTCCTTGTCGTCGGCGTCGAGCAGGATGATCTCCCGGGCCATGACGCCGTCGCGCAACAGCACCTCCCACATGTCGCGCCAGTGATCGATGTCCTTGGCGCGGGCGACCTCGAGGCCGAACAAGCGACCGCGAGCCGCGTCGCTCGTGACCCCGACGAGCCGCTCGCTCGCCCGGTTCCAGGTGACCACGCGTCCGGCCGCGTCGACCGAGTTGAGCAGCACCGCCGTCTGATCGAGGACCCGGGCTTGGTAGGCCGCGAGCGCCCGGGTCTCGAGCATCAGCAGGCCGTTGGCCAGGCCCATGGCCAGCTGCGGCGCGAGCTGGGCGATCAGGGTGAGCTCGTCGTCCGCCCAACTCGAGCGCCGATCAAAGGTGCACACGAGGTGGCCGACGACGCCGCCGGTCGCTCGCAGGGTCACGCGGATCGCCCCGGCCGTTGGCGGGAGCGCGCCGGTCAGCTGCTCGAGCTCCGCGCGGGTCTCGGCGTCCTCGACGTCGAGGGTCTGGATGCCGGTGTCCTGGGCCCAGCTCACCGGCGGGCCGACCTGCGCCGGCATGGTGACGAAGCGCGGCGAGGCGTCCGGGGCCGTGTCCCAGCGCTCCCAGCTCCCGCTGAACCGGGTCAAGACGATCACCCGGAGCGCGCCGAGGCCGGTGCCGAGCGCTTGGCAGGCGGCCGGGATGGCCTCGCGGGGCTCGGCCGAGGACACCAGCGCGCGGTCGACCTGGGCGGTGATCTGCGCCTCGAAGGCGCGGCGCCGGCTCTCGCGAAGATCGCGACACAGCACGACCGCGGGCGCGCCCTCACCCGAGCCCGCGGCGAGCGAGAGCTCGACGGGGACGGTCTCGCCATCGAGGCGCTTGAGGTCGAGCTCGCCGATCCAGCTGCCGTCGCGCGCCAGCGCCAGCCCGCGCCCGAGCGTGTCGAGGAACGCGGGCTCGGCCAGCTCGAGCAGCCCGCGGCCGACGACCGCGTCACCAAGCAAGTCCTGCGCCGCCGGGTTGGCGTGGACGATCCGGCCGTCGCCGTCGACGAGCAGCACCCCTTGATCGAGGCCGTCGAGCGCCCGGGTCACCGCCCGCCCGAGCTCGGTCTCGGCGTCGGCGGCCTGCGATCGCTCGGCCGTGATCAGGACCTCGTGCTTGCTGAGCTTGGCCACGCGGACGCGGCAGCGCAGGGCAGGGCCGAAGCTCGGCGCGAGCTCGAGGTCGCGGGTGAAGGCCTGGCCCTTGCCGCGCTTGCGCAAGCCTAGGAACTCGCGGCCGAACGCCTCGCGCTCGTTGGGCCGACGGATCCACATGAGCAGGGGCTCACCTTCGATCTGCGGTCGATCCATGCGCAGCAGCTCGGCTAGCGCCCGGTTGGCCGCGAGCACGATGCCGGACGCGTCGAGCACGGCCGCTGGGATCACCAAGCCACGCAGGATCTGGGCGTGCGGGCGCTCGACCTCGGCGACCACCTGTGGGATCTCGCCGGTTAATTTGAACGAGCTCGTGCGTTTGACATCCACGGGACCCCAGCGACGTCACGGCGTCGGTCAGGCTCACGGTAGCTTAGGAACGCGGCGCCGTCGTGCGGTCGCGTAGATTTTGCGCACTGAGCGCCCGGTTGCGAGCGCAGCGTCGGGGTCCGATAGTCCCCACCCGCTTCGGCGGACGAGCAACACCATGGCCGACACAATCAGCTCCACCACCGACGCGAACTTTGACTCCGACGTGCTCCAGGCCTCGACCCCGGTGCTCGTCGACTTTTGGGCGACCTGGTGCGGCCCCTGCAAAGCCATGGTCCCGCACCTTCAGAAGATCCAGGACGACTTCAGTGACCGGGTCAAGATCGTCAAGCTCAACATCGAGGAGAACCAGGCGATCCCGACCCGCTACAAGGTCTTGAAGCTCCCGACCCTGCTGCTGTTCAAGAACGGTCAGGTCGTCGATCAAATGGTCGGCAACCCCGGGCCCCGGAAGCTGCGCGAGTTCGTCGAGAAGGCCGTCTAGCAGCCCGTTTAGACCAAGGGCCGGTCATCGCTCTCGATGCGCGAGAGCGATGAACGGCCCGTGAACGCTCGGCTTGGTCCGATTAGAACTGGAAGGACATCGCGGCGCCGTTGGTCTCGCCGAAGACCGGCCCCAAGCGGAGGTTGGACAGCCCGCGCAGCGCGAAGTCGTCTTGCAAGAAGCCCTTCGCGGCCTGCCGATCTTGATAGATGATGATCCCGAGCACGCCGCCGAGCAGGACCGTCGTGCCGAGCAACACGTCGCCGATGATCGCCCGGCGGCGGATCTGCGCGGTCGTGTTGCTGACGTCGCCAGCGAGGTCCGCGTAGCATACGCCGCCGCTGCAGGCGTTGTTCGGGTCGGTACCCGACAGGCCCGAGGCTGCGAGCCGGTCGCGGGCCGCTGTCCAGTCTGAGCGGCTTGCGGCTGCGAGCCCATACATCACGCCCATACCGGCGGCGGCGCCGAGCGTCAGCGTGAGGGCGACCCATGCCCGGGGCTGCCAATAGCCCACGGCTGGGCCGCGCTTGCACAACGGACGGAGGTCGCGCTTCTTGGTGATTTCGCCGTCTTGGTTCTCGATGATCTCGTCTTCGCGGGGGCCGGTCCGGCACACCTCCTTGAAGTCGGCCTTGAGATCGATCTCTCGATCGCCGAACTGGGCGGCCGCGTCGGCGTTGGCCGCATCGGCGGCGGCGGCCGCTGCCTCGTCGAGCTCGCGTTGACGTCGCTCGATCTCTTCATGGGTCTCGGCCGGCTCATCCAAGCTCGCAAGCAGCTCGGTCTCTTCGGCGGTGGCCGAAGCGCGGCCGACCTGGGTCTCGGCGAGGCGCTGCGCGACCGCGGGGCCAATGACCAGGGCCAGGATGTAATCGTTGCTCGAGGTAGCGACGTCGAAGTCGACGACCTTTTGCTTTTTGGCGACGTCGTAGACCGTGATGGTCGCGACCCCGACCGCGGGGACGTCGGCCCACAGGAAGTAGTCGAAGTCGCTCTTGCTGTTCTTGTTGAGGTACGCGCCGATCTTGTCGAGGCAGCCGGTGTCGACCTTCTTGCACTTATTCTTGGTCGCGGCCTCGGCGATCGTGCGTTTGATGAAGACCGGCGTGTAGCCCTCTTCTTGCAGCGCTCCGTAGATCTGTTGGCGAAACTCGTTGGCCTGGTAGTCGTCGCCAGCGAACTTCAAGATCGCGATGTTGCCGCTGACTGGAGCTTGGTCGCCAGCGTCGTCAGCCGCCTCCGCTGGTGGCGGAGCTGCGAGCACCGGAAGCGGAGCCGCCCCCACGCTGAGCGCGAGGCTGAGCACGAGACCGAGCTTGAGGGGGCTGCCGTCAGATCGGCGAGCGAGGGGGGTGGGCAGGGCGGTGAAGCGCTTCATCGGCGGGACCTCTCGGTCCGCCCCTGATCGCAGGAGGCTTGCAACAGGGGCGAGGGGACGGGCCGCGGACCTCGAGGAGGGCGCGAGCACCGAGCCGTGGGGCGGGATGATAGCGGTCTGCCCGATCGGGCTCAACCATCGGATTGAGCGCCCTGAAGAATCCCGAGGACCACGCACAGGAGCGATCCGATCCCGACGAGGGCGAGGCCGCCGGGGGTGTCGAGGCCATGGAGGATCGGGGCAGCGGCCGCGAGCGCGCAGGCACCCGTGAGCCCGGCCTGCCAGGCCCACGGACGCAGGCGGGCTCGCGCGGGCAGGCGGGCGCGCTCGCGCAGACCCACGCTCGCGAGCAGGAGTACAGCCGCAGCACCTTGCAGCAACGCGAGGTCCTCTCCAGGCTTACGCAGCGCTAGGCCCACGCCGAGCGCGAGCGCGAGGCCGAAGGTCGCGCCCACGTGTCGGCGCTCACGGTTGCTGGTCGATCCCGCGCGATCGACCAGCGTCGCCGCAGCGATCGCGAGGCCGACGCCGAGCGCGAGCACGGCGGCTGCGCCCGCGATCGCGCCCGCCGTCGCCCAGTCGAGCCCAAGCGCGACCAGAGCCTCGCGTGAAGCCGTCAGCAGCTCGATCGCGTCGCCCCGCCCCGCCAGCGGCGAGCCGGCGATCAGCCCGAGCAGCAGCGCGCAGGCGAGCGCGAGCAGCCGGGGGTGCCGTCGATCCCGACCAGCGGGGAGCAGGATCAGCCAGATCGCCAGCCAGGTCGGCCCCCCGCGGCTCCCGAAGCCAGGGTCCGCGGGCGCGAGCACGGCGAGCAGCGCGAGCCCGATCAGCGCCGCTGCGATCATGCCGACGGCGGCCCTCGCCTGCGTGCGCGCGTGCGCGGCCGTCAGCCAGGCCGTCAGCCCGGCCGCGAATACAAAGATCAACAGCCACGCGCCGGACTCCAGCGCGAGTCGGCGCCGGTCGCCAGCGGCCTCGCCCGTCGGCCAGCCCAGCGCGCGCGCGAGTCGGGCTCGGTCGCGCCCGCGCACCTCCGTATAGCCCGGCCAACGCGGCGACAACCCGAGCCCCGTCGAGCCATCGACTAGGTACTTGCGCGGGCACGCCCGAGCCAGCGGTCCGCGGGCCAGCGCGCGCTCGGGACCCCAGGCCTGACCCGGGCACACGAACTCGACCCGCGATCCCTCGCCGAGGGTGCCCGAGCGGACCTCGACGCCGAGCAGCGAGTCGTACAGATCGCGCTCGGCGGGGACCACCACCGACTCGCGGGCCTCGACGGTCGCCCGCGCGAAGGCCTCGCGGGCGCGGGCTGGACCGTCGGCGTAGCGCCGTTGCGCGATGGCGTGGAGCTCGAGCTCGAGCCGCGCGGCCCAGCGGATCGGGTCGTAGCCCAAGCCCCCCGGCGGATCGACGAAGTCGTCGACGATGATGTCATGGGGCCCGTAGCCGTCGATCTTTACGGCCACGGCTTGGCGGGGGTGGATCCCGAGCACCGGCCCCGACAACACCGCCCCGCGGGCCTGGGGACCGCGAGCTTCGAGGCTGGCGCCCGCCATCGCGGCCCCGAGCCCGAGCCCGAACCCGGCGAGGGCCAGGGTCAGGGCGTAGATCGAGCCCCTTCGGTTTGACCGGGCGAGGACCAACGCGAGCCCGACGACCGGCACCGAGTACAGCGCCGCTGGGCTCGCGACGATCACCCGGCCGAGCGTGCGGGCGAGCAGGGCGAGGACCAACGCGAGGGCGAACAGCTCGGCGACGCGCGAGGCCCTCGAGCGGGTGCTCGGTTCGCGGCTCGCCTCGCCGATCGGCGCAGCGGGGGCGAGCCACCATCCCGACGCGATCGCAGCTGCGATCGCCAGCGGGCCCCACCAGCCTCCAGATCCGGGGGCGCCGGGGAGCCCGAACCCGCCGGCCCAGGCCAGAGCCATCGCCAGACACGCGCGCGTCGGCAGCGACATCGGCCCGATGGTAACCCCGAAGGTCCGCAGCTGTTAGGCTCGCGCCGATGTCCGATCCGGTTCCCGAGGCGGGGATGTTGCCGTTGCTGCCGCTGCGTAGCGCGGTGCTGTTTCCGGGGGTCTCGATGCCCGTCGATCTTGGTCGCCCGGCGTCGGTCGAGGCGGTCCGGCGCGCGACCACCCCCCAGGGGCTCACGGGTGGTCCGCTGAACTTGGTGATCGTCGCAATCCAGCGCGATCCCATGAACGATGCGCCCGGGTTCACCGACCTCTACCCGATCGCCACGGTCACGCGCATCGTCCAAGTCTTGCGCGGGCTACCCGGGCGCATGACCGTGATCGTCCGCGGCGTCGAGCGGGTCGTGATCGAGGGGCTCGAACACGTCGACGGCTGCGACCTCGTCCGGTTCCGCCGGGTGCCCGCCAAGCTCGGCAACCCGACCATGAGCACGGCCCTCGCTGGGGTCTTGCGCGACCTCGTCAAGCGCTACGAGACCCTGCTGCCGGCGTCGCGGGCGAGCCAGCAGCGGCAAGAGCTGGTCCAAGAGGTGGTCGGTGAGCGCGAGCCCGAGGCCGTCGGCGATCTCGCGGCCAACCTCATCGAGCTCGACACCCGCGAACGGGTGGAGCTGTTGCAGCAGCTCGATCTGCTCGAGCGGCTCCGCCGGCAGATCGAGCTCGTCGCCCAGCGCTGCAACGAGCTCGAGGTCAAGCGCGACATCGATCGCAGCGTCCGCGATCACCTCTCACGGCACGAGCACGAGGCGGTCCTGCGCCACAAGCTGCGCGCGATCGAAGCCGAGCTCGGCGACGATGACCCCGACACCTGGCTCGACGAGCTCAGCGAGCGCCTCGATCAAAAGCTGCTGCCCGAGGACGCGCAGCTGGCCGTCGAGCGCGAGCTTGGCCGGCTCGAGCGGATGAACCCGCAAGCGAGCGAGGCGATGATCGCCCGCACCTACCTCGAGTGGATCGCCGAGCTGCCGTGGCTAGTCCCGAGCCGCCCGCCGCAGCGCGGCGACCTCGACCTCACGGTCGCCCGCGCGCGCCTCGACGCTGATCACCACGGGCTCGAGAAGGTCAAAAAGCGGGTGCTCGAGTACCTCGCGGTCCGCAAGCTCGCGCCCGATCAGCGCGGCCCGCTGCTGTGCTTCGCCGGCCCGCCAGGGGTCGGCAAGACGACCCTGGCTCGGAGCATAGCGAGCACGCTCGGGCGCAAGTTCGTCCGCATCTCGCTTGGCGGCGTGCGCGATGACGCCGAGATCCGCGGGCACCGCCGGACTTACGTCGGGGCGCTCCCGGGCCGGTTGATCCAAGCGATGAAGACCGCCGGGACCCCGGATCCCGTGATCTTGCTCGATGAGATCGACAAGCTCACCGGCGCCGACCTGCGCGGCGATCCGGCCTCGGCCTTGCTCGAAGCCCTCGACCCCGAGCAAAACGACGCGTTCGAGGATCACTACCTGAGCGTGCCCTACGACCTCTCGCGGGTGGTGTTCATCTGCACGGCCAACGAGGTCGGGGCGATCCCCGGGGTGCTCCGCGATCGCCTCGAGTTCATCCGCTTGTCGGGCTACACCATCGAGGAGAAGCTCGCGATCGCCCGGCGCCACCTGCTGCCCAAGGAGCTGCGCGACAACGGCCTGATGCCCGAGCTGCTCGTCGGCGATGAGCCGCCAGCGCCTGGATCGATCGGCGAGCAGCGGGCCCGCAACGCCAGCTTGCTCGCCGCGACCCGGCGCGAGGGCGACGACCCGCTGCCCGGTGAGCGACCCGCGAGCGTCGAGATCGATGACGCGGCGATCGAGCGGCTCGCGACGGAGTACACCCGCGAGTCCGGCGTCCGAAACCTCCAGCGCAAGCTCGCCGCCCTGCTGCGCGACGTCGCCATGCAAAAGGCCGAGAGCCGGGGCGGCTTCGATGATCCCGTCCACATCGGCGTCGCCGATCTCGCCCGGGTGCTCGGGCCGCCGCGCTACAGCGAGGAGCTCATGGACGTCGGCCCGCGCGTCGGCGTGTGCACCGGTCTCGGCTGGACGCCAACCGGTGGCCGGCTGTTGTTCGTCGAGGTCAGCACGGTCGTCGGCAAGGGCCAGCTGCGCCTGACCGGCAGCCTCGGCGACGTCATGAAAGAGTCGGCCCAAGCGGCCCTGAGCCTGATCCGCAGCCAGGCCGCGCACTTCGGCGTCGAGCACATCAACTTCGACGAGCGCGACGTCCACATCCACCTCCCGAGCGGCGCCGTCCCCAAAGACGGACCGAGCGCTGGGATCGCGCTGACCACCGCGTTGGTCAGCGCCCTCGGCGGTCGCCTGGTCCGCCACGATCTGGCGATGACCGGCGAGGTCACGCTCCGCGGCCATGTGCTGCCTGTCGGAGGCGTCCGCGAGAAGCTGCTCGCCGCTCACCGGGCGGGCATCCGCGACGTGATCCTCCCGGCACGAAACCGCAAGGACGAGCCCGAGCTGCCCGAGGCCGCGCGCAAGGATCTGCGCCTGCACTTCGTCGCCCACGTCGACGAGGTCCTCGCCCTCGCGCTGCTCCCGTTGCCGGCCCGCGCGAGCGCGTGACGGCCTACAGCCGGTCTCGCCAATACTCGAACTCGCGGTGCCCGTGGACGACCGCGATCACGGCGGGCTCACCGGCTAGCCGCGCGATCACGACCGAGTACGGGAACCGCCGGACCAAGAACCGCCGGACGTCACGCTCGGCGCGGGTGTCGGGCACCGGCGCGCCGGTCTTGGGCAGCCGTGCCGCCCGAGCGACCACGCGAACCACCGCGGACGTGAACACCGCGCCGTATCCCGTTCGCTTGCGCTCGTACCAAAGCGCCGCTTCCTCGAGCTCGTCCGCGGCCTCGGGGGTGAAGGGCAGATCCGTCAGACAGCGGCGAGCGACGCACGGACGCGCGCCTCGACCTCGTGACCCGGGATCAGCCGCGACGCGCCGCGCTCGACCGCCTCGATGCGCCGGGCGATCTCGGCCTTGCAGTCAGCGCTGAGGTCGCCCTCTGCCGTCATCAGGCTCTCGTCGAGGGCCTCGACGAAGTCGGCCCGATCCTCGGCCGACAGCGCGAGCGCCTGCCGCAACAGCTTCTTGGTCTCCGTCACTCCCCAAACGTACCCGTGTTCAATGCCCTTCACAAGCCCAACCCCTCAACCCAGCCCGTGTTTGCGGACCCGGAGGCCCATGCGGCGCTCGCTGACGCCGAGCGAGCGCGCGGCGGCGGCTCGGTTGCCGTTGGTTTGGGCGAGGGCGCGCTCGAGCATGCGTCGCTCGACGGCGTCGAGGGCCTCGTCGAGGCTCGCGTCTGGGGGAATCTCGAAGCGCGGTGAGTCGGGCCGACGGTCGTTGGCGCCGGGCTCGGCGCCGCGCAGGGTCGCGGGGAGGTGCTCGGCTCGGATGACCCCGTCGGTGGCCAACAACACGGCGCGCTCGATGCAGTTCTCGAGCTCGCGGACGTTGCCGGGCCAGTCCCACGCGCGCAGGAGTCGAGTGGTCTTGCGCGAGAGGCGGGTCACCGGTGGGTCTTGCCCGGCGCCGTAGCGGTTGACGAAGAAGTTGGCGAGCTCGAGCACGTCGTCCCGGCGGTCGCGGAGCGCGGGGATCTGGATCTCGAACACGTTGAGCCGGTAGTAGAGGTCCTCACGGAAGCGGCCCGCCGTGATCGCCCGCTCGAGATCGGTGTGCGTCGCCGCGAGCACGCGGACGTCGCAGCGCAAGGTCTGGCTGCCGCCGACGCGCTCGAAGCAGCGCTCTTGCAGGATCCGCAGGAGCTTGACTTGGGTCTCGGGCCGCAGCTCGCCGATCTCGTCTAAAAAAATCGTCCCGCCGTCGGCGAGCTCGAACCGGCCCTTGCGGGTCTCGATCGCGCCAGTGAAGGCCCCGCGGACGTGGCCGAACAGCTCGCTCTCGATGGTCGAGTCAGGCAGCGCGGCGCAGTTGAGGGCGATGAACGGGGCCTCGGCGCGCGCGGAGGCGAAGTGGATGGCGCGGGCGACCAGCTCCTTGCCGGTGCCGCTCTCGCCCCGCAGCAGCACGGTCGTGTTGCTGCCCGCGACCCGGGCGACCTTCTCGTAGACCGCGACCATGGATTTGTCGCTGCCGACGATGTTCGCGATCCTAAAGCGATCGCGCAGCTCGGCCCGCAGCCGGCGGTTCTCGGCTTCGACTCGGGTCCGGGCCTCGGCCGCGCGACGACGCAAGGCGATCGCGTGACCGAGCATCCCGGCGACCGCCTCGACTAGCCCGACGTCGGTCTGCAGCTGCGCCGGCGCGGCGCCATGACGGTCGACGGACAGGGTCCCAATCACTTGGCCGTCGGCCAGACGCACGGGCGCGCAGATGAACGACATGCCCTCGGGCTCGCGCCGACCGAGGCGGTTGAGGAACTTGGCGTTCGAGCCGTGCACGACCCGGGTCCGACCGCTTTGGATCACCCGCCCCACGATCCCCTCACCGAAGGCGTAGCGACCGAGGCGCTTTTGCTCCTCGGTCAGGCCGTGGGCCTCCTCGATCCAGCTCTCGCCCGTCTCGGGGTCGCTGAGGCTCAGGTAGGGGTGCGCCATCCCCGGGCGCTGGGCCAGCATCCGCAGGGTCCCGTCGACCACGTCACGCAGATCCATGCGCTCGGCGAGGGCTGCGGACAGCTCGTTGACGGTCGGTGCGGAGTCTGCCATGCCTACGCAAATGTAGCTCGGTGCTCCGAACCTACGCAAAGGTAGGTTCATTTTCATGCCCAACTATTTGAAATTGCTAATATTTTAACAGATGGCGGTCGGAACGGCGCTCGCATTTGGAGACCCGTGATGGCGCGCGGTCTCAGCTTCGCTACCTACACGGCCGTGCACGGCATCGCCGGGTAGTGTGCGGCGTTTTGCACTGCTCGAAATCGCCCGTACACCTACGCTAACGTAGGTTCCCTCGTTTTGAAGCACGGAAGCTATCCCATGAACGATCGAGACAACCAGCGCTGCGCACCGAGCTTCTCCATTGGCCGTCCACGCGAGCACGCGGCGTGTGGGGTTGGGTTCATCGCTGCTCGCGACGGCATCCCGCGCCACGAGCACCTCGAGCGCGCGCTCGCGGCTCTAGTCGCGGTCGAGCATCGCGGGGCGGTCGCCGCCGACGGCCGCAGCAGCGACGGCGCGGGGATCATGACCGACATCCCCTGGTCGCTGATCGGGCATGAGCCGCAGTCCGTCGCCCTCGGGGTCTTGTTCATCACGGCCCCGCGGCAGCGGGCGGCCCTGCTCGAGACCTTCGAGCAGACCTTCGCGGTGTTTGATCTGGCGATCCTCGGTTACCGCGAGGTCCCCACTCATCCACGGGTGCTTGGCGAGCTCGCGGCCGCGTCGCTGCCGATCATCGTCCAGGCGATCATCGGTCGACCGCGCGCGTGTCGGACCGAGGCGAGCTTCGAGGCGCGGCTGTACCAGGCCAAGCAGACCACGCGCACGCGGCTGCGCGAGCAGGTCGGTGCGAGCGCGCCGGAGCCGTTGTTCTTCACCTCGCTGTCGAGTCGGACGGTGGTCTACAAGGCCCTGACTCGGGCCGAGGACCTGCCGGCGTTTTATCCGGACCTGCTCAACCCTCGGTTTCGTACGCGCTTCGCCCTGTTTCACCGGCGCTTCTCGACCAACACCCGCACGTCTTGGGACAAGGCCCAGCCGTTTCGGCTGATCGCCCACAACGGCGAGATCAACACCATCGCCGGCAACCGCAGCTGGTCGTACTCGCGCGAGCAGGCGCTTGGGCTCGCGCCCGACGAGCTCTTGACCCACCGCGACGTCTCGGACTCGGGCAACCTCAACGAGCAAGTCGAGGCTCTGCGCGTGCGCAGCTCGATCCCGCAGATCGAGGACATCCTCGCGATCACGATGCCGGTCGCCGGGGTCCGCAACGATTTTTATAGCTTCTGGGGCCGGGCCATGGAGCCTTGGGATGGGCCCGCGCTCATCGCTTGGGCGGACGGGCGCTCGGTCGGCGCGCGCCTCGATCGCAACGGCTTTCGTCCGGCCCGCTGGGCGATGACCGAGGACGTGTTCACGCTCGCCTCCGAGGCCGGGATCTTTGGGCTCGATCCCGCCGCGATCCAGCATCAGGGCATGGTCCCGGCCGGGTCCGGGGTCAAGGTCGAGCTCGGTAACGGGGACGTCCACTTCCGTGATCCTTCGGTGTCCCGCGAGAACCGTGGGGCCCGGTTTGACGCCCGGCTGTTCGAGTTTCCGACGACGCTGCCCGACCCGGTCCTCGACGAGCGCGAGCGGGGCCAAAGCGCGCGCGAGCGCGGGGCGCTGTTCGGGCTGACGAAAGAGGAGCACGCCAAGATCCTCACGCCGATGATCGAAGCCGGGCGCGAGCCGATCGGGTCGATGGGCGACACGGCTCGGCCGGCGCTGTTCTCGGCCCTGCCGCGCAGCTTGTACGAGTACTTCTTTCAGACCTTCGCGCAGGTCACCAACCCGCCGCTCGACTACCTGCGCGAGCGCAGCGTCACCGATCTCTCCACCTACCTAGGCAAGCGGCCCAACATCTTCGCGGCCAAGGAGCTGCTGCCCCAAGCCCCGGGCCTGCGGCTCGAGACCCCGGTCTTGAGCCTCGCGCAGATGGCCTTCGTTCGGCGGCTGCGCGAGCCGGTCCGCCACGGTGAGCGGGGCGTCGACGCAGGGGCGGGGCCGCAGAGCCTCGCGCTCGCGCAGATGCGGATCCGCGCCAGCGAGATCGACACCTGCGTCAACGCGGCGGCGCTCGAGCGTGACCCGGGTTCGGCCCTGGCCGCGGCGCTCGAGGCGATCGGCGCCCAGACCCTCGCGGCCGCCGAGGCTGGCCGGGCGATCGTGATCCTCAGCGATCGTGCAGCGACCCCCGAGCACCTGCCGATCCCCAGCTTGTTGGCCCTGCGCGCGGCGGTCGTCGCCCTCAACCGCGAGGGCCTGCGGCTCGAGTCGGCGATCGTGCTCGACACCGGCGACGTGCGAACCACCCATCAGGTCGCTTGCGCGATCGGGTTTGGGGCCACGGCCGTGTGCCCCTACCTCGCGTGCGAGCTCGCCCGCGAGGCGGCCGGGCCCGAGCACGATCCAGAGGTGCTCGAGCAGCGCCTGCGTCGGGCGCTCGAGGCCGGGTTGCTCAAGGTCATGAGCAAGATGGGCATCTCGGTGGTCCGCAGCTACCAGAGCGCCAAGCTCTTCACCAGCTTCGGCCTCGCTCAAAACCTGCTCGATCAGCTGTTCCCGGGGCTCGAGAGCCCGATCGGTGGGCTCGATCTGCCCGAGCTCGCGGCCGATATGCTGCGCACCCACGCCGCTGCGCGAGCGTGCAAAGCCGAGCTGTTGCCGAGCAACTACCTGCTCAAGGAGCACCCTCGCGGCCAGGCCGGCGAGGCGCACTCGATGACCGCGGCGCGCTCGAAGCTGGTCCATCGCTTGACCCTCGCGCCCGGCGGCGGGCCTCGGGCCGTCAGCCAT
>Ga0114946_10001364_pt1 | contig 16831 bp, 17 predicted proteins | sample WalLakDeSediment_FD_88676 | JGI IMG/M metagenome (GOLD analysis project Ga0114946, IMG submission 88676) | Lake sediment microbial communities from Walker lake, Nevada to study Microbial Dark Matter (Phase II) - Walker Lake 11/02/13 Deep Sediment | ecosystem: Environmental > Aquatic >... | reverse complement strand
GCTGCCAAAGAATTTGGTGTAAAAATGGTTTCGGCATCCCGTCCTTCAGGAGCTGTTAAAATCAGCCCGGCCAGAATTGCCCTTTTTGACCATTACGGTGGATCCATGCCATCCGGATGGGTAAGATGGATGCTTGAACAATATCATTTTCCATTTCAGGTGATCTATCCTCAGGATATTGATAATGGGAACCTGAGGGCCAAATATGATGTGATCTTATTCATTGGTCCAGGAGCTCCCGGTACGGTAAGAAGCTGGGGAGGGATGCCAAAACCAGAGGATATTGATGCGCAGTATCACAAACTCCTAGGCGATCTGACTAAGGAAAAGTCAGTTCCGGAACTGAAAAAGTTTATGGAAGCAGGCGGCAGTGTGGTGGCAGTCGGCGCCAGTACTTCCTTGGCTTATGATTTGGGTCTTCCGGTAAGCAATGCGCTTTTGGAAAAACTCCCTGATGGTAGAGAAAGGCCATTGCCCGGGGATAAGTATTATATTCCGGGTAGTATTCTGAAAGCCCATTTGGACGCTACAAATCCTGCCAATTGGGGTATGGGAGAATCAGCCGATATAGTCTTCAATAACAGCCCTGTATTCAATTTGGCGCCGGATGCCCTTTTACAGGGAGTAAAGCCATTGGCTTGGTTTGGTACCGAATCTCCATTGGTATCAGGTTGGGCTTGGGGTGAATCATACCTTAAAAATGGAGTGGTAGCTTTTGAAGCACCCATAGGAAAAGGTAAATTGTATGCATTTGGTCCTGAAATTACTTTTAGGGCACAGGCACACAACACCTTTAAGCTGCTTTTCAATCAGCTTTATCTGAAATAATCTAAAACATCTGCTAAACAAAGGCACAGAAGTTTAAACTTTTGTGCCTTTTGTTTTTTTATTTATATTAAAAGGTTTTTAAATAATCATTCAACCCTATGAAAGTGACGACTATCTTCTTCAGAACAGGATTATTTCTTTTTTTTAACAGTTTCATTTTGCTTTCCTGTCAGCCAAAAGTTCAGGAATCAGCAGACATCAAAGCCCCATCTTCTACCATCTTAAGGGATTATGTACATGCTCCTGACCCGGATTTCAGATATGAAATCATCCATACAGAAGAGGGGGATGTGTTTGATTATCATGTGATAAAAATGTATTCGCAAAATTGGCTTTCAAAAGACATTGTTAATGAGACAGCATGGTGGCATTATGTGTCTATGGTTGTACCTAAAGAAACAGCTTATGAAACCGGAATGATGTGGATAGGGGGAGGAAGCAAAAATTCTAAGATACCGGAACAACCTAATGAATTGATTTTACAGACAGCATTAGCAACCAATTCCATTGTTGCGGAAATCCATAATGTGCCATTTCAGCCTTTGGTTTTTGAAAATGATACGTTTGGAGAGCGTTATGAAGATGCTATTATTGCCTTTGGATGGAGAAAGTTTTTGGAAGCCGGGGCCAAGGATGAAGATGCAATTTGGTTGGCCAGACTTCCCATGACAAAAGCAGTCAAACTGGCTATGGATGTAGTCAGCGAAATTGCCAATGAAAAGCACAGCAAAGATGTAAATAAATATGTGGTGGCAGGGGCCTCTAAACGAGGTTGGACTACTTGGACAATATCTGCTGTGGATGACAGGGTTGTAGCTATGGTTCCGATAGTCATTGACTTGCTCAACATCGTCCCATCCTTTCAGCATCATTGGAGAAATTATGGTTTTTGGGCTCCCGCAGTGGACGATTATGTTAGGGAAGGTATTATGGAATGGCAGGGAAGCAAAGAATACGACAGGTTATTGGAAATTACTGAACCTTATTCTTTTATTGAAAACTATGATATGCCCAAATTGGTAATCAATGCGGCTGGAGATCAGTTTTTTCTACCGGATAGCTGGAAGTTTTACTGGGATGAACTGAAAGGCGAGAAGCATATGCAGTACGTACCTAATTTTGGACACGACTTGCGGGAATCCGATGCTATTCCCAACATGATTTCATTTTATTCTTCTGTTCTCAATAATACTCCTAGACCCACTTACAACTGGGAAATTAAAGAAGACAAAATCATCATCACAACAGATCCTAACCAAAAACCTGCTTCAATCAAATTATGGTCTGCCAATAATGAGAAATCAAGAGATTTCAGGATTGATGTTCTGGGACCAAAATGGACATCTTCCGAAATTTTGGTAAATGAAAGTGGAAGATATGAAGTAGTGTTAAATGAACCGAAATCGGGCTATACCGGGTATTTTGTTGAAATCACATATCCTGGTAAAACTTCAATCAAAGTGACCACAGGGGTAGAAGTGTTACCAAAAATCTATCCTTTTGAGCCGTATGTGTCTGAAGAACCAAAAGGAAGTTCCTGAAAAAAAATCCCCTCAACAATCTATGCTGAGGGGATTTAAATTTTATACTAGGGCTAAATCAAAAAACATTTTCTTTTATTACTCAATCATTGCGAAGAATTTATCCAGATCAGGAATGATGACAATTCTTGTTCTACGGTTTTTTGCCATGTTTTCTTTGCTGTCATTATCTACCAAAGGAATGTAGCTTGCTCTACCGGCTGCTATGAGTTTTTCCGGAGACACATTGTACTTTGATTGAAGAATTCTGACAATCGAGGTTGCTCTTTTCACACTTAGGTCCCAATTGTCCTGCAATACGCCGGTTTGAATACTTCTTGGATCAGTATGGCCTTCAATCATTACTTCAACAGAAGGTTCGGCATTGATCACTTCTGCAAGTTTTTGAAGCAATCCTTCAGCGTTTTTGGAAACCTGATAGGAACCGGTGTTGAACAAAAGTCGATCAGAAACATTGATCATAACTACGGTTTTATCAACATTGATAGTAATATCTTCATCTTGTTCGGAAGAACCATCAGTAATTGATTTCTTTAAATTGTAAGAGATGGCAAGATTAACGGAATCTTCCATTGTTTTGGCATTGGCCAGATCTTCAGGATTAACTTTTGTCAAGGTAGCATTCAGCTTTTGCTTGGTGTTGGTTGACATGGGAGTTTTTCCATCAAGACTGAACATGGCATCATTTTCAGATTTCAATGAATTAATTCTTGCATTGTACTCGTCCACTCTTGCCTGGATGCGACCCATTTTGTCCTCCAGGATCCTTTTTTCAGCCTCTACGGCTTCTTTTTCAGTTCTTGTTTCAGCCAATGTGGCTTCAGTTTTGAACAGATCATTTTGAAGCTCTACGTATTTCTTTTTTGAAACACAGGAAAAGGTGAGCATAACTAAGGTTAGGGAAAATAGAAAGATTTTTTTCATGATTGGTTTATTTTACAGACCGCAGAAATCAAAAATAGAGCCACCTAAATTATTGGTATTAAATTACTCCTAAAATAGGCTGTTTATTAAGGTATTTAGTTTTAAATTACCTGTAAAAGATCCTATCATGAGAAATTATTCCCTATATCTGATTTTCATATTTGCCGCTATGAGCACTTCCTGTCAAAAAAATACCGATAACAAATCAATTGAAAAAGTAGAATTTGATGTTCATGCCCATATCATAAAGATGGGTGATCAAGATGCAAAAGTATTCCATTTGAAAAATGGGAATGGTATGGAGGTAGAACTATTGAGTTATGGAGGGATATTGTCCAAAATAATTGTTCCCGATAAGGAGGAGAATTTCGAAAACATTTTATTGACTTACAACAGTCCTGAGGATTTCCTTTTTGATACGTATTTTTTCAATGCTACCGCCGGAAGATATGCCAACCGCATTGCAAAAGGTAAATTTGAATTAGATGGGCAAGTGTACCAGTTAGCTACTAACAATGGCGAAAACCATTTACACGGAGGAAAACAAGGGTTTAACAAAAAATTTTGGGATGCAGAAATTTTGGAACTGGATGACGCCGTAGGTGTAAAAATGAGCTATACAAGTTTGGATGGGGAAGAGGGGTATCCTGGAAACCTGACAACAAACCTGACTTTTGTCCTGCATAGTGATAATAAGTTAGCCATCACTATGACCGCTGAGACAGACAAACCCACCGTGGTGAATTTGACCCATCATGGGTATTTTAACTTGAGTGGAATGAGGGAAAATATTTTGAATCATGAACTGACCATATATGCTGATTATTATACCCCTGTAGATGCAGGGCTGATTCCAACCGGGGAAATTGTTTCAGTTCAAAATACCCCCTTTGATTTTACTTCTCCCCATAAAGTAGGAGAAAGAATTGCAGAAACCGGAATGGGTTATGATCATAATTATGTAATCAAGAGAGAACATGATGGAGAATTGGCCAAAATGGCCGAACTGGTTCATCATGATTCAGGACGTAAAATGACCTTATTTTCCAATATGCCAGGAGTCCAGTTTTATTCCGGAAATTTCCTTGACGGAAAACAAGTGACTGATGGAATTAGCTATACTAAAAATTACGGATTGTGTTTAGAACCCCAGTTTTTCCCGGATTCTCCCAATAGGCCAAATTTTCCTTCACCTAGACTTGAGCCCGGACAGGTATATGAACACAGGATTGTTTATGAATTTGATATAATAAAGTAGTTCCTTTTGTTTTTAAACCTTAAAACCTCTTTGAAAAAATTTCAAAGAATTGAATTGCTATATTTAGTGATTTAAGGTTTAAATTTTCTTGAACTGGAAGGAGAGAAAAAATATAGTAGATATAAAATTGATGAAGTTTTTTAATTTTTCCAGATAAAAAACTCACATTATGTATCTATTTTTTTGAATTTTATTCCGCTCCCGAAACAATAAAAATGTATCTTTATCATTTTAAAATAAAACATTTAAATGCCAAAACTAATACGAATAACCACTGTTCCTCTGTCACTCAAACTTTTATTGGCAGGCCAAATGAAATTCATGAAAGAAGCAGGTTGGGATGTTTTGATGGTTAGTGCAGATGGAAAAGAAATCAATGAAGTTACTAGGAGAGAAGGGGTTGAACATAAGATAATACCATTTACCAGGAAGATTACTCCATTTAGGGATTTATATTGTTTATGGTTGCTTTATAGATTATTCAAAAAGGAAAAACCAGATATTGTCCATTCACATACCCCCAAAGCCGGACTTCTGTCCATGATAGCCGCGAAATTGGCAGGCGTGAAAATCAGGATACATACTGTGGCAGGCATGCCATATATGGTTGCTGAAAAAAACAAGAAGAAACTATTGATTGTCATGGAAAAGCTCACTTACCGGTGGGCAACAGAAGTTTGGCCAAATTCGCAATCCTTATATGATTTCATGTTAAGTGAGAAGTTGGTGGACGAATCGAAGGTGAAAATGATTGGTTTCGGCTCCTCAAATGGAGTTGACCTCAATAAATTCAATAGAGACACCTTATCTGAGAATCATTTGATTGCAGCCACTATAAGAATTGCTCCATCAGAAAATGATTATTTGATTCTGGCCATAGGAAGATTGGTGAAGGATAAGGGTATTGAAGAATTAGTCCAAGCTTTTTTATCGTCCAGACTCGTCAAGTATGGTAAACTTATATTGTTGGGCTCATTTGAGCAGGAGTTGAACCCTTTAGATGACGAAATTGTAAGAAAAATTCAGGACCATCCAAGAATTGTCCAGATTGAATGGACGGACCATGTTTCCCATTATCTGGCAATGGCGGATCTATTGGTGCATGCCTCCCATAGAGAGGGTTTTCCGAATGTTTTGTTAGAGGCAGGTGCGATGCAAGTCCCTGTTATATGTTCTGACATCATCGGAAATATTGACGTGGTTACCCATAGAAAAACAGGCTTGATGTTTCCGGTGAAAAAAACAGAAATATTAAAGGAAGCTTTGGAGTTTGCATTTGTAAAAAGGGATTACATGCAGTCTTTAGCTGATAACCTACATGCAGAGGTGGTAGAAAAATTTCCAAGAGAAAAAATGCACACCTTAATTCATGAGAATTATTTAAGGTTATTGGAAAATTCTTAGAAAGTCATGTCCTTCTTGTTTTTTTGTTATTAATTTCGGCAAAATTTTTATCTGGAGAAATAAATCAAAATATGAAATATTTAATTACAGGCACAGCAGGATTTATTGGTTTCCATTTGGCCAAAGCGCTGTTGGAAAGAGGGGACTCAGTCATAGGCATAGATAATATCAATGATTACTATGATGTCAATCTTAAATATTCCAGGTTAGAAAATACAGGAATTGAAAAGAATAAAATTCAAAACAATAAGCCAGTTCAATCCACAGTTTATAATGATTACAGATTCATCAAGATGGATCTTTCGGAAAAGGACAACTTGATGGAAATTTTTAGGAATGAGTCTATTGATGTGGTTATCAATCTGGCGGCGCAAGCAGGAGTCCGATATTCTCTCATCAATCCTGATGCCTATATTGATGCGAATATTACCGGCTTTTTAAATATACTGGAGGCTTGCAGGGCGTTTCCTGTCAAACACCTGGTTTACGCTTCCTCAAGTTCAGTTTACGGAGCAAATACAAAAATGCCTTTTTCAACCTCAGATAACGTCGATCATCCTTTGAGTTTATATGCAACTACCAAGAAAGCGAATGAATTGATGGCCCATAATTATAGTCATCTATTCAATATTCCGACTACAGGTTTGAGGTTTTTCACTGTTTACGGACCATGGGGCAGACCTGATATGGCCTTATTTCTGTTCATAGAGGCAATCTCCAAAGGAAAACCAATTCAGGTGTTCAACCATGGGAAAATGAAAAGAGATTTCACCTATGTAGGAGACATTGTTGAAGGTATAGTGCGTGTTGCTGACAGACCTCCGGTGGGCAATCCTGATTGGCATGGAGACAACCCTGATCCAGGATCTTCATATGCACCTTATAAAGTATATAATATCGGAAATTCCAGCCCGGTTGACCTGATGGATTATATTGGAGCTCTGGAAAAAGCCCTGGGAAAGACCGCTGAAAAAGAAATGATGCCCTTACAGCCCGGAGATGTTCCTGCAACTTACGCGGATGTAACTGATTTAATGAGAGACACTGGGTATAAGCCAGCTACCCCTGTGGAGCAGGGAGTTGCTAATTTCGTGTCTTGGTACAAGGAATATTATTTGGGATAAATAGAAATAATACGGATTTAATTAACTGGAATTTCAAAAGCCATGACAAATAAAAGAAAGAATATCTTGATTACTGGTGGTGCAGGGTTTATCGGTTGCCATGTGGTAAAACTTTTTGTTCAGAAATATCCTGAGCATAATATTATTAATTTGGATTGTTTGACTTATGCGGGGAATCTTGAGAATTTGAAAGAGGTGGAAAACGAGGACAATTATTTTTTTGAAAAAGTGAACATTCTTGATGATGCAGCTTTGGCAGAGGTTTTTCAAAAACACCGGATAACTGATGTAATTCATTTGGCAGCCGAATCCCATGTGGATAGATCCATCACTGATCCCTTGGCATTTGTCAAAACCAATGTAATTGGAACTGTCAATCTTTTGAATGCAGCCAAGACCTTTTGGGAAGATTATTCCCAACATCTATTCTATCATGTCTCTACCGATGAAGTCTATGGTTCCCTTGACCATGGAGGATTTTTCCTTGAGACCACTGCTTATGATCCACAGTCGCCCTATTCGGCCTCAAAAGCATCTTCTGACCATTTTGTAAGGGCTTATGCGAATACCTATAAACTCAGAACTGTTATTACGAACTGCTCCAATAATTATGGACCTAATCAATTTCCTGAAAAACTGATTCCGCTTTGTATTCACAATATCCGGAACAATAAACCCCTTCCTGTCTACGGTAAAGGGGAAAATGTCAGAGATTGGTTATATGTGGTTGACCATGCCAGGGGAATTGATGTGGTTTTTCACCAAGGGAAAAGTGGGGAAACCTATAATATTGGAGGTTTCAATGAATGGAAAAATATTGATATTGTTAAGCTTTTGTGCAGGAAAATGGACGAAAAGCTGGGCAGGGAAAATGGATCTTCAGAAAAGCTGATCACATTTGTAAAAGACAGGGCAGGGCATGACCTGAGATATGCCATTGATGCTACAAAAATCCAAAATGAGTTGGGATGGGAGCCCAGTTTGCAATTTGAAGAAGGAATTTCGAAAACCATTGACTGGTATCTGGACAATGAGGAATGGCTCAACAATGTAACCTCAGGAAATTACCAAAAATATTACACGGAACATTACGGTAACCGATAAGAGTTAGGATATCGGATTTCGGAATTGGTTAAAAAAATACGAAGTCCGATATCCAAACCCACAGATCAACTCCCTGCAGTCCATGAAGCTGGATCTTTTCTCCATTCAACCAGAGAAGCCAAGGTATGGTCATCGATATAATCATTTGCTAAAGCCTGCGGTAGCATAGCAGAATAGTCACTTAAACAAATCAATTTGACTTTGGCTTCTTCAAAATTATTTTTGGCTATATCAAAGCCATAGGTGAAGATGGCCACCATACCCAAAATATCAAAACCTGCATTCTTCAAATCCTCTACGGCTTTCAAAGAACTTCCCCCTGTGGAAACCAAGTCTTCAACTACCACCACTTTCTGACCAGGGGTAACTTTTCCTTCAATCATATTTTCCATTCCATGGCCTTTAGGTTTAGACCTGACATAAATAAATGGTAATTTCATCTGGTCAGCAATTAGGGCACCTTGGGGTATTCCCGCTGTGGCTACCCCGGCTATCGCTTCCACCTCAGGAAAATTTTCCTGAATGGCCTTTACCAGATTTTCTTTTATAAATGTACGGACCTCCGGAAAGGATAAAGAAAGTCTGTTGTCACAATAGATAGGAGATTTCCAACCCGATGCCCAGGTAAAAGGATTTTCAGGTTGTAGTCTTATGGCCTGGATTTGAAGCAATTTTGAAGCTACTGACGAAGCGGTTTTTTTATCGAATAATTCCATGTCTCAAAATTAAAGGATAAAAAGTTAGAGCCTGTTGTGTGTCATGGAAAATTTTGTGCATTTTTGAAACAATTAAAATTAATCTGGCAAAACTGACCCAGCCATGAAAATTTTTATCAATGATAAACCTTTGGATGTCATGTCGGCAAATGAACTGCCGAAGGAAAAGACATTTGAATGTGTTTATGACCATCCCGAAGATATTCCGGCTACCATTGATTTCCATGATGATGTTTTGATAATCGAACCCACCAAGGATGTGGTGATTAAATTGTTATATCTACTTAGATCAAGAAAACTTAAAAATTTAGATTCAGTCACTATTTTAACTGAAAATAAGAAGGTGGTTAAGGATTTTATAAAAAGCAGGTTTACCGTAATAAAGGCTGCAGGTGGTGTGGTGACTAAGGGGCAACGTATCCTTTTTATTTTCAGATTGGGGAAATGGGATTTACCTAAAGGGAAATTTGATAAAGGGGAAACCCCTCAGGAATGTGCCGTAAGGGAGGTAGAGGAAGAATGCGCTATTAAGGTGAAGCTAGGGCCTGAAATTTGCAAGACTTGGCATACTTATACCCACAACAGGAAAAGTATTCTTAAAAAAACGTATTGGTACGCCATGGAAAACCTTAATGACAGTGCCATGAGACCACAGAAAGAAGAAGGGATTGACGAGATAAGATGGTTAACCCATTATGAGGCTAAAGTGGCATTGATAAATTCCTATCCTTCTATGAGGTACCTTTACAAGCAGTTTTTAAAACTTGTTCCCAAGGTTCATATTTGATAGGGAAGATAATCACTGATTTCACCACCATAACGGTGTACCTCGCGGATAATGGTAGAACTTACTGCGGCATACTGTGGTGAGGTAATCAGGAAAACAGTTTCTAATTCAGGATTCAGTTTCCGGTTCATTTGACTGATCGTGTTTTCATATTCAAAGTCAGTTGTATTTCTCAAACCCCTTAATAAAAATACAGCCCCATGTTTTTTTGCTAAAGTGGAGGTTAGTTCATTATAAACTACCACTTTCACTTCCGGTTGGTATTGGTATAGACCATTGATTTTTTCCACCATAAGGTCAATATCAAAATACCTGTTTTTTTTAGCAGAATTATAGCCAATTCCCACAATTACCTCATCGAATAGTTTTAAACTTCTGATTACAATATCATGATGTCCTTTTGTAAAAGGGTCAAAAGACCCCGGGAAAATGGCTATTTTTTTCATTTATAGGTATTAAATAAATTCCCAATGGGATTCCAAATGAAATGTTTTTGAAAAAGATTCGGTTCCTTCATGGTAATTTTGGTTCAGTTCAGGATGGGTGATATTAAAATATTTGAAATATTCCACTGCCCAATTTTCTTTGATGTCGAAATCATTTTTCCCACCCAACAGCGTATACCTGCAATATTTTCGTTCAAATCCAAGCTGCTTGGTTATCCCAAATAAATACATGAGAAGTTCATCCCTGTCTTGGATATCAAACCTGTTGAATAAAGCCAATTCCTGCTTGTTGAAAGCGGCCATATAGAAGGCTTTATCAAACAAATAAATCAGAATTTCCTGAGGCAGGAATTTTGACCTTTCCTTCAAACAGTAGGATAGGAAGGAACTGGAACCATGATGAAACATTATATCTGATTTCCCATCACTGAGTAATTGATGCAACTGACTTCCAATACCCCCGACCAAGTGGTAATTATTACTTTCCAAACTACTGTAAAATGGATGGATATCGGTACTGAGATCTCCTGCAAATGATAAATAGGTCCCGATAAAATCCGGATTGAAAAGTACACCGGGAACCAGAGAAAACAGATTATTGTGAACAAACACCTTTGTAGGTACATCCAGTTTATATAACTCATCTTTCCAGACATTGGAAATAGGTACCTCTGAAGAAGCAAAAAGATTCCAGGTGCGTACAGCTACAATTTTATGGTTTTCATCCTTTGCAAAAAGAATTCGGATATTATTATATAAGAAAAGCGATAAATAGGATACCAGTTCAGGATCATATTTATCGCTATAAAGTTTTTTCAAGGTATTTTCTGTATAAAGAACCAAGATTACTCCCAATTACCAGATGTGGAGGAATCAGTTCTGGAACCGACCCTAAGGGCTTTTTCTTTATTATTAGCTCTTCTTTTTGGGTTAATTGGATCCGGATCCCTGATTTCAAATACACCGATTTCTCTCTGGCTTCTTTCGATTTTATCTGCAAAGAATTCGAATTCTTTGCCACCTGAACCTGGGACGATGTTAAGATTTTCCAAATTGAAATTAGGATATCTTCTTTCATTGAATAATGAGTCCATTACATAAACAGATCCCAAAGTATCATATCTAACTGTTATTTCCTCTTTACCGTAAGCCAGTAAAGTGGTGGTCTCTTTTCTTTGGATAATCCAGATCTTACCTTCATCAATAAATTTTCTAAGGGAATCCCAGCTTCCGGCATACTCACCTTTGGTTGCAATATATGCAATTTGGGCATCCCTTAACATTTGGAGTTTTTCGATAATTCTGGATTCGAGTGCTGCAATTCTCTTTTCTTCCTGCATGACATCGTCGACACTCCTGTAAAGCATATAGCCTAATCCAAGAGCCCCCAATAAGAATACTACGGATAAAATTCTGGTTAGCGTCATTTTTAAGATGATTTAATCTTTAGTAAAGGTTGATGGTATTTTAACAAGCTGCTATTTTATCGAATTATTTTCAAAATTAAAATATCCAATCCATTTTCCCACATCATTCAGTGAATTTATTCCCCAAAATAGTGGATGTTTTTCCTCATTTTTTATCAAGTTAAGTTTTTCGAGGTTTAAATACCCTATTTCAGTGATTAATTGTTGGCTTTGGTGAAGCTCCGGATCTATGCCCATTTTCAAATCTCCCCCGATTTGCTCCACTTCGAAAAATAATTCAACGGCATGAAGAGGGGGCTCCAAAAATTCATGGGCGCAAATGAATTTATTAACTTTGATTTTCAGCCCTGTTTCTTCTAAGAATTCCCTTTCGAGATTTTCCTGCACACTGAAACCATATTTCATTCCTCCTCCAGGAACATTCCAAAAATACCGGCTGACTGACATTTTGTGTTTTATCATTAGTATGCTTTCATTTTGAATCAAAACCCCGTTTACCCGGGTTCTTAGCCTGCCACCGAATTTATCTACCAGTTCTTTTTCCAATTTTGTCATTTTACCCTTAGATTCGTAATCAAATGATAGGTAAAGATAAGGAAGGTATGATGAGGCCTTCATTTTTATTGGCTAAATATTTTCCGTTTGAGCCAACTAAGGGACAGAAGGATTTCTTTTTTAAGATGGATGGATTTTTTAAAGAAGGAACCATTGAAACCCATGTATTCATATTAAGAGGTTATGCCGGAACAGGTAAAACTTCCCTGATTTCGGCATTGGTAAAAACACTGCCAAAGTTAAGAGTGAAATCCTTGTTGCTGGCGCCAACTGGCCGGGCAGCTAAAGTAATGGGGAATTACAGTAAAAAATCAGCTTTTACTATTCACAAAATCATTTACCGGCCCAAGGATCAAGTAGGAGAGCTAGGCGCTGGATTTGATCTTGTAAAAAATTATTACAAAGACACGCTTTTTATTGTCGATGAAGCGTCCATGCTTGCAGATGAATCATTCAATGGAAGAAGTCTTCTGAGAGACCTGATTTATTATGTTTTTCAGGAATCCAGCAATAGGCTGTTATTGGTAGGGGACACCGCCCAATTACCTCCCGTTGGAAGCCCCTTGAGCCCTGCACTTGATAAAGATTATCTCATCAGGAATTTTAGGTTGAAGGTTGATGCTATAGAATTAACAGAGGTAATGCGGCAACAACTCGCTTCAGGGATCCTTTACAATGCTACTTTTTTAAGGAACCAAATTTTGGAAAAAGTTCCGGAAATAACCTTTAACACAGCAGAATTTAAGGATTTTTACAAGATGACAGGGGAAAGGTTGGAAGATGGCCTTAGGTACGCCTATAATAAGTACGGGCCTGAAAATACGGTGATCATTACCCGCTCCAACAAAGCCGCAGTTCAATACAACCAATACATCAGAAGAAATATACATTTTTTTGATGATGAAATCAGTGCCGGGGATCTGTTGATGATCGTAAAAAACAACTATACCTACATGGCAGAATCCGAGAAAGTTAATTTTTTGGCCAATGGGGATTTTGCAGAAGTTATTAAAATAAGATCTTTTGAAGAAATGTATGGCCTGAGATTTGCAACATTAGAATTGAGGCTACTGGATTACCCGGATGAGCCGTATTTCGAGGCGAAGGTGGTGATGGATACGCTATACAGTCCCAACCCTGCCCTCAGCCCGGAACAATACAGGGAACTGTACAGACAGGTGGCTGAAGATTATGCTGACGTGGCCAACAAAGCTGAAAGAATGGAATTGATAAAAAAAGACCCGTATCTTTCATCCTTGCAGGTTAAATTTGCGTATGCATTGACGTGTCATAAATCTCAGGGCGGACAATGGGATGCTGTCTTTGTGGATCAGGGCTATCTGACCGATGATATGGTCAACAAAGAATACATCCGGTGGTTGTATACCGCTGTGACAAGGGCAAAGAAAGAGTTGTTTATGGTAAACTTTCATCCAAAGTTTTATATTAGCAACACCGAATGAGTAACAAACAATAACTAAATATAAGAACCATGAAAAAAATGTTTTTATTAATGGTGATGGCCTTGACTGTTTTTGCGGTACAGGCACAAACTGATAAGAAAGGCGCGGTCCTTGAGTTTAATGAAAAATCAATTGATTTTGGAGACATCACTCAAGGGGATAAAGTAGAGCATACTTTTGTATTTACCAATTCGGGTGATATACCCTTGGTGATTTCAAATGTGGCAGTAACCTGTGGTTGTACTGCTCCAAACTGGCCCAAAGAGCCTATTGCCCCCGGAGCAAAAGGAGAATTAAGAGTGCAGTTTAACTCCTCTGGAAAAATGGGCAAGCAAAATTCTGTGGTCAGGATCTATTCCAATGCCTCAGAGCCAATTGAGAAAGTGTCTCTGATTTCGAATGTTTTGCCAAAAGGTTAAATTCCAAAACATGATTAATTATGAAGGGAAGTTGTAAGACTTCCCTTTTTTTGTTGATTTTTTACTAATCTACATTCAATAATTTCATGAGAACTGTTTTTTCTGAATCCATAAAAACAAGGTATTTGTCTTTAAATTGGTAATAGACTACTTCCTCTAAAGCCTGGGTAATTTTTCTTTCCAATTGCATTTCCTCTTCTCCACAAGCCATCTTGATAATTGCCATATTGCCAAATTTTATCTCAGTATCTGTTATCTTTGAAATAGGGCCTCTCAAAGTATTACATCCTGAATAACCGGAAATTTTTCTTTCAGCAACATGGATTTCAAAGGTTAGGTCCCGGTTACGCCCTTTGGGATTCAATGTTTCCCCAATTTCTTTCACCAACCAAATATTGGTCAATCTCAAAGTCATATCGGGGTATTTTTCCATAATTTCGATCATCTGATAGTTCAAGGAAGAAGCGTCAGCAGGAACAGGCTCCTTAACCTTGCTCACTTTAACTTTGATTCTGTAGATGTTGCCAGGCTCAAATTCAAATCCTTCAATATAGGTATAGAAGAAATTCCATTTCCCCTCTTCAATTTCCTCGTTTTCCTGAACCTGGAGACAGGTCATAGGTCCAACTCCCGTACATGGGAATTTACTGCTGTTTACCCAGAATATTTTTTCTTCAATGGCTTGATTTTCTGTAATCTTGGTGGATTTACAGGACATCATGGCCAATAATAAAATAGTAAGTAAGATGGTAATCAGGCCTCTCATATTGGTATTGGTTACTCACCATACATATATCAATTCTTTTGCCATAAATTGTTTAGGATCAATAAAAAAATAAAGTCCAACTATCCCAAGTGTATAGAAATTACTTATTGAAAGTCCATATTCCCCACAATTACCTGCACCAATTTTTCTGACCATTCTTGGTATACCAATTCGCTTGGATGAAGTTTGTCATCCACTACCATTTGAGGTAATGCTCCTATTTCCCGGTACCTTTCAGTAATTTCAATATAATGTGTACCCAGTTCTTCCGCAATGTTTTTATTTGATTGGTTGTAAAGGTTAATTTCTCTCGCCACTTTTTCCGTATCTGTCCCCCGCTGCACAGCAAAGGGAGTAATACCCCAATCTGGAATAGAAATAACTACTACATGATTGGCATTTCCTTTGGCAAAAGTTATGGCATCCTGCAGTAATGATCTGAATTCATTCTTGTAATTCTCCACATCCCTGCCTCTATATTGATTGTTTACCCCAATCAATAGGGTAACCAGGTCATAGGTGTTTCCACTTATTCCGGCATCGGAAATTCCCTTTGCCAGTTCATCGGTGGTCCAGCCGGTTTTGGCAATTATCCCCGACAATTCCATTTTCATTCCTTTCTCCTTTAAAAAAGAAACAGTTTGATTGGGATATCTACCTAACTCACCAACACCTTCTCCAATGGTGTAGGAGTCTCCAAGCGCCAGATAAGTATATGTTTTATTCAGAGAGTCTTTATCCATATTTTCATTTCTCAAGTCCATTGATAGAAAGAGCAAAGGCAAAATATAAAGCATTTTCATAGGTTTTTTTTAATCTTTAAATACTGGATTCAATAATCTAAATGTACCCTTATCTGCATCCAATTCAACTTCAGCACCAACCGGAACAATGAATTGTCTGGATATATGGCCGATCATGGCACCTTTATAGGCCGGGATGTTTAAAGGAAGAATATAGTCATCCAAAATATCATCCAGGGTTAAACTTCCATAACCTCCGGAGGGGTTACAGTCAGTACATTGACCGAAAATAAACCCTTTGATTTCATTTAAGGTGCCATTGAGCTTGAGTGTGCTCATCATCCGGTCAATTTTATAGGGATCTTCACTGATATCTTCTACAAACAAGATGCTGTTTTTAAAATCAGGGAGATAGGGTGTCCCGGATAAAGAAGTGAGTACAGTAAGGTTACCGCCCAAAATTTTTCCCTTGGCTTTTCCGGACCTTAGAGTCTGGATCCTGTTTTGTTTTACTATAAGATCATCTCCTTTGACTACTTCATTTTCAAAAGTCACCAATTCACGGTTGAAAAACATATTTTCAAATTGCCTGACATTAAAACTGTTCCAAGATCCGGTACCGTTGGGTCCATGAAAGGTAATCAGCCCGGTTTTGGCATGAATGGCATTGTGCAAGGCTGTAATATCAGAATATCCAAGAATAGGTTTGGGGTTTTTTCTGATATTTTTATAGTCTATCAGGGGTAAAATTCTGGCTGCTCCTGAGCCGCCCCTAATACATATGATAGCTTTAATATCATCATCTGAAAACATCCCATTCAGGTCATTGGCCCTTTCCTCATCGGTGCCGGCGAGGTGGCCTCTTCGGTTTTTCAGGTTTTCCCCTAACTTTACCTCAAACCCTAAGGCTTCCAAGGTCTCTTGTGCAAATTGAAATTGAATTCTTTCAGAAGTGGCAGCTGAAGGGCTGATTATACCCACTTTATCCCCTTTTTTAAGGGACATGGGAAGAAGCTTGGCTTCCTCTTCAATTGGGATGTAAGTTGATGAAACCATCGGGAGGGATCCTAAACTTAGTCCCAGGGTTTTTAGAAAGCGCCTTTTGTCCATGAATAATTTATATGCAGGATTTTGGAAATTTATTACTGGTAAAAGTAAAAGTAAAAATCATTTGGAAAAAGGCTTTACAAAGCAAAGTCCGGCTTTTGAAATTTTAAAATTAATTTTTCTTAGGAATGTGCCGGAAAAAATATTTCTCTTTTGGATTATTAAGCAGAGGATTCAAAAGGAAATGCCTTAATTTACATTTGCTTCAACAAAACCTGT
>Ga0114946_10001363_pt1 | contig 16839 bp, 7 predicted proteins | sample WalLakDeSediment_FD_88676 | JGI IMG/M metagenome (GOLD analysis project Ga0114946, IMG submission 88676) | Lake sediment microbial communities from Walker lake, Nevada to study Microbial Dark Matter (Phase II) - Walker Lake 11/02/13 Deep Sediment | ecosystem: Environmental > Aquatic > Freshwater... | reverse complement strand
CACGCGGCAATGATAACACTGCCCGAAGGTAACCACCGTCGAACGGTACTTCGAGATAGCGGTTATCATAATCTTCCGGCTCCGGCCAGGTTTGTGCAACTGCGGACGCGGACATCTCATTACCGTCCCGGTAGTATGAGAATTCAAATTCCTCGCCCGCATTGATGGTAAGCATAATTTGACTGAGAATTTGCGGTGACGTAATGATAGAGTCATGTACTTTGATGATGACATCGCCTTCGCGGAGTCCGGCTTTCTGAGCCGTACCGCCGCTATGAATCGTTGTTACATATACACCGTCTCCTGCCGGATACTGTACCAATGTTCGCAGTGAATCGGTTAATGGAACCGACGAAACACCGAGAAACGCACGTCTGTTCAGATTTTGACCCGATACCGCCGTTATCGTCAGGAGAGTTATAACAGACAATGCGATAAGCGCGATGGTGAATTTTCTGATTGATTTCATGTATAAGATCCGATAATGCTGTTGTTGTGTTGTTATTTAAGAGGTGTACTGTTTAAAAATACAATTTTTATCAATGAAAAGTATGTTATCATTCGATTCGGCCGTCAAGAAGATTGATAACCCGATCGCTGTACACTGCATTACGCTCGGAGTGCGTGACCTGCACGATTGTTGTGCCTTCTTCGTGTAATTTTTTAAACATTTCCATAGTTTCCTCGCCCTGCTTTGTATTCAGATTCCCGGTCGGCTCATCGGCAAGGATCAGCTTTGGAGTTGTGATGACTGCCCGGGCAACCCCGACCAGTTGCTGCTGCCCGCCCGCCAGCTGATTTGGGAAAAGATCCTTCTTTGCTACAATACCAAACCGATCGAGCGTATCGGCGACAAGAGCTTTTCGTTCGGAAGATTTGATCTTTTTATAGAGAAGCGGCGTTTCGAGATTTTCGTAGACGGTAAGATCGTCGATTAAGTGATAACTCTGAAACACAAAACCGATGTGATTTTTGTGTAATTCAGATCGGTGCTTTTCGGTGAGCTTGTGCACCGGTTCATCGAGAAAATGATATTCCCCGTCGGAATGCTCATCCAGCATACCGATGATGTGAAGAAGGGTGGATTTACCCGCACCTGACGGTCCCATTATAGTGACAAATTCGCCTTCGTTGATTTCAAGATTCACATCACGCAGTACATATGTGCGGACGAATTTGTTCGAATACCATTTGAAGATGTTGGCCAATTTTATCATTATAACTCCGGTCATTTTAGTTTAAATAACTTTTTTATTTCCTTATACACTTAACTCTATATTCTCTACTCCATGCTCATTCATATCGTAAAGACTCCACCGGGTTCGCAATTGCCGCCCGTACTGTCTGGAAACTTACGGTTGCGATCGCAATGATAAGCACAATCATAAATGTTAGTGCAAATATCCAGAGACCTATCTCTATCCGGTATGCGAAATCTTCGAGCCATCTGTTCATTATATAATATCCTACCGGTGTTGAGATGACAACAGCGATTATTACAAGTTTCAAAAAATCTTTCACAATCAGAGCGATTATACCGGTGATGCTTGCACCGAGCACTTTTCGTATCCCTATTTCCTTTGTACGTCGCTCCGCCACATATGTTGCAAGTCCAAGCAAACCGAGGCAGGAAATGAAAATGGCAAGGAACGAGAAGAAATTAAACATTTCCGCAAACCTGTCCTCGGCGCGGTAAAAACGGTCGAATGCGTCGTCGAGGAAGAAATATTCAAACGGATAGTCGGGGGCAAACTCATCCCATACCGTTTTTATCGATGTTAATACGGCTTCGACATCGGTAAGATGGATTTTTACTGCAATATACCGTGTCCACAGATCGTTTACATCGAACATTATCACCGGTTCGATCGTCTCGTGTAACGACTGAAAATGGAAATCTGCGATTACCCCGACAACCGTTCGTTCTCCGATTTTTCTGAGCGGGCTTTGTACGGTTCTTCCGACCGGATCGTCCCAGTTTAAACTTTTTGCAGTTGTCTCGTTAATGAGTGCCGCTGTTCTCCGATTATCTTCGGTAAATGGTGTCCCCTTAACCAGTTCTATTTCGAATATATCAATGAAATTTTCGTCAATACCGAAAACACTGTAATGAATATAATCGTCTTTCTCCGTTCTATGTAATCGGAATCTGCTTGTAGACTGTGTCGGTACCGTGCTGGCGATCGACACTCGCTCGATATACGGTATTTCCGAAAGGCGATGCTTAAATACCTCGGCGTGTTGTCTGACCGGATTCGCCTGTTTTACCGGCAACACAACGACGCCTTCTTTTTCGAGACCGAGATTTTTCTGTCTTATAAAATCAAGCTGATTCTGAATAACCACGGTACTCAGAATCAAAATTCCGGAGACTGCAAATTGAAATACAACCAATCCCTTTCTTAAACCCGCGCCTTTCGGACCGGTTCCATATATTTTCTTCAAAACATCGACCGGCTTGAACCGTGCAAGCAGCAGAGCGGGGTAGCTGCCTGCACCTACGCCGGTTGCTATGGTAAAGAGAAATAATATCAGGAGCATAGGAAAATCGTTCCGGAAATCTATTCCGACGGTTCTTTGCACGATGTTGCTGAATCCGTTTGAAGTAAGTTCGACAAGTGCAATTGCGAAAAAGTAAGCGATGATGCTGAGAATAACCGACTCCCCGATGAATTGCCACAACAGTTGGGAACGGTTGGCACCGACGAGTTTTCGAACCCCGATCTCAAGGGTCCGGCGCGAGGCGCGGGCGGTAGCAAGATTAATATAGTTGATGCACGCTATGAGGAGTATGAGAATCGCAATCGTTGTAAAAATAAAAATATACCGGATACTGCCTGCCGTAACGGTATGCCGTTCCGCTTCGGAAAAGAGATAAATCTCTTTAAGCGGTTCAAGTTGAAAATTAGGTGCCGCTAAACTAGGACGGGGAAAATGTTTCCGGATTACCTCAATTGCTTTTTCCTCGACAGCTGTAAGAGTTGCACCCGGGTATAGAAGGAGAAATGTGGGATAGGAGAAAACCTCCCACGAACTGAGGTCCACTCCTTGAGGTTGTATTGTATTAAGTGTTAACAACGAAGCGAGAAAATTAAATTGCAATGTAGACAGTTCCGGACAGTCCTCGACGATCCCGGTTATACGAAATACGTATCCGTCACCATATCTAATTGTTTTACCGATGGGATCTTCATCACCAAAGTATTTTCTTGCTTTGGATTCCGTGAAGATGACGGAAAAAGGTTGATTTAATACATGTGCGATATCGCCGCGGACTAACGTAAATGAAAATACATCAAAGAAAGTTGAATCGACAAACACAAATTTATCTTCGTAAAATTGCTTCGATCCGGCTGCGTCCGTCGATTCCTCCGTCCGGATGAGAACATCGTTCGCGTGATAAAATCTCACGTACTGTTGTATCTCCGGGAGTTCGGCAGCAAGAAGCGGACCGAGCAAAGGCGGCATCATCGGCGATATACGAATAAAACCGCTTTCTTCGGGAATACTGACGATCCTGTATATCCGCTCCGAATTCTCATGAAACCGGTCGACGCTCAATTCCGCGCGTACGAAAAGTATAATCAAAAAGCAAACTGTCAGACCGACCGATAGACCGGCTACATTGATGAATGTATAACCCTTATTGCGAGCGATATTTCGAAAAGCGATTTTCAAGTAGTTGATGATCATCGTTTCTCCATTTTGGCAAACGTCAAACGTGAGATGGGAGACGTTTTATCCGTTTGCCGTTTCATGTTTCAATTTTCACATACTTTCATTCATATCTCAATGAATCTACAGGATTCGCCACTGCCGCCCTCATTGCCTTCGCACACACCGTAGCAATTGCAGTAATGAGAAGTATAAAACCCGCTAATGTAAATATCCACCAGCTTAAATCGATCCGGTACGCGAAGTCTTCCAACCATTTTCCCATTACATAATATCCGACGGGTGCTGCAAATATAATAGCAATAATAACAAGTTTTGTAAAATCTTTCGAAAGTAAAACGATTATGTTCGTTACGGATGCTCCAAGCACTTTACGTATGCCGATTTCTTTCGTACGTTGTTCAGCAATAAAAGCGGCGAGTCCGAACAACCCAAGACAAGCGATGAAGATCGACAGCAGTGCAAACGACGAGACGATTTGTCGTAATCGTTCCTCTGTCCGGTATGCTGCTCTGAGCGAATCGTCGAGAAAGCGATAATCGAACGGCATTCCGGGCGCAAACCCGGAGAGTGTTGTCTCTATGTGGTCGATCCCTCCGCGTACATTTTCCGGGTCTATTCGAGCGGAAAGAATTCCCTGCGACCACCATCCGGCTCCTTCATGGAGTTGAAATACAACCGGTCGTATTTCGTGATGTAACGAGGTAAGATGAAAATCTTCAACCACGCCGATAATTTCCCCGTCTGTTTCATCAATACCGAACGACTTTCCGATTGCTTCTTCCGGCGTCCATCCTAATTCCCGGACGAAGGTTTCATTAAGAATATGTGCGCGTCCGATATCGGTTTGAAGGTCGGGTGAAAAATTTCTACCTGCAATTATCCGCATACTTAATGTTTCGATGAACGACGGATCGACAACTGCAGGTTGAAATTGAATTGTTTCTTTGTCGGTTTCAATATGAGGTGAAATCTGTTCGGGTTTAAGTCCGAGTGTAATGCGAAAACGTCCCGGAGTTGCTGCTGATATAGTTGCATTGATTATTGACGGGTGCTCAATCGTGCGTTTACGTACCTGTTCACGTAAGTTCCAAAGTTGCCGATCGGGTAAATTAACCAACGCTACATAGTTTCCATCGAAACCGAGATCCTTGGTTTGTATAAAGTGCAATTGATAATAAATCACGCTTACACCGATCATTAAAAGAAACGAGACTGCGAACTGCAGAACGACAAGTGATTTTCTCAACAGATCGCGTCCGGTTTTCGTAGTAGTTGGTTTTCTTCCATAGATAACACGAACCGGCTCGAATCTCGACAGGAAAAATGCCGGATACGATCCGGAGACTATCCCGATAAAAATAACAAACATGCATAAAGCGGTGATAGCCCATCCGTGATGAAATAATACAAGTTCTTTTTCAAAAAGAGAATTAAATGCCGGTAATACTGCTTCGGCAAGAAAAATTGCCAGACCAAGCGAGACGAGAGTAACAAGCACCGACTCGGTTAAAAATTGGAGTGCAAGTTGTTTCCGGGTTGCTCCGAGAGTCTTCCGGATTCCAACCTCAAGCGCCCGTTTCATACCCTGTGCCGTAGCGAGATTGACATAATTAATACCGGCAATGATCAGAACGAATAAAGCTGCAAAACCGAAGATAAAGAGATACTTCACGTCGCCCCGGAACCCATCCGCCCGGTGCACATCGGATAAGTATACTGAGGTTAACGGGATGGCAAACGTTACGGGAGGTTCGTTTTCAAAATGCGGATCGAGTGCTCTGTAAATTTGTGATTCGAGTACATCCATTTCGACGCGCTCTTTGAGCAGGGCGTACGTATAATACATATGTGATCTCCAACCATCCGGTATGCGTTGTGTATCCGGAAGCCGATCGACTGAAGCAATGACATCGAATTGTATAGTTGAACCCAGAGGCGGATCTTCTATAACAGAGAGTACGGTTACCGGTTCATCATTAAGCAGAAGCGTTTTGCCGAAAGGATCGCTATCTCCAAAAAATTTCCGGGCGGTGTTTTCTGTTACTATAATGCCGTCAATATGATTTAAAGCGGCGACCGGATCGCCTATCACCGGATTGAACGTAAACATTGTAAAGAACGACGGTTCTCCGTGTATAATCTGAAAATCATCGCCAAATTCCCGGGACTCATTTGTTAGACGAGTGGGTTGACTCCGGAAATGTGTTGCAATTTCAACGGAGGGAACCTCGTCCTCGAGTGTATGTTTGAGAGGATATGGCGTTGCAGTACTTCTTCCCCAAAAAGTGGATTCGCGTCCAATCAGGACAATCCTGTCGGCGTTTTCATGAAACCGGTCGAATTGCAGCTCGTCATGAACATATAAACCGACAAGTATACAGACCGTCATACCGATAGCCAGTCCCAGTACATTCAGAATGGTATAGACGGGTCTGCGTCGCAACGAACGAAAACCGATGAGAAAGTATTTTCTGAGCATTGTAAACCTCCCGGTAATTAGTTTGGACTTTCTTTCCTCAAAAGGTGCATAGCGCACAGAGCAAGGCGCAAAGCGGTCACTATGTACGTTGCTATTTTTACACTGCAATTTGTTCTATGGTCTACGTACTGTTTTCGGTACGAATATTCTATGTGTTTATATTCCCATTTCCATATTATTGGAATCTGTAATTCCAAAATGCTTAGCATAATGGAATTATAATTCCCAATATTTTTTTTAAAATCCTCTCATATTCTTTACATTCCATTTACGCTTTGCTCTTTGCGCCATACCCCCTGCTCATTCATACCGCAACGACTCCACGGGGTTCGCGACCGCAGCCCGCACCGCCTGAAAACTCACCGTTGCAATTGCAATTATCGTGGAGACAACGGCGACGAGCGCGAATAACCACGGCTCAAGAGAAATTCTGTAGGCAAAGTTCTCCAGCCAGTTGTTCATAACAAACCATGCAAACGGCCATGCGATTACGTTTGCAATCAGAATGAGTTTGATAAAATCCCACGTCAGTAACGTCACAAGCTGCGGGACTGCTGCGCCGAGTGATTTTCGTATACCCATCTCTTTGGTGCGGCGCTCTGCTGCAAATGCAGATAATCCGAACAATCCGAGACTGCCGAGTATGGCTGCAAATATCGCGAAATAAAGAACGATTTTCGCGGTCCGTTCTTCGTTGCGATATAAAATATTGTGGTATTCGTTCATAAACCGGAATGAAAAGGGTATTTCAGACTCAAAGGCACTCCAGGTATTTTTCAGATGTTCAATAGCGCCCGGTACATCGTTCCCGGCGATGCGCACGTTCATATATTGTCTGAACCGATCATTCGGAAAATTTGTAATCACCATCGGTACCGGGCTGACATGCAGAGACTCAAAGTTGAAATCCCTCACCACACCGATGATGTTCCCTGTTCGGACCTGTTCCAGTTCCGCTCTTTCACCGATCGGATCGGAGAGACCGATTCTTGCCGATGCCGTTTCATTGATAATGATGGCTTCGGTTCGATCGGTTTGAAATGCCGAATCAAAGCTTCGTCCTGATTTCATTTCGAGACCGAACGTATCGAAAAAATCTTCATCGGCATAAAGAGCGGTGACGTCGTATCTGGTACCGGGGTCAAGCCTGAGACTCCAGCCGCCGTAGACATTACCGATGACCCGATGAGTTGAGGATGCATACAACACCGATGGATGGCGCAGCAACTCGTTTTTAAATTCCTCCATCCGGTTCTGAATAGATGGCGTTGTGGTCTGAAAGAATAACAGATTCTCCTTATCGTACCCGATATCGATTGTTTGAAAATGCCTCATCTGAAAATATATTGTCATCGTTGCGAATATCAATCCGATCACGATCGAGAACTGAAATACCACGAGCGCTTTGCGTATACGTGTTTGAGACCGTTCGGCATGAAAAGCACCTTTTAGAATGTGTGCCGGCTGAAAACCCGACAGGTATAATGCCGGATAGCAACCGGAGAGTAATCCGATCAGAATTGCGACCGCAAAAATGGATGCGATAAATCCGGGATTGCCCATGTAATGAACCGATGCGGGTAATTGCGCAAGTGATCTGAAGGACGGAAGCATCAGTTCAACGAAAACGAGCGCAAATATGCATGCCACGATAGAATATATGGCGGATTCTCCGAGAAACTGCCGGATCAACGAAAAACGGTCGCTTCCCGAGACCTTTCGGATACCGACTTCGCGTGCGCGGTGCATCGACCGTGCAGTGGTGAGATTCATGAAATTGATCGCAGCAATAAAAATGATCAAGGCTGCGATCCCGGAGAAAATGTATACATACCGGATATCCCCGTTGACCGCTGCGTATTTTGTATCGCTGTACAAATAAATATCCGTGAGCGGTTCGAAGAACGGTCTGAACATCAACGATCGTTCATCGCTTGCGTACTGATCAAGAAAAGCTGGCAAGTATTCTTCGATGTTTTTTGGAGAAGTCCCTTCACGGAATAACAAATACGTATAAAAGTTGGCAGAGTAATAAACATCAAGCGCTCCCGGACCCATTAATGACTCATCTTCCATCGTGCTTAATGAGATCAGGAAATCGAATCGTATGTGAGAGTTCCCGGGAATATCTTTGAAAACGCCGGTGACGGTCACATCGTACTGATCGTTGAAGTTAAGAACCTGTCCGATCGGATTTTCATCGCCAAAATATTTCCGGGCCGCGTTTTCGGACAACACCGCGGTGAACGGATCACGCAGTATGTTTTCGGTATCTCCAAGCACGATCGGGAACGAGAAAAACTCAAAGAGCGATCCGTCGGTGAAGTAAATGCTCTGACTGAATCTCCTTTCATCTGCAGTTATTGTCACAGGCTGCCAGGGTAAGATACGAGCGAAGTTCTCGGCCACGGCAAAATTATTTTTTAATCCGGGTCCATATCCCGGCGGAGACATTGCAAGCTTCTCCAGTTGACCGTTTGTCTCCATAGTAACGCTGATGCGATAGATTTTTTCTCTGTTCTCATGAAAACGGTCGTAACTCAGCTCATACTGTACCCAGAGCGTTATCAGGATGAATCCGGTCAGACCCACTGCGAGACCGAAAATATTGATTGATGAAAATAGTTTGTTCCGCGTCAGGTTGCGGAGTGCAATTTTTATGTAGTAAGAGATCATAGTGTTCCTATTTTTCATTCATATCTCAATGCTTCAACCGGATTCGAAAGCGATGCCCGTATTGCCTGAAAACTGACGGATACAATTGCAATCACGAATGCAATAATTGCGGCAAAAAGAAAAATCGATATACCGATCTCCGCCCGGTACGCAAATCCTTCCAGCCAGCGGTTCATGCTGTAGTATGCGATTGGCCAGGCGATCAGGTTTGCAACTATTACCCATCGGGTGAATTCCTTCGATAAAAGGAAGACAATAGAATAATGTCCTGCACCGAGAACTTTGCGTACGCCTATCTCTTTTGTCCGCTGTTCGGCAGTGAATGTTGCTAAACCGATTAATCCTAAACACGCAATGAATATCGCTAAACCGGAAAAATAAAAAAAGATTTGTGCAAGACGCTCCTCGGTTCTGTATAATCTGTTAAAGGCTTCATCAACGAAGGAATACGAAAATGCAAACGAGGGCGATAAATTATTATAAACGCTGCGGATATGATCGATAGTACCGGGTATATCCGTGGACGCAATTTTTATGTGTGCGAGATTACTCCACGCAGGCAGCCAATAAAGCGCCAGCGGTTCGATCGTTGTATGAAGAGTTGCAAAATGGAAATCTTTGACTATACCGATTAACGTGCCTTCCGTTCCCGATTCACCGAACCGGGTTTCGATCGGATCATCGAGTCCGAGAAGACGCACGGCAGTTTCATTGAAGATGTACGCATGTTCCCTGTCGCTCTCGATATCCCAGGAAAAGTTTCTTCCTTCGATAAGTTGTAAACCCATCACATCGATGTAATCAGGGTCTGCAAGAAGTGTGTAGAATTGTTTGACCTCTCCGTTTAAAACACGCCGCCAACGCATCGCAACATAACCGGGTTGTGTATTTGAAACAGTAAAACCAAGAACGTTCGGGTGCGCGGTGACCTCGTTGCGGAAGGCCTCCCGGTTCTGTGTTAATTCCTGGTTCATCCATATGGTGAGTATCTGTTCCCTGCTGAATCCGTAGTCTGTGGTACGCACGTAGTTTAGTTGATGATAGATGACTATTGTTCCGATGATAAGCGTTATTGCAATGGTAAACTGAAATACGATCAAAGCCCGCCGGAAATTGACCCCTCCTGTTCCGCGGGTGCTTTTTCCTTTCAGCATGTCAACGGGCTTGAATCCGGTTAAATATAATGCGGGATATGTACCGGAGAGTATGCCGATTAGTATTGTTCCGCCGAGAAGGAGTGCAATACCGGACGGTGTAAAAAGAACAGCACTATCAAGTTCAAATATGATTAAATTATTAAATACGGGAAGAAACAATTCAACAAGCCCCATCGCCAGCAGCAATCCGAAAAAGGATAAAATCGTCGATTCGCAAAGGAATTGGCCTATCAGACTGCTCCTTGATGAACCGACCACCTTTCTGACACCGATTTCTTTTGCACGCCGTGATGCATGGGCGGTGGTCAGGTTGATAAAATTAACACATGCAATGAGCACAATAAAAACCGCAATGATCGCATATATGATTACAAATTGTATGTTTCCTTTTCGTAACGTATCTCCTGAAAATGTATGATCGAAATACGCGCCTTTAAAAGGTGTCAGCGTGAGGGGTTGGTGTTCTCCCATCTGTAACTGCCCGGCTATATTTTTCGCCGCGGTGTTTATTTTCCCGGTAAGTTCCTGAATATGTGTCCCCGGTTGCAAAAGTAAATACGTGTAATAATTCCAGTTCTGAAAATTTATGAGCACATCCGGGTTGCCGGTAATGGCCTTGAGCGATTCAAAGGATCCGATCGCGTTTATGGTGAAACTGGAATTCGAGGGGAGATCTTCCATAATGCCTGTAACAATAAACGGATGCTGATTATTGTATAGAAGCGTATTACCGACCGGTTCGGCATCTCCGAAGATCGTTTTTGCGCTCGACTGTGACAATACAAGACTCATCGGTTCGGTCAGCACCGTTTCCGGATTCCCCTGAATCAGATTAAACGAAAATATTTTAAATACTCCGGGGTCGGCGAGGACCATATTCGAAATCCGGTACCTTTGTTCGCCGTGAACTATGGTCGGATGCATATTCAGGTTGAATCTCACGATCTCACGTACTTCGGGAAATTGTCCGCTCAATTGATCGGCGGTCGGAGCCGGTGTGGTTACCCACTCTTCACTTTGAAGCCGGTATATATGGTCGAGCTTTTCGTGAAAGCGGTCGACGGTTAATTCATGCCGGACGTAAAGACCGATCAATATAAATACCGCTATACCAATGGCAAGTCCTGTTATGTTAATCGCGGAAAAACCTTTGTTACGCATCAGATTCCGAAGCGCGGTTTTTATATAATTTCTGAACATGCTATTCATTCCTCAATGAATATATCGGGTTTACTAAAGACGCCTTCACCGCAAGGTATCCGATCGATACCATGGCAATGATAAGTGCTCCTGCAGCAGCAGCGAGAAATAAGAAAAAGTTTATTTCAATACGGTATGCAAAGTTCTCGAGCCAACGGGTGAAAAAGTAATATGCCACGGGCCACGCAATGATGTTGGCGATCAGTACCAGCTTTGAAAATTCTTTCGTTAAGGTAAAAACGATTGATTTCACCGGTGCACCGAGTACTTTACGGATACCGATTTCTTTTGTTCGCCGTTCTATGGTAAATGAAGCAAGTGCGACGAGACCCAGACAGGCGATGAAAATTGCAAGACCTGTGAAATACCATATAAGCTTACCGAGCCGTTGTTCTGATCTGTAGAGACTCTCAAGCGATTGATCGACAAATGAATATTGAAACGGCCATTCGGGAGCAACTTTATTCCAGCTCGACTCGAGAAATTCGATCGTACCGACAATATTTTCCGGACGAATACGAACCGGGATACGGTAATACCAGTGCGGTCTCATCGAAAAGAGCAGCGGTTCGACACGGGAGTGGAGGGACTTAAAGTGAATGTCGTTTACCACCCCGATTATTGTTCCTTCCAGCCAATCATGTTGGGTTAGAAGTCTGGTGCCGACCGGTTCTTCCAATGCAAGTACCCGTGCGGCGGATTCACTAATGACGATAGACTCTCCGCTGTCGGCGCCGTAATCTCTCGAGAATGTCCGGCCGCCGATAACATCGATATCCAGCGTTTCAAAATAACCTGCATCGACGGTAATTAATTTGAGTAAAACGGATTCTTCAGGAGATGTACCTTCACGATGTACATGAATGTTGTTCCCGAGCAGCGTCGGAGGAACACTGCTTGCACCCGATGCCTGGACGACACCCGGATGCTGCTCTATTTCATTTACAAAGAGTTGATATCGTTCATATGATCTCTGATCGACCTGATTGTTCACAACCAGAACGTGGTCCCGGTCGAACCCTAAATTCTTCTTTCTCATATATTCCAGTTGCTGATAAACTATTATCGCACCGATAATCAGAGCAATGGAGATGCCGAACTGTGCAACAACGAGTACTTTCCTGAGCGAGCCGCTTTTCCAGCTGCCGGTATGTGTTCCTTTCATAATGTCAACCGGCTGAAACGACGACAGAAACAGAGCGGGGTAGCTGCCGGCTATTAATCCCGAGAGTAGAGTGATCACAATTGCTCCGGCGAGAAATTGAAGATTCGAAAAATATTGAAGGCTGATATTTTTCCCCGAGATCTCATTGAATGTCGGCATCAGCAGCTCGACCAGCACGACCGAAATCATCAGCGCGATCACTGAAATTAAAACCGTTTCTCCGATAAACTGTTTCACAAGATGAAAACGATTTGCCCCGATAACTTTTCGCAGGCCGATCTCTTTTGCCCTGATCGATGAACGGGCTGTGGAGAGATTCATAAAGTTGATACACGCGATAAGAATTATAAAGAGTGCGATAGCCGAGAAACTATACACATAGGATATATCACTGTGCGTCGCAATATCCCAGTCAATGTGCGTCGATCGAAGGTGTATATCTCTTAGTGGTTGCAGGATAAATCCGCTTCTCGTAATATCCATACCCGGTACGCGATTTTCTGCAAACGCGGGAAGTTTTTCTTGAATTGCAGCCACGGAAATTCCTTCGTGGAGCATAAGATAGGTATAGTATCCGCTGTATGCCCACATCTCCAACCGTGGCCCGTGTATATCGCCTTTGAGACTTTCAAACGATGCAAGGAAATCGATTTTCAGGTGCGAATTCTGCGGGGTATCTTTCATCACTCCCGTGATTATGAAATCGTGGTCGTTATTAAATGTCAGGATCTTTCCGACGGGATCGTCGTTGCTGAAATACTTCCGCGCTTTGGATTCGGTAATAACGACGGTAAACGGATCGCGAAGTACCGTTTCAGGATTACCTTTGATCAGAGGAAATGAGAACATCGAAAAGAAATCCCGGTCGGTAAAAATAAAATGGCTCTCATCATAGCGCGCTTTACCGACCGAGAGGATCGTGTTGTAGTAACGATGAAGGCGGACGCTCGTTTCGATCTCGGGAAATTCCTGTTCCAGAGCCGGAGCAAGTAATGCCGATGTTACCGCTGTCCCGGCTTTGGTCGCTTTTGCCTCGTGAATAACCCGGACGATGCGGTCCGCGTTCGCGTGGAATCTGTCGAAACTCAGCTCGTCCTGAACGTAGAGCAAAATCAAAAAACAAGCGGTTAAACCGATAGTTAAACCTGCAATGTTCACGAATGAGTAGCTTTTATGGCGTGTAAGGTTTCGTAGTGCGATTGTTATGTAGTTTTTTAGCATATACTTTATTCCTGGTATATAGTGCATGGCGCAAATTGCATGGTGCATGGCGTATGTCATCGACTCGATCGAGCAACTTATTGCATCACTCTCTTTGCACTATGTGCTCTGCTCTCTGCGCTTTGCGTTCCATTCATTCAGATGTAAGATTTTCCACCGGATTCATTGTGACAGCTTTCAAAACCTGATAACTTACGGTTGTCAATCCGAAGAGAATTGTGGTCAATCCTGCAAAAACAAATACCAGGGCACTCACCTCGATTTGATATGCGAAAAACGCCAGAATCCCGTTTATAAGATAATATGCGATCGGCCAGGCGATTACATTCGCTATAAGTATCCATTTTATGAATGATTTCGAAAGCAACAGCGTGATCTGACCCGAAGATGCACCGAGCACTTTTCGAATGCTTATTTCTTTGGTTCTTCTCTCGACAAGGAAGAATGCGAGTCCGAACAAGCCCATCCCAGCAAGCAATGTTGCAATGTACGCTCCGTAACGCATCACCATCGAAACCGAATCATACATCAAATATGTTTGCCTGATATCCCCGGCAAGAAATGATGCTTCGAGTCCCTGATCGAAATGCAGGCCATCCCATACTGTTTGTACATGATCGATCGCAGATTGTATGTTATACGGATTCAATCTGACGAATATCGTCGTTGCACGACGTGAATCTACCATCATCAGCAACGGCTGTACTCTCTGGTTTAATTCCCGGAAGTTAAAATCACGCGCAACGCCGATGATCGAACCGTGTTGAACTGTATGGATATTTCCGTCCTGTTTAAAATATAGCTCAAGTTCTTTTCCGACGGGAATATCCCAACCGAAATGGTTAACGGCGGTTTCATTTATAATGAATTCGTGTTGATATCCATCTGTTATTCCACCGGTGAAGGAATTCCCGTCTAATATTTCGATACCCATCGTCTCGATATAGTCTTCATCGGTAAATATGACGCCGATTGTTGCATCTTCGATGTGTTCATCCCGCATAAGCAGAGCATTTTGCGAAGTTATAAACGGTACCTGCGATGCGGCGGACACGCCTTCGATACCCGAATGCACGAGTAGTTCGGTTTTTAGTAATTCATATCCACGGGATACGGATGTGTCATGAATCGGAATGGTAAGCAATCGGTCGGATTGGAAACCGAGTTCTTTATTCTTCAGGAAATCAATCTGTTTAATGATGATAACCGCAACTATAATAAGTACAACCGATGCGCTGAATTGTACAATGACCAACCCCTTCCTTAGCCAAGTGCCCCCGCTTCCGGGTTGTACATCTCCCCGAACGAGAATTGACGGTCGATGCGACGACAATACAAATGCCGGATAAATTCCAGAAATAACTCCGACGATCAATGCAGTTAAAAATATAAATGGAAGGTTTTGCAGATAGTTTATTTCTATTATTCGTGCACTAAAGATGAAGAAAGTCGGGAATGCACTCTGTATCATATTTTTGAATGCAGGCATCGACAACTCCATTAATACCAGCGCAACGATTAACGCGATGAAGCTATACACGACGGATTCACCTACAAATTGGTGTATCAACTTTATCCGGTCAGCACCGAGTACTTTTCGCACACCAATTTCTCGCGCTCTTGTCATCGATCGTACCGTAGCGAGATTGATATAGTTGATACACGCAATAATAAGGACAACGGCACCGAGAATAAGGAGCAGATATGATATAATACGAATACCGAAATCGCCGATAGGTGCATCCATACCGATAGTATTATAATAAATATCGCGTATCGGTTGGAGGGAATATGCAAACGAAGTAAACTGCCGCATATCTACATGTTTATCGACGAAGCCTACAAAGAGCGGTTCGATATCCGGTTGAGAATAGCCCTTTTGCAGCAACAGGTATACCCAGGTCGGGCTATCCCAGTGTTGTGTGACGAATTCTGTGCCGAACATTGCCGGGATACTTTCGTACGAAGCAAGAAAATCAAATTTTATATGGGAATTGTGAGGAATTTCCTCTAATACGCCCGTTACTATGAAAGTGGTCTTTTCCGGATGAAATCGCGAATGATACGTGATCGTTTTGTTCATCGGGTCTTCGTCACCGAAATATTTGTGCGCCGCTCGGGGTGTCAGTACTACGGAGAAAGGCTCGGAGAGAGCGGTTGCGGGATTACCCTTGCGGAGTGGAAACGTAAAGACCTCGAATACCTCGTTGTCGGCAAAGTAAAAACTTGTTTCGTTAAAGCAATCTGTTTCCGAACAGATAATCGCATTGAAAAAATTTGAGAACTTCACGGCATTTTTGACTGCGGAAAATTCGTCCTTCATCAGTTGTGCAACCGGTGCACCAACCAGTGAACGTCTCTCAATACCAATATCGCCGCCGGTCTCTTTAATAAGCCGGTAGATTCTGTCGCCGTTTTTATGAAATACATCGTAGCTTCGCTCGAACTGAACGAACAGCAGGATCAAGAGAAAGCAGACCATACCGATTGCCAGTCCCGCAATGCTGATGGCGGAATACAATTTTTGCCGTTTTAAATTTCGTAGTGCGATGATTATGTAGTTTTTTAGCATTTACTTTTTTCCTGTTTTAGTTTGCAAGGTGCATAGCGCATAGTGTATGTAATCAACTTAGCTTATTGCCTCACGCGTTTGCACTGTGCGCTTTGCTTTTTGCACCACGCTCCAAGCCCCAAGCCCCATGCGCCATGCCTACTCATACCTAAGGGACTCGACCCCGCTGGTGCGGGATCTCGTTCATTCATATCTGAGGGACTCGACCGGGTTCGCCATCGCCGCTTTCACTGTTTGATATCCTACGGTTATGAAGGCAATAAATAATGCAATTATTGCCGAAGCTATAAATATTGATAACTGTGCATCGACCCGATATGCGAAGTTTTCAAGCCATCGGTTCATTCCAAAATATGCGACCGGCCAGGCGATGATATTGGCAATAAGTACCCATCGGGTGAACTCCTTTGTAAGAAGCAGTACAATTTGTGATACCGACGAGCCGAGTACCTTCCGCACCCCGATCTCTTTTGTTTTCTGTTGAGTCATGTAGGAAGCAAGTCCGAACAGACCCAGACACGCGATAAATAGTGCGAGGATAGCGAACGATAAAAATAAATTACCGAAACGTTCTTCAAACTGATAAAGCCGGTTAAGCGAGTCATCGAGAAAATGATACTCAAAGGGATATTCCGGCGAGAAGTCGCTCCATGTATCGCGAATAAATGCAAGCGCTCCGGAGATATCCCTT
>Ga0114946_10001362_pt1 | contig 16845 bp, 15 predicted proteins | sample WalLakDeSediment_FD_88676 | JGI IMG/M metagenome (GOLD analysis project Ga0114946, IMG submission 88676) | Lake sediment microbial communities from Walker lake, Nevada to study Microbial Dark Matter (Phase II) - Walker Lake 11/02/13 Deep Sediment | ecosystem: Environmental > Aquatic >... | reverse complement strand
TGCATCGAGCGGCACCTTGGTGAAACACTCGGGAGAGGCGATTTACCTTTCCCATGAGGATTTCGTGATTGAGGTTTTGGATCAATGGAAGAGCCCCCACTCCGGCGCCTCCTACCCTTCCCGTTGGCGGGTTATTGTGAAACCCCTGCAGATCGAACTGGCCGTTATTCCCAGCCTGGCCGACCAGGAGCTGATCACCCAAAGGACCACCCGGGTGACTTACTGGGAGGGAAGCGTGTCGGTCCTCGGCCGGTCCGGACCGAAGCCCGTCAAAGGCGCGGGTTACGTTGAAATGACCGGCTACGCCAAACCCTTCAACCTCGCCCCTTCCCCTTAACCCTCCGGAATCCGCCTCCTATCGCGTTTCAAGGCCCTGCCTTCCCTTGAAGGGAGAAGCAAACCAACGCTCCCCTCCCTCGATGGGAGGACTAAACCACCCTCCCCTCCCTCGATGGGAGGGGCTGGGGGAGGGTGGTTGTTTTTCTCTCTCCGCCACACCGTTGGCGCTCTCTGCGGTGAAGGATTTTTTGTCTGTGTGGGTCTGTGGCGAATCGCTCTGTTTTTCCCTTGACAATTCACCCGAACTCAGCAAAATTAGTAGCCACTTCTGGGGGATCGTTCAGCGGCAGGACGATGGGTTCTGGCCCCATTAACCGAGGTTCGAATCCTCGTCCCCCAGCCATTATAAAATCGCGCAGCGATTTTATGAATGGTCCCATCGTCTAGCGGTCTAGGATATCGCCCTCTCACGGCGAAGACAGGGGTTCGATTCCCCTTGGGACTGCCAGGTAAAACTGAACCCCCTGATTTTCCTCAATGGAGTCAGGGGGTTTTATCGTCTATTTTACATGATGTTCGTTCATTTTGGGCACCTGGTGCCCATTTTTGATTTCAGTTTTTCGGACACCGAATTTCGACACCAAGCACGAACATCGGACCCCACGAAAAGTCCCCTTTTCTTCCTTCCGGATACCCATGGAAACTGCAGATTACATCAGGGGCAATCCGTAAATTCCGGGGCTGAGTGTGTGAGCCGGAAGACATCCACCTGCACGGCAGGGAAGCTGGTAAAGGAGCATGAGGCTATGGAGATAGGGGGGATGCTATGTGATTGTTTCTATTTTACTACTGCGAACCCCTCGTCTTCCCGGGCTGGGTTGATCGAAGGCGATGCAGGCGATTCCACCGTGGGGTTTGTCCAGAAATCAGGCCTGGGACTGCGAGAGGGGCCTGATGCCGGAGGCCCGCAGATCGGCGATGGTGACAAAAAGGTGGCGGGGATCATCCAGCAGTTCTGTCGTCTTGATGACCGCCTCAGCCGGAGTGTTGTTCTTGGTGCGTCTCGATCGTCTCTACCAGGGCCGGAATCGGACTTCCAGGCCGGTTCAATGCCTCCAGAAGGCGGTCACGGTCGCGATCCGACAGGGTGATGTTGCGATGCCGGCCCACCACCTCGGACGCCCGCTCGGACAGGGTAGACAGCACGAAATCCGTCAGATTCAAACCGAGAAGGGCCGCTGCCTCCTCGATCCGCTCCTTCAGTGCCGGCTTCATGCGGAACGCCAGCCGGGGATTTGCCGTTGAAGTGTCCATGGGAGCCTCCTTCTTGTTCTGCAGGAATTATAGTGCGTCCGTTGCTGTATGTCAATCTGGCACACAGGTTTCACCGTATCAATTCTTCAGGACACCCCATCATGGTCTTCCCAAAGGAGGCAGGCCGGCGAGTGTGAGGGGGTCCTGGGGATCAGTCCGGGGCTCGCTCTGATTTCTGCCAAAAATTAAAGCCCCCCCACCCGGATCACTTCCAAGAAAACCACCCGCCTATTGTCCAAGTGAATGGTGACCCCGCCAATCTTGGGCTTCATATATCCCCAGGAGGGAATTGCCTGCAAGAAGAGCGGCGGGTACGATCACATCCCTTATCTGAGGAGCGTGGACATCGTTGAGGTGCCAATTGGGATTGATTTCTTGTCGATACTGCGGACGATATTGAGGAGGGAGTTTAGAGGGTGATTCGAATTCAGCCCTGGGATTGAGGTTGGGATAGCGGCAAGGTATTTGGAATTGTCAACTGCTGCCAGGGGAGCGTCTGTTTCTGCGAAACTTAGAAACTGAAGGGCGTCCCACTGCACAGATCCAACTTAGCAAGCAGAATAAGGGTTGAACTGTCCAAGGCGATCTGCATGTTTACAAATATACTACATTGGATTACATCAGTCAAGATGAGGCTATTCATCAGGCGCGCCTGACCCTTGAAAGCGGGCTGAGGTCGCGGCAAATATTTAATATCCGATCGGATGGTGCTAAAGTGACCCCCTGAAATGGGCCTATGATTCGTTTCTTGAGGCGAAAAAGGCGCTTAGCCGTCGGGCCAAGATAAGTTCTCGTTGAGGAGGTCCAACTGTGAAAGACATCTAGTTCATTCCGCAACAGGCAGAGGCGATATCCCATCGGGAGGGTCCCATGATCGAGCTCAGTGTGGCCGGCTCAGGCAAAACAATGGTTCTCACTGAAAGGGTCATCCATTTATAAAATCGCTGTGGCGATTTTATGACTTGTTGACCTTCACGAAGATCTTAGCGGCTTCTTGGCGCACATCGAAGAGGTAAGGAGGGTCAACAAAACATCACAGGCCGGAAGGGTCACCCTCATGACCATTCACCAGGCAAAGGGACTGGAGTTCAGGTGCGTCATAGTTCCAGGGCTGAATGAGGGGATTCGGCGTGAGGTTGAGGAAGATGGGCTGGGGGCAAAGGAGAGTGCGGTCTTCCGGAGCGCGTACTCATTTGCATTTGGGAGATGTTCAGAATGGACATAGGCTCCCAAAACTCGGACTAAACGGCGGTACGGACCAGGAGCAGTGATCACACAACTTCGCATTAATCCAGGACCCACTATAACTTGTGACGTGTTTAAACTTTGATTTGGTATGGTCAAATTGTTGAAGCTACCCGGAACTCATGAATAGGATAATTATTGTTGATCGTTAGGCATCACCTGCCGCAAGATCCGACAGGTTTTTGCGGTCACCGTGCATGCCCTTGTTGGGTGGTCTCTTTTATTGCTTTTGATAATGCTTCACTGACCAATGAATTTATACTTTGACCTCTTTTTCGGGCTTCAGTTGCAATGGTTTTGTGAAGTTCAGGATCTACTCGAACAACAAATTTTCCGGAATAAGGTTTTTCGGGATCTTCTCCTCGCTCTTCGCAGTACTGAAGATAATCGTCAACTGAGTCATGAAAAGCCTGCTTCAATTCGCTTACAGTTTCACCTTCAAAGGTGATGACATCTCGTAAGTTGATCACTTCGCCATGAAATATATTCGCTTCTTCGTCGAATGTGACGTTAGCAAAATATCCTTTATATTCCATCACTGTTTCACCCCCGTTTCAAAAAGGAATCGGCGCACTGAACGAACAGTCGATTTATTCGTTACACGTTGCGGGTGAGGTCTGTGGAAAACAGCTCTCACATCGTTCAAGGAAACCCTAACTCGAGAACCCCTTCCTTCGGATATGTCAGCACCCAGGGCTTTAAATAAACTTTCAAGATCATTCCATGGGATATCAGAGCGTTCTGGTCGTTCGAATATCCGTTCAAGTGTTTGCCCTTGCTTTTTGTTCATGGAAACATGATATCACTAAATGGTATCATGTCAAGGGTGGAATTAAACATTTACACCCGACATTGTTTAGATGATGGTTTCTGCATAAAACACCTTCATTGCTCCTCTACAAATCGTCCACGGGACTCTTGACACTGTGCTGTTTGTAATTGTTGGCATCCAACCATACTTGCATTATCCTTGAATCCCGGGAAATTCAGGAATTGTGCTGATATCTTTCTATTGTCTAAGAATGATCTCCGCTGTACAGAAAAATTGGCGTAATTTCAAGATATTGTGGTCTCATTTCCTACAATGAGATTACAGATACTTGCCAGTATCCAAAGCTTCGGTTCCAGGACGGGCTGTTTAATTCATAAGCCGTGCATGGAAGTTGGCGTGCATCTCCCTTGGCACTCATCTCGCCTTTTTGATCTTTGCTGAAGATGCCTTCTTTCTGCCCTTTTTCGGTTCTCCCTCAGGTAACTTTTCCTTGGCATCCCTCGCCCCCATTCCTTTGATGGAAAGAAGCGCCGCCTTCGTTTTCTCGCGCAGGTTCAGTGGTCCTTCCTTGTTTTCCCACAAATAGACGGCACCAGTTGTAACTCCAGCCAATTTCCCAAAATCAGCCTGAGAAAGTCCCAACCTGCTCCTGAGACTGCGTATGGCAGTGGAGGTAATCCTGGCTTTCTTGGCTTCTTCCGATGGTGTTGGAGGGGATTCTGTTTTTTCCTGTTTCACTCCCGCAAGCAAACGCTTGTTCTCCTTTTCAAGTGCTGTAATCCGTGCCTTCAGTTCTTTCACCGTCTTTTTCAGAGTAGTGTTCGATTTGGCAATCGGGTCAACGGCGCTTTTCGCTTCCTTGCGGCTGATTCTGGAAATCTCCCCTTTTAGAGCTTTAGCAATGTTTGACATGATAGTTCCTCCATCTTCGTTCAGTGGTTCGGACAACAATACTACTTTTGGCCTGCTAAATCAAGTCTTCATGACTTGATCCCCCTCCCCGACTGCTTCCTTCCGAATTATCTAACCATTGTTTTATAGAGGGACCCGCACATTTCGTCCCTCACATCGAAAACCATAGGAGGTATCAAAGATGGAAGAAGACAGGACTTACAGCATCGGAAGAGTGGCCAATATGGTGGGGGTTCCCAAGTACAAGTTGAGACACTGGTGTGACCGGTATTTGCCGGAGATTCAGAAAATCGACATTGGGGATATGCAGCACAGAAGGTTTACGGACAGGGACATTGAACTGATCAAGAAGATCAAGGCATATCGGGACAGGGGTTTTACACTTGAGGCGGCAATAAGTCAGGCCAGAGAAGATCTGGACGGCGGGAAGGAATAAGAAAATCAAAGGGGCGGCCCCAAACCGCCCAAGCGACCCATCGCCACCAAAACCATCCGGATGGGCGACGCGTTCTGGATCCCAGTGTACGTTCCAGAGGGAGTGTCGACCGCGACCTTTGATCTTCATTGGGTCAGGGACTGGAGCCGGTTTCCCACAAGCGATATCGACATGGTCATCTTTTCCCCTGAAGAAGAAATTGTGGCAATGGATGGCGCCACCTTGAATGCTCCAGAACGCGCCACGATCGACTCTCCAACGCAGGGACTCTGGTTTGTGTTGGTTTATGGCTTCGAGCTTTACGTGACCACTGAATAGGCTCCGGGGCACGGGTTGATTGAAATTAAGACAAGGGGAGAACCCATTGGCTCTCCCCTAATTCTTAATCTTCTCGTATGCCCTTCTTACCTGTGTAGCTTTGCAGAATAGAAGGAAGTGGTGTTTTGTTGCTTCGCCTTCATTTTGAGCAAGCTTCTGACTCGAGTTGGTAATCATGCGTTCTTGGCCCCACCCCCAAATTCAACAATGCGATACGCTAAATCTCCAATCAGGCGCAGGCGAAGTGTAAGTTGAGTGATATGTATTGAGCAATAAAGAGCATCTATCCACATTTGAGGCTGAAAGGAGTAAATGAAATGAGTAAGAGTGCTCGCAGTGTCTTCGTATTTGGTCTGTATCTCTTGGTGCTCGGCATTATCCTGCTTGTAGCACCAAACATTCTGCTTGGGATGTTTTTCCTTCCCCATACTACTGAAGTATGGCTTCGTGTCGTCGGAATGCTGGTTCTCATCTTGGGTTTCTACTACACTCAGGCGGCCCGAAAAGAAATGACTGACTTTTTCCGATGGACGATCTATGCCCGTTCCACCGTCATTGTCTTTTTTGCCGCCTTTGTGTTGTTAGGTTTCGCCAGTCCACCCCTCATTCTATTTGGGGCTGTGGATTTGCTGGGAGCCATTTGGACAGGCTTGGCGTTACGTTCTCAGAAGCCCGCCTAACTACGGCATACGGACGGACGCAAGGAGAACGGGCTCTCCCTAACAGCCCGTGATGACGACTATTCTAATTTAGCTTGAATAGCAACAGACCATTCCTGACTTTTATACGGAGGCTGGCGCTCACGTTTCATTTGGGAAGTGAAACACGCTCATTTGTCGTGTGGTTTGAACAATCATATTCAGTCTCTCTGCATTGGAGGTGATTTCATGGATGAACATACAGATAAGAAGAAAAGGGGATATTGGGGACGAATGGCTCCATTTTACCTGATGAGGGATTTCAATTGAGCATTGGCCTCACTGGAAGTTTTCCAGGATATGATAGGCAGGCGAGAAGACCGCGTGCTGAAAGCTTTCACAGGGCTGGAAGGTGGTCTGGTGGCAAGTGGTTCGACCTGTGGTGTGATAACAGGCGGTGCTCTTGGGCTCGCGCTGGCGAATGATAACGAGCTTCAAAAGAGAGGAGTCGTCGCTGAGGCAGGAGTACTGTCATTAGTTGGAGAATACTTGAGATGGTTTGAAGAGAATTTCGGATCTTCCTTTTGTAGAGAAAGAAGTGGAGTTGATTTCTACACAACCTTTGGGCAATTACGCTATTTTTTCCCAGGTAACAGGGTCGGAAGATGTTTGTGGCACATTAGGGGCGCAATGAGACACCGCTATAGCTATCAGGAGAAAGGGTTGTCCGCCTTCGGTGCGGATCCAAAGGAAATGCAAAATGGCCCGATACATTGCGCGCAGGCTGTATTAAGAGGCATAAGAGCTCGGACTGGAATCGGAGACTCACTTCTTGAGCGGTTGTCTTTCATATTTGATGGTGGTGTGGGCTTTCAAGGGGGAGTTTGTGGTGCTCTTGCCGGGGCAATTATGGGCGTAAATCTTCTATTGGGCATGGATATTCGGGATAGGTCATATTTCCAGACATTAAGGGCATTTGCCGTCGGTCACATTAATCTGCTTTTAGATAAACCGATTGGAAAACCGGAACCTTTTGCCGTAGGGAGGAGTCTTGTTCAAAGATTCAGAAAAGAAGCAGGCGGGACAGAATGCCGTCCGATTACAGAGAAGGCCTTTTCAGGATGGGATGATTTCCAACGGCATATGTCCTCTTCTGATCAATGTACTGGATTGATAGAGCTCGCCACATCTGAAGCATCTAATGCTATCAAAAGATTACTATGAAAAATCATCAGGAGTGCGCAACCTAGGGTCAAGGATTACCACGCTTCACGAGCTTTGAAAAGGTGACACCGTGTACATCGGGGAATGCCTGTCGGCTTTAAGGAGCCGGCGCGCCTTGCGGTGCTTATCAGGCATTTGAACAATAAGGCCCTGCGTACCGGGATGCATCAACTTTTCTGTGTTTGTGAGCGAGGCGACGTGCTATTGAAAAGCATGAAGGGATTCATCCGTGTAAACAATACGTTCCACCTCTTTGCCAAGCCCCTCGCTCAGAGCGTCTTGATGAAGGGCGGGCCAGTATTTGTAAACGGAATCGACTTGTAGCGATTACGTCATAAAAAAGGAGGGGTCACGCCCAATGCCTGGGGTCACATGACTTCGCCCCCGCTGATCGATCTTGCCACTGATTAGTGCCAGTACACAGGAACGATAAGCTGACCCTCTCTACTCAACCTTCCGATACGGAGTCGGTGGCCCCGGAGGTTATGTTGATTTGGGCAAATCGAAACAGGCCCATTCTTCTGACGGAATCCTAGCCTTTCTGATGCTAATTAAAACAGAGGTCACTTAGAGTACTAAAAGGACCCACCCTTGCCAGAGGGGGCTCGTTTTGCAGGTTCTCCTGATATATGGTATTATTTTACCCTCGATTCGAGACTGCCTCTCTAAGTTAATTCACACGTGCTTCCTCGACAGTGCGGTGCGTGTTATACGGAAACCATATATTCATAAGTCGGCACATGGAATATCATAAGCCGGAAAATGAGAAATGAAAACTACCCAATATTTCGACTACACACGTCACCGGCCTGACCGCGCTAAGATAAAAGAGGTGTGGATCAAATTCGTTATTGAAAATCCTGAGAAGATTGAAACTCAGTCAGACGGCAGGATCAGAAAATGGGCGAAGATAGCGGAAGCTGATAAATATCTGAGGGTTATCTTGCTTGAAGATGGAGAGACAGTTCATAATGCCTTCTTCGACAGGTCATACAAGGAGGGATAAAACATGAAAGTCAAATACTTTTCTGATACGGATACCGCGCACATAGAATTCTCTGACAGAGGGGTACACGAGACCAGGGAGATAAGCGAAAACATATACATAGACGTCGATGAAAAGGGCAACATTGTGAGTATGACGATCGAACATGCCAGAGCCAACGCGGGGCTCTGGGAGTTTTCATATCAAGAAATGTCCCGGCAAACGGCATAAGGAGGGCCGAACATTAACCTGGAGAAGGATGCTCATTCCGCTGCGCTTCATTGGCACCTCTCAAGCTGAGCGTTAACGATTACATTTGCTATTCATCTGGTCAGCACTCCTCGGAACACGGGTTCCTCTCTTCCGATTTAGATACGGAGGCTGAAATCCAGAAAAACCACCAAACGCCCCAGAACTGAAGCCCCCACCAAGCCGTTTGCCGCTATAAAACCATAAAACCCTAACTCCCGAATTATCCGGCAAGGCACAGGTCAATCCAAAATCCATCCACAGAAAGGAGGTGAGAACTTCCATTTGAAATGCGGCCATAGGCGGCGGTAGCCAGTCCGCCATAAACCACAACCGGAGCCCAGTCGGTCACCCAGATCGGCTGGGCTTTTTCTGTTTCTGGGGACCCCCGGAAGCGCGTCAATCAGAAAGGAGAAAGAACCATGAAACGAGACATCTTGGAGAAACCCTTCGAATCGGCCCAGATCAAGCAGAGGGTCGGCGCCTACGGAAACGTCCTGGACTACATCGAGGGACACACAGTGATCAAGCGCCTCAACGACGCCTTCGACGGCGCCTGGCGCTTCGAAATCCTCAGGCACAAGGTCCTGGAGGAGACCGACCACCATTGTTTGACAAAGACTCTTTCCAGGAGTACAATACCTTCAAAATTTATCACTGGTTACGGGCAGTTACCGGCCGAAAAAGAATCCCTTGAATTGAATCCTCCCGGATGGCCAGCGCCTTCGGTCATCTCTTGGCACAGACGAAAAGGGGATTTCTCTATGGCCCTGCCCCCATCAAAGGAGCCCTCATGAAACAAATCTACTGTATTCTGCTGGTGTTGATTGGTTTCACGGCGCCGGCCATGGCCGCGGAACAGACCCTACCCGCCAAGATCACGGACGTGGTGGTTTACACCGACCGGGCCCAGGTGACGCGAAAAGGCGCGGCTGATGTGGCCGCGGGGGTCAACCGCTTGCGGGTTCCGGTAACCGCCTTTGCCGTGGACCCTGATGCTGTGACCGCCACAGTCAATGGCAAGGGCGAAATCCTCGCCGTCCAGTACATCGAGATGCCGATCCGAGAGGCCTCCCAGGAAAAGGTTCGGACTCTCGAAGCAAGCATTGAAGCGCTCAAACAGGAGCGCCGCACCAGGACGGATGAAAAAAGCGCCCTGCAACGGCAGGAGGAATTTCTTCGCGCCGTCGTCGATTTCTCCAAGACCCAGGTCCCCGTTGAGTTGAAGACCCGCATGCCCGGCGCCGAAGAGCTGACCCGCACCCTCACGTTTCTTGATGAAGGGTTTTCTCGACTCTACCACAAGATCCATGCTGTGGATCAGGCCATCGTCGCCCTGGACAAAGACATTCGCCAGCTCGATCGGGAACTGCAGGACCTCCGGCAGCCGGGCCAGGCCCTGCAGCGCATCATCGAAATCCAGTTCAACGCCGCTGCAGCCCAAAAAATAGGCCTCACGGCCACTTACGTCGTCAGCCACGCGTCGTGGTCGCCCGTGTACCGGGCCGCCGTTCCATCGGACCTCTCCGGTGTGGACCTGACCCTCTTCTCGCGGATTCTTCAAAAGACCGGCGAAGACTGGCAGGGGGTCGCGCTGTCGGTTTCCAATGTGGTGCCCCTGGCCGGCTCCCGTGTACCCGAGGCCCAGGGCTGGTGGCTCGATGTTCCTCGCCCCGAACCCCGAGTCATGAGAAAATCTGCGGGCATGGCGGATACCTCGGCGCAAGCCCCTATGGCCAAGGGAGCCATGGAAGAGGCGTTTGAAACTGAGGCGGCGCCGGCGGCTTTTGCCGATGCCGCCCGCCTGCGCTCTGAACTTTCTTTTGAATACGCGTTCAAAGAGGCTGTTGACGTAGCGAGCGGCGGGGGTGACACGCTTCTGCCCGTCTTCACCCGTCGTCTGGCCGGCGATGTCTACCGCTACGCCGTGCCCCGGCAAAGTGCCCTCACCTACCTTGTCTGCGAGCCCGAAGCAGACCGCGAACTCTTGAGCGGCCCCCTCAATGTTTATTTCTCAGGCCGTTACGTGGGCAAAATGATGCTCGAAGAAAAAAAGCCGGGGGCCACTTTCCGCCTCGGCCTTGGGGCTGACCGAGAGGTCGTGGTGAAGCGGGAAAAGGTGACCGACCGTCGAAAGGAGACCTTCTTCGGCAAGATCGAGCGGGACTCGGTGGTGCGGGAGTTGGGTTATCGCATGGTGGCCGAAAACCTTCGTGACAAACCCGTGCTGCTCAGGATCGTGGACAGCCTGCCGGTGTCGCGAATCGACCGCATCAAGGTAGAGGACCTCACCGTCACCCCGCCGCCGGACGAAAAGAACCTCCAGGATCGCGAGGGCGTCATGGCCTGGCGGCTATCCCTTGCACCGGGAGAGAAGAAAACCATCGACGTGCGCTTCACCCTTGTGTATCCCAAGGATGCCGTGCCGGCGGGGTTCTAGGAGAGCGTTCACTGATGAACATGCCGTCTCGAGCCCTTCGGCCCTGAGATCACGGTCGAAGGACTCAGGGTTAACTCCGGGAGAGATCTTTCACTTCCCGGGTGTCAGTAAGATTTCTCACTGCGTTCGAAATGACATCATTGGAACGTTATTTCCAGAACGCTCTACCGGCCTGCAAGGCGGCCATTCGCATTGAGTGCGGAGCCAGGCAAACATCTTTGAACGACCCCAAAGAATTTTCCATTGTAGACGGGCGTCAAACTGTGCTAAAAAGGCGTCTGCAACCCTGCCGGAAGTTTTCTTTACACCAATTTTAGCCCCAACCAAAAGAGAAGAGTGACGATAACATGGAGGATTAAATATGAGAAGGAACCCCGGCCTTTTTGGATTCATTTTGCTGGCTCTTGTAAGTATTTCTTGCTATTCAGCGCATGCGGCGGAAACTGCAAATATCCCTGCCGGCACTATTCTTCCCAAGTTTCAGATGGTGGGACCGACCTCTGAGGCGGACCAAGAATACCTCGGATTGAAAGGGTCGAAACCCTTCACTCTGGCGCAGGTTTCCGGCAAATTCGTTATTATGGACTTTTTCACCGCACTCTGAGCGGAATGCCAGAAGGCGACGCCTATAGTTAATAGGCTATTCAATGCAATCAAAGAAGACCCCTCTCTGAGCAAGGATATCAAGCTATTGGGTGTTGCGCCCGCAAACGACACCACCCAAATCGCCGCCTACAAGAAAAAATTTCATATCTCCTTTCCTGTGGTCCCTGATAAAGAAGGCGAGGTCTATTACGGCCTCAAGATCCCGACGCTGCCTTTCATGATCATGGCCGACACCGAAGGAAAGGTCCTGATGAGCCACCGCGGGATCATTGCGGATCTGGAAAAACTGCTGCAAGAAATCAGAGCGATTCACGGGCAGCAGTAAGGCCGGTCGGGCAAAGGGGACCCGTGGTCTTTTGGCCTGGACTCAGCGAAGGGCCGTCATTGCTGGGAATTGTGGCGGAGGGCCTCCTTCATGCGGCCGAGCATAACCTCTTTATCCACGTAGGATTCAATCCGAAGCTCTTCCCTGTTGGATCCGCGCCGATCGAGAAAGATAATTGTGGGGACCCCTTTGAGGCCGTACGTTTCCTGTAAATATTCCTGCTGGGGGTGCTCTCTGGTCAGATCGATTTTAAGGGGGACAAACCGCCGGCCGAGATGGATGACCTCCGGATCCGTAAACACGTTCGAATTCATTTGGCGGCAAGGGAAGCACCAGTCGGCACAGAAGTAAAGGATTACCGGGGTTCCTTTCCTGGCGGCTTCTTGGACCAGGGCGGGTTGATAAGGCATCCACCGAATCCCTTCATGGGTTTGAAGACCGGAATAGAGATAGATCGAGGCGCCGGCTATGCAAAGGAGTCCGAAGGATCTCTTGACGACGGTAAAAAACCGCGAGCTCTTGCCGCTGCGGTCCAGCCAGCCCAGATGAATCGCCGCCGCACAAAGCAAGGCTGCTCCCAAAACGGCGCGGATGGCTCCACCGGGAATAAGGGGGCTGACCATATAGGCGGCCATGGCCAACAGAACCCAGCCGAGCAGTTTGCGCACCCAGATCATCCAATCTCCGGAAAGGGGGAGCTTATTGATAGATCCCGAAAAGATGCCCAGAATGGCCAGAGGCAAGCCCATCCCGACACTGAGCACCACGAAATAAATCACCCCCACGACCGGATCTCCCTTTTGCGCCACCACCGTCAGAAGGCCAAGAATAAACGGCCCCAAACATGGGGCGGCTACAATACCGAGCGTCAGCCCCATGAAGAGCGTGCCGAAATAGCCCCCGTAGCTTTTGACGGCAAGGCTGGTTACCCCGTAAGGCACCCGCAGTTCCCAGAACCCGAAGAAGCTCAGCGCCAGGCAGACCAAGACAAGCGCTATCCCCACGAGCACATAGGAACTTTGCAGGACTGCGCCGAGAAGCCCTCCCGAAAGGCTGGCTATTACGCCTAAGGTGGCGTTGGTGACGGCTAGTCCTGTGATGTAGAATGCCCCGTGCACGAAGGGATGACCGGCCATGTTCTTGCCCTGACCCCCAAAATAGGAAACGGTGATGGGAATCAAAGGATAGATGCATGGCGTCAGGTTGAGCGCCAACCCTCCGAGAAAAATACCCAGAATCGTCAACCAAAAGCCGCTCCAACGCCCCGGCATCCTCCCGGGTTGCCCGGCCCTTTCTGAAAGGGGCTGGTTCATGGAAGATTCTTCCATCGCGGATGAAACGATATGGACCGCAAAAGGGATCTTCACGGTTTCAGGGGGCCGGCAAGCTGTCGTCGTGCAGGCTTGATACGTCAGTTCGGCTTCGATGAGGTATGCGCCGATCTTTGCCGATTCCGGCACACGGAGGGTGGCTGACACGGTGAAGTCGCCTTCGTAAACCTCCAAGGGCTGGTCGCTGTAAGGGAATTTTACTTTTTTTGGAGAAGGAAACTGCACGTCGGTGATCTCGACAGGACCGATACCGGAGAAGGTCAGCCGGGTGGCGAGCATCCCGTCCGCCTCATGCGGTCCGTGAAGAAACCAGGGACCCGTCACCCGGACGGTGAAAAGAACCGGGTACTCGCCTCCGGCCGGATAGTTCTCCTGAGAGAGGACGGCCCTGACAGACGCCGTCGGCGCCATGGATGGAAGGGATGATGCGGGGAAGAGCATGGCAACTGCCAGGAGAAGCATCACGCCCCATGCAGAGCCTTTTTTCCGGCGACGGTCCAATCTCTTAAGAGCAGTTTCGCCTGATTTCATGGGAGTAAGCTTTCTTGCTATCAGCCGCTTGGACACGATGGGTCCCTTTTTCAGCGCAAGATACAAGTTCTTGTGACCAAAATAAACATTTTTGCGTGAGATGTGTATAGGCTTCCATCTCTGCGGGTTTTTTTTAAAACCGGCTGGTCCCCGAGCGCCCCGTCTTGAGCCATTGTTCTTTCTTCATCCCCAACCCCTTTTCATCCTTGAATCAATATCATTTTACAAAGGATCCTTCCTAATGGTAGATTCCCGAAAAACCCTTGAACCCTTCATCCGGGCTACAGGGGATGGAAACGCTGTCCTTGATTTCCCTGTCAAGAGTCAGCCGCCCCCCCTGAGGAGGCAGTGTGAAAGTCATAGGCCTTATAGGAGGCATGAGCTGGGAGTCGACGGTACCCTATTACCGCCAAATAAATGAAACTATTAAAGGGCGCCTGGGTGGGCTTCACTCCGCCAAGATTATTTTGTACAGTCTTGACTTCTATGAGGTCGAACAATTCCAGCAAGCCGGTAACTGGGAGGCAGCCGGGTCCCTGCTGGCTGATGCGGCCCGCGCTCTGGAAGGCGCCGGCGTCGATTTCCTGGTGCTCTGCACCAACACCATGCACAAGGTTGCCTCAGCCATCGAGGCCGCCGTCCGCATTCCCCTCCTGCACATCGCGGACCCGACGGCTGAGGCAATCAAACAGGCTGGTTTGACGACCGTGGGATTGCTCGGAACCCGATTCACCATGGAAGAACATTTCTATCGCGATCGACTCCAACAGCTTCACGGACTTCGTGTCTTGGTGCCGAAACCGGAGGATCGTGAGACGGTTCACAGGATCATTTATGACGAGTTGTGCCGGGGCAAGATCAGCGCTGAATCGCGCGGCCGGTACCAAAGAATCATTTCCAAGCTTGTGGATTTAGGGGCACAGGCCGTCATCCTCGGCTGCACCGAGATTTCCCTTTTGGTCGCACAAGCCGATTCCGCGGTTCCCTTATTCGACACCACGAGCATTCATGCGCAAAAGGCCGCCGAATGGGCGCTGGTTCCATCGTGATGCCCAACAGGGGACAGCCCGGCCGCCGGCATCCGGGGGGGCCCCGGTTTGATCAAACAAGGAACTTTGACCACCGGAAAAGCGGGACTTTAATGATTTCACCAGCTACACCTCGAAGAGCATTTCAGCCGGCGGCCCGTCCCCTGCTGATCGGCAGCCTGCCTTTAACCGATCACCAGGAGGCCATGCAGTGGATCGTGGCCCATACACCGGAGATCCCCCTGTGGCCCCAATTGCCGGAATATACCCGGGAGGGCATGGTGTATCAGTTTCTGCCGGGCCTGCCCGGCATCGTGCGGCAGGGGAAAAAAGTTATGGTGGATACCGGTCTCGACGGTTTTGACGCCCAGTTATTGGCTTTTTATGAAGACTATCTGGCCATCGATGCAAAAACACCCATACCGGATACGTCCCGTTTTCGCCTGACGCCGGAAACCGCACCCGGGTTCTTTGTCTTCATGGAAACGGTCAAGAACATGGCTGAACCTCCCTTGTCGGTGAAGGGACAAATCACCGGCCCCCTTACCCAGGGGGTGGCCATCACGGACCAGCACGGTCGGGTGTTGTTTTATGATGAACGCTTAAAGGATGCCGTGATCAAGCTGATCGCTATGAAGGCACGCTGGCAGGTGGAACAAATGCTCACCTTGCAAACGCCGGCGCCCCCGCTTGTGTTTTTCGATGAGCCGGGAGCCGTGAGTTTCGGCTCATCGGCGTTTATCAGCATTACACGGGAGCAGGTCGTGGCTGCTCTGCAGGAGTGCATCCAAGCGGTCCAGGCGGCCGGCGGTCTGGCGGGCATTCACATCTGTGCCAACGGCGAGTGGTCCGTAGCTCTCGAAGCAGGTACGGACATCATCAGTTTTGACGCCTACTCCTACTTTGACAAACTGATTCTCTATCGCGACCCCTTGAAACAATTCATCCAAGCCGGCGGAATTCTGGCCTGGGGCATTGTGCCGACCTCCGACACCCAAGCCATTGCCCGCGAAGACGCCAAAACGCTTTATGGCCGCTGGCGCCGGCAGTTTACCGAACTCGTGGCCCTGGGTCTTGAACCGTCTCGTGTTCTGCAGCAAACCCTGATCACGCCCGCCTGCGGCACCGGTTCCCTTCCCTATCCGGAAGCACTCAAAGTGTTGTCCCTGACACGGGAGTTGTCGGACAGGGTGCGATCAAGATTCAAGGTTTAGAAAGGGCAAGTTCGCCAGGTCGAGGTTGCCGCCCGATAAGATGATGCCCACCCTTTTGCCTGCCACGTTCACCTTTCCTTCCAGGATAGCGCCCAGGGGCACGGCGGAGGAAGGCTCGATAATGATTTTCATCCTCTCCCACACCAGGCGCATGGCCTCTACAATGGTTTTTTCGGAAACGGTCACGATGTCGTCCACCTTCTCCAGGATCACGGCAAAATTGCGTTTGCCCAACGATGTTAATAGCCCGTCGGCAATGGTTTTTGGGCTTTCCGAAGGGATCAGCGTTTTCGATTTGAAGGAGCGGCATGCATCGTCGGCGCCGGCCGGCTCGGCGCCGATGACCTTGCAGCCGGGGAGCAGGTGTCGGGTCGAAAGGGCCGTCCCGCTGAGCAACCCGCCGCCTCCTACAGGAGCAAGGATGATATCGAAAGGGTGTCCGTCTTCGATCAACTCCTTGGCCGCCGTGCCCTGCCCTGCGATCACATAAAAGTTGTCATAGGGATGGATTTCCGCGGCCCCTGTTTTTTCAACGACCTGCGCCAGCGTGCTTTCCCGGGCCTCAAGGGTCGGTTCGCAAAAGGTGATGATGCCGCCGTAACCGGCCACGGCGCGCTTCTTGATCTCAGGGGCCGTGCTGGGCATGACGATATAGGCCGGCGCCCCGCGCATACGGGCAGCGAGCGCCAGTGCAGCCGCATGGTTGCCCGAGGAATGGGTCGCAACGCCCTTACGGGCCTCTTCCTCTGAAAAGGAAAAAACCGCGTTGGCCGCCCCTCGAAATTTGAAGGCCCCCACTTTCTGAAAATTCTCACACTTGAAATGGAGGTCGCCGCCTGTGATGCGATTGATACTCTTGCTGGTCAGCACCGGGGTGCGGTGGGCATACGGGCTGATAAGCTTGTGCGCTTTTTCAATGTCGCCAAAATCCGGTATTTTCAGTTCCATTGCATCTCTCCGAATTCTTTTATAGAAAACAACCGCCATGCCCACAATGC
>Ga0114946_10001361_pt1 | contig 16851 bp, 15 predicted proteins | sample WalLakDeSediment_FD_88676 | JGI IMG/M metagenome (GOLD analysis project Ga0114946, IMG submission 88676) | Lake sediment microbial communities from Walker lake, Nevada to study Microbial Dark Matter (Phase II) - Walker Lake 11/02/13 Deep Sediment | ecosystem: Environmental > Aquatic >... | reverse complement strand
GGAGGCCGGGAGCGAGTCCAGCACCTGAAACCGGTTCGAGTACCGCAGGTTCCTGGCCGCGATGTTCTCCGCCCGCTGCGCCAGCTCCTCCCGCCCCGGGGGGGCGGTGAAGGGCTGGATGGCGAAGGGGAGTGCGCGCATCCCTTCGGAAATGAGCTCCAGCGAGACCCCGGGGAAGCGTTCTTCCGGGTCCTGCCCCTGGAGCGGCGTGGCGGAGACCAGAACGAGCGCCGCCGTCGCCACGAGGGCCCATACGGCCGCCAGGGGGGCGACGGCCGACGGGGTTGCCGCCAGGGGGGCTGCCGCCACGGGGGCGCTCGACCGGGAAACGGCATCCGCCCGGCGGAACGGGGAGGAAACAAGGGGAAACCGTGCTGCGATCATTCGCGGAATCCAGTGGCGGTGAAGGTAAACTGGACCGGGAGACGGTCTCCCGGGATGTCGTCAGGAAGCGGCGGGATGCGCTGGTTCTCTCCGGCGCATTCCACGGCCGCAATCGCCCGCAGGTCGAAGACGCCGTTCCCCGAACGGCGGAATGGCTCGATGGAGCGGGAGCGAATGGTCCCGTCCCGTTCGATCTCGAAGCGGAGGGTGGCCGACACCCGCTCCACCCCGGGTGGCGAACGCCAGCAGGCACTCATGGCCGCCAGGATCCGGGCGTAGTAGGCCGGGTAGTCCCGCTGGAGTCCCTCCATGCGCACGTTGATGTCCACGTTGGCGCGGGTGTCCGAGGGCTCCGGGGGCGGGTCGGAGGGCGGAGGCCGCTGCGCCGGAGGGTCCGGACGAGGCGGGTCCGGACGCGGGGGATCCGGCGGCGGCGGCTCGCGGGTCGGCGCCGGGTCGGGGGGCGGCGGAGCCGGCGTCGGTTCCGGGGCCGGGGGTGTGGGCTCGGGCTCGGGAGCCGGAGGCTCCGGCTGGGGCTGCTCCACCACCAGCTCGTCGGGATCCGGAAGCGCGATCTCCTCCGGCAGGTCCGGGTCGGCCATCGACACGATGTTGATCTCGTACGTCACGAACTCCACCGGCGAAAAGGTCGCCGCATGGAGCGCCCACGCCCCCAGGAGCACCACCACGTGGAGTCCGAGGGAGGCGAGGACGGGGCCCCGGTCGGGGCGAAGCGGGTTTTGATTCCAGCCGGTCATGATGCGTGGGTCGTACCACGGTCAGGGGGCTCGGGGTCCCCCGACGGGAACGTTCCGACGCCCTCGGCGCCGCTCAGCGCCGCATCTCCGGCTCGGCCACGAGGCCCACGCGCCCGCCCCGCTCCCGCGCTGCCTCGTTCAGGTGGCCCAGAAGCCAGGCTGCGGCCCCATAGAGGGCCGCTTCGTCAGCCTTGAGGAAGATGTCCCGCGCTCCGGCCACATCCATGAGGCGGCCCAGGGCGGCGGGGAACTCCTCCCGGGTCACCGGCGTCTCCCCGATGTAGATCACCCCTGCCGCGTCCAGCGCGACGATGAAGGAGTCGTCCGACACGGTGAGGGGCTGGGTCCGGGCCTCCGGGAGGTTGACCTCGAGTCCACCGGTCAGCGCCGGCGCCGTGATGATGAAGATCACGAGCAGGGTGAACGCCACGTCGATGAGGGACGTGACATTGATCTCGGCGGTGAGCGGGAGGTCGCCGCGTCGAGCCGCGAACCGGCGATGGCCTCGGCTCATACCCTCCCCTCACGGGCCAGCGTCCCGATGAACTCGCTGGAGAACCCTTCCAGTTCTCCGGTCACCAGGTTCAGGCGGGCCACGTAGTAGTTGTAGCCGATGACCGCGGGGATCGCCACGGCGAGCCCCACCACCGTGGTGACCAGCGCTTCGGCCACTCCGGGGGCCACGGCGCCGATGTTCGTGGACCCGGTGGCCACGATCCCGAGAAAGGCGTTCATCACCCCGATCACCGTCCCCATGAGGCCGAGGAGGGGGGAAATGGACCCGATGACCGCGAGCCAGGTCATGCCGTGGGAGAGTTCGTCCCGTTCCTCCGCCTCTCCCTTTTCCAGAACCATCCGGAGCGCCTCGAGCTGCGTCAGCGAGAGCCCCTCCGAAGGGGGAGCCCCTTCCCGCAGGGAGCCCGGGCGGAGTTCGGAAAAGAAGTTCACCCCCTGCCGGAAGACGCGGCCGTAGGGCGAGTCGGGGAGGGTCAGGATGACGCGGTAGGCGTCCTCCAGGCGCTGCGCCCGCTCCATGGACTCCAGGAACCGGTCCCCCTGCGCCCGGACAGTCCTGAACTGGCGCCACTTCCAGAAGATCAGGATCCAGCTCGCCACCGAGAATCCGGCGAGGATCAGGAGGATGATGATGGTGGGCCACGTGCCCCCCAGGATCAGGTCCGTGGCGGTGCGCGGTGCGGCGGCCTGGAGAAGAAGAGCAACGGAAGAGCTCGGGGGCATCGGGAGATCCGGAGGGAATGGAAGAGTTGGCGGCTACCCTGGTAAGATCGGACGCCGGACCCGAAAGTCCAGCCTTCCCCAGGATTCGCCGCGTCCCTCCGGCCTCAGCTTGTCTCCTCGATCCACCGGAAGGTGGCACGAAGCCCTTCCTCCAGCGAGACGCGGGGGGCCCAGCCCAGCGCCCGCAGGCGGTCGGTGTTCAGGGAAGAATGGCGGAGTTCCCCGAGGCGCGCGTCGCGGTAGATGCGACCCGTGCCCTCCCCGGCCACCTTTTCCAGCGTGTCGGCCAGGCGGTGCACCGAGGTTTCCACGCCCGTCCCCACGTTGAAGGCGAAGTCGTCCAGGGCGCTTCCCGTGGGGATCGGAGCCTCGCCCACCAGGAGGTTCGCCCGGACCACGTCGCCCACGAAAACGTAGTCGCGGGTCTGCTCCCCGTCGCCAAAGATGGTGAGCGCCTCGGCCGAGAGGAGCCGCTGGGAGAAGATGGCCACGACGCCGGCCTCTCCGTGGGGATCCTGGCGCGGCCCGAAGACGTTGGCGTACCGGAGCGTCACGGCCTCGATCCCGAGGAGTCGCCGGTAGTAGTCCAGGTACACCTCCGCCGTGAGCTTGGCCACGCCGTAGGGGGAGGCCGGGAGCTTGGCGGCGGTTTCCACGGTGGGGCGCGGCACTCCCTCGCCATAGACCACCCCCCCGGAGGAGACATTGACGACCCGGGTCGCGGCCCCCGTCTCCCGGATGCCGTCCCGAACGCCCTCGAGGAGATTCAGGAGCCCGAGGATGTTGATGGAGGCGTCCCGCACCGGATCCACCACCGAGACCCGCACATCCACCTGGGCGGCATGGTGGTTCACCAGGTCGAACCCCGTGCTCCGGCAGAGTTCCCGAGCCTCGGGGCCCGAAACCGACGCCTCCAGGAATCCGGCCACCCCGTCGGGCACGTTGGTCCGCTTCCCCGTCGAGAGGTCATCCACCACCCACACCTCGTCCCCCCGGGCCACGTACGCCTCGGCCACGTGCCCCCCGATGAACCCGGCACCTCCCGTAACTAGAACCTTCATCCGGACCACTCCTTTGACTGGATTGCCTCCCCCTCCCCTTCCTCACGGGACGTCGGGGGGTTCGGCGCCTCCTCTTCCGGGCGCCCTTCCGCATCCACTCCATACAGGAACCGTACCGCATCCACGAGATCGGCCCCTGCGCCATCCACCATCCCCTTCCGCAGCCTTACCGTGGGATCATGGAGAAGCTTGTTCAGAAGCCGACGGGAAAAGACTTCCACCCTGGCCCGATCCTCCTCCTCCAGGTGGGCCAGCCCCCGGAAAAGTCGTTCGATCTCGGCCTGCCGGTGGGCCTCCGCCCGCTCCCGCATATTGCGAATCACCGGAACCACCTCCAGCGAGGCGAACCAGCTCCGGAACTCCTGGGAATGCTGCTGGATGATGCGTTCTGCAGCCGGAACGGCGCCTGCACGGACCCGCACGTGGTCATCGACGATCTTGCGGAGGTCGTCCACGTTGTAAAGAAAGACCTCGGATTCGTCACCGATGCGCGGGTCGATGTCCCGGGGGATGGCGATGTCGATGGCCAGCAGGGGACGCCGCCGTCCCCGGGGGAAGGCTTCCCGGAAGAGGGAATGGGGGAGGACCGGGTGAGGTGCGGCCGTGGAGGAAAGGATGATGTCCACGGCAGGGAGGGCCTCCACCAGCCGGTCCATGGAGAGCGCGTGCCCGTGGAGCTTTTCGGCCAGGGGGACCGCCCGCTCCAGCGTCCGGTTCGCCACGAAGATGCCGCGGACACCGTCCCGGGCCAGGGCCTCCACCATGAGCTCCGCCGTGGCCCCGGCGCCCATGACCAGGACGCGCTTCCCCCGCAGGGACCCGAAGATCTTCCGCGCCAGTTCCACGGCCACCGAGGCCACGGAGGCGGACCCTTCGCCGATGGCCGTGTGGGCCCGGACCTGCCCACCCACCGAGAGCGCCATCTGGAAGAGGCGGTTCAGCACCGGCCCGGCCATGGGGGGGTGCACCTGCAGGGAGGTGGCCCGCTCGTAGGCATCGCGCACCTGCCCCTGGATCTCCGCCTCCCCGGTGACCATGGAATCCAGCCCCGAGGAGACCTGGAAGAGGTGGCGGACCACCCCTTCTCCGTGCCGGCGAAAGAGAAAGTCCGCCGTGGGGCGCTCCAGGTCTCCCGCGTGGCTCCGGAAAAGCTCCTCCGCCGCCGCAAGCCCCCGCCGATCCACGGCCGGGAAGAGGTAGAACTCGCTCCGGTTGCAGGTCGACAGGAGCACGGCCTCCTCAACCCCCGCCAGCGACCGCAGCTCGAGGAGCGCCTGCTCCGCCTCGGACGGGGCAAAGGCCATCCGCTCCCGCACCTCCACGGGCGCCGTCCGGTGGCTCACCCCCACCACGGCCAGCGGCAACGTCTTCGGGCGATCCATGCAGGTCAGGGGCGGGTCAGGGAAGGAAGCCGGAGCCCGGCGACGTCAGCCGGATCACGAGATAGCTTCCCAGGATCAGGCTGAATCCCAGCACCGAGGCCAGGGCGCTCCGGTACTCGCGCCGTCCCCTTCCCCGGCGCAGGAGGAGAACCACGGCGAAAACCGCCCAGGAGAGAATGGCCCACAGCACCTTGGGGTCGGAGAGGGAGATGACGCCGGGATGCTGTACGGTCCACGCCCACCCGAATCCCAGGGCGAGGGTGAGTGCCACGAACCCGACCCAGACGCCGATCTGCCCCAGGAGGTCCAGGGTGGCCAGGGGCGGGATGAAGTGGAAGAAGCGCCCCATGCGCTTCGCCTTGAGCTCGTGGTGCTGGATCAGGTAGAGGAACCCGGCCGCCGAGGCCATGGCCAGCCCCTGGTAGCCGAGAAAGGCGAAGGTGACGTGGAGGACGAACCCGGGGCCCTGGAAGACCAGGGCCTGGTCCGAGGGTCGAATCCCCACCAGGAGCGCGATCCCCAGGCAGACCGTGATGAACGGAAGGAGGGCCACCCCGACCCGGGACACCTGCCGAACCGGGAGGAGAGCCAGGAGCGCCATTCCTCCCACGAAGGCGAGAGAGGAGAGGGCCGCCCCGGGACCCGCCAGGGGGAGTTCGCCGTACCGGGCCCAGAAGGAGCCCAGGGCGGCAGCATGCACCACCACGGCGACGCCAACCACCGCCGACGCCACGTTGGGCCCGTCCCCCCGGGCGCCGGAGAGGAGGAACCGGACCCAGAGAATGAAGGCCCCGAGGTAAAGGAAGAACGCGAGGAGATGAATCACGCCGCCCGTTCAGCGGGAGGGTTCAGGCCACAACGGCCGGGGAGGCCGAGGATCAGGGCATCTCGGCCACGAGATGGAGCCGGGTACCAACCCGGATTTCCCGAGGTTCCACGGTTCGCGTGATCCGGAGGGTGGCCACCCCTTCCTGCACCCGTACCACCTGGAACTCGCCGGCCATCGATGCGCCCGACAGCGATGCGCCTGTCGGGGCGGTCGAGGCATCGGCATCCCCGATCAGGGCGACGAAGACGTCGCCGATGGCGATCCCGTCAGCGGTCCCTCGGTCGATGAAGAGCCGGTCCCCCACGAGGTAGAGCTCCTTCGCATCCTCGAAGGCCAGCACCTCCGCTCCCACCTGCCGGGTCGTTTCGCGGGGGCGGATGCCCACTGGCACGTCCGCAACGTGGGGAATCACGAGGAGCTGCCCCAGGCGAACCGGGCCCCATACCTGCGTCACGCGAAACACCGCCTCCTCCCCGTCGAGGGACCGAAGCTCAACCTCTCCGGAGGGGACCACCACCGCGCCCAGACCCTCGACGGGCCGCGGACGACGCACGGTGGTGACGCGGTCTCCGGGGCGAAGGGTCGTGCCTGCCGCCACCCGGACGATCACTTCGTCGCCGGGGAGGAGTGTGGCCTCCCGGATCTGGAGGCTTCGCTCGGTGGTGAAGCGGAGGATCTCGCCCAGGGCCTCGAGTTCCGACTCCTGGGCCACGACCCATCCTGCACCCCGGGCAGCGCCTGGCTGGACCACCGGGAGTTCACTCTCGGGGAGAAGAAGGACCTGGCTGTACCCCTCCCGCTGCATCTCCCGGGCTGCGGATCCGTAGAAGATGGTGCGGGACGCCTCGTCCGGTTCGGGTGCGACGCGAGGCTCGAAGGCCCGTCGCTCCAGGAGGGCCCGGCGCTCGCGATAATCGGCAGCCGAAGGAGCCGACCGGTACGCCGGGGTCGTGCCCTCCACCTGGCCGCCGCGCACCTGCACGGCCATGACCTGCGCCTGCACCCGGGCCTCCACCTGCGCCGGGGCGCCGGCGCCCTCCGGAAGGGTCAGGACCACGCCCGACGCAATCCGGTTCGGATCGGGAATCCGGTCCCGGTTCAGCTCGTAGATCTGTCGCCAGGCCCCGGCGGAACCGAGCCGCGCCTGGGCGATCTGGCTCAGCGTCTCGCCGGGCTGGACGGTGTGGGTCCCGGGACTGGCCCTCTGTGCCGGCGCGGGCTCCTGAGCAGAGAGATGAGCCGGGGCGGCAAGAGCCGCGAGGGCGACGAAGAGACCGAGGAAGAAACTGACCGCCGCCGTTCGCGACATGAGGGCTCCCGAATTCGAGGAGGCAGGGGGCGAGCTGGGATGCTCCTCCGTTCCCGCAAGATACGGGCCTGGCGGAGGAGGGTCAACGAAGCGGACGTCAGATGTTTCTGGCGAATTCCCGGGCCCAGTAGGTAAGGATCAGGTCGGCACCGGCACGGTGGATGGAGGTGAGGGCTTCGGTCATGGCCCGGGGTCCGTCCAGCCACCCCCGTTCGGCGGCGGCCATGATCGAGGCAAACTCCCCGGATACATGGTAGGCCGCCACGGGAACGTCCACCATCTCCCGGACGCGACGGATGATGTCCAGGTAGGCCAGCGCCGGCTTCACCATGACCATGTCGGCTCCCTCGAGGAGGTCGGCCTCCACTTCGCGGAGCGCCTCGAGGGCATTCGCCGGGTCCATCTGGTATCCGCGGCGGTCCCCGTGGGACGGGGTCGAGTCCGCCGCATCCCGGAAGGGCCCGTAGAAGGCCGATGCGTACTTCGCGGCATAGCTCAGGATGGGCAGATGGTCGAAGCCCCCGGCATCCAGGGCCTGGCGGATCGCGCCCACCCGCCCGTCCATCATGTCGCTGGGGGCCACGATGTCCGCACCGGCGCGGGCATGGCTCACCGCCGTGCGGGCGAGGAGCTCCAGCGTGGGGTCGTTCTCCACCTCCCCGCCCGCATCCAGCAGGCCGCAGTGGCCATGCTCCGTGTACTCGCAGAGGCACACGTCGGAGAGGAGCAGAAGCTCAGGCACCTCGGCTCGGAGCGCCCGAAGTCCCCGCTGGACGATGCCGTCGACGATCCAGGCCCCCGATCCCTCGGCGTCCTTGGTCTCGGGAATCCCGAAAAGGATGACCCCGCCCAGCCCCAGGGCCCGCGCCTCCTCGCCGTCCTTCACGAGTTCATCCACCGAGACCCGCTCGACGCCGGGCATGGAGCCCACCGGCTCCCGCACCCCCTCGCCCGGGACCACGAAAAGGGGGAGGATGAGGCGGTCCGGCGTGAGGCGGGTCTCGCGGACCAGCCGGCGCAGGGGTTCGGTCCGCCGGAGCCGGCGGCCTCGGTAGCGGGGGAAGTCGGTCATGGTCTGGGGGCAAGGGAGCGTGGAGAGAAGATGGGCGGCCCGAAGGCCGGACCGGAGGCGGACGCGCCGAGACCGGTCTCCTGTCCGTTCAGCCGTGTCCGTCGGGCTCGGGATTGGCGTCGGTGGCCAGATCCAGCGCCATGACCACCGCGTCCTCCGTGGGCTTCTGATAATACCGGGGTCGGCGTCCCACGGGAACAAACGCCCGGTCTTCGTAGAGGGAGCGGGCCGCCCCGTTGGACTCCCGCACCTCCAGGAAGACCCGCTCCACTCCACGGAAGGCCGCCTCGGCCAGCAGGTCGTCCAGGAGAAAGGCGCCGCCGCCGCGCCCCCGGTGGGACGGCACCACCGCCAGGTTGGCGAGCTCGGCCTCGGGACCCACCCACCAGAGAACGCCATGCCCCACCACCTCCCCTCCGACCTCCAGCACCTTGAAACAGACCGTATCCCGGCCCAGAAGCGCGTCGAAGGTGGTCCGACTCCAGGGCGTGGAAAAGCACGACCGCTCCGTCGCCAGGACCTGCTCAAGGTCCTGGCGGGTGGCGGGCCGCACCCTGCCGGGAAAGCCGGAAAAAGCGGGAGCGGCAGGGTCAACCGGACCGAGCGACTCGCCGACGCTCAACGGACTGCGTCCTCGGGAGCGTCGACGGGAGCGTCGACGGCGGCCTCCCGCTCGGGCTGCGAGGAACGGAGGTAGTCCGGCTCCCACCGGGATCCCGCGGGCTCGGGACGCCGGTCCCCGTGCAGGTCGAGGAGGCGAAGGAGTCCCTCCGCCAGCGGAAGGCCCGCCGGATAGGGGAGGATCCGATGGTCGTGCGCCTCCAGGATCTCGGCATGTCGGTGGGCTCCATCCCCACAGAGGAGGAGCCGGGGAGGGAGGTCCAGGTCGAGGAAGGCGTCGAGCGTCAGGGCCATGGGAGGGAAGATCTCCTCCACCCCGCCGCCCTCGGGGGCGAATCGCCAGCAGCCACCGTAGAGACGCTCCCCCCGGGCATCGAAGAGCACGAAGCGGGGCCATCCCGAGGCCTCTTCCGAAAGCTCGAGGGTGGTCTCCGGGCGCCCCGTGGCGGGGCTTCCCGGCTGTGCCGCCCAGCCTTCCCATCCGCGGGGCTCCACGCCGTGGGACGCCGCACCGGCCGCCAGGGACGAGAAGGTCCAGAGAGGGATGCGAAGGGCATGCGCGAGCCCCCGGGCCGTGGCCGCGGCAATCCGGACCCCGGTGAAGGAGCCCGGCCCGCGCCCCACCACCAGACCGGCCAGATCCCGGGTGCGCACGCCGGCCTCCTCCATCGCCTCCCTGATTCCCGGAACGAGGAGCGCTGCCTGCCGACCGCGCTCCGGCAGGAAGCGGCGAGTCACCTGGAGGCCGTCCACCTGGAGGCCATCCACCTGCACCGCAACCGAACCCAGGCCCCCGGAGGTGTCGAAGGCCAGGAGGGGTCCCCGGCTCCCGGGGCCGTCGGTGGGCCGGGTCATGAACGCTCCAGCGAGACGGGGAAGCCGGGGAGGTGGGGCGGGGATCCCACCCGGTGGACTTCCACCACCCGGACGGAGGGCTCGCCCCGGGGAACCGACAGCTCGATATCCCACCGGTCCTCGGGGAGGTGCCCGGCCGCCCGCTCGGGCCACTCCACGAGGACGATCTCCTGCCCCACCCCCAGCTCCTCCCATCCCAGTTCCCAGAGTTCTTCCGGCTGGCGAAGCCGGTAGAGGTCCAGGTGCACCACTTCGGCACCCCCCTCCCCCTCGTAGCGGAAGAGCAGGTTGAAGGTGGGAGACGGCAGGGGACCTGCGATCCCGGCCCCCCGGGCCACGGCCCGGGCCAGCACGGACTTTCCGGCCCCCAGGGGACCGCGGAGCCCCAGGAAGACGGGGGTCTCCACCTCGGCACCGATCCGGTGTCCCCACTGGATCAGTTCCTCCTCGGTGAGGATCATGCCCCCCCCTTCCCTGCGCCCAGGCGGACCCGGAGTTCGAAGAGTTCGTCGCGAAGGAGGGCGGCCCGCTCGAAGTCGAGTCCCTCGGCCGCGGCCTCCATCTCGGCCTCGAGCTGCTTCACCCGCTCCTCGTCGTTGACCTCGTCCTGGTAGGAAGCCGCCGCCTCCGCCACCCGGGCCAGCTGCCCCGGCGTACCCGGAGGAGGGCCTTCCCGGGCGTCGGCCACCCGGGTGGAGAACTGGATCTCCTGGATGCTCTTCCGGATGGTCTCGGGGGTGATTCCGTGCTCGAGGTTGTGGGCGACCTGGATCTCGCGCCGGCGCTCTGTCTCCTCAAGGGCCTGGGCCATGGAGGCGGTGACCCGGTCCGCGTAGAGGATGGCCCGCCCCCGGGAATTCCGGGCCGCGCGCCCGATGGTCTGGATGAGGGACCGGGCATTCCGGAGAAATCCCTCCTTGTCCGCATCCAGGATGGCCACCAGGGAGACCTCGGGAAGATCCAGCCCCTCCCGGAGGAGGTTGATTCCCACCAGGACGTCGAACATCCCCAGGCGGAGCCCCCGGAGAATCTCCATGCGCTCAATGGTTTCGATGTCCGAATGCATGTACCGCACCCGCACCCCCACCCCCTGCAGGTATTCCGAAAGATCCTCGGCCATGCGCTTCGTCAGGGTGGTCACGAGAACCCGCTCCCCCGCGGCCTCCCGCTCCCGAATCTCCCGGAGGAGATCATCCACCTGGCCCTTCACGGGCCGGACCTCCACCTCGGGGTCCACGAGCCCGGTGGGGCGAATGATCTGCTCCACCACCACGCCACCCGAGAGCTCCAGCTCCTTGTCGGCCGGGGTGGCGGAGACGAAGACAGCCTTCGGGACCAGGGCCTCCCACTCCTCGTAGGTGAGGGGTCGGTTGTCCAGCGCCGAGGGAAGCCGGAAGCCGTGCTCCACCAGGGTCAGCTTCCGGGATCGGTCCCCCTTGTACATTCCCCCGATCTGTGGAAGGGACTGGTGCGACTCGTCCACGATCATGAGCCAGTTATCGGGAAAGTAGTCCAGGAGACACGAAGGCCGGTCCCCGGTCTCCCGTCCCGCCATGTAGCGGGAGTAGTTCTCGATCCCCGGGCAGGTGCCGATCTCCAGCATCATCTCCAGGTCGAAGTTCGTCCGGGATTCGATGCGCTGGGCCTCCAGGAGCCGGCCGTGCCGACGAAACTGCTCCACCTGCGCCTCCATCTCGGCCCGGATCAGGGGAGCGGCCTGCTCGATGGTGCGACGGTGGGTGACGTAGTGGGAGGCCGGGTAGATGGCGGTGCGCTCGAGCTGGGTGATGAACTCGCCGGTGAGGGGATCGAAGCGGGTGATCCGCTCCACTTCGTCGCCCCAGAACTCGATGCGGATGGCCTGCTCCTCGTAGGCCGGGAGGACTTCCACCGTGTCCCCGCGTACTCGGAAGGTGCCCCGCTCGAAGGCGATGTCGTTCCTCCGGTACTGGATTTCCACCAGCGCCCGAAGGAGGTCGTCCCTCCGCATCTCATCCCCCACCTCCATCTCGAACATCAGGCTCCGGTAGTCCTCCGGGTTCCCCAGGCCATAGATGCTGGAGACCGAAGCCACCACCACCACGTCCTCCCGTTCAAAGAGCGAGGAGGTGGCGCGGAGCCGAAGCCGGTCGATGTCCTCGTTGATGGCCGAGTCCTTCTCGATGAAGGTATCGGTGGCCGGGACGTAGGCTTCGGGCTGGTAGTAGTCGTAGTAGGAAACGAAGTACTCCACGGCGTTCCGGGGAAGGAGCTGCTTGAGTTCCCCGTAGAGCTGGGCCGCCAGCGTCTTGTTGTGGGACATGACGAGGGATGGACGGCCGTACTCGGCGATGACGTGAGCCATGGTCAGCGTCTTCCCCGTTCCCGTGGCCCCGAGGAGGGTCTGGAACCGGTCACCCCTGCGGAGCCCCTCTGTCAGTTCCCGGATCGCGCGGGGCTGGTCTCCCTTCGGCGAGTACGGAGCCTCGACCTGGAAGGCGGGCATCAGGAGCCCTCGAACTCCAGGAGATCCGAGTCGCCCAGGGACTCCCGGCGTTCCACGGTGATGACTCCCTTCACCCGGGAGATCCCCTTCACCACCCGGTTCAGGTGAGGCAGGTCCTGCACCTCGACCACGAACTCGCCCACCATGCCGTCGTCGGAGGAGCGGATGTCGGCGTGCTGGATGTCCGTGCCCGTCTCGGAAATGGCCTTGGCGATGTCCGACAGGAGGCCCCGGCGGTCCGTACCCCGGGTGAAGAGTTTCACGAAGAAACGCTCGCCGGACTCCGCCGTCCATTCAATCTCGACGCGCCGCTCCGGATCCCGCGAGAGGTTCAGCACGTTCGGGCAGTCCTTCCGGTGGATGGAAACCCCCCGGCCAGCCGTGACGTACCCGATGACGTCGTCGCCCGGGACCGGCTGGCAGCACTGGGAGTAGCGAACCAGGAGGCTGTCGAGCCCCTGGATGCGAACCCCCTTGTCGGATTTCCGGATCTTCCGCGCCATCTTCCGGAGAGGGGACTCGGCCTTGCGCTCGGCCTCTTCCACCCTGGCCTTGGGCACCACCTCCCGAACGACGGCGGCCGGTCCGATGTCACCGCGTCCGAGGCCGGCATAGACGTGCTCCCAGTCCGGGTAGCCCAGCGTCTCGGCGGCCTCGGCCAGGACCCCGTCGGCGGGGAGGGACGTCCTGAGCTTCTTCAGCTCCCGGTCCAGGAACTCCTTTCCGAGCCGGACGGACTGCTCGTGCTCGGCCTGGCGGATCCACTGCCGGACCTTCTGGCGGGCCCTGGACGTCTTGACGAAGGCCAGCCAGTCCCGGGAGGGGGTCTGACGCTGGGAGGTGAGGATCTCGACGGTGTCGCCGTTGCGAAGTTCCCGGGAAAGGGGCGCGATCCTTCCGTTCACCTTGGCCCCGGCACAGTGGAGCCCCACCTCGGTGTGGACCGCGAAGGCGAAGTCGATGGGCGTGGCCCCCACCGGAAGCTGCCGGACCTCGCCCTTGGGCGTGAAGACGAAGATTTCGCCCAGGAAGAGATCCATCCGGAGGAACTCCATGAATTCCTCGGGCTCGGCCGCCTCCTGCTGCCACTCCAGAACCTGCCGGAACCAGGAGAGGGCCTCGTCGAAGTCGTCGGGGCGCCCCCCCCCCCGAGAGCCTGGGGCTACCTCCGCCTGGCCACCATCGGCCGATCCAGTGGCCGAGGTCGGCGGAGCCGCGCCCTCCTTGTACCGCCAGTGGGCGGCGATCCCCTGCTCCGCGGTCCGGTGCATTTCCTCCGTTCGGATCTGCACCTCGTAGCGCCGCCCCCCCGGACCAAAGACCGTGGTATGGAGAGACCGGTACATGTTGGACTTCGGCGTGGCGATGTAGTCGTGGAATCGCTCCTGGATCGGTGTGTACTTCGAGTGAATCAGACCCAGGGCGCCGTAGCAGCTCTGCACGGAGTCGGTGATCACCCGCATGGCCATGAGGTCGTAGATCTCCTCGAACGGCTTTCCCCGCCGGGTGATCTTCCGGTAGATGGACCAGAGATGCTTGGGTCGCCCCGTGACCTCGGCGGGAATGCCGGCGCCGCGAAGAAGCTCTTCCATGGGACGCTGCATCTCGAGAATCTGCCGCTCCCGCTCCTTGCGGCGCTGCTGGACCAGCGCCCTCAGCTCCTCGTACTCCTCGGGTTCGAGGAACTTGAAGCAGAGATCCTCCAGCTCCCACTTGACCTGGGCCATCCCCAGGCGGTGGGCCAGGGGAGCGTAGATCTCCCGGGTCTCGAGGGCGATGCGGCGCCGCTTTTCCGGTCGAAGATGTTCCAGCGTCCGCATGTTGTGGAGGCGGTCCGCGAGCTTGATCAGGATGACGCGGGCATCCTCTGCCATGGAGAGGAGAAGCTTCCGGTAATTCTCGGCCTGTCGCTCGGTGTGGGACCGGAACTCCACCTTCCCGATCTTCGTGACCCCGTCGACAATGGCCGCCACATCCTTGCCGAACTGTTCCTCCACGTCGGCCAGGGTGAACTCCGTATCCTCCACCACGTCATGGATCAGGCCGGCCACGATGGAGTCGGAGTCCAGGCGAAGCTGACCGAGGATCGTCGCCACTTCCACCGCGTGGTTCACGAAGCTCTCGCCCGAGGCCCGCGTCTGCCCCTGGTGAGCGGACTCCGCGAGCGCGAACGCCTTCTGGATCCTCGCCACGTCGAGACGACCGACATACGCCTCCAGTTCCCTCGCCAGGGGGCGGGGGAGGTCCCGGATCGTGGAGGAGCCGGGTTCGGCGACGTTGGGCAAGGTGGAAGACATGGTGGAATGGGTACCCGGAGGCGGCGCTGGTGCTCCCCGGCCGGTGGGTTCGGGGGATGCAGGGGGCCGCCACGGCCTTCGCCGAACAGGGCCGCCCCTCCCCGAAGATAATGAGGTGGACCGGATGGCGCGTCCCCCGGGAGTCCCGGGGTGACCGCAGTCCGCGCGTGGGTGATCCTGAGCGCATGTGGGGGTGATCGTGGCTCACAGGGGGGCGATCGCGGGCGCAGGGGTGGCCCGCCCGGGCGTCAGCTCCCGCCCACCGAGGTCCCCATCGAGAGGGGACGGGGGTACCGGATGGGGCCCAGGGGCGTGTCCACCGTGGGCGTGGCATCCAGCCGGATCGCCACCGGCTGCCCCCCTACTCCGGCCAGCCCGGCGGCCAGGTTCACCAGGTCCCGGGCACTCCCTTCGAAGAACTCCAGCAGGTCGAGCCGGATCTCGACAGGGACCCGGGTGGCCTGACCGGAAGGAAGGACGAACGCCTGGGAAAGGCCTCCCCCCACGGTCCGCCTCCCCTCGAGGAAGAGGTCCCAGTCCAGCCCCACGAGGCGGGCCTCGGGGTTTTCCGGTGGATTGTCAGCCCGGACATTCAGCGTGAGTTCCAGCGGGAGAGCCCCCCGGGCCAGGGCCGTCCCCACGCGGAGGGCATCCAGGGCGGAGAGGTCGTCGTAGCCTTGAACCCGCGTGAGGTCGACGCCGGCAAGCTCCACGCGGCCCACGCTTTCGAGGTCGAAGTCCACCTGCGTGAGGGCGAGGACCGAGGCCAGGGTCGCGCATCCCGACAGGGCGCCGGCCACGGCCAGGAGGAAGACCGTGGCGGGTCCCGTTCGCCAGGCAAGCCGCCGAAGTCGGGGAGCGGGGGGGCGAGTTCGCATGGAAGGGAGCTCCAGAAGAAGGGATCCAGGGGTGGAGGGCCCGGACGCACCGGTTTCACCCGCCTGGCCACTCCGAGGTTCCCGGTCCCGCCCCCGGCGGCCCCGGGGGCGACGGATTCAGGGCACGCGGGGCGGGATCGTGCTCCACCCCGGATCGCCCATCACCACGTGGTCCAGAACCCGGATGCCCAGGATGTCGCCCGCGTCGGTCATCTGCTGCGTCACCCGGTGGTCCTCCGGGGATGGGGCGGCGTCGCCCGAGGGGTGGTTGTGGACGAGGATCACGGCAGAAGCGCGGGCCTCCAGGGCCGGCGCGAAGACCTCCCGCGGGTGCACGAGGGAGGCGTCCAGGATCCCGCGACTCACCATGTGGATGCCCAGGACCCGGTGACGTGTGTTCAGGACGACGACGTGGAACTCCTCGTGGGCCAGGCCCCGAAGGCGCGGCGCCATGAGCCGCACCACGTCCTCCGGTCCCCGAAGGCGCGACACATCCCCCCCGGGCTCGGCGGCGGCCCGGCGGCCCAGTTCCAGTGCTGCCACCAGACGATCCCGGGCGGCGCACCCGATGCCACATCCCCGGAGCCCCGCTGCATCAAGCCGGAGGAGGGAGCCCTGGGAGGTCTCGAGAATCTTCCGGGCCACCCGGAGGCCCCGGGCGCCATGAAGCCCCATGACCCGGGCCAGGAGTTCCGGGGTGGAGCGGGGGTCCCGGGGGCCGCGTGGTATCGTCATGCCCGGGAATCTCACCGTCGCCCATCAGCAGGACATCAATACGCCCCCCTGCGTCCCCATCCCTGCGCCACCAAGGCGCAGGCCTCCATGCGCGCGCCGACGGCAGCGCAGCGTCCGCTCTGCCTCCGTTGCGTCAGCTGCCCCGCCCGTGGCACTTCTTGTACTTCTTGCCGCTCCCGCAGGGGCAGGGGTCGTTCCGGCCCGGTTCGTCGGGGGCCGTGACCGGCTCCTGCGAAGCGCCGGCGCTGCTCCCCCGATTCGTCTGGAGGGTGGCCGGGTCCGGTCCCCCTCCGGAGGCCATGGCCGCCGCCGCCGCTCCGCCCATGGAGGTCCCCGCAGAGTCGCCCGGAGACTCGGTCCGGGCCGAGGAGGCGATCCCCATGGGGTCCAGCCGGGCCCCGCGGGGATCCCGCTGGGGGCGACGGACCGCTGCGGCCCCTCCCCCGCTCTCGGGGCCCGCCGGGCCGGAGTAGGCCAGGCGCTGGGGCTGACGGGGCTGCGGCTGGGGTGCCCCCACCTGTGCCCGGTAGAAGAGGGAGGTCACCGTCTTCCGGATGTCCGTCATGAGGTCCACGAACATGTCGTAGGCCTCCTTCTTGTACTCGATGAGCGGGTCCTTCTGCCCCCACCCGCGGAAGGAGATGGAGGCCTTGAGCGAGTCCAGATCGTAGAGATGGTCCTTCCACTTGTCGTCGATGACCGAAAGGAGGATCCAGCTCTGGATGCGCTCGGAGGACTCCCCGAAATCTTCCAGCTTCCGCTCGAACTGCGCGCGGGCCGCGGGGACGACGGCCTCCAGGACCTCGTCCCGATCCACGAAGTCCGAGGAATCACCCTCGCGCTCCGGGAGGGTATCCACCACCAGGAAGAGATCCATGAGGAGGCGGCGGCGGAGCCCGGCCAGGTCCCATGCCTCGGGCCGGACTTCCAGGTCCACGAACTCGTC
>Ga0114946_10001359_pt1 | contig 16868 bp, 12 predicted proteins | sample WalLakDeSediment_FD_88676 | JGI IMG/M metagenome (GOLD analysis project Ga0114946, IMG submission 88676) | Lake sediment microbial communities from Walker lake, Nevada to study Microbial Dark Matter (Phase II) - Walker Lake 11/02/13 Deep Sediment | ecosystem: Environmental > Aquatic >... | reverse complement strand
GCCAATGTTTCCATAATTGGAATTGCTGGGAAATTGACGCCGGGCTGTAGCCAGGGCGAGAGCGGCGGAAGCGAGATCGTGGTAAATAGACAAGATCGTGGCCGCCGCTTCCGCCCCTACGCCATTGTTTCCATAATTGGAATTGCTGGGAAATTGACGCCGGGCGCCTTCCAGCGTTCGAATCGGTTGCAGCGCTGATCGCCAACCTGGACAGCGAGGAGTGAGGCGCAAAAAGGAACACGGAGCGCACGGAGGCGCACGGAGCCCACAGAGATCAAACAAAATCCCTCTGCGTACCTCCACGCACCCCCATATTTCTCTCTGCGCTTCTCTGCGTAACTCTGCGTAACTCTGCGTAACTCTGCGTTCCTCTCCGCGTTCCTCTCCGCGTTCCCCTACTTCCCGGCCGCGGACGCGGCGGCGAGGAGCAAAAGCTCTTCGATGCGCGGGAGCATTTGGAGCGGGTTGGGGTGCAGCCCTTCCTGCGCCAGCGCGCTTTCGTAAAGCTGCTCAATCGCCACGGTGAGCAGCCTGGAATCCGGCCGTTCCTCGGCGAGGTGGGCCAGGTTAGCAATCAGCGGGTGGCCGCGGTTGACCTCCAGGATTTTCTGGGGGACCTGGTAGTTCTGGTCAAAAAAGCGCTGTAGGCGCTGCATCTCCTTGTTGGCGGCGCCCTCAGGCGAGACCAGGCGCACCGGGCTGTCCTTGAGCACCTTCGACGCGCGCACTTCGGTGACGCGCTCGCCGAGCGTGGTGACGCAACGGCCGATAAACAGGTTAAACGCCTTGTCGGCCACCACGGGCGCCTCTTCAGCCGCGGGCGCTTCCGTCTTCAGTTCGGACAGCTCCAGGCCGGCGTCGTCGATATTGCGCAGCTTTTTCTCTTTGTACTCGGAGAGGAAGGGCGCCAGGTAGGCGTCCAGCGGATCCACCCAGTAGAGCACCTCCAGATTGCGCGCCTTGAAGGGGTCCAGGTGCGGACTGCGCGCGATGGAGCGCAGATCCTCGCCCAGCACGTAGTAGATTTCAGACTGATCTTCCGGCATGCGTGCGACGTAGGCGTCCAGCGCGGTCAGTTCGCCCTCGGCGCGCGAGGAGTGATAGCGCAGCAGGGGCAGCAGATCCTCTTTGGCGCCGGGGTCGGTGGCCAGCCCTTCCTTGAAGAAACGGCCGAATTCCCCCCAAAACTGCGCGTATTTCTCCGGCGCGTCCGCGGCCAGGCTGCTCAGCTCGCGCAGCACGCGCTTGCGGATCGTCTTGCCCAACTGGCTCATCAGGCGGTTGTTCTGCACCGTCTCGCGGCTGACGTTCAGCGGTAAATCTTCCGAATCCACCACCCCATCGACGAAGTTAAGCCACTCCGGCAGCAGGTCGGTGCAGTACTCCTGGATCAACACGTTGTGGGAGTAGAGCATCACGCCCGGCTCCTTGCGCGCCGCCAGCACGCCCGGCTCCCGTTTGGCGGGCACGTAGAGCAGCGCGCGCACGTGCACCGGCGCGTCGGAAGCGAAGTGGATCGTCGCCAGCGGCTTCTCGAACTCCATCGTCATTTCCTGGTAGAACTTCTCGTAATCGGCCGTTTCCACTTCAGACGGCGCCTTGCGCCAGAGCGGCTGCTGCTGGTTGGCCTGCTCCTCACCCACGTAGACCGGGTAGCGCACGAAGTCGGAGTAGCGCTTGACGATTTGCTTCAGCTTCCACTGACTGGCAAATTCGGCGGCGTCTTGCTTCAGCGTAATCTGAATCTCGGTGCCGCGGTCGGCCTTCTCAGCCTCTTCGACGCGGAAGCTGTCGCTGCCGTCGCAAATCCAGGCCACGGCCGTGGCGTCCTGGCGATAGCTGCGCGAAACCACGCGCACCTCATCCGCCACCATGAAGACCGAGTAAAAACCGACGCCAAACTGGCCGATCAGGTCGTTGGGATCAAAATCGCCGTTACCACCGCTGCGCGCCAAAAATTCGCGCGCGCCCGACTGGGCAATCGTACCCAAATCGCGCACGATCTCGTCACGCGTCATCCCGATGCCGCTGTCCTTGATAATAATTTGGGCCGGCTGCCCTTCCGCCACTTCCGGCGCGGCGATGCGAATCGCCAGCTCGGCGTCCACGTCCAGCACATCGCGGTTGGTGAGCAGCTCGAAGTGCATGCGCGTCAGCGCATCGGAGGCATTGGACACCAATTCGCGCAGGAAAATGTCGCGATCTTTGTAGAGCGAATGGGCTAAAATGTGGAGTAACTGCTTGATTTCAGCTTTAAAACTATAAGATGTCTGTTCCGCAGTCGTCATTGATTTCCCTCATCCATCATACAACAAATGATAAATTTTACGGCGCTATCCTACCGCACCAACGTTAGATAAACGTAAAAAACGCGCCTCCCCTCCAACCCCGCAAACTTGCAAACTTGCAAACTTGCCCACTTGCAAACTTGCCCACCTGCAAACTTGCCTACCTGCACATCACTTCCCAAACCTCTCCCGCAGCAGCTCGCTCAGCGTCGGCCGGCCAATGGATTGCAGCTCGTAGCGCACGCGCTGGCTGGGCTGCTTGATATTGACCAGCTTGCTCAGGTCAATCGGCGTCGCCACAATGACCACGTCGGCCGGGGTGGCGTTAATCGTCTCCTCCAGGTCGGCAATCTGCGCCGCGCCGTAGCCCATGGCGGGCAGCACCGCGCCGGTCGTGGGATATTTTGCGTAGGTGGCGGCGATAGAACCAACCGCATACGGCCGTGGATCGACAATCTCGGCCGCGTCAAAATATTCGGCCGCCACCACGCCCGCGCCGTAGGCCATCTCGCCGTGGGTCAGCGTGGGGCCGTCCTCCACCACCAGCACGCGCTTGCCGCGAATGGCGGCCGGATCGTCCACAAAAATGGGCGAGGCGGCCTTGACGATAACGGCGCGCGGATTGACGGCGCGGATATTTTGCTGGACCGCAACGACGTCGGCGTGATCGGCCGTGTCCACCTTGTTGATCACCACCACGTCTGCCATACGCAGATTGGTTTCGCCGGGATGGTAACGCAGCTCGTGACCGGCGCGGTGCGGGTCGGTCACGACGATATGCAAATCTGGCTTGTAGAACGGGAAATCATTGTTGCCCCCGTCCCAAATGATGACGTCGGCTTCCGCTTCGGCCTGGCGCAGAATGGCTTCGTAATCTACGCCGGCGTAAATCACCGCGCCGCGCTCCACGTAAGGCTCATACTCTTCGCGCTCCTCGATCGTGCAGTCGGCCGCGTCCATGTCGGCGTAGCTGGCAAAGCGCTGCACGGCCTGCGCCGCCAGGTCGCCATAGGGCATCGGATGGCGAATGGCCACCACGCGCGCGTAGCCCAGCTCGTTCTGTAAGACCTCCAGGATGTGGCGCGAAGTCTGGCTTTTGCCGCAGCCGGTGCGCACCGCGCCCACCGATACCAGCGGCTTGCTGGACTTAAGCATGGTCTGCGCCGGCCCCAGCAGGCGGAAGCCGGCCCCGGCGGCCAGCACGCGCGACGCCAGGTGCATCACGGCTTCGTGCGAGACGTCCGAGTAGGAAAATATCACCTCATCCACGGCGTGCGTCTGAATCAATTCCTCCAGCTCCCCTTCAGGGAAAATGGGAACGCCTTCCGGATAAAGGGGGCCGGAAAGGGCCGCGGGATAGCGCCGGCCCTCAATGTTGGGGATCTGCGTCGCCGTAAAGGCCACGACGCAGTAGGCCTCATTGTGGCGAAAGAAGGTATTAAAGTCATGGAAGTCACGGCCGGCGGCGCCGGCAATGATCACGTTACGTCTAGCAGTTGCTTGCATTCGAATACTCTCCTTGGAAAACGAAACACAGAGTTACACAGAGAAGACGCAGAGATTCGCGGAGATTCTTGTAAGCTGTGTCCGTTTTCATTTTTAATTGTTGATTGCGGAGTGCGGATTGCGGAGTGCGGAGCACGAAACCCGTCACCTCATTTTTTCAGTGTAAGCTCTGAAGCTGTCACTAGCATACCATTAGATCGGCGCAGCGGACAAGCAGAGTCCAGGCCGTTTGATTATGTTGAATAGTTGTTTGATATTATGAAAAGTAATGCTATAATGTTGACTGTAGGTAACTAACATAATCGGACAACAGGTTTACGCTGTTCCCCGGCGCTATTTGCGCTACACGAAGTTTTGCGGTTGGTGCGTAAAGTCCTGTGGGGCCTGGCTTGACCTGCAATCGGAGATTTGGGCAATGGAGAACGAGCTGCAAGCCTTCCTAACCTATCTAAAAGAGACACACAACCGGACCGAAAATACCGTCGCCGCATATCGCAACGACCTGAACCAATTCTGGCGCTTTGTGCACGCAGAGCCCTATGCGCTGCAAAGCTGGTCCGATGCCACGGCCGAAACCGTACATGACTACGTTGACTACATGAAAAAACGGCGCCGGCCGTACGCCTCCTCCTCAATCGCGCGCAAGGTCGCCGCGGTCAAGTCCTTCTTCAAATTTCTGGACAAGAGCGAATTTATCGACCAAAACCCCGCCCAAGAGATTGATTCACCCAAAGTCAAAAAGCGGCTGCCCAAAACCTTATCACCGGTCGACGTGGAAAATTTGCTGCAAGCGCCGCTCAAAGAGGAAAAGCAAACGCCCAAAACCCTGCGTGACGCCGCCCTGCTGAATATGCTCTACGCAACCGGCATGCGCGTTACCGAAATGGTTACGCTGCAGTTGGACGACTTCGACCTGGAAAGCGGCGTCCTGCATGCGCCGGCTAAGGGCGGCGGGCGACGCGACCTGCCCCTCGACGCGGATAACCAGGCCATCATGCAAAGCTACCTGGAAGCAGGCCGGCCCTATTTTGCCAAAGAGGCGCAAGAACAGGCGCTCTTTCTGAATCACCGCGGCCAGCAGCTTACGCGCCAGGGCCTGTGGCTGATCATTAAGGCCTACGCGAAAAAAGCCGGGCTCAGCGGTGCGGTGACCCCGCACACGCTGCGCCACAGCTTCGCGGCCCACAAGCTCAGCAGCGGGACGAAATTACAAGATGTGCAAAAGCTCCTGGGCCACGCCAACATCTCAACCACCCAGGTTTACACGCAGCTTGACGAAATGAGTGCAGAAGCATGAGCGAAACCACATCCACACGCGCCCAAGTTGAAGCCGCCGCAACGGCCGTACGCGCCGCCACCCAACACCAACCGGCCATCGGTCTCATCCTCGGCTCCGGCCTGAGCAGCCTGGCCGATACGATCGAGTCCCCCGACGTCATCCACGCCGCCGGCATCCCCCACTGGCCGACATCCACCGTTGCCGGCCACAGCGGCCGGCTGGTCATTGGCCGGCTCGAAGACCAGACGGTGTTGGCGCTACAAGGTCGGGTCCACTTTTACGAAGGGTACACGATGCAGCAGATCACGCTGCCCGTGCGCGTCATGCACGCCCTGGGCGTCAAAACGCTGATCGTGACCAACGCCGCCGGCGGGATGAATCCCAGCTTTACCCCCGGCGACCTGATGCTGATTAAAAATCACCTCAACATTCCCGGCATGGCCGGCCACAACCCCCTGCGTGGCCCCAACGACCCTGAGGTCGGTCCCCGTTTCCCGGACATGACGGCGCCCTACGACGCCGGACTGCGCCAACTGGCGCACGCCGCGGCGGCGGAGCACGGTTTCGCGCTGCGCGAAGGGGTCTACGCCTTTGTGGCCGGGCCCAGCTACGAAACGCCGGCCGAGCTGCGCTTCTTACAGATGGTTGGCGGCGACGCGGTCGGCATGTCGACCGTGCCTTCGGTCATTGTGGCGCGCCACGCCGGCATGCGCGTGCTGGGCATCTCCACCATCACCAACATGGCCGTACCCGATCCCGCGCCCGGCGTCGTCCTGACGCACGACGAGGTGCTGGAAACGGGGCGCGTGGTGATTCCCCGCCTGACGCAGCTTGTGCGCGGCGTGATCGCGCGCCTCTAACCCTCGCCCGCGCGGCGCGGGGAGCATACGACGGCCACGGCCGCCCAGACGCCCGACTGCCTGCTTGCAGCGCTAACGCATGGATCGCATCTACGTTTTCATTATTCGCAACGACGTCTGGATTTACATCCTGGCCGCGCTGGGGCTGTTTTGGTACAGCACCGAACTCATGCGCGCGCAACACCTGCTGCGGCGGGCGATGTTTGGACTGGAACGGGAGCGCGGCGCGCGCATGCGCAGCAACGCGCTGCTCTCTATCGCGCTGCTGCTGGTGGTGGTCGGCCTGGTTTATTACGTCAACAGCCGCGTAGCGCCCCAACTACCGCCTGAACTACTCAGGCCGCCGACGCCGACGCCCGACATTTTCGCCACGCCGCTGCTGCCGCCGACGCCGCTGAGCGGCGGCGTCGTGGAGGATCTGCCGGCCACCCTGCCGGCGCTGGCCCCCACGGTCACGCTGCCCGGCCAGGCGCCGCCGGTGGGGATTCCCACGTCCACGCCGGAAACGCCGCCGACGCCTTTCATCGGCTGCCGCATTAATTTAAATTTCAGCCAGCCGCGCGACGGCACGGCCGTTTCCGGGACGGTGGGCTTTTTTGGCACGGTCGCCACGCCTAATTTTCAATATTACCTGCTGGAAATCAACGGGCCGCAAACTAACGGGCTGTGGGCTTCGCTGCTGGGGCGCACCGTCAACCAGCCGGTGGAGGACAGTTTTCTGGGCGAGGCGAACCTGAGCCAGTGGGAAGCGGGCCCATACCTGGTGCGGTTAACGGCCGTGGATACAAACGACAACGTCACCGGCCAGTGCGCCATTCAAATCACGCTCACCGGCGGCTAGTACGCCGTAACAAAAGTTTTCAGAAGTTCAACTTTTCGGAAAAAGTTGAACTTCTTATCCGTGGCTATTCTTCCCGATCCGCGCGCTCGTAAAAGCAAAGCTGGGTATTGCCATAGCGGCGCAGGTCGTAGAGCGCCAGCGACTGAAGTTCCAGCGGGACATACTCTTTGGGGTCAATTTGCACGACCACGATGCCGTTGGGGGTGAGGTATCGCCCAATTGATTGGCGCAACGGCCGTTGATCGACAATCTTGACCGCATCCACCCACAACCCCTTGTACTGGGGCGGCGCGACGTAAATCAGGTCAAAGGGCGCCGCCGGCTCCCCGCGCAGGTAGCGGAAGGCGTCCATCTGCACCACGCGCGCGCCGGGCGCCAGCCCCGTGATCGCCAGGTTGGCGTGAATGGTCTGGATGGCCGCGCGCGTGTTGTCAACAAACACCACCTCGGCCGCGCCGCGGCTGAGCGCCTCGATGCCCACCTGCCCCGTGCCCGCGAACAGGTCCAGCCAGCGCGTGCCCGCCACAAAATTACCGAGCAGGTTGAAGAGGTTCTCCTTCACGCGGTCCATAATCGGCCGGGTGGTTTCGCCGGGAACCGCCTTCAGCCGGCGACCCTTCGCCTTGCCGCTAATCACGCGCATGGGCAGAAAAGAGGGGGCGGGCGGCGAGCGGCAAGTGGCGGGTAAATTTACTACGCGCCACTCGCCACCCGCCACTCGCCGCCCGCTACCGAATCAAGTCGACAATCTTGTCGGGGTTGTCGGCGACTTCCACGCCGGCGGCGCGCAGGGCGGCGACCTTGCCTTCGGCCGTGCCGCTCTTGCCTTCCACGATGGCGCCGGCGTGGCCCATGCGGCGGCCGGGCGGCGCGGTTTGCCCGGCAATGAAGGAAGTGACCGGTTTGGTCATGTGTTGGGCGATGTATTCGGCCGCTTTCTCTTCCGCATTGCCGCCAATCTCGCCAATCATAATCACCTGCTCAGTTTCCGGATCGGCCTCAAAAAGCTCCAGCACGTCGATGAAGTTCATGCCCTGGATCGGGTCGCCGCCGATGCCCACGCAGGTGGACTGGCCGATGCCGCGCTCGGAGAGGGCAAAGACGACCTCGTAGGTCAAGGTGCCGCTGCGCGAGACGACGCCCACGTGGCCGGGGCGCACGATGGAGCCGGGAATAATGCCCACCTTGGCCTCGCCGGGGGTAATCAGGCCGGGGCAGTTGGGGCCGATCAGGCGCGTCTGGCGGGTGTCGAGATAAGCGCGCGCCTCAATCATATCCAGCACCGGGATCCACTCGGTGAGGCAGACGACCAGCTCCACGCCCGCATCGGCCGCTTCATAAATAGCGTCTACGGCAAAGCGGGCCGGCACAAAGATAATCGAGACGTTGGCGCCGGTCTCTTCGACCGCCTTTTGCACCGAGTCGAAGACGGGGACTTTGGATAAACGGCCGTTGTCGGGCGTGAACCATTGGCCGCCCTTGCCCGGCGTGACGCCCGCCACGACGTTGGTGCCAAAATCCATCATCTGGTTGGTGTGGAAGCCGCCTTCGCGGCCGGTAATGCCCTGCACGACCAGGCGTGTCTGCTTGTTGACTAAAATGCTCATGTTAATGACTCCGTTTGCTCGCCGCGGCGACGGCTTTTTGGGCTGCATCCGAAAGGGTAGCGGCCGTTTCCATCTGCGCATCCGCCAGGATGGCCATCCCCTCTTCCGCATTGGTGCCCGCCAGGCGCACCACCATCGGCACGTCGGTATCAATCTGCGCCAGCGCCGCCACGATGCCGCGCGCCACCTCATCCCCGCGGGTGATGCCGCCGAAGATGTTGAACAGCACCGCTTCGACCTTGGGGTCAGACAAGATCAGGTGCAGCGCCGTGGTAACCTGGTCCGCCCGGGCGCCGCCGCCGATGTCGAGGAAGTTAGCCGGTTCGCCCCCGTAGAGCTTGATGATGTCCATCGTCGTCATCGCCAGGCCGGCGCCGTTGACCATGCAGCCGATGTTGCCGTCCAGCTGGATGAAATTGATGTCGGCCTCACGCGCCTGGCGCTCCGAATCCGGCTCTTCTTCCAGGTCGCGCAGCGCGGCCAGCTTAGGCCGGCGGGCGAGGGCGTTATCGTCGATGGTCATCTTGCCATCCAGCGCCAGCAGCTCGCCCGCGCCGGTAATGACCAGGGGGTTCACCTCGGTCAAAGAGGCGTCGCTAGCCACAAAACAGTCATAGAGATTGGCCGTCAGCTTGTGGAAGCTGCCCCACAGCTCGCGCGGCAGCTGCATGCGCTCGGCGATGTAGGTCGTCTGGTAGCGCCGCACGCCCAGCGCGGGGTAGACGTGGACCTTAACAATCTTTTCGGGCGAGGTTTCGGCGACCTCTTCAATGTCCATGCCGCCCGCGGCGGAAGCCATGATCATCGGCAGGCGCCGGCCGCGGTCAATCAGTACCGCCAGGTAAATTTCCTGGGCAATGCCGGGGGCCTGCTCGTCCACCAGCACCTGGCGCACGGTAAAGCCCTTGATGTCCATGCCCAAAATCTTCTCGGCCGCGGCGGCGGCCTCGTCCGCGCTGTTGGCCAGCTTGACGCCGCCGGCCTTGCCGCGGCCGCCGGTGTGCACCTGGGCCTTCACGACCACGCGCCCGCCGAGCTTTTGCGCAATTGCGCGCGCTTCGGCGGGGCTCCTTGCCACGTCGCCCTGGGGGATCGGTACCCCGTGCTCGCCAAACAACCGTTTTGCCTGAAATTCGTGCAGGTTCACAGAACTCTCCTTGAAAATAGGACACGGATTAACGCGGATAAAGACGGATCGCGGCAAAGAATGCTTTGCTCGACCGACCTTGGGCGTTAGACCGTGCAGTTGGCTTAATGAACTGTGGGATACAAACACAAAGGCGAACACGCAATCGGTTCGCCTTTATGGTTCTATCAATGAACGGCCGAATTATAACATGCTCCCCAACGCCGGGCTAATCAGGTCTGGGGCGCGACCTAGTTAAGCCGGGTCCCCACGGCGACAAAACCCAGCTTTGCGCACAGGCGCTGCGCCCCCTCGCCTGCCGAGAGCCAGCAAAAGGCGTGGCTGGCGGCGGCCAGCAGGGCGCCGCTGCGCAAGGTGGGCAGCCAGTCCAGCGCGGAGGCGTCCGCTGCACCCCCATAGGCGACGCTCTGGCCCAGCAATAAGGCGCGTAGAAACGGCTCGCCGGCGAGGTTAAGCCGTTGGTAGGCGGCAGGCACGGGCGGCTCCGTGGTCGCCAAGCGCGCCACGTCCAACGTCATCACCGTCGCGCGGCTGGTGCACGCCAGCCCCGCCTGCTCCAGGGCCGGCGCCAGGCGAGGGTAAGGTCATGTGGTCCAGGTTGCGGGCGAGATGAAGAGGTCAAAGTGGGCCAGCGCGACCAACTCGCGCGCCTGCCGGCCGACGGCGCGCAGGTTGACTTCGAGTTGATGCAGGGGCGTCGTCGGGCTCATTGATAACGGCCGTTCCATATGGTTGCCTTCTCCTCTTCACCCGCCAGCGCGAAATGTTCCGCGATGCGCGTGCTGAAGGTCGCCAGCCGGTCGGGGGGCGCGTGCGAGATGAGCCAGACGGCCGCCTGGTGATGAAAAGCGCGGCGGCGGGCGTCGGGCAGCGTAGCATAGGCCGCGGCGCGCCAGGCGTCATAGCGAAACAGATACTCCGGCCCGTTGCCCAAGCTGTTTAGCGGGCTGCGGTAAATAAAGGCCTGCTGCTCCAGCGCAATCAGCGCCGCCGCGAGCGTTTCTCCGTCCAGATCATGTCCGGCCCCCTGGCTGAGGTGCCTGACGGCCGTATCCGTAAACACCCGCCCCAAAACGGCCGCCTTTTGCAGCACCGCCAATTCGGCCGTGGGCAGGCGGGCCAGCCGCAGGCGCAGCAAATCGGGCAGCGAGCGCGGCCAGCGCAGCCCCTCCAGCCGCCCCATGTGCACCTGCCAATGGGGCTCACCCGGTTCAAGCGCCTCCGCGGCGACCAGCAACCGGACCATCTCTTCAATGTAAAAGGGGTTTCCATTTGCGCCGGTGACAACCAGGTCCAGCAGCCGCAGCGACGCAGCAGGCGCCTTCTGCAGCAGCTCGCCGGCCAGGTGGCGGCTGTCGATGGGAGACAAGGGCGGCAAATCGAGGCGCACGTAGGCGCTAAAGGGATCCTGCGCGGCCGCGGCCCACGCCGGCCGCCGCGCAAACAGCTCCGCGCGCGCCGTGCAGACCACCAGCAGGGGCAGATGGATGCACCGCTCCACGAGAAAATCGACCAGCGCCAGCGTCTCGCTATCAGCCGCGTGCACATCTTCCAGGAAGAGCACCGCCGCGGCGCCGTCGGCGGTTGTGGCCGTCATCAGGCGCGCCAGCCCGGCGTAGGCCTGATCCTGCACCCAGGCGGCCGGATCGGCGCGCTCTTCCAGCGCTAAATCCTGCGCAAAATCGTAGCCCAGCAGGTGGCCAATGGCCTGCGCGTAGGTCTGGGCCGCGCGGAGGGGCGCGCCGCCCGCGGCCAACAACCTGGTGATGCCCGCCGCCAAATTGTGGCGCGCGACAGCCTGGCTGTGGCGCGCGCGGACGTCAAAATAGGCGTTGAAGAGGTCGCGCAGCAGCGCATAGGGCGGCGCGTCGCGCTCGCAGTAGACGCGGCCGCGGAACAGGCGGGAGCGCGCGGGGAAAAAACTGAGCCAGCGCTCAAACTCATCCAGCAGGCGCGATTTTCCGCAGCCGTCCTCCCCTACCAGCAGCACGACCTGCGACGCGCTGCCGTCCACCGCTGCGTGCAGGGCGTCCTGTAACTGCTCCAGCTGGGCGTCACGGCCGATCAGGCGCGAGGATACGCCGGCAATCTGCGGCGGGGGTTCGCGAAACGGCCGTGGCCGGGCGCGCTCGACCACAAACACAGGCAATACGGCGCGTTTCTCCGGGATCAACACCGGGCGGGTCGCCTCAAGGACAAAACGCTCGCGCACCGTGCGGTAAACGTCTTCGGAAATCAAGGTTTTGCCGACCGGCGCGGCCTGCTCCAGCAGGTTGGCAATGGTCACGGCGTCGCCGACGGCCGTGTAGGCGTGCGCCGCTCCGACCTCGCCCAAAAAGACCGGACCGGTGTGAACGCCGATGCGCATGTGGAGGTCCGGATGGGCCCATGCGCCGCCCAGGGCGTCGTTCGCGCCCTCCTGGCCGGCCGGATCGGCCAGCCGGGCGTTAAGCAGCGCCAGCACCATGTGCATTTCCAGCGCCGCTTCCACGGCGCGCAGCGGGTCATCCGTGCGGGGGTGCGGCAGCCCAAAGTGGGCCACCATGCTGTCGCCCGCATGCTGATCCACGCGCCCGCCCCAGGCTTCAATCACGCCGTCCAGCTCCGACCAGACCAGGTGCATCATATCGCGCACCTGTTCCGCGTCCAGCCGCTCGGCCATCGCCGTAAAGCCGGACAAATCGGCCACCAGCACGGTCAACTGCTGCTGCTGGTGACCATTGCGGCGCGGAACGGGAGCGGGCAAGGCCGTCAGGCGCTGGCGCAGGGCCCACAGCGCCGTATCGACGACGGGGTCGCCCAACAGCGGACGCTGCAGTTCAAGCGCGGCAATAGCCTGTACAAGCTCCTGGCGAGCGGTCACATTTCCTCCGAACGTTTGTATGCCGTCCATTATATCCCGGCGGGCAAATGGCGCGAACGCCGGGTAACCATTTGACTTGCTTTTGGTAAGGCGTGACAATAGAGTTCGTTGAGAAGTTGAACTTGTAACTTCTCAATATTGCAGGGCTGTGGCCGGTCTCCTGACCGAGCCACCGGCGGGCACGGTCAGGAGACCGGCCCGAGCCACCCCAAGTTATTGAGATGTTACTTCAACTTCTACTACAAACTAGCGGACAAACCTGACAACGTAAATGAAGCTAAAACGATTGGTTCTGCAAGGGTACAAAACCTTTGCCGGCAAAACTGAATTCATCTTCGACGCCGGCGTCACGGCCATCGTCGGCCCCAACGGCAGCGGCAAAAGCAACGTCGCCGACGCGCTGCGCTGGGTGCTGGGCGAGCAGAGCTACAGCTCGCTGCGCGGCAAGCGCACGGTGGACATGATCTTCGCCGGCAGCCAGAGCCGCCCGCGCGCCGGCATGGCCTCGGCCATCCTGACGCTCGACAACAGCGACGGCTGGCTGCCGATTGATTTCACCGAGGTGGAAATCGGCCGGCGGGCCTACCGCTCCGGCGAGAACGAGTATCTGCTCAACGGCCAAAAGGTGCGCCTGAAGGACATCACCGACCTGCTGGCGACCAGCGGCCTGGCCGAGCGCACCTACACCGTCATCGGCCAGGGGCTGATCGACCAGGCGCTCTCGCTGCGCGCCGACGAACGGCGGGCGCTGTTTGAAGAGGCGGCGGGCATCAGCCATTACAAAGCGCGCCGGGCCGAAACGCTGCGACGGCTGGAAGAGACGACCCACAACCTGGAACGGGTACACGACATCCTGGCCGAGATTCGGCCGCGGCTGGCGGGGCTCAAGCGGCAGGCCACGCGCGCGCGCAACCATGAGCAGGTGGTCAAGGATTTGCGCTACCTGCTGCGCATCTGGTACGGCTACAAGTGGGAACAGGCCAAGGCCGATTTGCGGCTGGCGCGCGAGGCGTCCGACGGCGCCGAACAGGCCTGGCAAAGCAGCCGCGCGGCGCTGCTGGCGCAGCAGGGACAGATCGACCGGCTGCAGCAGCTCATCAACCGCCTGCAAGAGACCATCGGGACGACGCGCAGCCAGCGGGACAGGCTGCGCGAGCAGTTGGCGGCCGTGCGGCGCGACGTGGCGATCCAGGCGGAACGGCAGCGGGCGATTGGGCGCCAACTGGCGGAGATCGAGCAGGATTTGCCGCCGCTTGAGGCGCAGCGCGCCACGGCCGAATCGGAGCTGGCGGCGGCCATGAGCGAACTGCACGAGGCCCAGGCGGCGCTGCAGGGGCAGCAGAGCGAACTACGGCGCTTCAGCGCCGCCTTTGAGGCGCGCCAGGTGGAAGTCCGGCAGCGCCAAAGCGCGGTGCAGGAAGCGGAAGCGCGCCAGCGCAGCGCCCAAACGGGGCTGGCGCAGGCCGAGGGGCAGCTCAGCCAACTGCGCGAGCGGCTGCAGGAGCGCGCCGCGGAAGGGGACGCGCCGGACGAAGCCGAACTGCAAGCGGCGGCGACGGCCGTCGCCCAAACCACCACCCAGGTTGAGACGCTGCAAACGGCCGTTCAAGCGCTGCAAGAGGAGCGCGCCGCGGCGCAAAAAGAGCGCCGCGCGCTCATCGAAACCCTCAAAGCGGCGCGCCGCGACGCGCGCGACGAAGAAAACGGGCTCAAAAAGGAGCGTGACCAGGCGGCGCGGCTGGAGGCGCGCGCCGACCTGCTGGATCAGATGCGGCGGAAGGCGCTTAAGCCGGCCGCGGGCGCGCAGCTCATCGGCCAGTTCGCCGCGCTGGTAACCATTCCGCCCGCGCACCGCACGGCGCTGGAAGCGGCGCTGGAGGCGCGCCTGGGCGCGCTGGCGGCGCCGACGCGCGCCGACCTGTGGGCGCTGGTGGAGGCCAACGCGGCGCAGCGCCTCTACCTGGCGGCGCTGGAGGATCTGCGTCCCGCCGCGCCGCCGCCCCTGCCCGCCGATCCCGGCCTGCTGGGCCGCGCCAGCGACCTGGTCGGCGCGCCGCCCGCGCTGCAGCCGCTGGCGGCGCTGCTGCTGGACGGCGTGCTGCTGGCGGCGGATCGCCCGGCGGCCTACCGGCTGGCGGCCGACCTGCCGCCGGGCAGCGTGGCGGCAGCGCCGGACGGCTTTTGCGTCTACGCGGGCGGGCTGGTCAGCACGCCGGGCGCGGCCGCGGCGGACAGCATCCTGGCGCGTGAGGAGGCATGGCGCGCGGCGCGGGCGGCGCTGGAGACGCAGCAGGCGCGGCTGGCGGCGCTGGAAACGGCCGCGGCCCAGCGCCAGACGGCGATCCAGGCCCAGCAGGACCAGGTTGACCGGCTGCAAGAAAGCGAACGGCAGCTTGAGCGGCGCGAGAGCGCGACCAACGCGGAGCTGGCGCAGGCGCAGCGCGCCCTCGACCGGGCGCGCCAGGAGCAGGCGTTCAGCCAGCGCCGGCGGGAAGAGCGGGCGCAGGAGCGGGCGCGGCTGCAAGCGCGCATCGCCGCCATCGGGGAGCAGCTTGAGGCGCAGCAGGTTGAACTGGGGCGTTGGGAGGCAACGGCCGTGCAGGCACGCGCCCGGCTGGCGGAATTGCCCGCGGTCGAGGACCAGCAGCAGCGCCAGAGCTTGCAGCAGGAAGTCGCCACGGCCCAGACGATCGTCGCCGGGCGGCAGGCGGTGGTGGACAGCCGGCGCGCCACGCTGAACCAGATTGCGCAGCAAATCAATCGGCTGCAGGAGCGCCAAAACAGCCTGCGCCGGCAGCAGGCGGAGCTAACGCTGGCGGCGGAAGAGGCCACGCAGCAGGCGCTGCAGGGGGAACTGGCGCGCCTGGACGGGGAACTGGAGCCGCTGCTGGCGCGCCTGGCCGAGAACCGGCGTGAATTAAGCGGACTGCAGGAAAAAACGGCCGAACTCCAGCGCCACACCCACGAACTCGAAACCCAATACACCCAAACGCGCATCCGGCTCACCCAGCGCGAAAACCAGATCGAGGGCCTGCAGGAGCGCATCAAGGCCGACCTCGGCATCGTGGCCTTCACCTACGACGAAGAACAGACGGGCGCCACCCCGCTGCCCATCGGCGAGGTCGTGGAGCAGCTACCCCAGGTCGACGAGCTGCCGGCCGACATCGAAGAGACAATTCAAAATTACCGCGGCCAGATCCAGCGCATGGGCGCCATCAATCCCGACGCGCCCGAGGAGTACGAAGAGACGCAGGCGCGCCACGATTTTCTGACGCAGCAGATCGAGGATTTAACCAGCACCGACGCGCGCCTGCGCAAGGTCATTCGCGAGCTGGACGAGCTGACCTCGCGCGCCTTTGCCGAAACGGTCGAAAAGGTCAACGCGGTCTTTGGCCACACCTTCACGCAGCTTTTCGGCGGCGGCGCGGCGCGGCTGGTGCTTACGGACCCGGACGATTTAACGATCAGCGGCGTCGACATCATCGCGCGCCTGCCGAACCGGCGCGAGCAGGGGCTGGCGCTGCTCTCCGGCGGCGAGCGCTCGCTGACCGCCTCGGCGCTGATCTTTGCGCTGCTCAAGGTTGCGCCCACCCCCTTCTGCGTGATGGACGAGGTGGACGCCGCGCTGGACGAGGCCAATATCAACCGCTTTCGCGAACTACTATACGAACTTAGCCGTAAATCCCAGTTTGTGGTTATCACCCACAACCGCGGCACCGTGCAGGTCGCCGACACGATTTACGGCATCAGCATGCAGCCCGACAGCACCAGCCAGGTCATCTCGATTAAGCCGGAAGATTACGTCAAAGAATCCCTGCTGTAAGCGCGCCAATGGTGCTATAATGAAAGCAGCTTCACCCGGTACTTGTAAAACAATAAGGATTGCGCCATGCATGCAGATTGCCAGCCGCCTCCGGCGCCAATCCGCAATCCGCACTCCGCAATCCACAATCCCAAAGGAGGAACCACCATGCGAACCCCATTTATTGCCGGCAACTGGAAAATGAACCTGACGCCTGACGCGGCCGTCGCGTTTGTGCGTGAGGTCCGGCACGCCCTGAATCAGATCGAGGGCATTGAGATTGCCTTTTGCCCGCCCTTCCTGGCCATTCCGGCCGTGGCCGAGGCGCTCAAGGGGACCCGGATCGGCGTCGGCGCGCAGAATATGTACTTTGAAGAAAGCGGCGCCTACACGGGTGAAGTCGCGCCCGCTATGCTGACCCCCTTCTGCCAATACGTCATCCTGGGCCACTCCGAGCGGCGCGCCTTCTTCGGCGAGACGGACGAGGGCGTCAACAAGAAGATTCAAGCGGCGCTGAAGCACGGCCTGACGCCGATTGTGTGCGTGGGCGAAAGCCTGGAGCAAAACGAAGCGGGCGAAACGCACGGCTTTGTGAGCGGCCAGGTGCGCGCCGCCTTTGCCGGGCTGACGGCGGCGGAGATGGCGCGGTGCGTGATTGCGTACGAGCCGATCTGG
>Ga0114946_10001357_pt1 | contig 16878 bp, 13 predicted proteins | sample WalLakDeSediment_FD_88676 | JGI IMG/M metagenome (GOLD analysis project Ga0114946, IMG submission 88676) | Lake sediment microbial communities from Walker lake, Nevada to study Microbial Dark Matter (Phase II) - Walker Lake 11/02/13 Deep Sediment | ecosystem: Environmental > Aquatic >... | reverse complement strand
TTAAGGTTTAAGTGTTGAGGTTTAAGTTTTATGGTTTAAGTGTTGAGTTTTAAGTTTTATGGTTTAAGTGTTGAGTTTTAAGTTTTATGGTTTAAGTGTTGAGTTTTAAGTTTTATGGTTTGAGTGTTGAGGTTTAAGTGGGTTTTTGATTTGCAAAAGTAGGGATTTTCCGGCAATGAAGCATTTCAGTGAACCTGAATAATCCCATCCTTTTAGCCTTTAATGATATTGCACATCGTCATTGAGTATTATATTTGCCTGATAATATATTCTAAAATGATTCGTTCTCACAAAATGAAGCCTTATAAAATTATTCCATTATTAGTTCTCCTTTTCATCAGCCTGAATTCAAATGCAGCTTACCTGCTGATCCCCATGGACGATACCCAGAAGAACCATCTCAAAGCATACGGTATCGCTTACTGGGTGCTGACGCACGATGTGGAGATCTACTGGCTGCTCAATTACCGTGGCGGCAGTTATATGTTCCAGCATAACAAAACCTTCGAAAATGAATGTATTATCCGAGGGGTAAGCTACCAGGTCATTGCCGATGTGCAATCCTCGGCAATCCTTCGTGAAATCGCGGACCCCCAGGTGAACATGGATGCGATTAAATTACACAAGGCCCCGAAGATCGCTGTTTATGCCCCACCTAACAAGCTCCCATGGGACGATGCGGTGACACTCGTTCTGACCTACGCGGAAATCCCGTATGACTTGCTGTACGATACGGAAGTACTTGAAGGAAGATTGCCGTTATACGACTGGCTGCACCTTCACCATGAAGATTTTACCGGACAGTACGGTAAATTCTGGTTTGCCTATCGCAATCACCCCTGGTACCAGGAAGATGTCCGGATCAACGAGGAAACTGCCCGATTGCATGGATTCAGCAAAGTATCACAGTTGAAGCTGGCAGTCGCCAAAAAGATCAGGGAATACGTATCCGGAGGCGGCTATCTGTTTGCAATGTGCTCAGCGCCTGATAGTTATGATGTTGCTCTTTCTGCAGATGGGGTTGACATCTGCGATATCATGTTTGATGGGGATCCCATGGACCCGGATGCACAGTCAAAACTCAATTATGACAATTGTTTTGCTTTTACAAATTTTACCATTGTTACGAACCCATACGAATATGAGATATCTTCCATCGATGTTACAAACACCAGACCCAAGCATCTGAAAGAGGGGAACGACTTCTTCACCCTGTTCGAATTTTCAGCTAAATGGGACCCGATCCCTACCATGCTATGCCAGAACCATACACAGGTGATCAAGGGGTTTATGGGCCAGACCACGGCATTTAACAAAGACCAGGTCAAAAGCAAAGTGCTTGTCATGGGCGAAAACAAACCGGCCAATGAAGCCAGGTATATCCACGGTGAATTCGGTAAAGGTTTCTGGACCTTTTACGGTGGACACGACCCCGAAGATTATTCGCACCGGGTCGGCGACCCGCCCACAGAACTGGACCTATTTCCCAATTCACCCGGTTACCGCCTGATATTGAATAATATCCTGTTCCCGGCCGCACGGCAGCAGAAACGGAAGACGTAGGGCGTAGGGCGTAGGGCGTAGAGCGTAGAGCGTGGGGGTTGATGGTGTTTGATGTGTTATTTTATGTATTCGAAGAATTGATTATTGTCGAAATAGAAATAGAACTGGTTATAACACCCGTTTTCGGTTAAATAATCGATATCTCCCGCGGGAACTTTGGCAGAGGGAACGGTGATCTGGCTTAACCCGCCGGATATCCAGAAACATTCGACATGGTTGATCAATGGTTCCTGTATCGTTATGGTAAATGCATAACCGTCGGTCGAAGTTCCAGCCGCTGTGCCACTGACCAGGAACACATCATCTTCATAGATGGCCGGTGTAAATGATCCTTCTTCCCAAACAAGTATAAATTCGGTTGTCATTTGAACACCCACTGTTTTTGAGGTATCCGGCAACATGATGTCGGAACCTGTCACCCGCAGGGCATATTCAATCTTATTCAATGAATTGAAACCCAGGTTTTCAATTTCGATAGCGGCCTCAGTGAGAAAATCATCCACGAAAAGACTGTTGGTAGTGATATAGGCTGTAACCCCTTCGTTAAAAACCTCTCCCGAAAATTCTGCACAAAAGTTTCCCCGCCTGAATTTATTATCTCCGCATAACCGGTTTACATCTCCATAGCCGAATTTCATGGTGCTTGCCACTTTATTGTAAACCACATCACAATAATCAATATACGCGTACCCTGTTTCATGGACCAGGGTATCATGGATCCCTTTCAAAAAGGCATTGACAATTTCAAATATCGCATCTTCGGCCCGGATATAGTCTTTTGCAGTTAAAACATTGGGATTGTAGTCGATCTCGGAAGACTTGTCCTTGCAGGAATAAGTTCCGGAGATCATAAGCGAAAGCAGGAATATATATAATAGCTTTTTCAAAATCTTTACAGTTTCCTGTTAATTAACTTTCTAAATTAAGATTTATTTTCTCATAAACCAAAAATGAATAAGAAAAATCGACGGTGTCATCATCTTCGTGATCTTCCCGTTCGATCAGTTTCCATTGACTAAAGTCGATTTCGGGGAAGAATGTATCGGCTTCAAAATCCTTGTGCACCAATGTCAAATATAGCTTTGTTGCATGCGGCATGAATTGCCGGTAAACGGAACCACCCCCGATGATGAAACTCTCTTCTTTTTCGGTGCAGTAAGCCAGTGCTTCGGCAATTGAATGGACAGTGATACACCCCTCAAATTTCTCGTTTGGGTTGTCGGTGATGACAATATTTTGCCGGTTCGGCAGCGGTCTGACCGGCAATGATTCATAGGTAAGCTTGCCCATGATCACCTGTTTGCCGGAAGTGATCTTTTTAAACCTTTTCAGGTCATCCGATATATGCCATAACAATTGGTTATTGATCCCGATGGCATGGTTGCGGGCAATGGCAACAATGATTGAAATTTTCTTCATACGGAAATTTCTCCTTTGATATGGGGATGGCACTGATAATTCTCCAGCCTGAAATCTTCGAAGATAAAATCGAAAATACTTTTTCGCTCCGGGTTCAGGATCATTTGCGGCAAAGGGTAAGGAGTCCGGCTGAGTTGCAGCTTAACCTGATCCACATGATTCAGGTAAATATGCGCATCCCCAAGGGTGTGCACAAATTCTCCCGGTTTCAACCCTGTTGCTTGTGCCATCATCAATGTCAACAGTGCATAGGATGCGATATTGAAAGGCACGCCGAGAAAAGTATCGCAACTTCTTTGGTAGAGCTGGCAGGAGAGTCTGGAGTCCGCGACATAAAACTGGAAGAGCAGGTGACACGGGGGCAGTGCCATCCGGTCGAGTTCCCCGACATTCCATGCACTGACGATATGCCGCCTGGAGTCAGGGTTAGTCCTGATCGAATCAATGACATTGGATATCTGATCGATCTTTCGCCCGTCAGGTGCAGGCCAGGAGCGCCACTGATAGCCGTAAATATGTCCCAGGTCTCCGTTCTCATCCGCCCATTCATCCCAGATAGTCACCTTGTTGTCATGCAGGTATTTCAGGTTTGTATCCCCTTGCAGGAACCATAATAATTCATGAATGATCGAACGCAGGTGAAGCTTTTTGGTGGTCATGACAGGGAATCCCTTTTCAAGATCGAAGCGCATCTGGTATCCGAAAGCACTGATGGTACCCGTACCGGTCCTGTCCTGTTTCTCAACACCGGTCTTTAATACATGGTCCAGTAAATCCAGATATTGCTTCATGATCACATAGGTTTCTTTCAGGAGAAAAGCATCCCGATAATGGTTGCCGACAACAGGGACGCCATCCCTCCTCCCAAGAGCGCTTTAAATCCGAGCCTCGACAGGTTCAGTTTCTGACCCGGCGCCAGGGCGCCGATTCCCCCCAGCAAAATCCCGACAGATCCCACATTGGCAAAACCACACAGCATGTATGTCACCATGATGATCGATTTTTGCTCTGTAAAAACCCCGGCAGCCAGTAAATCCTTCAGGCTGATATAAGCGATCATTTCATTCAGGATGATCTTTTCACCGAACAACTGGCCTACAAGGGTAATGTCGGGCCCGCTGACTCCCAGCAGCCAGGTCAACGGTGCCAGTGAATATCCCAGCATGAATTGGAGACTGAAATGTTCATATTGCCCGCCCGACACAGCGGCAATGAACTGGTTCAGGTTGGTCCAGTCGCCCACTTTCATCAGGATAAAATTGACCAGGTAAACAAAAGCGATGAATACGATCAACATGGCAGCCACATTGACGGCCAGCCTTATCCCCTGCCCTGTTCCGTTGGCGATGGCATCCAGGATGTTGGATCCCACTTTTTCCCTGGTGATCCTGATCTCGCTGATGATGGGGTCTGTTTGCGGGACCAGCAGTTTGGCCATGACGATGGCGCCCGGGGCGGCCATGACCGAAGCGGTGATCAGATGCTTGGCAAACAGCAGTTTCCCCTGCGGGTCTTCCCCTCCCAGCAACCCAATGTAAACTGCCAGCACCCCCCCTGCGATGGTCGCCATCCCGCCCACCATCACCAGCATGATCTCCGATCTGTTCATCTTTTCGAGATACTCTTTGATCAACAAAGGCGATTCGGTCTGCCCCAGAAAAATATTGCTTGCCGCCGAAAGACTTTCTGCACCGCTGACATGCAGCGCTTTTGTAAGTAACCAGGCCAGCCCATATACAACCTTCTGGATAATGCCATAATAGAATAAAACACTGGTAAGCGCTGAGAAGAAAATGATCGTGGGGAGGATACGAAAGGCAAAATTGATCAAACCGATTTCCATTTCATTGGATACAAACGACTTAAATAAAAAATCACTTCCGGCATTGGAAGAATCCAGCACCTTTATGAACATTTTGCCGACGAATTCAAAGAAATACATTACCACCGGGACCTTCAATACCGCCAGGGCGATCACCACCTGAATTGCCAGGCCGATCAGGATCGTCCGCCACCTGATGGCTCCGCGGTTGGAACTCAACAGGTATCCCAGTCCTATCAAAACGGCAATTCCCAGCAATCCACGCAGTATATTCAGCATGTTAACACCATTGCCGGCCACATTGGCAGCGGCGTGTTCTGCCGGGGTAGCCTGTCCTTGTAAGAAAAAAGGGAGAGCCAGGAAGGCAATGGCTATGATTATCTTAATTGTAATTCTCTGATTCATTTACCGTTTCTTTCGCTTGCTGATTTCATCCCTGATCATGGACGCCCGTTCATACTCTTCATTTTCCACTGCTTTTTGCAGCATCTCCTCCAACTCGGCCAGGGTATATTCTGCATATCCCTCCTCCATGGTGCCGGACGGTTCATCAGGTAGAACCGGCCCCGTTTCCGACACTTTCTCATCGATCAGCATGCCAGCCTCTTTCATGATCTGCTCATAAGTATATATCGGGCATTTGAAACGGATAGCCAGTGCAACGGCATCAGATGTCCTGGAATCGATTATATTTTCAACATCATGGCTTTCACATACCAGTTTTGCATGGAATACACCCTGCTTAAACTGGTCGATGATCACCTCTTTCAATTGAATATGGTATGCTTCGGCAAAACTCCTAAAAAGATCGTGGGTAAGTGGCCTGGCTGGCCTTATCTTCTCCAATTCCACCGCAATCGCCTGCGCCTCAAATCCCCCGATGATGATCGGCAACCTCCTGTTTCCACCGACTTCCCCGAGAATCAAAGCATAGGCACCGCTCTGTGATTGACTATATGACATCCCTAAGATCTCAAGCCTGATCCTGTCCATTCATCCTGTTGTTTACGGTTTGCTTTTGGATGCATAAAAGTAGATTTTTTTTCGGAATGGCATCCCCTCTAAATAAAAAAATATCATTGTTATTTTTTTAACAATAAATGAACCAACATCATTTTCATACGTTAAAGATTATTATTTTTGCGAACCTTCGATTTTGACTTAAATAAATCCTGTAATGAACTCCAATAACTTTCTCAGAAGACATCTTGGCCCCGGTGGCGGCGACCTTGAACACATGCTAGATATAATAGGTGTCAAAACACTGGAACAAATGATAGATGAAACCATACCTGCCTCCATCCGTCTGGAAGGTGAACTGCAGTTGGAAGAAGGTATCACCGAATCGGAATACATCCGGCATATTCGTCAATTGGGTAAAAAGAATAAACTTTTCAAAACTTATATTGGCCTGGGGTATTACGGAACCATTATGCCGCCGGTGATCCAGCGAAATATCCTGGAAAACCCAGGTTGGTATACATCCTATACACCCTACCAGGCAGAGATATCGCAGGGAAGGCTTGAGGCTTTGCTGAATTTCCAGACCATGATTGCCGATCTTACAGGCCTGCCGGTCGCAAATGCCTCTCTGCTGGATGAAGCCACGGCGGCGGCCGAGGCTATGATCATGGCTTTTAACACAAGGCCCCGGGACCTTGTGAAAAGGAATGCCTGCCAATTCTTTGTTTCGGAAGATATCTTCCCGCAGACCATTGACGTTATCAAAACACGGGCAGTGCCGCTGGGCATCCACATCATCACAGGCAACCATCATACGTTCCGGTCGACAGAAGCGTTTTTCGGTGGGATTGTCCAGTATCCTGACCAGTATGGCGAAATCCATGATTACAGGGATTTTGTATCACAGATGCATCAAATGCAAGGAGTGGCTATTGTCGCTGCCGATTTGTTAAGCCTGGTCTTGCTCACTCCTCCGGGAGAATGGGGAGCCGATGTGGTAGTCGGATCCAGCCAGCGTTTTGGTATCCCGATGGGATTCGGCGGCCCCCACGCCGGGTATTTTGCCACGAAAGACGATTTCAAACGCAACATTCCAGGCAGGATCATCGGTATTTCGAAAGATGTAAACGGCAAACAAGCTCTTCGCATGGCGCTTCAAACAAGGGAGCAGCACATAAAAAGGGAACGCGCCACCTCTAACATTTGTACGGCACAGGCTTTACTGGCCACTATGGCTGGCATGTATGCCGCTTATCATGGCACAGATGGGCTCAGGCATATCGCTCGTAAAATTCATCATTTAGCAGCATCCCTTTCTGAAATCCTTGAAAAAGAAGGCATTAAGCAGATAAATAGGCTGTACTTCGATACATTACGGTTAGAGATCCCGAAAGATATGGATCCGGACAAGCTGAAACAGACCGCCCTTAAGCATGAGATCAATTTCCGGTATATCTCAGATGGCAGCATCGGGATCAGCCTTGATGAAACCACTGAAGCAGGGGACCTGAGCGACATCCTTTCGGTGTTTTCAGAAGCGCTCGGAAAAAACCTTGAGAAATACAGCGGCATAGGAGAATACCAGGACATTCTGCGTGGCTGGCCCGGATTTTTTATCCGGCAAAGCCAGGTTTTATCCGCGCCATGTTTCAACCGTTATCATTCGGAAACAGAAATGATGCGCTATCTCAAGAAGCTGGAAAACCGCGATCTGGCTCTGAACCGTACCATGATCCCATTGGGGTCCTGCACAATGAAACTGAATGCGGCAGCAGAGATGTTTGCCTTGAGCTGGCCTGAATTCGGAGCCATACATCCTTTTGTACCAGCCGATCAGGCTGCCGGTTACCTGGAAATGATCCGTTGCCTGGAAAAGGATCTGTGCGAAATAACAGGTTTTGCCGCCATCTCATTCCAGCCCAATTCAGGTGCATCGGGAGAATACACCGGATTACTCGTCATTCGCCAGTATCATGCAAGCCGTGGAGACGATCGGCGCAACATTTGCCTGATCCCGTCATCGGCCCATGGCACCAACCCTGCCAGCGCAGTAATGGCGGGGATGCAGGTTGTGGTGGTCGGGACCGATCCGGAGGGGAACATAGACCTGGAAGACCTGAAACAGAAAGCCGCATTGCACAGTCAGAACCTGGCCGCTATCATGATCACCTATCCCTCTACCCATGGCGTATATGAAGAACACATCCGGGAGGTGATCGAAACGGTGCATCACCATGGTGGACAGGTTTACATGGATGGCGCCAATATGAACGCCCAGGTTGGATATACCAATCCCGGTCATATAGGTGCTGACGTGTGCCACCTCAATCTACACAAAACTTTTGCCATACCACATGGCGGTGGCGGCCCGGGTGTCGGGCCCATAGGCGTTGCCAAACAACTTGTCCCTTTTCTGCCCTCCCATGCGGTTGTGACCACCGGTGGCGAAAAAGCCATCGGGGCCGTATCAGCAGCGCCATTCGGAAGTCCGCTGGTGCTGCCGATATCCTACGGTTATATCAAAATGCTGGGTAAAACAGGGCTGAAAGCGGCAACCGCGTATTCCATACTTAGTGCCAATTACCTGAAGACCAAACTGGAAAAACATTATAAGATACTCTATACCGGAAAAAACGGACGGGTAGCACACGAAATGATACTCGACTGCAATGATTACATGAGAACTGCTGGCATTACCGTGGCCGACATCGCCAAACGATTGATGGATTATGGCTTTCATGCACCCACAGTAGCCTTCCCGGTTCATGGAACATTGATGGTGGAACCAACAGAGAGCGAACCGCTGGCCGAATTGGACCGCTTGTGCAATGCCTTGATCAGTATCAGGGAAGAAATCAGGGAGATCGAAGAGGGAAAGGCTGATAAAACGTTGAATGTCATTAAAAATGCCCCGCATACGGCCCAGGTTCTTACCGCCGATTCATGGCCTTATCCTTATACCAGGGAAAAGGCAGCATATCCGGTAAAAAATACTTTACAGGACAAGTATTTTCCGCCTGTTTCCAGGATCGACGATGCCTATGGCGACAGGAATCTTATTTGTACCTGTGACCCGTTGGAGGATTATCGATAGTTTTTTTTTGTTTGTGAGATAATTATTTGTATCTTTGCAACTTCATTCTGTAGAATTCCATTTTATATCTCATAAACCCTTTTCGATCGGAATTACATATTTTACGGCTGCAGAGCCGGAACAATGTTCTTGAATCAACTGGCTTTATTGATAGAACCTAAAAATCATTGCTCATTTTATTTAAATCAATATGTACGATATTATTGCTCTGAATGGCAAATCGTTGCCTGAATTACAGGAAATTGCCAAGGAACTAAAGATTCCAAAATACACCAAGATGGAAAAGCAGGAGCTGATCTATCAGATCCTTGACCAGCAAGCACTGGCACCTTCCAAAGAAGACAAGGCGGGTGAGGCCGGTGAGGTAAAAAAATCAAAGCGCGGTCGCAAGAAAAAAGTCGTGGTAGAGGAGGAAAAAGCTGCTAAATCAGAAAAAAAGGAAGATAAGAGTGAGGTTGTACCTGAGGTTAATTCTGAGGAGGGATCAGATACTGCCAAAGAAGATACACCAAAGGAGGTAAAACGGCCCAGTTTTGCCAAGAAAAGGGGGAGAAAACCATCCCGGACGAAAAATGAAGACGAAATACCTGCAAAATCAGAAGAGCGGGAAGGTGACAAATTACTGCTGGATGTTGAAAACGGTGATGATGATCCGATCATTCTTCCGGAAACAGAAACAGAAACAGAAACAGGAACAGGAACAGGAACAGATGAATTGGCCGATCTCGTAACGGACAATAACAATCAGGATAAGGAGGATATAACAACTAAACCTGATGACGGCCAGCCCCAGCAACGAGAAACCGTTTTCAGGCCAAGGCTTACGAAGAAAAGGGAAGAATTTTCTTTTGAGTACGAAGGCTTTATCAACGCGGAAGGGGTTCTGGAAATCATGCCTGACGGATACGGTTTTTTGCGTTCTGCTGATTACAATTACCTGAACTCCCCTGATGATATTTATGTATCGCAATCCCAGATAAAGCTATTCGGATTGAAAACCGGCGACACTGTGGAGGGAAGTATCCGGCCGCCAAAAGAAGGCGAAAAGTATTTCCCCCTGATCAAAGTGGAGCTCATTAATGGCCGCAGGCCGGAGGAAGTCCGCGACCGGATCCAGTTTGATTTCCTGACACCTTTGTTCCCGCAACAAAAATTCAGGATAACGGATTATCCCGAAGCTGAAAAAAACAATAGCCTGACCACAAGAGTGATTGATATGTTTTCCCCTATTGGTAAGGGACAACGCGGGCTGATTGTTGCCCAGCCAAAGACGGGTAAGACGATTATCTTACAGGAAATAGCCAATGCCATCAGCTATAACCATCCTGAAGTTTACCTGATCGTGTTGCTGATCGATGAGCGGCCCGAAGAGGTCACCGAAATGCAGCGTCATGTCAATGCGGAGGTGATTGCTTCTACTTTTGACGAGCCGGCTGAAAGGCATGCCAAAATCGCCAATATCGTCCTGGAAAAAGCCAAGCGTATGGTAGAATGTGGTCACGATGTGGTCATCCTGCTGGATTCCATCACCCGTCTGGCCCGGGCATATAATACCATCTCCCCCGCTTCCGGGAAGGTCCTTTCTGGTGGCGTGGAGTCGAATGCCTTGCAGAAACCAAAAAGATTCTTCGGCGCAGCCCGACAGATCGAAGATGGCGGATCGCTAACGATCATTGCCACGGCTTTGATCGATACGGGTTCAAAAATGGACGAGGTGATCTTCGAAGAGTTCAAGGGGACAGGTAATATGGAGCTGCAGCTCGACAGAAAGCTGTCCAACAAAAGGATATACCCTGCTATCGATATCGTAGCGTCCAGCACAAGGAAAGAAGAATTGCTGGTCGATAAAGACTCACTGCAGCGTATCTGGATCCTTCGCAATCACCTGGCCGACATGAACCCGCTGGAAGCCATGGAATTTCTCAAGGATAAGATGCGGTATACACGCAGTAATGAGGAGTTCCTGATATCTATGAACAGTTAGGGGTTCTGAGTTCTGAGTTCTGAGTTCTGAGTTCTGAGTTCTGAGTTCTGAGTTCTGAGTTCTGAGTTTAGTGTATAGTGCTAGAGGCTAGGGTAGTGAGGTTGAGGCCGTCGAAATTACCTGAGCTCATCAATAGCAGATTTCGTTTATTTAGATCAATTTGCTGCAAATATTGCTGCAATTCCTCCGAATCATTGAAGATTTTCAGCCTGGGATCGGAAAACGCTTCCCTCACCTCGTCATGGGTCAGATCTGGCAGGCGCTTCAAAGCAAGCGCATGTTTAGAATAATAAACAATCGGTTGGTCGGCCAGGTCCATGCAACCCCGGTACTGGGGAAGAAAATCCTTATTCAGGCTGCTGTAAGTATGTAATTCAAGGCAGGCAATAAGCTCCCTGCCGGGGTATTGCTCTTTCACTGCCTGGATGGTGGCTTTCAGCTTTGAGGGGCTGTGGGCAAAGTCTTTGTATATGGATGTGGACGAATTGCTCCAAAGAAGCTGCAACCGCTTGGATGCACCGGCAAATGAGCTGATCGCCTCCAGGAACTGCATATCACTTACACCGAGTTCCCGGCAAACCAGCCATGCCCCATTTAAGTTCTGCAGATTATGCCGGCCGAAGATCTTTAACGGCACTTGTTTTCCCTTCCAAATCAGGGATGTCACCTTTTCATTGACAACATATTCAATATTCCCGTATGGTATTCTCCGGATGTCGTGCCTTGCAAGCTGCACCAGGCGCTGTACTTCCGGGTCGTCTTCACAATAGATCAACCGGCCATTGGTTTCAAGCAGGTTCACAAATTGCATGAACTGATCTACATAATTTTCAAATGTTGGAAAGACATTCATATGGTCCCAGGCAATGCCGCTGATAAGTGCGATGTCGGGCTTATAGAGGTGGAACTTGGGCCTCCGGTCAAGTGCCGATGAAAGATATTCATCACCCTCCAGTATCATATAGCGCGATGTGCCGGTAAGTTTTACCATCACCCCGAAACCCTCCAGCTGTGCTCCTACCATGTAATCGGTTTCAACGCCTGCATGATGCAGCGCGTGCAGGATCATGGAGGTGATGGTCGTTTTCCCGTGGCTGCCGGCAATCACCACCCTGGTTTTATCTTTGGATTGTTCATAAAGATATTCGGGATAAGAATAGATCTTCAATCCCAATTCCATGGCTCTCAGTAATTCCGGGTTGTCGCCCCGGGCGTGCATTCCCAGGATGACCGCGTCGATTCCGGTATCGATCCGGGAGGGTTTCCAACCCTCACTATCCGGTAATATCCCGTATTTTTCCAATCGGCTGCGCGCCGGATCAAAGATCTCATCGTCTGAGCCGGTCACCTCAAATCCTTTTATTTTCAAGGCAATGGCCAGGTTATGCATGGCGCTGCCACCGATAGCAATAAAATGTACCTTCGTCATCTCATCTGCTTATTACTCCAAAATTAATTTAATTATTACTTTTACAGTTTAATTTATGGTCGAGCATCATGATAAAAGAAAACCCCTCAGCACTCATAAGATCGCTTAATGACAGATTTTCAGGACGTCCTGTCGTGGAAATCCTCCGTTTCTTCCTGGCCGAATTCAAAGGTGAGATTTGCTTTTCTACCAGCCTTGGTGCCGAAGACCAGGTGATCACCCACCTGATCGCCGGAATCGATAAAGATACACCTGTGATCACCCTGGATACTGGAAGGATGTTCCAGGAAACCTATGATTTGCTGGATATCACCCAAAAAAGATATAAATTAAATATCCAGGTTTATTTTCCTGACAAAGAAGCAGTGGAAAAGATGGTCAATCAAAAGGGCATCAACCTGTTCTTTGAAAGCATTGAAAACAGGAAGCTATGCTGCCATATCCGCAAAATTGACCCGTTGAAAAGAGCCCTGGAAAAATATGATATCTGGATCAGCGGTTTACGCCGCGAGCAATCGATCACGAGGGAAAATCTCGAATTGGTGGAATGGGACACACTGCACCGGAAAATCAAAATAAGCCCGCTGATAAACTGGAAATATGATGATGTCTGGTCATTTATCCACGAACATGATATCCCATATAATCCATTACACGACAAGGGATATCCGAGCATTGGCTGCCGGCCTTGCACCCGCGCAGTGCAACCGGGGGAGGATATCCGTGCCGGCCGTTGGTGGTGGGAGCTTCCGGAGCTGAAAGAGTGCGGGTTGCATAAGAGATAAGTCGTTAGTCGTTAGTCGTTAGTCGTTAGTTTTGATTTACTGAAACTCTGAAACTCTGAAACCCTGAAACTCTGAAACTCTGAAACCCTGAAACTCTGAAACCCTGAAACCCTGAAACTCTGAAACTCTGAAACCCTGAAACTCTAGTTAAACCTGATCGCCTTCACCGGGGTTATTCTCCTGATGATATAACCGGGTATAATGATGATCAGCAGACAGGCAATGAGCGTACCGGTGTTGATCAGCAGTATATGTGCAATATTCAGCGAAACAGGGACATACGAGACATAATATGACTCCTGGTCGAGGGGGATGAACCTTATGTAATATTGCAACAGGATGATCCCCAGACCGATAAGATTTCCCCAGATCATTCCCTTGATGATGATCCGGGAAGACAGGTAAAAGAAAAGTTTCCGCAGTTCCGTGTTTCGCATTCCCAGGGCTTTCAATGTCCCGATCATGCTGGTTTTTTCCAGGATCAGTATCAGCAGTGTGGATATGACGGTAATGCCAGCCACCATAATCATCATGACGAGGATGACCACCACGTTGATATCCATCAGCCTGAGCCAGTCAAAAATCTGTGGATATTTCCCAACAACTGTCTCTGCATTCAGGTCATAGCCAATCTGCTGGTAGACCATCTCCCCTATCTTTTCCAGGTCCTGGAAACGGTCGACAAATATTTCAAATCCCGAGACTTGATCCTGATCCCAGTTATTCAGCCGTTGAACATGCCTGATATCACCGATAACATTGGTTTGGTCAAATTCTTCCAGGCCGGTTTCATAAATTCCCGTAACGATTAATCTTCGTCCCCTGGGCCTGGCTTCCGCACCGCTGATAAAATACATCCGGGCAACATCCCCGACATTCAGCATCAGTTTACGGGCTATGATCCCCGAAATGATCAACCCGTCGGAGGCCGCTGTATCATTGATCGAGAGGATTTCACCCGCGATCAGATGTTTTTTCATAAAATTCCAGTCGAAATCAGGGCCTACCCCTTTCAAGATCACCCCTTCCATTTGATCTTCCGTCTTGATAATGCCCGCTTTCTGCGCAAAGGCCTGGATATGCCTGATACCATCGGTATGTATGATATGGGGATAAAAAGGTTGGTTTGAAGTGACGGGAGCGGTTTCCCATGATTCATTGGCATCAAAATGAGTGATTTGAATATGGGCGGAGAACCCGATCACCTTTTCCCTGATCTCCTGTTGGAAGCCCACCAGAACCGACACGGAAAAAAGCATCACCGATAATCCAAGCGCGACTGCTACAACAGCGATCCTTACAACCGGGCCGGAGAAATTTTCCTTATCTTTACCGCTCAGCCGGTTGGCAATGAATGACGGAAGATTCACAAATACTATGGTTTTTACAAAGGTAAAATTAATTTGCCTGTTATTCATCCTTCTGTCGTGCGGAGCGATCGATACTGGAAATTCACAGCAAACAGTGTCCCGTGAGCTCCGGCTGGTCAGCATGGATGAAATACAAACCGGGGCCGGGCAGACCCGTCTTTATTTTCCGTTGTTGCAAGGAAAAACTTTAGGGATATGCTGCAATCACACGGCCCTTGTGAATGGCAGGCATCTTATCGACACCTTGGTGGATGCAGGTTTCCGGGTAAAAAAGATATTCAGCCCGGAGCATGGTTTTCGCGGAGAGGCAGCCGACGGCGACCTTATCAAAGATGGGATCGATCCTTCAACAGGAACACTTATTATCTCGCTATATGGTAATAAAAAGAAGCCGGAACCAGTTGATCTGCAGGGGATCGATCTCATGGTTTTCGACATACAGGATGTGGGGGCACGTTTCTACACTTACCTGTCAACCCTGGCCCTGGTGATGGAAGCGTGCGCGGAACAAGACATTCCCATGCTGGTACTCGACCGTCCGAACCCGAATGGGTTTTATATCGACGGGCCGGTGCTTGACACAGTGCTCCGGTCATTTGTCGGCTTGCACCCGGTGCCGGTGGTGTATGGCATGACCATCGGTGAATACGCCCTGATGGTCAATGGGGAAGGCTGGCTGGCAGGGGGCATCCAATGCGATCTGCAGGTGATCCCGCTCAGCGGCTGGGACCGCCGGATGATCGTCAGGCTTCCCGTGAGGCCATCTCCCAACCTGCCAACATGGCAATCGGTATACCTCTATCCTTCGCTATGTCTTTTCGAAGGAACAGTGGTCAGTGTGGGCAGGGGCACCGAATATCCTTTCCAGGTTATCGGCCACCCGGATATGAAGACCGGAAGCTATGTTTTTACACCTGAAAGAATACGCGGGGTATCAGAAAATCCGCCGTTGAAAGGAAAAACCTGCTACGGCCAAAATCTGACCGGTGTGGCCGAGAACTTCTCTGCCAATGAATATCACTTTGCCTTGAAATACCTGATTGGCTATTTTGAAAGCTTATCATTGCATGACCGTTTCTTCAATAATTATTTCGAAAAGCTTGCCGGTGTGAAAGATTTAAGAACAGAAATCCTTAACGGGACCCCTGAAGAAGAAATCCGGAGCAGCTGGCAAAAAGGGTTGGATGATTTCCAGGTAGTCAGGAAGAAATACCTGATCTATCCCGATTTCGACTAATTTGTCCGTCCGGGATAAACCTTCAGGGCTTCTTCCAGGCATTTCATTGCCTTTTTCAGCTCCTCCACTTTAAGGACATAGGAAATTCTGACCTCGTCCTTTCCTTTCGACGGATGCGAATAAAAACCAGTGGCGGGCGCCAGCATCACCGTTTCGTTATTGTAGTGAAAGTCTTCCAGGAGCCATTTGCAAAAGCGGTCTGAATCATCTATCGGAAGCCTGGCCATCACGTAAAAAGCCCCCTTTGGCTTGGGACAAAAGGCTCCCGGCATGCTGTTGATCGATTCCATCACCACATCCCGCCGGGCGTGGTATTCATCAAGCACTTTTACGAAATACTCTTTCGGTGTATCGATGGCTGCTTCGGCAGCTACCTGGCCGAAGGTAGGCGGGCTGAGCCTTGCCTGTGCAAATTTCAGGGCAGTTTTGGCAACTTCCTTGTTACGGGTGATCAGGCAGCCGACACGGAATCCGCAGGCGCTGTAACGCTTTGAAACCGAATCGATCAGGATCACGTTTTCTTCGATTCCCTTGAGGTACATGGCAGAATAATGCTGCTGCCCGTCATAGACGAACTCCCGGTAAACCTCATCCGTGATCAGGTATAGATCATATTTCTTGACGATATCGCGCAATATTTCCAGTTCCTCCTTCGAATACAAATACCCGGTGGGATTATTGGGATTGCATACAAGGATGGCCCGGGTCTTTTCATTGATAGCCTTTTCAAATTCTGATATGGGTGGTAAGGCAAACCCGGAATCAATCGTCGAAATGATCGGTTTCACAACAGCGCCTGCATTGATTGCAAAACCGTTGTAGTTTGCATAAAACGGTTCTGCGATGATCATTTCGTCACCAGGATCCAGGCAAGTATTGATCGCAAACAAGAGCGCTTCGGAAGCCCCTGCGCCTACTACGATCTCTTCGGGCGTGATATCAATATCATACCTTTTATAATATTCGGTCAGCTTCTGGCGATAGGAATAGATACCTGCTGAATGGCTGTATTCCACCACTTTCTGGCTGAAATTCCGGATGGCATCCAGGGCGACTTCAGGGGTTTCAATATCAGGCTGGCCGATGTTCAGATGATAAACCTTACGACCGGCTTTTTTGGCCATATCCGCATAGGGTACCAATTTACGGATAGGAGACTCCGGCATTTGCATCCCCTTTTTGGAAATCTTTGGCATGGAAATAATCTTTGTT